>Ga0105053_10000848_pt1 | contig 49582 bp, 55 predicted proteins | sample BON01_FD_78093 | JGI IMG/M metagenome (GOLD analysis project Ga0105053, IMG submission 78093) | Freshwater microbial communities from Lake Bonney liftoff mats and glacier meltwater in Antarctica - BON-01 | ecosystem: Environmental > Aquatic > Freshwater > Ice > Glacier meltwater | place: Lake... | reverse complement strand
TGGCGGCTACGAGGCCACCCTCATCACCCAGGCCCACTCTCAGCGTCGTCCCATTGCCCGCATCAATGCCCGCCAAGTCCGAGACTTTGCCAAAGCTAAAGGCCGCCTCGCCAAGACCGACACCCTTGATGCTCGAATCATCGCTGAGTTTGCCCAGGCTTTCCATCCCGCCCTTCTGTGCCCCGCCGATCCGCTCCAAATCGAGCTCTTCGCCCTTGTCAAACTCCGCAGCCACATCCTCAACCAGATTACCCCAAACAATAATCTCCAAGAAACCTTGAGCAACAAAAACATCCTACGCATCCTCGCCAGCACCGTGGCCGCGCTCAAAAAACAAGAAGTGAAAATCCGCAGTCTCATTGTTGCCACAATCAAACGCTCTCCCTCACTCACTTCTAACGTCAACCGCCTTCAGGAAGTCCAAGGCATCGGCCTCGTCACCGCATTTTCCCTCCTCTCCTACATGCCCGAACTCGGAACCCTCTCCGACACCCAAGCTGCTTCCCTCGCCGGCGTCGGCCCCTTCATCCACGATAGCGGTCAGTTCCGCGGCCAACGCCACATCCGCGGCGGGCGCTCTCACCTCCGCTCAGCCCTTTACATGGCCGCGCTCGTCGCCTCACGCCACAACCCCATTCTCATCTTTATCAACGCCTCCTCGCAGCCGGGAAACCCAAAAAACTCGCCCTCACCGTCCTCATGCGCAAACTCATCCTCCTCGCCAACCGCATCTTAAAAAATCCCTCTTTTTCCCTTGCAACCTAAGACAGTTGCTGACCCCTTATTCTTATGTAGGAAAACCACTGCGCGCTGCACTTTCTAAGTTCTATCTAAACTTTCTAGTCCCCAAGATGATGATTCTCCCAGCAATCCGAAATATCAAACCCCTTTTCCCCGCTTTCTGGTCAAGCCCAACGGTTGCTTCAGGAGGCTACGGCCAAAATCAAACTCCTACCAGTGAACCCTCTTTTCTGTGCCCCCGGGGTCTGGCTCAACGACTGTTTTAGAAGCTTACAGCCAAAAGCAAATTCCTGGTAGTTCTTATTCCATCTCGACTTTCAATGACTCCTGAATCATTCGCGCTAAGAACCGTGGCACCCAATATATTTGATGCCTACGCCCATCCGAATATTTTGCTCTATCTAGTCCTGGGCAATCTTTTGTCTTCTGAGCTTTGGCGGGTATCTGAAAAAATTCAAAATCGAGTTCTAGCTGAGTCCGGGAAAACGGTAGCAGATCCCTCAACGCTAATCAGTGCAATACAAGAGCAAATCAATCGCAGCTTCACGCATTTGCATATTGCTCAAGTCAAGCAAGTATATGGTGAGATCGACCTCGTCGCAGAGCGAGCTCGGCTGGGTGAGGAAATAGTCGACGCAGCATTACTGCAAATTATGAGCCACTTTGAGTTGTGCATCGCCAAGGGGTATATTCCTGAACAGGCGCTGCGTCCCGCGCTTGAAGGAATTCAGGTAGGGCAATTTCCAGCTTATTTTTATAGTAATTTCGATTTAGTACGAGCAAATCGCAAGTTACTTGGCAGTGGTCGTTCGGCTCCCCTTGGGTTGACATCGTGCGTCGATGAAACGGCAATATTTGCTGCACTGGCCATGACACTACCTGCGGGAACGATCAAAAACGTGGTGGCCTTAACCAGCCCCAATCATACGACTGCATTCGGTTGGAATCATGATGGAACACCTTGGTGGTTTTATGGCAAAAATAAACTCTATTTCGCCCATGACTGGCAGCACAGTGTGCAAGAAAATGCGGGGGGTAACGCACAATTAGCGTTTAACCAGGTTATGAATGATATGGGGCGGATCATTTCCGTAGCGGGCACGTTTGATTTTAAAACCGGGCAAACCAACCTTATTGAGACCCATATCGATGAGATTGCTGAAAAAATGGACGAGCTGTTTGGCGTTCGGTTGCACCAGCTGCAGGCAGGTTTGAACCGTCCCAGAATACCCATGCCTGAAGACCCCCTTACACCCTACTTGAGATCATTATTGAGTAGTCAGAACATCGGCGTTGTGCAGAAAACGTTAGAAGAGAGCCAAGATCCTGCGTGTGAGATCGTGCTCTATTCATACCGTTCACTCAATGTAAGAAACCCCTGTCTATACTTAAAAGCGGCGCGCAATCAACCTAACAGCAAAGCGCTAGCAAAAACCTTGTCAACAGTTGAGCAGGTGCTGGCCGTTGTGCGCGGGATAGTGGGGCGCGATTCCGTATTTCAAGACAGAAGCCGCATCGCCATGCCAGATGAAACACTGCGCTTTGGTACTGGCAGTGACCGAGACAAGGCATTACTGCTTCACGTGTTACTAGAGCATTTGCCTAAATCTCCCGCAGCTGCGGCTGGCGTTGTTTCAATCTTAATGAGCAAGACCAGTTATGTGTGCTTTGGTGCTAGCACCATTGAGCTGCCAAGTCTGCAAGAGGTGGTTTTGCCTAACGAGCCTATTGTGTTTAGATTAGGAGACTAAAACCCAAATGATGAAACCACACATTTTGGTTCGTGAAAAGCCCATCGTATTTTGCATTGGGCTGATGGCGTTTACGTTTCAGTTTGATGCAATGCTCATAACTGTCGCTTTGCCAGATATGGCACGTGAACTTAATGTGTCTATTGGCACCATTTCCTGGGTGCTTTTACTTTATTTGATTGCCGCAACGGCTGTCTTTGTTCCGGCTGGTAAGGTGGCCGATCGGTTCGGTTTACGAGCAGTAAGCCTGGCAGGCTGTATCGTTGGTGCAGTCGGAACCCTGCTCTGCGGTCTAGCTACCAACCTTGAGTGGTTGTATTTCGGCCGCCTTATTCAGGGAGCAGGGTGTGGTGCAATGGTCGCAACAGGCTATGCTATGATGCCTACATGGGTGAGCCACACCAGAACTGGCTGGGGTTACGGGGTGCAATCACTTGGGGCGGGTGTGGGCATGATGGCGGGTTTACCAGTGGGTGGCCTCCTGTCTCACTATTTGGCTTGGCAATCGATATTTCTTGCAACATTACCCTTATTTTTGCTACTTACTTGGTTTGCGTGGCGAGTGATTCCAGATGCCTCACATCAAACCTTGGTGAGCAATAAACCAATTAATTGGACAATCACCGGTTTTTTCACATGTGTCATGACAGCATCTGTCTTTGTTCTAAGTTTTGGTTCAGTATTTGGCTGGCTTTCACCGCCCATCACTTTTTCCTTAGCGGCCATTTTATTTATGGTTTTGGCAATGTGCTTGTGCGCTCGTCAAGGTCAGGTTTTATTTTCAGGAGCACTTTTTCATTCTAAGTCGATGGTGCTTGCATTGGGAGCACTGTTCATTTTTGCGGCTTTGGTTGGCGGGATGCGGTTCACATTGCCTTTCTACTTGGAAATTGCTTGCGGGTTTGGCATTCTCTTGGCGAGTGCCTTAATGTTAGCCTATCCCATTGGTTATGCACCAGTGAGTTTTGTAGCGGGTCAATTGGCAGATCGATGGGGATCACGAAGGATCATTCTTGCCGGTGCAACGCTGACCGCAATCACTTCTTTGGTTTACGCCCCTATCAGCCCGCTGCACAACGTGTGGTTAGCTGGTTTGTTTGTCTTGATATTTGGTATGTGCACTGGGCTTAATTTTGCGCCAAGTAATCGCTTTATCATGAGCACTGTGCCTATCACTATGCGCGGCGAAGCTGGTGGCTTATTGTCGGTGGTTTTTAATCTAGGTACTTTAGTTGGTGTTGTGCTGTTCGAACAGTCATTAGGATGGAATTCCACATTTGCTTTACAGGTAATGAACGTAACAGATAACCACCCAGTTGTTCTTCAAGCGGTAATCGACACGCAGTTCTCTAAAAACTTTATTTTGCCTGCTGTGCTTTCAGCGGTGATTGCACTGCTTATATATAAAATACGTGAACCCGAAACATCGACATAATTTTTTCGGAGTCTTCGCTGTTTCTCGAAAAAGGGGTCTGTTTTGCTATTTCACATTCATAGTTCCGGCTGGTATATAGCGCTTGCCAAGGTGCTTGGGGAGTCGCCGTGAAGTCGTGGGGCGATCCAGGCCCCCGTCATGATTGTTTCTTCCCGGAATCTTCGTGCGATTGCAGCGTTCACAGGATGCCTCTTTTTTATGGTCTCTAACTCCTTGAGCTTACATTTCGGTTCTTCGCTGTTGACCATGAACAAGATTTGCGGTGCTATTCTGGCATCGCCGGATATCTTGGTGCGATGACTAGCGGTGAACTCTTGGTGGAAAAGCAGTCAAAACCGGTCTTCAAAACAAAATATTGCCAACCAAGCACACCACTATGAAGAATCGCATCAAGCCACGGTAGTATTTTTGAAACCAGAATTTTTAAATCCGATGCGTTCAATATCCTCCCCCAGTCTGCGTCCCCGCCTGAATTCGATTGATTTATTGCGCGGCCTCGTTCTGGTGCTGATGGTGCTGGACCATACACGGGATTTTTTGCACGCAAGTCCGCAGGACCCGAGCGCCACCCTGGATCCGTATGTTTTCTTTACACGGTGGATCACGCATTTCTGTGCCCCCGTATTTATGTTGCTTACGGGAACGGCGGCCTACTTGTACGGTGCCAAGGGTAAAACCAGTGCAGAGGTGAGCGGGTTTCTTTTTACCAGAGGCCTTTGGCTCATCTTTGCAGAAATGGTGATTGTCCGATTCGCATGGACGTTTACGCTCGATGTCGACTTTTTCTTTTTGCAGGTCATTTTTGCAATCGGAGTGTCGATGGTCGCGTTGTCAGCGATGGTCTATTTGCCGCAGTGGGCGATCGCGGTCATTTCCTTCGCGCTGATTTTTGGCCACAACGCTTTTGATGGAATTCATGCTGCTTCTTTAGGCGATTTCGGGGTTCTGTGGAACTTCTTGCACGAACCGGCGCGGCTCCGCTTGAGTAGTGGTCTAGAAGTCTATGTTCTATACCCTGTGGTGCCATGGATCGGGGTTGTTGCGGCAGGCTATGTGATGGGCTCCTTGTATAAAAAACCGCAAGAGCTTCGAGCCCAGTATTTGGCAACGATTGGCCTGGTTCTGGTGCTTGGTTTTTTTGCACTTCGGTGCATCAATATTTACGGTAACCCAGTAAACTGGGAGATGAAAGCGAGTGCGCTTGAAACTCTTGTTTCATTCCTCAATGTCGAAAAGTATCCGCCCTCGCTCTTATTTTTGATGATGACGCTAGGTCCTTCACTGCTATTTCTTGCATTTGCTGAAAATGCCAAGGGTGTGGTGGTCGACTTCTTTGTTGTTTTCGGAAGAGTCCCGTTTTTCTTTTACGTGACCCACCTTGGCCTGGTGCATGTGTTGGCCGTCATTTATGCTTTCTACACTGGCATCGGCACGGATTGGGTTTTTGGAAAACTCACCGAAGAAAAGCCTGGGAACTATGGGCTCAGCCTTTCAAGCCTGTATCTAATTTGGCCGGTAGTCATATTGGCTTTGTATCCGCTGTGCAAGTGGTTTGGGGCGCTCAAACAACGCCGTCATGATTGGTGGTTGAGCTATGTCTAACCACGCGCCCCACTTTCCCGGAGGCGACGAAACAGGGGGGGGGCTTCGCTACTTCCAGTGAGTGGAAGTGAGGAAACGAGGCTCGGTGAGAAAGTATGGGAGGGGAGGGAGCAATACGAGAGTCGAGAGAAAGGACGATGCTGTTTTGGATTCGGGGGGAACTCCTTTAGCGGTTCTTCGCTACTTCCAGTGGGGTTGCGACTCCTTCAGCCCGGAGGGCTTGCGGAAATTAGCCGGTGGTTGGCACCCTGAGCGTTCTACAGATCAACCCTTATCCTGCATTTATAATGATTCAACCGCATCTCATCTGCGCCGAAATCGTCGCCGGTTTGCATTGGTAGAGAATATGCCCCGCCACGAGTTTCGTTATTTGCCGCCTGTTGGCCGTGACGGGCGCGTATTCTTCGGTTATCCGTGCGGACGCAGACACCCCGGACCGAGGAGAAAAGAATTAAAACCATGAAGGACATGAAGCGCATGAAGATTCAGAAAAAATCTTACTCAGCCGTCTCCCCCTTCATGTCCTTCATGCTCTTCATGGTAGAAAGAAAAAGGGGGGCCCCTCGTCGGAAGTCAACCCGGCGGCAACCAGCGCAAAATCCCGCTCATGCCTGGCGTGCTCATTGTCCTCCCACAAGCGAGTCGGGCAGCGAGTTCTCAAACCGCCCTGTTGTTTCTCCGCCCTTTGCGTTAATCGTCCTTCACTATTATACCCAAAAAGTTGTGTTGAAAGCCCAGGGTGCCAACCACTGGAATATCGACCGATGATGACATCAGCCCCGGCAGGGGCGACGGATCAAAACACATACCGACTATCAAACTCCACTGCGTGTCGCTGGAGGGGTTCCAGATATTCCTCGCGAAACGTCCGCTTACGATGGTGCTCCTCCTGGTTCGCCAATGTAACGCCGTGCAGTAACCCTCCGGGTCTTACCTGAACATGCTCACCCACCGAAAACAGCGAAGAACTTATAATTCCGGCAAAATGGACGAATGCAGGGAACCCGAGCCCCGGCAAAAGATCAAAGTCGGAACGCCTCTGCCCCCTTACGCATAGGGCTACGAGCACAGGCGCATCGTCGCTGTGAGCGGTCAAAGGAAATCGTGGGGAGTCTTCTCGATGGTTTGGAGTCCTCGGACTTCGATTCTCGGCTCGAGTCTGGCTTGGACGGAGCCGGGACACACGATAATGAGCATGTCGAGTTTCAGGTCGTCGAGTGCCACCCGCATTGATCGCGTGACGGATGGCTTCTCCGAGTATTTGAATTCGAATCCGACGCGACGGCCTTGCCGGAGGAGGAGAAGGTCCAGTTCCGCGCCGCCCTGGGTGGCCCAGAAATACGCGTCGCGCTGCCGTGTAACGCGGAGGATCTGTTCCATGGCGAATCCTTCCCAGGACGCGCCGACCTTGGGATGTCCGGTGAGTTCCTTTGCGGTGCCGAGACTCAGGAGATGGTGCAGCAGGCCGGAGTCGCGCAGGAAGATCTTGGGTGACTTGATCTGCCGTTTGCCAACGTTCTCGAACCAAGGCTGCAATTGCCTCACCATATAAGTGCGCGTGAGATCGTCGAGGTAGCTTTTCACGGTCTTGTCGCTCAGCCCCATCGCCCGTCCCAACTCCGAGCCATTCCAAAGCTGCCCGTGCGAATGCGCCAGCATCGTCCAGAACCGACGCATCGCGGGCGCCGCCACCCGGATGCCGAATTGCGGGAGATCGCGCTCGAGAAAGGTGCGCACGAATCCCTCGCGCCAGGCAGTACTGTCGGGGTCGTCCGCCGCGAGAAAGGAACGCGGAAATCCACCCCGGAGCCAGAGACGATCCATCTCGCCCGTGCCAGTCTCCATGAGATCGAACCCGTGCAGATCCACAAATTCGACCCGTCCCGCAAGACTCTCCGAAGCGTGCTGGATGAGTTCCGGCGACGCGCTACCCAGAATGAGAAACCGCACCGGGAGATCGGTCCGGTCCGCCAACACCCGCAGGACGGGAAAGAGATCCGGGCGGATCTGGATCTCGTCCAGAATCACCAGCCCTGCCAGAGCGCCAAGCGCCAGCTCCGGATTCCCTAGGCGCAGCAGATCCTTCGGGGATTCCAGATCGAAGTAGTGACACTCGGGCGTTTCCATGAGCGTCCGTGCCAAGGTCGTCTTCCCGCACTGCCGCGGACCCAGCAGAGCGCAGATGGGCGAGCGGGCAAGCGCACGGCGCACCGCATGGATGTAAATGGGACGCGCAATCATCATTGTAATTTCGGAGCAAAGATCCGAAAATGCAAGGATGAGCTCCGCCTGCCCTATAAAAAGGTCAGTCCCATGATATTACATTCATCGCTCGTAAAAATTCGGCAAACTCCGTGTGAGTTCAGGCGGTGAGGATGGAGCAGAAGAGTTTTTTGGAGGGGATAGACGAGAATGCTTTGGAAGGACAGGCCCGCTACAGGCCGTAAATCGCCGAAACTTCGTCTGCGATAATCCGAAACCCTTCTCGGACGGTATCCTCATCCATCGCGAAATTGAGGCGGATGCATTGGCTAACGTGGGCGTCGACGTCTGGACAACCGAATCCAAAGTAGTCGCCTGGAACCACGAGGACGCCCCGGTGTTTGAGTCGAGAGTAGAGTTCGCAGGCCGGAATCGGTAGATTGCGGAACCAGATCCACAAAAACATGGTGCCTTCAGTTTCGTGGACGAAGTAATCGAGGGATGGATCAAAAATCTCAGCAACCCACTCCCGCGCTTTGAGCGCTTTGGACTGGTAGTAGGGACGGATCATGTCCTTCACGATCGTGTCGATCTCACCGGATTCGAGAAATGGCGTCACGAGTGCCTGGCCGATGGTGCCATTGGCGAGACCGGAAACAGCGCTCATTGCCGCAATGGCGCGGGTGATTTCAGGACGCGCAATGACTATGCCCGTGCGCGTGCCGGGTAGCCCGAGCTTCGAGAGACTCAGGACCAGAATGGTATTCTCGTTCCAATGCGGGGTTCCTGACTTAAAAAGAATTCCGGGGAACGGTGCGCCATAAGCATTGTCAACGATGAGTGGCACGCCCGCTTCATGGCACAGAGCGTCCAGATGTTCCATCTCCGGGTGAGTCAGTACGTTGCCGGATGGGTTGGTGGGGCGGGAAACACAGACCGCTGCGCAATCTTGGTCCAACTTCAAGCGTGAAAAATCCACACGGTATTTGAAATCATGCGGTCCGGTAAACGTGATCTCGGGCGCCAAACCGGAAAACATCTCGGTGGCCAACCCTTGATTCGCATAACCGATGTACTCTGGCATGATTGGGAAAATCACGCGCTTCTTGCGTCCTCCCACATGCGCTCCTGCGAGGAGATTAAATAAATAAAAGAACGCCGTTTGTCCGCCTGCGGTGACGGCTATGTTCTCTGCACCCACATTCCATCCGTAGGTGCGCTGGAGATAGCCAGCGAGGGCAAGTGCGAAGCGGCTGTTTCCTTTGGGCGGGTCATAGACCGCGAGCATGCGGTCGAACCGTATGGAGTCATCGAGAAGGTTCTGCATTTCCCGCCGCCAGCACGCAGCGACGTCGGGGATAATGGCAGGATTTCCGCCGCCGAGCATTCGCACCGCGCTGCCACCCTCTGCCAGCGCGTTACCGAGGTCCTCCATGAGTTCCTCGATGCCGCTGCGCTCGGTCCAGCGGGATCCTGTAAGCGAAAATTCCATAATCAGTGAAACATTAGAACGGATACTTGGCAGGTGCGAACCATGGTTGTCGTTGTGCTGCCAATGATGAGCTGACGAATGCGGGAATGGCCATAAGCGCCCATGACGAGCATCTGGATATTTTCTTTCTGAATGGTGTCGGAGATCACACCTTCAACTGAGCCGGCAATGCTGTGGATTTTCACCTGGTAGCCGCAGCCCGCCAGCTTGGCCGCCGCTTCATTCAGCAACCACTCGGCGTCGGCGTCGATTTTACCGGAGCGCAGGATGTGACATTCGGCTTCCTTGAGAAGAGGCTCGTCGAGTAAGCATTTGAGTGCCTTCTCCGCGCTCGGACTCCCGTCGTATGCAAATAGGAATTTCTTGATGGGAACAAACTGTCGGGAGGCCACCAAGACAGGCCGGATGCTGGCACGGACAACCCGTTCAAGATTCGATCCAAGATGGAGTTTGGCAAAGTCGGCGGATTCTCCACGCTTACCGATGACAACAAGGTCAGCTTCAGCCTCCTGTTTCACGACTTCTTCCACCAACTCACCGTGCAACTGCTCGATGGTAATGCGGGTTAAGCCAGCCTCGGTCAGATAGCGTTCAGCCTCCGCAAGAATGAGCGTGCCATTCTCACGGGCGAGGCGGTTCTTGGATTCTTCGAACGCAACGAGTTCTTTGAGCAATGTTTCGCCTGAATCAAAGCCGATATTACCACTCAAGTCACTGGTCTCCGCGCGCTCTCTATGCGCCTCCAACATATGGAGGATATGGACGGCTGCGTCAGTGTGTTTGGCTGCCCAGGCTGTATGGTCGTAAGTGCTCTGCGCGTAAATCGAGCCATCCGTGCAGCTGAGTATTTTTTTCATAGGAGGAATATTTAGTGGAGAGGAAGGTTGTCCGCCGCGCCGGCTTTATCGTGAATGGCGACACGTTCTATGAGCGTTGCGCTTGCTTCATTGAGGCCCACTACTTGCACCTCGGTGCCATCTCGGCGAAATCGAAGAACGATTTTGTCCAATGCTCCGACCGAGGATATATCCCAGAAATGGGCTCGCGACACGTCAATTGTCACCCGCGATATTGCTTCTCGAAAATCGAAGGATTTGGCGAAGCGACTCGCTGAGACGAAAAACACGTTGCCCTCCACCGTGTAAGTCCTCTCTTCACCGGTGCTGTCCAGGGAGGTGCCGATACGCATCAGCAGGGCGGCCTTGCGAGCAAAGGAAATGGTACTCATCAAAATCCCAATGCCGACGCCGATCGCGAGATTATGAGTGATAACGACCGACGCCACCGTGACAATCATTACTAGGCTCGATGTCTTCGGGTGAACGCGGATGTCTTTGAGCGACTGCCAACTAAATGTGCCGATGGATACCATAATCATTACGGCTACCAGAGCCGCCATAGGAATGATTTTTACCCATGCGCCGAACATGACGATGAGCACGAGGAGGAAGGCACCGGCGAAGAAGGTGGACAGTCGCCCGCGGCCGCCCGATTTTACGTTGATCACCGTCTGTCCAATCATGGCGCAGCCTGCCATGCCCCCGAATACGCTGGATACGATATTTGCCGTTCCCTGGCCGATGCACTCACGGTTTTTGTCACTATCGGTATCAGTGAGGTCATCCACAATCGTCGCCGTCATGAGAGACTCAAGCAATCCCACCACTGCCAATGGGATGGAATACGGAAGAATGATCCAGAGTGTTTCCAAGGTAAGCGGCACTTGGGGAATTAGGAACATCGGTAGTGTCGCAGGCAGTTGGCCCATGTCGCCAACCGTCCGCAGATGCATGCCGGTAAAAACCGCGATTACTGTCAGGACGATAATGCATACGAGAGGAGATGGCACCGCCTTGGTAAAACGCGGCAGCTCATAAATAATGACCAAGCCGCCGGCGACCATCGCATACATCTGCCACCCGGCCCCACGGAACTCTGGAAGCTGCGCCATGAAGATGAGGATAGCCAACGCGTTGACAAAGCCCGTCATGACAGAGCGTGAGACGAATTTCAATGCTTCTCCCAAACGCAACCACCCGGCAAGAATTTGAAAAACACCAGTGAGCAAGCTGGCCGCGAGCAGGTATTGAAGACCGTGCTCCTTGACCAAGCTAATCATCAACAAGGCCATGGCACCTGTTGCAGCTGAAATCATCCCTGGTCGACCACCCACGAAGGCCGCCACCACGGCAATGCAGAACGAGGCATACAGCCCAACCTGGGGATCTACCCCGGCAATAATGGAGAAGGCGATAGCTTCAGGAATTAATGCCAGCGCGACGACGGTGCCCGCTAAAAGATCCTTAGGGACATTTGAAAACCATTCTTTCGTGAAATCTTTGAATATCATGACTGAAAATTGCTGAGGCATAAGGCCCCCATGGAGGCGAGAAATGCCCAAATCGGGGCAACATGCCCTGATGCTTAACCCGTCGTCCCTGCAAAATTGAAAAGCCGCCCCACCCTTGTTTGAGTGGGACGGCCAGGATCATGTTTACACCCTCTATTTGAGTGGGAGGTTAGAATGGAATGTCATCGTCTTCAGGTGCATCGGATGCCGGTCGTGACGATGTTGGAGCACTGCTACCGCTGGCTTCCGAGCGGGCGGGTGGTGCGCTGCGTGTGTAGTTCCCACCCGATGCTGGGGATGAGTCATCGCTGTCTGCGCCACCACCGCCGTCTCCTCCGCCCGGACGCCCGCCGAGCAATTGGAGGTTTTCGCCGACGACGCGGAGTTTGCTGCGCTTTTGGCCCGAAGTTTTGTCATCCCAGGTGTCGAGTTGCAAGCGACCTTCGATGAATACCGGGCGGCCTTTTTTCAGGTATTCGCCTGCAATCTCAGCCTGCCTGCCCCAAAGCGTGACATCCACAAACGTGGTTTCCTCGCGCTTTTCTCCGCCTTCAGTCGTGAAGAATCGATTGATCGCCATGCCAATCTCGGTCACGGCACTTCCTTTGGCTGTGTATTTGATTTCGGGATCGCGGGTGACGTTTCCGATAAGGATGACTTTATTGACGTTGGCCATGGGAAGTTTTGGGTTGGGTTGAGAGCTTAGGCTGCTGCTGCGGTCTTGGCTGGCAGAGCGATGAAGTTATAAAGCGAGACTTCGCTGTCGAGTTTGAATTTGCCGCGCAGGCGATCCAATTTTGTGGGGTCGATTTCGAGAATGAAGTTCACGAAATAGGCAGATTTGATATGATTGTGCTCGTACGAGAGGTCGCGTTTTTCGAGGCGTTGGATCTGCTCGATGTCCGCGCCCTCCGCGATAAATTCTTTTTCGAGCCGTTCGATGGTGTCTTTGGCGTTATCTTCTTTGCCTCGCGTATCAAGTGCGAGCAGAACTTCGTAGCGTTTTTTCATGATGGTTAGTTTGATTGATTAAATTGATTCATTGCAAAATTCAAGCATTGAGTCTGGATGGATTCCACTGCATCCGCAGCGCGGTGGATGGCGGCGTGGATGGCTGGCTCTTCTTCCGAAGAAAATTGCCCGAGCACATGGTCGTGCATGGCTCCGATTCCAGCTCCGATTCCGACCCTCAACCGGGGAACGGCGGTTGTTCCCAGGTGCGTGATTGCCGATTCAAGGCCGTTGTGTCCGCCGGACGATCCTGATTCTCTGAGTCGGAGTTGGCCAATTGGCAGCGCCACGTCATCGACGATCACGAGCACGGATGCTGCGGGAATTTTATAAAACCGGATATAGCCGCTGAGGGACTCCCCGCTCCGGTTCATGAACGTGAGTGGCTTCATGAACGCGTAGTCGATGGTGCCGGCGAGGGCGCATTGCCACTTGGGAATCTGCTGCAAATCGAGACGCCCGCGCCGACACAGCTCGTCGATGACGAGAAAGCCGATATTATGGCGCGTGCGTTCATAGGATTTGCCCGGATTCCCGAGCCCGGCAACGAGTCGGATCGGGGCGTTCTGCTCCATCGAGCAATCCGGTTATTTTTTCTCCGCAGCCGGAGCGTCCACTTTCTTTTCCTTGAGCACTTCCGGAGCGGTAGTCGCAACGGGGGCTTCTTCCTGAACATTGGGCTCAGAGACGAGGAAAACTGTGATTTCAGGGTCTGCCACGGCGGTGACGCCCGCAGGCAGCACAAGGTCGCCGATGTGCAGCGAGTCGCCGACGTTGAGTCCGGAAACGTCGACGATAAGAACTTCCGGGAGGTCTTGAGGAAGGCATTCGAGGAGCACGTTACGGACCTGTTGTTGAAGGATACCACCAAAGGTCTTGACACCTTCGGGTTCACCCTCGGACTCGATGGGGACTTCGGACTGTATCATCTCGGTGCGGGAAACCGCATGGAAGTCGATGTGCAGGATGTCGCCTCGCACCGGGTGATGCTGGACTTCCTGGATCAACGCGAGGCTGGTAACTGCCGTGCCATCTTCTTCAATGGAAAGATCCACGAGCAAATGCTCGCCGTGGGCGTGGGAGAGGAGACGCTCGATTTCCTTGCGGTTCACTTCGAGGTTAGATGGGGTCTGGTGCGATCCGTAGATCACCGCTGGCACGAAGCCGCGGGCGCGCACTTGCTTTACGGCATTGCGACCGGATTCCACGCGGGGACGCGCGGTAAGTTTTACTTGAGTAGCCATATCAGAATTACGTGGTGGATTTTTTCTTTAGTTCGAAAAGCGATGTCACCGATTCGTCTCGGTGGATCCGGATAATGCCCTCGCCCAACAATTCAGCAATCGAGAGCACTTTAACGCAATCGACAGCCGCTTCGTTGATCGGCGTGCTGTCAGTTGTGATCAGCTCTTTAATTTCGGATTTTTTTAATCGCTCAACCGCCAAATCTGTCAGCACCGTATGCGAAACACCAGCATAAATATCGAGTGCTCCTAATCCGCGCAAAATCTTAGCGGCATTCGTGATCGTGCCGGCCGTCTCGGTGAGGTCATCGACAATGAGGACATTCTTTCCCTCGACATCGCCGATGACGTGCAGAGCCTCGGTTTCCGTGGCGGAGATCCGGCGTTTGACCACGATGGCAAGTCCGGCTTTGAGTGCCTGCGCGTATGCGGACGCCATTTTCACTCCGCCGACATCGGGGGATACGACGGTGAGATTCGTCAGGTTTTTGTCCTGCAAATACTGCATCAGCACGGGAAGTGCGTAGAGATGATCGACCGGAATATCAAAAAATCCCTGTAACTGCTGCGCGTGGAGATCCATCGTAAGGACCCGGTTCACCCCTGCGGCCACGAGGAGGTTTGCCACCAGTTTTGCGGTGATTGGTACCCGCGGCTGATCTTTTCTGTCCTGCCTCGCATACCCAAAAAACGGTATCACTGCGGTGATGCGGGCGGCGCTGGATCGTCGCGCTGCATCCACCAAAATCAGCAACTCCATGAGGTTCTGATTAGTCGGTGGACAGGTCGGCTGGACAATAAATACATCACGACCGCGAATGTTCTCATTGATTTTAACAAATGTCTCACCGTCCGGAAAGGAGCTAACCGAGGCGTCTCCGAGGGGCACGTCCAGATAGTTGCAGATCGACTCCACAAGTCCGCGGTGCGCAGTACCGGTAAAGATTTTCAGTTCGGGGCTTTGTCGGAACATAGGGCGGGTCGGAGCGTAGGAATCTAGGAGCCTAGCAGGCTTTGGCAATGCGAAAATGCGTGCCGTGCGACTTTACTTCGCGCCGGCAGTGACTGGCTCGCTTGGCTGCACGCGCCTGGCGGGAATCAGCAACATCAAAGCAGTGGCGATGAATACCAGCACGGCTCCCGTCCACAAAGGTGTGCGTGCGTATGATTCGATTGGTTTACCGACGTCAAGCGCGAGGAGAAAACCAGCGGCGGCGGGACCGATCCATCGTGCCAAACTCCCGGCTGACTGGAATAACCCCAACGCACGGCCCTGCCAATCCTGATCCACACTGCGCGACGCCAACCCGGTAAGCGTGGGAGTGAGCAGGCTATTTCCGATCGCTACTCCCGCGCTTGCCCACAAGAGACCGGCGAGCGTTGACGTGAGTGGCAGCAAACAAAGACTGCCAGCGAGGATGATTCCTCCCGTGATTGCCAATCGGATTTCGCCAAATGCTTTCACAAGTCGACCGATCAATCCTCCTTGAATCACCACGCCGATGAGGCCGACCATGGCGAGGATTTTTCCCGTTGCCGCGGCATCCATGTCGAATCGGTGATAGATGAAAAGTGCGAACACAAATGTCATCATTGAAAATCCGGCGATGATAAAAAAGTAAACGCTGGTGACGACTTGGTATATCCGGGCATCTGCATGGTCAAAGACGGCAAAAATCGATTCTTTTGCACCGATTCCGCGACGCTCCGGCGGGAGGCTTTCCGGCAGAACACGCCAGACAAGGATGGCGCTGATGAGCGATAGCGCGGCAGCCACATACATGGGAGCGGCGAAACCATAACGTGCGCCGACGATCCCGCCGATAGCCGGACCAAAAACAAACCCCAGACCGAACGCCGCACCAATGAGCCCCATCGCCTTCGCACGCTCTTCGCGGGTCGTAATGTCGGCGATGTATGCTTGTGCAGTCCCGATGTTGCCTCCGCAGAATCCGGCCAGAAGGCGAGCTGCGAATAAGACCCACAATGCTCCTGCAAGTCCCATAAAGACAAATCCAATCGCAGTCCCGAGCAGACTGACAAATAACACCGGCTTCCGGCCCACACGGTCAGAAATTTTTCCCCACACTGGCGATGCAAAAAACTGGGCAAAGGAAAACGCTGCTACGAGAAGCCCGTTTTGCACGGCGCTGGCACCAAAATGCTCCGCATAGAGCGGCAGCACAGGGATCACTATTCCGAAGCCCACCATATCGATGAAGATGGTAAGAAAAATGATGCCCATTTGGGCGCGCTTGGTATTCATTTGCGTGAGAGCACGGGAGATGAGTTTTTTATGACAGCGGAACGTGGAAAAAGAATCCGTCGTTTATAACTACTGCCCGGGAGCAAGCGCAGCTCCTTTGATCATTGCTTCAAAAGCGGCACTTGCCGCCTGCACCGACGCCTCGGGTCCCGTCATTTTCACAAATACATTGCCTTGTGTGCCTTCAAGGATTGCGCCGAGCAGAGCATATGTTGTGAGCGGTGTGGTTGGGCCGCCAGGCATCCCGCTGTTGAATGTTCCGGATGCTGTGATCAAAGTGGTTTTCGTCGGGCCGTATTGTTCGACCCGCTGCATCGCGTTACTTCCGCCCGCCCCTCCCTGAAACTGCCCCACCCACCGATCGATGTTTGCATCGACGCTGCCGCCCTGGTCGGGACCAAAATAGAAAAATGTCACCTCTCCTGCCGCGCCCCCGTCAACCCCTGGAGGAGCCAATTCGGCTTTACGCATCTGCGACGATGGCACCACCCATGCCCAATCCGTAGGGCGCTCGAAGCGAAAGGTCGCCACTGAAAATTCGACCGGGTCCGCGGCCTGGGTCATTGATGGAGTGGTGGTAATGAGCGCGCAAAACGCGAGCAGGTAAGATAGTTGGCGGTGTTTCATCGGCTAAAGTCATACGATTGCCATGCCTTACCCGCAATAGCGAAACGCATCGCATCTCGCTATAATGGACGCATGTCGTTGCGCAGTGTGAGCGCGACGGGTGTGGATCCGATGCCGGCCTCCACAACCATCGGCGCGAGCGTGTTGGAAAACCAAGGCCGTCCGGCGACGATCACCTGCGCAAACAAGAGCGGGCGGGTTCGTGCCTCAAATGCGGCATTCGGGAGGCTCAGCGCAAAAGAAAATGGCGGTTTTCCTTGGACGCGAATCTCAGTGCTTTCCAGCGGCCGCCCGCCAGAAGTGTCATTAGCGTCCAACAGCGTGAGGTGCAGTCGGGCTCCTTTTGGCAAGGTGATCGACTCGTTGTAAGTAACCGTGCCACTGATCTGCACACCGGCGACGGGGGGCACTGACGGCTGGGTTGCAGTGCAACCGCCTAGTAAGCACATTGCGACCGCCACGAGGCCCGGATGCCACGCCGTCATTTAGGCGGATATCAAATCTTCGAATCCTGTGAGGTCCAGCTCTGTCTGGTTTGGCTGAATTTCCGCGCGGATCGAAATCGGCAGCAGAGTCTCAAGGATGGCGCGATTAGTTGTTGTCGCGGGGCTGGTATCGCCGCTCCGGTTATTTAAAATTATCCCCGCGCACGGCACGCCGCGGCGTTGCAGGCTATCCACGGTAAGCAGCGTGTGATTCAGCGCCCCGAGCTTATTATCGACGACGATGAGGACCGGGATGTCCATCGCTATCGCAAGGTCGGCCATGAAATAATCTGGAAGAATGGGAACCAGCCACCCGCCAGCTCCTTCTACGATGACCGAATTATAGCTGGTTTTTAATCGGTTGAATGTCTGGAAAATCGACTCCAAATCGACCTGAGAGCCCGAGATTACGGCTGCCGTCAGGGGTGCAAGCGGTTGATCAAATGACACCGGATTCAAGTCGGAAAGTGCGCCCGGATACCCGCAGGCATCGGCGATTGCCACAACATCTTCTTGTCCCCCACAAGAGATCGGCTTCATCCCGACGGCTCGCACTCCGCGCTTGACCAATGCCCGCAAGAAGAGCGTGGAAAAATACGTTTTCCCCACGTCTGTGTCTGTTCCTGTGATGAAGAGATTCATTGGTTTTTACTTGGTTGATCGCTACAGATCGCTTTCGCGGTCGGTTTCGGCGGGGTTTTTTGTCACTTCGATAAAAACATTCTCCAGCGTGCGCTTCGGGCGGTGGGAGGCGACCAGCGATCCCCCTTCGGCAGCTATCAATGCCGCGATCTTTTCGTTCAACCCGGCGGACGCATTTTCGACGAGATACTGGGTCTGATTTCCCACGGTTATCAGATCCTCCAGCTTGCCCTGCTGGATCAATTGGCCGCGTGCCATGATGCCAACGCGGTCGCAGACTTCCTGGACCTGCTCTAGCAGGTGAGAGGTCAGAAGCACCGTCATGCCACGGGCTTTCAATGCGAGGATCAAATCCCGGATCTGACGCGAACCGACCGGGTCCACGCCCGCCGTAGGTTCATCGAGCACGACAAGCCGTGGGTCCTGCACGATGGCCTGGGCTAATCCGATGCGTTGCAGCATTCCCTTGGAAAATGTCCCCACGCGCCGATCCCGCGCGTCTTCCAGGCCGACGAGCGCCAGCAGTTCATTGGCTCGCTCGGTGAGTGCACGCCCGCTGAGCCCGCAAAGCTTGCCATAAAACCGGATTGTTTCCATCGCGGTAAGAAATTTGTAAAAGTAGGGGTTTTCCGGCAAAAACCCGACTTCCCGGCGCGCGGGGAAATCCCGGCTGTCGTAGCCGAATACTGTTGCCGATCCGGAAGTCGGGGTGACCAGGCCCAAGAGGACCTTGAGCGTCGTGCTTTTGCCGCAGCCGTTCGGGCCAAGCAGTCCAAACACCTCACCTTCCTCGACATCCAAGGAAACATCACGCACAGCGACGAGTCGCTCCCGCTTCCACGGCATGGGAAATACCTTCGTCAAGTTCTTGATGGAAACTGCGGTGCTCATCAATCGCTATTCAATCCAAAATTTGAAATCCACGCAAACCCGATTCCACATCCCGTGGATTGATCACTTCTTCTTGGATGTGTCCGGCGAGGACGCTTTCGCGGATCGCTTGCAAAAACGCATCTACTTCTTCGGCCTCCCCTTGCACCACCTGCTCGACGCGCGCATCCGGCAGGTTTGTTACGGTGCCGACGATATCAAATCCCCGGGCAAGCGATTTCACAGTGAAACAAAATCCGACCCCTTGCACTCGCCCCAGATAATGCACAATGACCGCCTTCATCCCTCGCGCACCTGCCCTGCACCGCGGATGAGGTACCGGTAGGTTGTTAATTCAGCCAGTGCCATCGGGCCACGCGCGTGGAGCTTATCCGTGCTGATCCCGATCTCTGCGCCAAATCCAAACTCCCCGCCGTCGGTGAAACGCGTCGACGCGTTCCAATAAACGGTTGCCGAGTCGATGGACTGCAAAAACTGCTCTGCCGTCGCTGCATTTTCGGTGACAATTGCGTCGCTGTGATGCGAGCCAAAGGTCTCGATGTGGTCCATTGCCGATGCCACCCCGTCCACCACCCGCACACCAAGAGTGAGGTCCAGATGCTCCGTGGTCCAATCCGATGGCCGCGCAGCCACCAACTTCGGATACCCCGCCTTCTGCAATATCGCCATGGCCCGATCGTCCGCGCGCAGTTCCACACCCGCAGGAGCCAGTGCCTCGGCGATGACCGGTAACGCGCGTTCAGCGATCGATCCGTGCACAAGCAATGTCTCAGCCGCATTGCACGCGCTCGGCCGCTGGACTTTGGCATTTAAAACAATATCGACAGCCATTTGGACGTCCGCGTCGGCATCCACAAAGACATGACAAATTCCGTCCAGATGTTTGATCACTGGCATCCGGGCATGTTCCATCACCGCCTCGATCAACCCACGTCCCCCGCGCGGCACAATGACGTCGATGTATGTATCCATGGCTGCCATCAGGCGGACGGCCTCACGATCCGTGATGGGAACGAGTTGCACCGCATCGTGAGGCATCCCGGCGCTTACCCCGCCCGATTGCAGGGCTTCGGCGATGGCGCGGTTGGAAAGAATGCTCTCGGACCCGCCACGCAGAATCACCGCATTTCCGGTCTTGATGCAAAGCACCGCGGCGTCGCTCGTCACATTCGGACGCGATTCGTAGATGATTCCGACCACCCCGATCGGCTTCCGGATTTTGGTGATCCGAATGCCATTTGGCCGCGACCACTCGGCCAGCACTTCATTAACGGGGTCGGGTAACGCTGCGACTTCGCGGATGCCGTGTGCCATCGCCGTGATGCGTTTTTCGGTGAGGCGCAGCCGATCCACCGATGCCGCTGTCAGCCCTTGGGTCATGGCAGTCTCGATGTCAATTGCATTGGCAACCAGGATATCCGGCGTGGCCACAACCAATGCGTCTGCCATCGCAACCAAGGCAGCATTTTTAGTGTTGGAATCTAAGAGGCCAAGCGCCCGCGATGCCACGCGCGCCCGCTGGCCAATGTCTAAAATCAAAGATTTAATATCGGTGCTCACGGAAAAATCAGGAAAAATCGGAGATGGTCAAACGAAAGTGAAATTACGATATGCGTCCCCCCGCAGATTGTCGAGAAAGCCCGCCCGGTGCTTCAGGATTAACGTATCAAACGGAAGAAATTTCGCGCCACGCTCACAAGGCCCGCCAATGGTAAACCGAAAGGGAGGTATCGTTCGCCAATCGCTCGATCTCACCCTCGTCACCTGAACGGGCTCAAGCCTGGGGAAATAAAACCTTGCCCCTGCGGGCTCTTTGGCGTTGGCAAGACAGCCTCCTTTCCTCACAATTACCCCTCATGAGCCTACGCCCTTGCCAACCGCTTTTTCAATAACGGAAACGACTATATGCCGCGCAAGAAACAGACCGACCCAGCCGCCAGCAAGTTGAAGGCAATGGGGTCCCGGGTTTGCATGCTTGGCGCTCTAACTTCGACAAGCGGAGGGGAATCAACTCAATTTCCGTTTTTCTTTCAAGCGCGTGAGCATCGTCCCGCAGCGGGCGGTGGGAAATCTAACGCAGAAGGGTTCAACCGTCTTCAACTTGCTGCTCGGCTTGGACAAAAAGGTGACCGCACAAGATTTGCACGCAATTTCCATGATTTCGAAGTGACTCCTGTTTCCGGTGTCTCGGAAGACACAGTGCTCGGAGGCTTCATCGGCGATAACAAAATCTATGTAGTTCAAACGACGCCTAATGTGATCGAACGCTGCATCTTAATGACCACCGACCCCGGCGACCTCGTCCTCGACCCGACGTGCGGCTCGGGGACGACGGCGGATGTGGCCGAGCAGTGGGGCAGCCGCGTGGCTCTGGCGCTGGCCAAGCACCGGCTGCTGACCGCGAAGTTCGATTACCAGCAGCTTCGCCCGCTCAGCGCGGAGGACGTGGCGCGCAATCCGCACGGCACATGGCTCTGCGGAAAGGATGAAGGCGGAAGGATGAAGGATGAAAGGAAGATGACCTTCAAATGCAAGAAGGTGCCGCACATCACGCTCAAGAGCATCGCGCGCAACACCTCGCTCGCCCCGATCTTTGCCCGGCACGAGCCGATCCTCATGGAGCGGCTGTCGGCATTGAATCAGGCTTTGGATTCGTGTGAAAAAGAGTGGCGCGCCGCGTGGCGGGCGAAGATGGACGAGGTGAACGCCTGCATTTCCGCCAATGCCGAGATGGAGGAACTGGTGGATAAACCGGAGACTGTGAAAGGCGGAGTGCGCGCGAGTGGCCCGTTCACGATGGAAGGCGTCATCGCCGTGGAGGACGGCCCGGACACGCCCATCGGCGGAGCGCCGGGCGAGCTAGACACCTTCGACGGCGACGCTGCGGTGCAAAACTCCGAGGCGCATCTCGACAAGGTCCTCCGACTGCTCAAGGCAAGTGGCGTGGATTTCCCCCGCAACAAAAACATGAAGTTCAGCCGGCTCGATCCGCTGACCGCTGCCGCGCGCATCCACGCCGACGTGGCCATGGGCGACCTGCTCAAGACGCAGCCGGATCCTAAGTCCGACGGAGGTGAATTTCGATGACATTGAATGATCTTAAAACCATTAAGCCCATCCCGGGGTTCGATTGCGTCGCTATGAAGCACCGCGCGCAGGAACGCATCTACGAAGAAACGAAGGGGATGACGGATCGCGAATTGACCGAGTATTTCAACCCGGCCGGACGCGCCTTTCTCGAGACTGGAAAGATTTCGACGTCCGAGTCCGATAGCCTTCTCCTGCGCGAAGACCCGCCGAAGTCCGGCAGTTGAACCAAATGGAATCGACCTTAAAAGTGTTGAACGAACTGGAAAGCGATGGCGTGATCAGCCGCTACGCCATCGGTGGTGCAGTGGGGGCCATCTTCTACATGGAGCCTTTCCTCACCTTCGATCTGGACGTGTTTGTCCTATTACCCCAGACGGCGGGTGGGCTGCTCACGCTGTCGCCGATCTATGAGGATCTGAAGCGGCGGGGCTGCACAGAGGAGGCGGACTGTGTGCTGATTGAGGGGATGCCCGTGCAGTTTTTGCCTGCCTACAACCTTCTGCTGGAAGAATCTCTTGCCGAGGCGAGGGAGACGGCTTACGGCGAGACGACCACCCGCGTGCTGCGCCCGGAGCATCTCGCCGCCATCATGGTGCAAACCGGGCGGGACAAGGACCGCCAGCGCTTCTCCACGTTCATGCAGGAAGCCGCGATGGATGCGGATTACCTTCAACGCGTGCTGGACTGCCATCAACTCACTGCCCGCTACGACCTATGGAAAACCGCGATCTAAACCAACTGCTCGCTGGCAAACAGCGCCGCCGCCACGAACTCGCCAGGCTGCCGATTGAGGAAAAAATCCGCGCCGTGGTCCGGCTGCAACAGATGGCGGCACCCATTCTAAAACAGCGCGGTAAAACTGTCCGCTGCTGGACCATTGTCATTCCGAGTCATGCCTGAAGAACAGATTCCCATTCAGTCGGTCGAGAACCCGGTGGAGGCCCGCCGCCGGAGGATCGTCCCAAGCACGAGGTGATGGCGTTGCCGGGACGAAAGGCGTTCGAGATTCGGTTTCCGGTGGTCGAGGGCTACGTGGTTTCCTTGCAGCGCAACCTCGTTACCGCCGATGTGAGCAAAGTCGAAAAGACGAAGCTCGATCCATGCATGGTCCCAACCGATGCGTTGATCCGGCCTCAGGTCGGCTACCAGTTCGGCCGCGCGAGCGCGCATGGCGGCTTTGGTTTCGAACTCGTAAACCGGCAGGAATACTACGACTCGGTTCACTTGCAGACTATCGAGTTCGATATCGCTCGAGAAATTGTCCGTGCGCTCACGGAGGCATCTCATCCAGGCAAGGAACGACTGCGGCGGGAAAGTCGAAGCACGCTATTTCCCCAGGTCCTTCAAATCGTGAAGAGATACATGAGTGACCGTGTGGACTTCAACGGCTTAAATCCTTGCGAAGTGGGTTTGCAGACATATGCGCAGCGCATCATCGCGCTGTTGATCGCAGCCATCACTCTCGATGACGGCAAAAACGAGGCTCCACTGCTGCCGCGACTGAACCGCTCCAAGCCCATCGACAGCCCGGAACGCGTCCGATTCAAGACGGTGAAACCGGTGCAGGTGACCGCTGCGAGCCACCTCAACTACGTGGCCTGCGACACCAACTCACGGGAGCAGGCAGCGACGTTCCAGCTCGAAAAGCCGGCGGAGGGAGGAGTGGTTTATTGCTACGCCCGGTGGGCCACTCAAGAAAATTGGCATTTTGTTCATCCGAACTTCCGGGGACCAAACGATTCCCCTGAAGCAATGGGATCGGACCTTGCGGTGCAGGATATCGTGGACGCCGTCCGGGGGATGCAAAAGCGTGGGAACGTGGATGCCTCGCGGATTTATCTCGTCGGCTGTAGTGGGGGGTGGGTATATGGCGTTGCTTATGGCCGGTCGGCATCCCAAGATTTGGGCGGGGGTTTCTGCATGGGTACCGGTTGCAGATATTGGCACGTGGCACGAGGGATGTTCACCCGACGGCATCCCGAATAAATACGCGACGATGGTCGAAGCGGCCTTGGGTGGGCCGCCGGGTGTCGCCGGGCGCTTGAATGACGCAACGAATCGTTCGCCAGTGACATGGTTGGCTAGTGCGAAGAAGCTTCCGGTCGATATCAATCATGGCGTTCACGATCGACGCCGCGAGAGTGTCCCGTTTACGCACAGCCTGCGCGCATTTAATGCGATTGCTGCTAGTGAAGACCGTTTACCGGAAAGGGAGATCGTGGAGTATTACGACTCGCAGCGTCGCCTGATCGCTTGGCCCGAGCCCGAGATCGACGCGCTTTACGGAGCAATGCCGGTGTTATTTCGAAAAACATCGGGAAACGCACGGGTCACGATATTTGAGGCCGGGCGTGAGATTCATTACGCTCCGGCGTTCAATTGGCTGTTGCACCAGCGGCAAGGATCACCGGAGTTGGAACGAAGATGGCATCGATACCCAATCCGGGAAGTAGCTGGGGGGACGGGCTGCTCGTCTCCACCGGTGGGTTTACCTCAGGCCAGGTTCGGGATGGGGCCAATCGTGCTCCGCCCCGGGGGATTTGGTTCTTTTTTGAGCATTTGCATTGTGGTAAGGTATAGTCCTTGTGAACAGGTCTCTGCTTTCACCAAGACATTTATAAAGTCGGCTTTGAGTCGGCTGGATATCCAACCCATTGCTATCGGGCCTCCCGAGCGCAAAACAACGAGGAAAAACCATGCCCATGTCAGCCAATCCGGAAGAAATTCCGGCTGTCAACCCGCCACAGAAACGTCCGCGATCTTCGCGTCCCAAAGAACGCATCGCCATGATATCGACCCATGGATATGTCGCGGCCCAACCGCCGCTCGGAGCTCCGGACACCGGTGGTCAGGTCGTCTTTGTAATCGAGCTGTCCAAAAAACTCGCACAGCTCGGGTACAAAGTCGACATCTGGACCCGGCGCTTTGAAGGCCAAGCCGAGATCGAGCCCGTCAACGAAAGTGTCCGCATCCTGCGTATGCCATGTGGCGGACCGGACTTCATTCCCAAGGAAATTCTTTACAAAAAGCTCCCTGAGTGGGGCGAGCATGCCCTCCGGTTTATCCGTCGCAACAAGCTGAACTATCAATTCATCAACAGCCATTACTGGGACGCCGGGCTCGCAGGCCAGTACCTTGCGGGTGTGCTCGAAGTGCCGCACATCCACACGCCGCACTCGCTTGGAAGTTGGAAAAAACGCCAGATGCTCGAAGACTCGGGGGAAGCGCCAGAGGAACTTGAGCGCCGGTTTAATTTTGAACGCCGGATTCATCACGAGACGCTATTATTTAGCGACTGCGATATGGTGATCGCCACTTCACCGCCGCAAGCGGACTTGCTCATGTCCGACTATGAGATGGATGCGCCCCGGCTGCGGATGATCCCGCCAGGATACGACGACAATCGGTTTTTCCCGATGAGCGAGCCCACCCGGCGCTTGCTGCGTGAGCAATTTGGATTCTCTGGTAAAGTCATTGCCTCCGTGGGTCGCCTCGCTCGAAATAAGGGCTTCGATTTGCTGGTAGATGCATTTTCAATCGTGGCTGAACGGGATCCTGAGGCCCATTTACGGCTTGCCGTTGGCTCGGTGAGCTCTGACCATGGAGACGAATCAATGATGTCCGAGATCCGGGCGCTGGTGGAAAGTAACCGCCTCCAAGATCGTGTTACAATCACTGGTTCTCTGAGTGATGAAGAGTTGCCTGACTTTTATCGTGCGGCGGATGTTTTTGCGCTGTCGAGTCGCTATGAACCGTTTGGAATGACGGCGGTTGAAGCGATGGCCTGTGGCACGCCCACGGTGATGACAACTCATGGCGGGCTGTATCGTGCGATACGATTTGGAGAACATGCCTTGTTTGCCGACACGATGGATAAGTATGAATTTGGGATCACCCTGCTTCAGGCGCTAAAATACAAGGGCCTCCGGGCCCGCTTGCACCGGGATGGAGCGCTTCGGGTGCGAAGTTTGTTCACGTGGACTGGTATTGCGCAGCAATTGCTAAGCGCGGTCGAATCTCGTTCGACGAGCATTTTTGACTCGGTGCAGCGCCTGCACGGCGTTGACTTTCCCAACTAATTCCAGCCGAATACAGCCATGGAAATTCGCCTATTTGCATCTGACATTGACAATACCCTGCTGGGGAAACCCGATAGCACGCTGTTGTTTTACAAGATTTGGCGCTCGCTTCCGGACGACCGGCGGCCGTTGCTTTGTTACAATACGGGACGTCTCGTCGAGGACACGCTCAGTGTCATCGAGAGCACAGATCTTCCAGATCCGGATTTCCTCATTTGCGGTGTGGGGACGATAATCTACGATTTCAAAAAGCGCACTGTCATCAAGGCATTCGCAGAAGTCATGGACGACGGCTGGGATAAGAAGCGCGTCGAGGAACTGCTGAAACGTATCCCTGGCATACGCAAGCAACCGCCCGGCTTTCAGCATGGTTATAAGTCGAGCTGGTATCTGGACGCCGCAGCCCCGGAAACTCTGGAAGAAATCGAATCTTCGCTAACCACCGCAGGCGTCGCCGCGCAGGTGATTTACTCGAGTGGTCGGGATCTAGATATCCTCCCGCGCATGGCGAACAAGGGCAACGCCCTTGACTGGCTGGCGCGCTTGCTGAAGTTGCAGAACGACCAAATCCTTGTCGCTGGCGACAGTGGAAACGACAGCGCTATGTTTCTCCAGCCGGGCGTCAAAGGGATTGTCGTCGAGAATGCGCAACCCGAGCTGATCGAGGCAACGATCGCCGTGGGGGTTTACCACGGCAAGGGAGTGTGCGCGGACGCCGTCATTGATGGCTTACAAAATTTCGGTGTCATCCGCGACATCCCGTCACTCGACCTCGGGAGTATCGCACACAAACACATCGATCCCGAAATTAAGCAGCTGTTCCGCGATCAAAAGATGGCGGGTATCGACAAAACAGATGTTCAATTTTTGATTACCGCCTACCGGAAATCCATCGAAGCGCTCCGGAAGAACATCACGCCCGTGGGATTTTCAGCATGTTCGCTGGAAGATAATGATACTCGCGGGACCGACGTGAACTACCGCTCTGTGTGGGGCAGAGACGGGTCTATCGCCGTGATTGGCTCGCTCCCGCTTGATGATCCGGACATCCGTGAGTGTCAGCGCCGCACGCTGGCCACGCTACTCGACCACATCTCGCCGACCGGACAAATCCCGTCGAATGTCCGCATCGACACGCTTGAGCCCGACTACTCGGGCGTGGGAGGGATTTGCTCAATCGACAGCGGGTTGTGGCTCATCATTGCGGTTTACGAATACGTGCGAACGACTTCGGACATGAAATTCCTGCGCGAACGCATGTGGCAATTGCAAAAGGCAGTCGATTGGTTGAGTGCGCATGACAGCAATAACGACGCGCTCTTGGAGATTCCGGAAGCGGGGGATTGGACGGATTTATTTGGGCGCAGCTACAATGTACTATACGACGAGGTCCTGTGGTATCGCTGCAACGTGGCATTCGGACGACTGCAGGAATTTGTCGGAAATTTTAAGGTGGCTGGTGATTACCTCCGCTGGTCGCAGACGATCAAGCACGCGATTCTCGCCAAGTTCTGGCCGTCCACGCAGTCGGTGCCAGGAGAAACGCATTTCGCCGACAAGCAGTTCAGTCTCGGCGATACGAGTTATCTCGTCGCGCAGGTCACGCCATTCGATTTTAACTGGCGCTGTGATGTCTACGGAAACATCCTCGCCTTCCTTTACAATGTCCTCGATATCGATCGCGCGAAAATCGCGTTCCGATTTCTTTGGGGGGTCGGCTGCAATGACCCATATCCTGTCGCAAACCTGTATCCCGTCGTGCACTCAGGGGACAGCGACTGGCGGAGTTACTACACCGTCAACCTGCTCAACCTGCCGCACCACTACCACAATGGCGGGATTTGGCCATTCATCGGCGCGCAATGGGTTCGGTTTATCCACCGGTTGGGCCTTCGCAATATTGCATTTCAAGAACTCGTAAAAGTCGCAAAACTTAATCAACTCGGCGTCGCCAACGAATGGGAGTTCAACGAATGGGCTCACGGAAAAACCGGTCGTCCCATGGGCAAGGCTTACCAGGCATGGTCCGCATCCGAGTTCATCCTCGCGTGCCACGAACTCAACCTCGACCGGATGTAAAAGCTCCTTCGGGCACTCTGTCGGACTGGTCTGAGCACCCCACTGGCGCTACTTTTGCTTGAGTTGCACGGCGGGGGACCAATCGTCCGCGGGAGGATTTGCCACGAGCTCGTTGGCCCGGCGGAAATGCAGATTGGCGAGGTAATCATCGGGCGATCCGTTCAGGCACGCCTGAAGTTTGATCGCAGCATCCCGAAACTGCCGTTCGCGAAAAAGGCGGATGCCGTCGGCGTAATTGGTGAGGGATGTATGAGACATGCCGCTCTCCGACAGAACAACGGTGAAAATATCGATCGGCTGCGATTTTCCAGCAACGATAACCAGATCCACAGACCGCAATGGAATCTGGCTACGTACGAGACAGGCGACGCTTTCGGTCAGGCAGATCTGCTGCTTATATTGCTTGGTGATACCCTCTACGCGCGATGCGAGATTGACCGGATCTCCGATCACGGTGGGTTCCATTTTTTCTTCAGATCCGATATTGCCAAAAATGGCATCGCCGTGGTGGAGCCCGATTCCCACTCGGAAGGGAGGTAAACTGCGTTCAATCCACGATTGGTTAAGGAGAATCAATCGTTCCTGCATTTCAGTTGCCGCTTTGACGGCATGAACCGTATCTTCGACCGCCCCATTACTCAATACGTTGCCCCACACAGCCATCAGCCCGTCACCGAGGAATTTGTCGACCGTGCCTCCGTGCCGAAATACAATCTCCACCATCGCGGCGAAATATTCGTTCAGCTGCATCACTACAGATGCTGCATCCGCCCGCTCGGCATAAGAGGTGAACCCCCGGACATCGGAAAATAGCACGGTTACAGGAAGCCGGGTGCCACCAAGCGTAGTGAGAAAGTCATCGCGGTTATCGAGAATCTCGCGCACGACATTGCGCGACACATAGCGATCCAACGTGGATCGTAACCGCACCGCCTCCGTGCGATGGAGTGTGAATGTCCACGCCAGCGAGGTGACTCCAATGGCAAAAATCACCAGCACTGGCTTTACCAGCGGAAGGAGAATCAGCAGGCTCCCAAACAACACCGAGACGAACAATATCCACCCGCCCGCCGCCAGCAGCATCCCGGCGAGCACCATCGTGGGGCGCCGGATTCGAGAAACAATGAAAAATGAAACTCCAGCTACCAGAACCATAGCGCAGGCATTTCCGATCCATCCGAGGTTAGTGTAAAAAGTTCCGGAGAGCGCTGCGGCTATGGCCGAGGTATGGACCAAAGGACCTGGAAGCCGGGCATCCACCGGGGTGGTGTGAAAATCCTGAAGCCGAATCGCCGACGGACCAATCACCACGATCTTGTCTTTAAAAACCTCGCCTCCCCGCAATGGGATATTCCAATCGGTGTCCAGAAAAATGCTGTAAAATGGAATGCGTAGGATGGTGTCCGGGTTAGGAAATAGAAAAGCGACAGGCTCATGCCCGGTGGGAATGAGATCGTTGCGTCCCAACGCAATTAACGTCGCGGCAGCGAGCGAGCGGTATTCCGTGGCTCCCACCACAGCCGACTGTTGCGCTCGGGCCCACAGCGGTGTTTGCCAAACAATCGAGCGGATATATCCCATCTCGGGCCAAAAATTCGCATAGCCCACACGAGAGTCTGTTGCAGGGTCGGTAATCAGCGATGAGGCGGGCATCGTAATCGAGGGAATAATTGGTTTGTCGGGTTGGGAGGCATCGTAAAAGTTTGATGCAATAACGACTTGGTTGCGGTGGGAATCCAGAGTATTGCGAAGCGTCTCGTCTCCTTCGCGTTCGGTATCAAAAATGAGATCAATCACAACCACCGACGCGCCAGCGTCGATCAACTTATCGATCGCTAGAGCAAAAACATCGCGCGGCCAGGACCAGCCGCTTTTTGCCATTTGTGATAACGCAGGAGAGGACTCGATATCTTCAGGCCATAGCGCATCCAGCGTCAGAGATTGTTCATCGATTTCCAAAAATACAACCGACTCCGTTTGGACCCTATTACTAGCGCTCGCGATCAACTCGTTTTGTGCCCTCGCTTCGGTCTGTGTCAGCGAATCCAGCAGCGGCAATACGAAGGTCCCCAACACGGCCGCCCCTGTCGCAATGACCAGCAACCCTTGGACGCGACGCTGATCCCGATATTCTGATGCGTTACCCTTTGTTTTCATCGCTGCGCACGGGTGTTGATGCCTGAACGTGAAAAAACCCGTTTAGCCATATGGCGAAACGGGTTTTCTCGGTAATAGGGGGAAATCTACTAAAAAAATCCCCTACACGAGGTCTTTAAACGCTTTGCCGACGGAAAACTTCACCGTCTTCGATGCCTTGATCTTGATCTTCTCACCGGTCTTCGGGTTGATTCCGTTGCGGGCTTTCCGGGCGACTACTTTGAATGTGCCAAAACCAACGAGCTGAACGGTCTTGGATTTTTTCACACCCGACTTGATCGACTCAAGAACTGCGTTTAATGCGCGCTCGGCTTCCGCCTTGCTAACATCTTTTCCGAGGGATTTTTGGACGGCTTCAACGAGTTGGACTTTGTTCATTTAATATTGGGTTGTAAGGTAGAGGAGAGCAAAACATGACAACCCCTGAAATGTCAAATATGTTTTCGGAAATTTATTTAGAACCGATGACTTGGCGGCAAGGGAACTTTATCAGATGGTTTACTCATGACATTCGACGAACAGATTTCCTCCTTTTTATTAAAGCGTCCTCAGATTGACCCGAGCGCATGGATTGGTCCGCATACTTTTGTGGCAGGTGACGTGACGATCGGTGCCAATGCCAGCGTCTGGCCCGGATGTTCGCTGCGTGGGGATATCGCACCGATTCGGATCGGCGCTCACTCAAATATTCAGGATAATGCCGTTGTTCACGTGGGCGATGATTTGCCCGCGATCGTGGGGGAATGGGTCACGATCGGTCATCAAGCCACGGTCCATGCGTGTGTGATCGAGGACGAAACTCTGATTGGGATGGGTGCGATTATTTTGGACGGTGCTCGCATCGGCTCACGCTCCATTGTCGGAGCCAATGCCACCGTGACACCGGGCACCCAGATCCCGCCGGGTTCGTTAGTGCTGGGTTCACCCGGAAAGGTCGTGCGCACGCTTTCGTTAGGTGAGCAGTCGAACGTCCGTCGCTGGGCAGAACGCTACGTGACTCTCTCTCGTCATTATATGGCATTGGCTTCGCAGTTGTGATAAGTTTTTTTCATGAGCAATTCCGTCATTGAAGTCCGAGTCAAAGCCCTGATCCCCACGGGGAATGGCGTAGCTGTCTTCCTTGGAACAGAAGAAAAAGTTTTCGTAATTCAGATTGATGCGGGAGTCGGCACCGCAATCAGTATGTTCATGAGCGGCCAACCCAAAGAGCGTCCGCTGACACACGACTTGATGACGATGTTACTCACAGCGCTTGGAGCCCGGGTCGAGCGGGTCGTAATCAATGATTTCCAGAATGGGACGTATTTCGCGCGGCTCATCGTCGTCGTGGAGAATGAAATCCAGCAGCGAAAGATCATCGAGTTGGACGCGCGGCCTAGCGACGGTATTGCGCTTGCGACCCAGCAGAAGGCACCGATTTACGTGACAGAGGAAGTCTGGTCCGACACCGAAGATATGACAGACGTGTTGGAACGCGTCCAAGAGGAAAAGAGCGACGAAGAAAAAGGCGAGTGATCCCGTTCTTGCGCGTCGTGGTGGCTTACATCCTCGGGATGGTAATGCCTTCCTGCCTCATGTATTTCCCACCCCGGTCCGCATAGCTCGTCTCGCAGACTTCGTCGGCTTTGAAAAATACGACCTGTGCCAATCCTTCGTTGGCGTAAATCCGCGCGGGCAGTGGCGTTGTGTTGGAAATCTCAAGCGTTACATGCCCCTCCCATTCGGGTTCAAACGGCGTGACGTTGACGATGATTCCGCAGCGCGCGTAAGTGGATTTTCCCACACAGATCGTCAAAACATCGCGGGGGATACGAAAATATTCGACGCTCCGCGCGAGAGCAAACGAGTTCGGTGGCACAATACAGACGTCGGTTTTTATATCCACGAAGGATCTCGGGTCAAACGCCTTCGGGTCCACAACGGTGTTAAATACATTTGTGAAGACCTTGAATTCATCGGACACACGCAAGTCGTATCCATAGCTCGAAAGCCCGTAGCTAATGAGCCGATGACCGTCTTCGGCAGCGCGGACCTGCCCATCGGTGAACGGTTCGATCATCCTGTTTTGTTTGGCCATTCGGCGAATCCATGCGTCTGAACATACTGACATGAGGTGTGAAATACACGATGTGTGCCCGCTCCGCCAACCCGAGAATACGGATGAAGCAAATATTTTTAGTTGCGGTGGATGGAAATCCGTCGGAACCATAACGCCAGATGCAACCCAAACCCGACTCGGCCCTCATCGTCGTAGGCCATGGATCCACGCTGAACCCCGATTCAAGCGCTCCCACATTTGACCATGCCGACACCTTGAAGAGTCTCGGAATTTTCGGTGAGGTAGTGACGTGCTACTGGAAGGAAGAGCCATCCATGAGAGAAGTCCTGCGTATGGTGGAAAGCCGGGATGTTTACATCGTTCCGAATTTCATCAGCGAAGGATATTTCACGCAAACCGTGATTCCCAGAGAGTTTCAGCTTGATGGACCGATCACACATCGCGACCACCGGACGTTGAAATATTGTGCGCCGGTGGGAAGTCACGCCAGCATGACGGGTGTGATTCTGCACCGGGCAAAAGAAACATTGCAAGACACCGATCCCGGCCAAACGAGCCTGATCATCGTCGGCCACGGAACGAATCTGAACGATAACTCAGCGAAAGCAGCCAAGGACCAAGTCCAGCGCATCGGAGAAATGGGGATCTATGGCGAGGTCTTGTCGTCGTATATGGAGGAACCTCCGTTGATATCTGCTTGGGATACTATGACCTCATTTCCAAATGTTCTTGTGGTGCCGTTTTTTATTGCGGATGGCCTTCACAGTTTTCAGGACATTCCTGTGTTGCTCGGAGTCGAAGAAGAGGGGATGCCCGCGGCAAGCCAGAGGGATGTGTTTCGCCGCAATCCATATGTGCTGCGCGGGAAACGACTCTACTATGCCAGCGCGATCGGGACGGAGTCGATGATGGCGGATGTCATCGTTGACCAAATCGAAGCGTTCGACACGATGCACGCGGAAACAAGCCCGCAGCCGATTAAGTGAGAAGCGATAGGCTAACCCGTATTTGACAATTATTGGCTGTTGCTTACGCTAAAAAATCTTAGAAATCACATGGACACATTGAATGATCGAGCGAACAAGCGGTTCGTTTCCCACGCTCCCGGCCATTGGCCGGAAATTCCGCCTGAAAAATGGAACGATTGGCGCTGGCAACTAAAAAACCGGGTTACCACGCTCGACCAGCTTGAGCGCCATCTGCGTCTGGTCCCTGAAGAGCGCGCAGGAGCAATCCTCGCCGGAAACAAGCTCTCACTGGCAATCACCCCACACTTTTTTAACCTGATCGACCCGGATGATCCAGGCTGTCCGATTCGCCGGCAGGTGGTCCCAAGACTGGAGGAGGGAACGACTGCACCGTGGGAGATGGCTGATCCATGCGGTGAGGACTCGCACATGCCCGTGCCGGGTCTCGTTCATCGCTACCCGGATCGTGTGCTGTTTCTTGTGACGGACCGCTGCGCTTCCTATTGTCGGTATTGCACCCGGAGTCGCGTGGTGAGTGGTGCCGGGGAACAGGAACTTCATACGGAATTTGAGGAGATTTTTAATTACCTAGAGTCACACACCGAGGTCCGCGACGTGCTTCTCTCCGGGGGAGATGCTTTGTTATTCTCCGATGACAAGCTGGAGCGAATTCTTAAGCGGCTCCGTGCCATGGAGCACATTGAATTTATCCGCATCGGAACGCGCGTCCCGATATTTCTTCCGCAGCGCATCACGCCGGAGTTCTGTCAGATGCTTCAGAAATATCATCCCCTTTGGATGAGCGTGCATGTCAACCATCCACTCGAACTCACGTCGGAGGTGCGCGACGCATTGGCCCGTCTCGCGGATCATGGAGTGCCCCTTGGAAACCAGAGTGTGTTGTTAGCCGGCGTGAATGACAACATCCCGACAATGCGCGACCTGGTGCACAAGCTGCTGCTCTGCCGCGTCCGTCCCTACTACCTATACCAGTGTGACCTGATCAAGGGCTCGGCCCATCTCCGTGCATCCGTCGCGAAGGGCGTCGAGATCATTGAAGGACTCCGCGGTCACACCACGGGATATGGAATCCCTCAATTTGTGATCGATGCCCCTGGTGGTGGAGGCAAGGTTCCCGTCAATCCGGGTTACGTGCTCTACCACGACGCGGAAAAAGTTGTGATCCGGAACTACGAAGGCCGGATATTCGAATACCCTGAACCTGCAGGATCGACGGCGCATGGCGGGAGTAAGGATATTTCGCTCGGTGAAACTTTGCCCCAGCATGTTTTATTAGAATGAGCTGCCGTCGTCGCCGGCTTCGATTCGGGATAATCCTTGATTTAGGCAAAGCTGCACGCTCCATTCCTCCCTCATTATGAAGCAACTTTCTGAAGAGGCGCTGGTGTCCGCATTAAATTGGCGCTACGCGACAAAGGGATTTGACCCGGCTGCCAAAATCGATCCGAGCACCTGGGCGGCACTTGAACACGCACTGGTATTGTCGCCGTCGTCTTTCGGCTTACAGCCGTGGCGCTTTTTGGTGGTCAGCGATCCTGCAAAACGTGAGGCACTCGTACCCTTGTCCTGGGGCCAACGTCAGGTCGCTGATGCCTCTCATCTCGTCGTCTTCGCCGTCAAGCATCCGCTGACAGCGGAAGACGTCCACAGCCACATCCAACGCACGGCAGAAGTGCGCGGCGTGCCTGCTGAGAGCCTGCTGGGATTTGAAAAAGTGGTCGCTGGATTTTTGGATAAGCCTCCCTATCCGCTCGATATCCGGGAATGGTCAACAAGGCAGGTTTACCTCGCGCTGGGGACGTTCATGACCAGTGCGGCCTTGCTAGGAATCGATACCTGCCCGATGGAGGGAATTGATCCTGCGGGATTTGATCGCGTCCTCGGCTTGGAGGGCACGGGATATTTCACCGCCGTCGCCTGTCCGGCCGGCCACCGGTTGGCAACGGACAAATATGCCACCGCTCCCAAAGTGCGCTTCCCTGCCGAGTCGGTGATTCATAAATTGGAATAAAAAGACCCGGAAATTGCGCAACTTGTCATTTTTATCGCAGGTTCCCGTGAATTTAGAGCGATTCAAAAATAAGATTCGCCAGCTCGAATGTCCCACATCTCGCCGAGCTCCTTTTTTCGGCGCTTCCACGCCGATTCGGAGAATGGGAGTTATGGGAAGCATGGGAGTTATGGAGAGGGTGGCTTTTGGCGGCGGTGTTGGAGGCGAGCTTGGAACATGCGCTCGCGGAGGCCGCCCTGTTTGAGAAAGTCCTGTTCTAAATGGCGGAGTTGCTGGTCGAGGAGGTAATTAGTCTGGTGGATCAGGCAGATGGCGATGTTTGCGATCACCTCTGGCGGGCGGGTCTCGACGAATTCGCGGTAGAGATCGAAGGTCTGCGGCGTCTTTCGTCCGAACCGGCGCACGAATTGTGCCTCCTTGGAGTCCTTGTCCCAAATCGCGTGCTCGCGCACGCGAAGGTAATCGCGGTAATCGGCCAGAAGTTCTTCGAGGCTGGCCCGGCCGACACTCGTAAGCTTAATCTCCGTCTCCTTGGAAGTGAGCGCGGCCTTGCTGCCTTCGAGGATGTTCTGTTTCCCGGAGCGCGCCGACTGAATCATCTGGTCTACCGTGCGGTCGCCTCTGGCGAGATACTTGTGCGCGAAGCGGAAGGTGAGGTCATAAACGACCTCAGCTTTCTGGTAGGAGAGCAGTGTCTGGTAATCGCCACGCGGCGGGATGATCGGCCGGTGCGGCGGGCCCTCATGGGAGTTATGGGAAGTATGTGTCCCATCGCTCCCATGCTTCCTATTCTTCCCATCGTCTTTCATAGCAGCGCATTGATGTGAGCCGAGACTTCCGCGTTCTCGACGTCCAGCGCTGCGATCTTCTCCATGATGGGCTGCGGGCTGCGGTGCGTGACTTCCTCGCCTCCGACGAGGTTCTTGACCGACAAGTCGTAGGCCCAGGTCTCCCAGCGATTAGGCTCGTAGTCGATGTTTCTGAAGGCTTGTCCAAGCATAGTAAATCAGCGCAGGAGGAAGCTGATAGCCATTTTCCATGCTCCGGGCGAGTCAAACCATCCTGATAGTGATATTGGTGGAGGTATGGGGAGTCGAACCCCAGACCTTCTCATTGCGAACGAGACGCTCTACCAACTGAGCTATACCCCCACGAGCCGCGGCGCACCGGGTGCGGAACGCGATCCCAAGATTCACGAAGTTGTACGATCCCGCAAGGGTCTTTTGTTCGCAATCCAGGCGCAACGTGCGCTGGATTTTTTTATTTTGCTGCCAGCCATGGGTTGCAATGGAGCGGCGGGAGACGTATAAAAACAACGTCTGCGATCTGGATTGCGCGGCGTGCACCTACCTTATTGATGTCTGTGAAATTTTCCGCAATGTCCTTTAATATGCAGTTTGGCCAGCGGTGGGATCCTGTTGACCCTGCAAAAGCGCCGATCCAGCTTGAAGCGACTATCGAATTGCTCAAAGAACACCCTCATGACGTGATTCTGCTGCAGGAAGTGGAGCAAGCCCGCGTCGGCGGTGAGCAGTTGGAGCCGCCCCCGAATTTCTCGCGGATTCAGGCGGCATTCCCGGATTACGACGGCGTGTTTGCGTACCCCCGGATCAACCCGGACGAACTGCCTTTTGGGATTGCTCTGGCCATTTTATCGCGCACCCCGATCAATGATTTCGTGTCGTGCGCACTGCCTCCCGCCAATGTGCAATTTAAATTTGAAGGTCAGCCCAAGATGCCGTCCCACCGGCAGTTCCTCCGTGCGACGACCGTGATCAATGGTCATGCGCTGCAGCTGTTCAATACGCATCTTCAGGCGTTTTTTATGATCAACGCGACGAGCAATGAGCACCGGGAGCAGCGGGACATTGTCGAGCAGGCGATCCGGCGTGCGACCGGGGCAGCGCTGCTCGGCGGAGATTTTAATTGCGCTCCGGATGAAAAGGTCGTTGAGCAGTTTGCCGATGCGGGATTTCGCACCGCCCAGACCGGGGTGATCACTTGGCGCCATCGCCCATACGTCACGGATCACTTGTTTTTTAATGACCGTCTGCGGTTGGTTGAGTCGAGTGTAATTGATACCGATTGCTCAGATCATCGGCCGGTCTCCGCGGTGTTCGAACTAGGAGGCTGATTTATTATGCGATTGATTTCTTGGAATGTGAACGGCCTGCGCGCCATCGTGGGGAAAGGGTTTTTGGATTTTATGACTGAGGCGGATGCCGATGTGATTTGCCTCCAGGAAATCAAGGCGAGGGAAGAGCAAGTGGCTGAAATCCCGTGGCCCGCGGGATACCATCGGTTTTGGAACTCCGCGCAAAAGCCCGGATATTCGGGGACGGCGATCTTTTCCCGAATCGCACCGGTTTCTGTGCGGAGTGGGATTGGGAGTGAATTACACGACCGCGAAGGCCGAGTGATTACTGCGGAGTTTGAGGCGTTTTTTCTCGTCAATGTTTACGTCCCGAACTCCCAGCGTGAACTCACGCGGCTCAGCTACCGAACCGAATCCTGGGAGCCTGCTTTTCTGGCATTCCTCAAGGATTTGGAGAAAATGAAACCCGTGATTGTCTGCGGAGACCTCAACGTGGCGCATCGAGAAATCGACCTCGCCCGGCCAAAAGACAACGGCAAAAATGCCGGCTTCACCCCCGAGGAGCGGTCCTGCTTTCAGAAGGTGATCGACGCCGGGTTCATTGACACGTTCCGCCTGCGCAACCCCGATGCCGGGGGACACTACACCTGGTGGAGTTACATGAATCAGGCGCGTGTCCGGAATATCGGATGGCGAATCGACTATTTTTGCATTTCGCCATCGCTTGAACCGATGCTGCATGACGCATTCATCTGGCCACATGTGCAAGGAAGCGATCATTGTCCGGTTGGGGTTGACCTTTATTAAACGTGGTGTAACTTCGCCGCCGTATGCAAATCTCATCCCTTTCCATGATCTTTGGTTTTACCTTGGCCGTCCTCGGTGTGGCAGGCTTCGTCTCTACCGGGAGTTCTAGTTTTACGTCGCTGATCCCGGCGGTGTTCGGTGTAATACTTTACATCTGCGGTCGCGTGGGGACGTCCGCCCCGCACCTTCGGAAGCACGCCATGCACGTCGCTGCCGTAGTAAGTCTGGTTGGTATCCTGGGAGTGGTTCCCCGGTTCTTAGGAAAGCTGCCGGCGTTGTTTTCCGGTCAGCCTGTTGAACCCAGCACGACCGCAGTGGTTCTTCAGCTAATCACGGCAGTGCTCCTCGTTATTTTTCTTGTGCTTTGTATCAAGTCGTTCATCGACGCCCGCAAGTCACGGCTCGCATCCAAGTAAATCTCTACCTAATTATATCATATGAAAATAGCCCATCCATCCCGCCGCTCTATCGCTGCAAACGCAGCCTACATCACATTGATCCCGGTGCTCATCATCGTGATGATCGCATTATTTTTAGTCACCAGCAGCTTTGTTGTCGTGGATGCCGGGAACGTTGGCGTGGTGAAACGCCTGGGAGCCGTGCAACCAGATCCGCTGCCAGAAGGCTTTCATTTCAAGCGTCCGTTCATGGATGTCGTCGAGCAAGTGAATATCCGTCTGGTGCCAGTGCAGGTCAAGGCGAGTGCCGCCTCGCGTGATCTTCAAACAGTGACGACCGACGTCACGGTCACGTATTCCGTTAGTGGAGAGCTTGCGCCGGTGACGTTTCAGCGCATTGGGGATACGAGAAGGGTGGCTGCTGCGGTCGTCGAACCTGCGATTCAGGAATCGGTGAAGGCAGTGACTGCTCAGTTCACTGCAGAGGAGCTTGTGACGAAGCGCGCTTTGGTGAAACAAAATATCCAGAGTGCTATAATGACGTTCATCACGAACACGCTGAGTGAAAAAGACATTGGAGACTCGGTGAATTTAGCAAATGTCGCCATCACCGATTTTGCGTTCAGTGATGAGTTCAATCGTGCCATTGAAGCCAAGGTCAAGGCTGAGCAGGAGGCGCTCCAGGCAAAAAATGAAAAGATCCGCCGCGTGACGCAGGCAGAAGCATCTGCTGCCGAACGCCAACTCGCCGCCGATGCCGAAGCTTACAGCACGGAAGTCCAGTCCAAGGCCCGTGCGGACGCGATTACGCGTGAAGCCGCGGCGCTCACCGATAACCCAGAGCTTATTCAGCTTCGGGCGGTGGAAAAATGGGACGGGGTTCTGCCCCGCATGCAGGGTTCGAGTGTGATTCCGTTCCTGAATGTCGGATCGCTGGCTGATCAGCCTGCGACTCAGCCTTAGGGCAGACTTCCAGACGTCGAAGACAGCGGAATCTCCTGTGGCGAAGCGGGGACATCCTCGCCTCGCAACACGAGCACGCGAAGGATCGTTTCCTCAATGAGGTTATTCGGGCAGGATGCGCCGGCGGTGATTCCAATGGCAGCAGGGCCGATGGGCAACCACTCTCTGGTGGTGACTTCCTCCTTCGAGTGAATGTCAAAATGCTGGATGGCGTCCGGTTCGCTCAAGCACTCTGCGTTCCGGATAAAATACGTCGAGACGGCTTTTTCGCCGATCTCTGCAAGGTGAGTGGTATTGGAGCTGTTGTAGCCGCCTACGACAAGTAGCACGTCGAGACGCGTGCGCAGGAGATCAAATAATGCATCCTGTCGTTCCTGCGTCGCTCCACAAATCGTATCAAAAAACCGGAAGTTTGCCGTGTCGCCACCATCGCGGTCACTGATCGCGTCCCGGAGGCGCTGCTGAACCTCCTCGGTTTCACTCCGAAGCATGGTTGTCTGGTTGGCCACGCCGATCCGGGCAAGGTGTATGTCGGGATCAAATCCCTCAGAATACGCACCGAGGAATTCGTCAAGAAGTATGGCCTTCGAAACCGTGCCACGCAAAAATTCGCAGACCCGATCCGCTTCCTTCAGATTCAATACGACGAGGAAGTGCCCGTCGCCTGAGCCGAGTGCATGGGATGCCGTCGCGCGGGTTTCTTCATGACCGGATTTGCCATGAATGATTGATGTCACCGCCTCGCGGGAGTTTTGCCGCACGCGTTTCCAAACGCTCATTACATCGCCACACGTCGTGTCCACTATCTGGCAGCCGATCATCTTGATTCTTGCAACCGTGGTGACCTCGCTGCCGAAAGCAGGCACAATCACGACGTCATTTTCCGTCAATCCGGAGAACTCGTTCTCGGTCGGTCGCGCCTCCAGCGGCACGATCCCCATTGCTGTGATCTGTGCATTGACGTCCGGGTTGTGGATAATTTCACCGAGAAGAAAAATCCGCTTTTCCGGAAACACCTTGCGCGCTGCATAGGCGAGATCAATGGCGCGCTCGACGCCGTAACAAAATCCAAATGCCTTTGCCAAATGGATCGTCGTTTGTCCAATCACTGCCCGACCTCCCTCGCGGCGGATGCGTTCGACCCACTCGCTGCGGTAGTGGCCTTCAACTTCGGCTTGCACGCGGGCCATCACGTCCGGGGTGCGAAGATTCACCCGAGGGCGTGGGACAGGCGTGGTTGCAGGTGCGGTCATAGCCCAACAATATACCATCCTTGGAGCATTTGAAGCGTTGAAAATCCGACGATGCGAATTTTCTTTTGCTGCGAAAGACAATCGGGAGTGGAAATCGAGTGCGCCCGTGTTAGCGTCGGATTTTCCCTTATTCATGGATCCTGACCTGCCGTGGTTTCAATTTAGTTTTCAGGACTTCAGCTTTGCTTTCCTGAGTATCCTGCTTGAGGGAACGCCGTTTTTATTACTTGGCACATTGATCTCTGGAGTGATCGATCAATATCTGCCTGCACGATTGATGACTCGCATTCTGCCGCGGAACCCATATGCCGGCATCCTGGTGAGCGGCACGTTCGGGATTATTTTTCCGATGTGTGAATGCGGGGTGGTGCCCGTGATTCGTCGGCTGATCGCCAAGGGCCTTCCGCTCTCGCTGGGCGTGACATACATGCTGGCGGCACCCATCGTGAACGTCATTGTCGGAGTGAGCACGTTCGCGGCGTTTCGAGGTCAGCTCCCTGCGGAGATGACGAGCCTGCGTCTCGGGCTCGGGTATTTTGTGGCCGTGTTGGCCGGGATGGCTGTGCACAATTTGCGAATGAACGTCGTCCTGAAACAATCGGTTATCGCTGAAATCGCACGGCCCGGGAGTGGGTCGGAGGTAACCCCGCAAGGTCATCTTCAGCGGATGGCGAGGGCGCTGGATGTTGCGGTCAGGGATTTCCTGGCGATGATGGTGTTTTTTGTTCTCGGTGTCGCCGCAGCTTCTATTTTCAGCACGGCTGTAAATCAGGAGATCATCCTGCCGTTGGCGATTGATACGACTTTGGCGACCGTCTCGCTGATGGGCTTGGCTGCGATTTTATCGTTGTGCAGCACTTCCGATGCTTTTATTGCGGCGACATTTGTTTCCTTTCCGGCGGTGGCGAAACTCGCGTTTATGGTTTTCGGGCCGATGATGGATCTGAAGTTGATCTTTATTTATTCGGCGGTTTTTCGGAAGCGCTTCGTTTTTGGTTTGGCGGTGGGGCTTTTTGTGTTGATTGCGTTGATCTGCACGCGACTGTCTATTTTGAGATTATGAGCGAGGTCATCCAGCGGTTTTCAAGGGCGGGCATCCTGATGCTTTGGGGGTCCGTGATTTGCTATTTCTACTTCAGCGGGCGGATTGTATCGTATCTACACCCGGGTTTTCATTGGCTAACCATTTCGGCGGGAGTCGTATTGGTCTTGATGGCATTTTTGTTGTTGTTCCTGCCATTTAACGGCGAGGTGATGGCATGTCTCCCCGCCACGCGGGTGCCCGCGTTGCTCCGATGGACGGGAGGACTTCTTTTGGTGGTGCCGCTGTTAGTCACGGTGGGCTCATCGCGCAGTGAGTTTGGTGCAACCACGGTGATGAACAGGGGCTTTCTCACGAGTGTCTCGCACCTGCCCTATATCGTTAATATGCCGGATGAGCCGCTGCCGGGTCAGGCGTTTGGCGATGGCGGTGGCAACGTTATGGATTACCTGACGCGGAATGAGGCGGGCCAGATTATGACGGAGGCGATCGATTTGTTATATGCAGCCGAGGAACCGACAATGCGTCAGGATTTTGAGGGGCAGGAGGTCGAGTTGGTGGGGCAATTCATGCCTGCAAAGTCCAATAATGCCGCAGGAAATCGATTTAATTTGATCCGGTTATTTATGCTGTGCTGTGCGGCCGACGCCCAACCGCTTGCTGTGTTAGTGCAACCCGAGGCATTAGAAAAATTCCCTGACATGACGTGGGTGAAGGTATCCGGGCGGGCGGTGTTTCCGATGGAAGGTGGGAGTCGTATTGCTTTGGTAGAAAATGCTCATGTTGAACAAACGCCCAAGCCTGCTGAAGTATTTGTGTATTAGCGTCGGGATGACCGGCGCTATGCTTCTGCAGGCAGAGTTGCCTCGCGAACCTGCGGGTGATAGCTGGCGGGTGTCGCTCCCGGGATGGAACTATGTTTTCCCGCGAGATCATGGGAGTCATCCGGATTTCAAGACGGAGTGGTGGTATTTTACCGGGAATCTGAAATCTGACTCGGGGCGCGAATTCGGCTACCAGTTGACGTTTTTCAGGCAGGGCGTGCGCCCGCCATCCGAGCGACCGGTCGCGGCCTCGCGATTTGTAGTAGACCATGTCCAGTTTGTGCATTTTGCGATCTCCGATATTTCGAGAGGGCGTTTCTTTTTTGATCAGGACCTCACTCGTGGCGCGTTCGGTGAGGCAGGCTTTAGTGATGGCGAGCGGCTCGCATGGATCGGTCGCTGCTCATTGGTGCTATTGCCTGGCGGGGGATTCAGGATCGTCGGAGTATCGTCCGAGTTGTCGCTGGACTTGGAGTTGCATTCCGCGAAACCGGTTGTTTTTCATGGTGCGGAGGGCGTGAGTCAGAGGCGGCAGGTCCGGGTAGGGCATCGCACTATTATTCGTTCACGCGGCTCCTCTCGAAGGGATCACTTTCCGTGGAAGGTGAGAAGTTTACTGTCACTGGGACCAGTTGGTACGACCATGAATGGGCAACCAACCAACTCACTGCGGATCAAGTCGGGTGGGATTGGTTCAGCCTGCAATTTGATGATGGCAGTGAGCTCATGTTGTTTCAAATTCGAACCAACGACGGAGGCCGGGATTCGTTTTCGGGCGGAACGTATGTGCGTGCAGATGGATCGTCCGTTGCCGTGCGCAATGAGGATTTTGTGCTCACCCCGGGACGCACGTGGCGGAGCAAATCGACGAAGGCGACCTACCCTGTCGAGTGGAATCTGAAAATCGTGAAACTCGATTTGAATATCGATATCGCTGCGCGCTTGGACACCCAGGAACTTGTGCTTGCTCCCATTTCTTATTGGGAGGGCTCTATCCGCGCGGTGGGAAAACATTCGGGGAAACCCGTAAGCGGCTTGGGGTATCTGGAGATGACAGGCTATGCAGGCCCGATTGTCGGGATGCAAGCTGCCGTGGAATAAGTGCGCCTTCGGAAGGTCAATCGCTTTGTGGGCAGATGATGACTTTTCCCGATCGACCAGATCGAGCCGCTTCGGCGATGGCGTCATTTACCCGCGCTAGGGGGAAAGTCGAACCGACCGGCATGGTCAGGCGGCCAGCCTGCATCCAATCGGCGAGTAGCAGCAGGACGCGGTCGCGCTCCGTCGGATGCGTTTCGCTCAGCCAACTTCGGAGCCAGAACCCCCGGAAGTTCAGCCCGCGAAAGATAAGCATTCCGTTGGGGATTTTCAGCGGCTGTCGTCCCATGGCACCATACGTCACGATGTCTCCACCGTCTGCGACGGCATTGGCAATCGTCAGCGCTGCCGCGCCTCCTACCGCGTTGAGCCCGAGGGCGGGACGACTTGATAATGGCAGCGCCGCTTTAATAAATTGTTCGGGATCAGCGTGAACGATATCCGCGCCGAGCCCTATTAGTTCAGTGCGCAATTCTTCCCGACGAACGAGGTTCAACGTGTGCAATCCCAACTCCCGCGCGATCTGGATGACGCATCGCCCGACAGCAGAGTTACTGGCGTTTTGTGCGATCCAAGCACCTGTTTCCGGAGTGCCGCGCAAATGAATCATTGCCCACGCGCTCAGCGGATTAATGACAAGCATACACGCTTGTAGAGGGTCAATTTCTGACGGGAGCACAATTACGTTGCTAGCCGCCGTCACGCGCGATTGACACCAATTGCCGGGCTCCATCACCGCGACCAAATCTCCCACGCGGATAGTGGATACTTGGTCACCCACCTGCTCTACGCGGCCGCACGATTCGTTTCCCAATATGGCGGGGAGCGATGGAAGTTTCCCGTATTTTCCCTCGATCACATTCAGATCCGCCGGATGCACTGGCGAAGCGAGGATCGAGACGAGCACCTCCGTGGGGCCGGGTTCAACGACGTTCACGGTTTCAATGCACATCGTTTCTGATCCCGATCCGAAATCGTGGAGACGGGCTGCTTTTGTTGGAGTCATGATAGAAAAAACGCTGCGAGATCTCTATGCACCCGAGCTGAAAACAAAGGCCAAATGTGCGCGGGAACATGGCATTTAGAAAAACGGGTAGCGCGCTGCCACCGCGCACTGGTCGCAGGAAGCACCATGAGATCTCCGGGTGTCCAGACGGCAAGCGTCTCAATGCACCACGCAGCAGCCTCCATGCGCGCGAGAAATTCACACCCCGGTCGCATTTGGGAAATCCCGATGCCTGGCAGCCACCGCGCCAACTGCGACCCTCCATGTGGCGTATTGACAAATGCAACCTTGCGCACGACCAGATCTGCGCAGTCACAGATGGCAGAACGGATCACCAGGCCACCCATGCTGTAGCCGACGAGGTTGACCGGGCCCGCCTGAGCCTGAATCGTCTCTGCCAGCCGGCGACCCTCGCCAACAAGACAGGCAAAGCCGCTGCTGTTGTAAGCAAAGGTCTCGACGCGCTCCATACCGGCCTGCTCCAAGCGCCGACGCATAATTTTCATGCGCACGGGGTTTCCCCATAAGCCATCGAGAAGGATCGTCCGCCGAGCGGGCTCAAGCGCGGGAGTGGGTGGATCAGATCGATTCATGGCGTCGGCTGAGAGTCCTTCCGGTCTGCTGTAGTGTCAAAAATATTCGGTATCCTCTCGGGTTCGCCTTGCCTCAGCGGATGGGATCGAGTGAAGTCATCGAACCATCATGTTGGAAGATATTCGAAAAGTCCTATTTCACGAATCCACTATCCTGAGCCGCCTCGACGAGCTTGCGCACGAGATTTCCACCGACTACCAAGGCAAGGATCTCACGGTGATCGCAATTCTCAACGGGAGCTTTATTTTCATGGCTGATTTGCTGCGACGGGTTCCGTTGCCGCTTCAGGTGGATTGCTTGAGCGTGGCAAGCTATCACGGCACCCAATCTTCTGGTGAGCTTCACTTCCGACAGTCGTCGCTCGCAAATTTTCAAGACAGGCATGTCCTTGTCCTGGATGATATTCTCGATAGTGGAGTGACATTGCATGGCATTCGGGAAAGACTCAGCTCCGGCGGAGCAATGAGTATCCGCACCTGCGTGCTGTTGCGGAAAGCCGTGGAGCGTGCACGGGAAATCGACGCGGATTATGTCGGGTTCGATATCCCCAATGAATTTGTCGTTGGGTATGGGCTCGACTACATGGAGCGGTATCGCAACTTACCTTTTGTTGGTGTGCTCAACGAGGCCGCCATCGCACGAAAATGATTGTCCGTGTCGAGTGTATGGGGCGGATCCATGAGGCCACTGGGCTTCACGAGATAATTGCAGACATTGCTTCGCCTGCGACGGTGGCCGTGCTTCTGGATCAACTAGGTATTCAGTTTCCCGAGTTAGCGACGTTCCGGGGCAGATTGAGTATTCTCGCCGGACTGGATTATGTTGACGAATCCCACCCTTTGTCTGCAGACGAGACGATTTCACTCACAGTTGAATAGCTTCTTCACGCGGCGGAAATCTCCAAGATTGAGAGTTGATAATTCGGTTCGGACGCCTAGCTTCGCGACAGCGTATTACTATGAAATCTTGTGATCTTAGAAAACTGTTTGCTCTGATGGCCCTGATATTGGTTTCGGGCTGGGCTGGCAATCTTCGCGCGGCCGAGAGCTTTATTATCGTCGATTCCCAGACGGGGGTCATTCTTGCTTCGAGCAAACCGGATAAGCGGCGGCAGATCGCGAGTTTAACGAAGATCGCAACGGCCGTGCTTGTTCTCGATTGGGCGCGTCTCACGACGGCGGATCTCAACGAGGTCGTGGCAGTGCCACCGGCTGCAGCGGGTGTGGGCGGGGTCAACCAGACGGGGCTCGTCGCAGGAGACATGGTTTCTATGCGGGACCTGCTCTATGCGGCTCTGATGGCCTCGGACAATATTTCTGCAGAAACACTGGCTCATCACGTCGGGCGCCGGTTGCCGAATCCGAACAATCTCTCGTCATCGCTGAATTTTGTTTCGCACATGAACGGGCTTGCCTTCGAGCTTGGGATGCGGCGCACGAAGTTTGAAAACGCCAGCGGCCTGGATCATGTCCCGAAAAGGCTGCCGCATTCGACGGCCGCCGATTTGGCACGCCTCACCCGCTACGCCTATTCGCAGTCTGCATTCGCCTTTTACGTCGCTCAGAAAAAGCGGGACATTCACGTGTCGCGGGATGGTCAAAATATCGACGTCTGGCTGACCAACACCAATTCGCTTCTCGGACAGGATGATATCGACGGTGTCAAAACCGGTCGTACAGCACGTGCTGGTGATTGTATTGTCCTTTCCGCTGACAAATCACCGGAGACCAGCCAGGAGGGAAATCAGGTGCTGATCACGCCTCGGCGTGTGATTGTGGTTTTGCTGGGTTCTCAGGACCGGGCGGCAGAGGGATTGAGCACCATGCGTCGAGGTTGGCGGCTTTACGACGAATGGGCTGTGGGCGGGCGCAAAATGCCTAAATCCAAGCTCCTCTGAGCCAAGGCTCGACGCATCCAGCTGCGGGCGGTATCGTCAAGGGATTATATGGCAACTAAACGCATTGGGATATTAACGAGCGGCGGGGATTGTCCGGGCCTCAACGCGGTGATCCGAGCTGTTGTTCGATCCTCCGACAAGCTCGGCTGGGAAGTGGTCGGAATCAAAGAGGGGTTCGAGGGCCTGTTGCCGCCGATCGATCACATGATGCTGGATCGACAGAATACGGCGGGGATCATGCATCTCGGCGGAACGATGCTTGGCACGACGAACCGGGGTCACTTCCTGTCCAAAAGCCATCCCGGCACCGGGCTGGCACCGGATGTGATAGCTAAAGCCCGCAAGACCATGGAAACCCTGCATATCGAAGGGCTCATTGTGGTCGGTGGGAATGGGTCTCTGGGTACGGCATTGCGGCTTTTTGAGGCAGGATTTCCCGTTATTGGAGTGCCTAAGACGATCGACAACGACTTGGAGGCCACCGCGATGACTTTTGGTTTTGACTCCGCCGTCGCTTGTGTTGCGGATGCACTCGACCGGCTGCACACCACTGCAACGAGCCACAAACGAATCATGGTCCTGGAAGTAATGGGACGGCATACCGGGTGGATTGCTCTGCATGGCGGTCTTGCAGGGGGAGCAGATGTGATTTTAATTCCTGAGATCCCATTTCAACTGGATAAAATTGCAGACGAAGTACGTCGCCGCGATGAAATGGGCTCCCGGAGCACGATGATTGTCGTCGCGGAGGGTGCGTTTCCTGCGGACGGTCGGCCCTTCCGTCAGTCCTTTGGCGGCAGAGAGCAGCGCCTCGGTGGCATTGGGGAATTTGTCTGTTATGAAATCGGAAGGCGCACGGGAAAAGAGTCCCGGAATTGTGTGCTCGGTCACCTCCAGCGCGGAGGTGCTCCCACGTCGGCAGATCGGATCCTCGGAACACGCTTTGGGGTGAAAGCGGTGCAACTCATCGCCGAAGGAAAATTCGGCTCCATGGTGAGTTATAATAATAATGACACCGAAGACGTTCCAATTTCGCATGCGGTGCATCGGTTGCGGACGGTGCCGGTTGCCTCCCAAATTGTCCAAAGTGCTCGCGATGTCGAAATCATCTTCGGCGATTAGAAAACAGAATATTTTCTTATGAACTCACTGGACATCCTCCGTAGCGCCATCCGAGACGTGCCGGACTTTCCCAAACCGGGCATCGTTTTCAAAGACATCACGCCCGTGCTCTCGGATCCTCAGTTGTTCAAATTGGTGATCCAACATTTCGTGCAGCAATGTGCCGGAAAAAACATCGACAAGGTCGCGGGCATTGATGCACGCGGGTTTCTCTTTGGCGCCACCGTGGCACATGAGATGGGCATTGGGTTTATTCCAGTCCGCAAAAAAGGAAAACTCCCCTTCACGACCATCTCGCATAGCTACGCGCTCGAATATGGCGAGGCGGAGATTGAGATCCACACGGACGCTGTCACTCACGGCGAGCGCGTGGTCGTTATCGACGATCTGCTAGCCACGGGAGGCACCGCCAGTGCTTCGATCCGCCTCTTGGAAAAACTAGGTGCGCAGGTCGTGCAGGCTCAGTTTCTTATTGAGTTGGCATTTTTGGACGGCCGCGCCGTGCTGGACCACACGCCGGTGCTCTCGCTCATCAAATTCGATTGATTCTGCTGCGGTTGTCACGCGAGATGCGGATGCTGGCTTTGGACAGAATTTACAGAAAGGACAGAATGGAAATGCAAGAAAATGCACACTCACCCGAATGGCACTAACTTAAGCCACCAAGCACCAACGGTGCGCCCCATACCAGCTCAGGGCAACGCCCTGGTATGTAAATAGTTACAACACCAGCCCTGAGCCGAAGCGAAGCGGAGACAGCCTGCCGAATGGCAGCCCCGAAGGGGTGAGCAAAGCGAAGCAACGGGCGACCCAATCCGGAATCGTCCCAAATCCGCCTTAACTTAGTGCCATTCCACACTTGTATCTTAAATTTAGCCGCTGAATTGGGCTTGTCCCAACCAACGGTTTTTATCTGGGGGCTGCGCAGCCCCCAGATAAAATAAGCCGTCGAGGGAGAAGATCATTGCACACTTGAACCTCCGAGTTCGTGGGTCAGCTCGATCCTCCCTCGACGCATGTTTTTACCTTGAACAGTTGCCTGAACCTCCGAGTTCGTATCGCAAGTCGAAGAAAAAACATACCACTAAAAACCATCCAACCAAACCCAGAAAAAATCCTTCATGACAACCTATATTGGCATCGACGTTTCAAAACTCCTCCTCGACATCCACCACAACGGCCAAGCCGCCCAGATCCCAAATACCGAGAAAGCCATCGGCGCCTGCCTCAAATCGCTCCCCGACGACACCATGCTCGTCTGCGAATCCAGTGGCGGCTAC
>Ga0105053_10000838_pt1 | contig 49787 bp, 25 predicted proteins | sample BON01_FD_78093 | JGI IMG/M metagenome (GOLD analysis project Ga0105053, IMG submission 78093) | Freshwater microbial communities from Lake Bonney liftoff mats and glacier meltwater in Antarctica - BON-01 | ecosystem: Environmental > Aquatic > Freshwater > Ice > Glacier meltwater | place: Lake... | reverse complement strand
TGTTTCCCCCCTCTCCGCCTTCCGTCCTCCGACCCCGCGCGCGGCCGCCCGCCCCCCCCCCCGGCCACCCGAACGCGAAAACACCCAACCTCCACCCCCCCCCGTCCCCCCCCCCTTCCCCGTCGACGCACCCGCCCGAAACAAAACAAAACAACAGGTTCTTCTTCTTCGCCGTGCTGTTCATCCACCCGGGCGCCTACCCCAGCCGCTTCGAGGAGATGGAAGAGTCGGCCGAGATTGCCAGCGCGCGCGGCCTGCGCGACAGCGAGGCGATCGTGTCCTACTACTTCAAGATGCCCGTGCTCATGCTCATGCTCATCACGGTGCGTTGGGCTGGCGACAACAACACGGGGGGGACGTTTGCGGCGGCGCGCGCGCGCGCGCTGCCAAAAAGGAGAAGAATAAGCCGACGTCGTTTGTGCGCTCACCCCCATTCCCCCCGCCATTTGCCCCCCCCCACAAAAAAAAAAACCCCCGCCCCCCAACCAAAAAAAAAAAAAAACCTCTCCTGACAGGTCCTCAACGACGGCACGCTCATCTCGGTCGCCTACGACCACGTCGTGCCCTCCAAGCACCCCGAAAAGTGGAACCTCAAGTGCCTCTGGATCGTCAGCGCCGTGCTGGCGCTGCCCGCGCTCGGGTCGTCGCTCCTGCTGTTGTGGGCGGCGCTCGAGTCGTTCCGCCCCGGGTCGCTCTTCTCGCGCATGGGCCTGCCGGGCGTGCCCTACCCGAAAGTGATCACGATGATGTACCTCAAGATCTCCGTGTCGGACTTTCTCACGCTGTTTGCCGCGCGCACGCACACGGGCCTCTTCTTCTCGATGCGGCCCGGCGTCCTGCTGGTCGGCCTCGCGACCATGGCCCTGGCCATCAGCACCATCGTCGCGTGCCTGTGGCCCGACTCGTTCCCGGACAAGGTGCACACGCGCGGCCTGGTGAGCAAGAGCCGCGAGCCCATCCGCGACCCGGCCGTGGCCGCCGCCGACAACTACACGCTGTGGCCGCTGTGGGTCTGGCTCTACTGCTTCGTGTGGTTCTTGATCCAGGACGCGCTCAAGCTCGGCGCCTACACCCTCATGCGCCGCGTCAACCTCTTCGGCATCAACACGGCCAAGTACGTCAACGTGCGCGCGGCCACGTCGTTCGGCGACCGGCCGCTCGCGCGCGCCAGCGCGGGCATGGTCGAGGCGAAGGTGCTGGACATGAAGGTCGCCAACGCTCAGGCGAGCGTGGCCGAGGCGGCCGACCGCGCGGGCGACCCCAACCTGCGGCGCATGTCGCAGGACCTGGGCATCATGCGCAACAGCGTCAAGCTGGCGCGCCAGTCGATCGGGCAGGCCGTGGCGCGCGGGTCGACCAGCACCGACGTCGAGGCAGGGCTGTCGGACGAGATGGCGCGGATGAAGGACACGATCGCGCAGCTGGAGCGCGCGGCGGCGGCGGCGCCGTCGAGCGAGCGCGCGGCGATCACGTCGCAGCTCGACGAGGTGCGCAACGCCTACGTCAAGATGGAGAAGGTCAACGCGCTGGCGCGGTCGGGCGCGGCGTAAAGGAGAGAGAGAGAGAGAGAGAGAGAGAGCGCGCGCGCGAGAGAGACGAGGGCGCTCTCTTCTGCTCTCGAGAAGAGCCTCGGACGGCGATTGTTCTGCTTTTTACTTTTGTTTTCGGACGGGTTTTCATGTTTGTTTTCCTTCCCCCTTTTGGCGCGCGCCGCGGCGGAAGGGGGGGAGCGGGGAGGAGGGGGCGGGCGGGCGGCGCGGGTGGAGAGAGAGAGGGAGAGAGAGACAAGGGGTGGAGCGCGCGGGGAGCGCGAGCGGCCCGCATCGTTGCCGGCCCTGCCCCCCCCTCGCCTTTTTTCCTCTCCCTTTTCTCTTGTCTGTCCGCTTCTGGCCCCCCGCCGTCCCTCCCCCCCTCCCGCGCGGCGGCCTTGCTCCCTCGTCCTCGTCGACGCGGGAGCGACGCGCCCGCGGGGGGGCCCCTGGGATGGGTTATCATTGAACAAAAAGCGCCTTGTCTTTTTTGTTCCTCGCCGGACAGGACGCGTGTTCCCGACTCCTTTTTGACGGTTGTTTTCTAGTAGTAGGATTCCCCGACACTTTTTGCCCCCCCTCGCCCACCCGCCTACACGCTACGCCCTCTTTTATCACCCAGCTCAGGCCACCTCTCCCCGTCTTTCGCTCGCAAGGTCCTGCGGTCCCCCGGCCGCCCCCCCCTTTGCACCCCCCGCTCCCTCCCTCCGCCCCCGCTTCCCCCCTTTTGCTCGCGTCTTTTGATAAGGACAACCGACCCACCCAAAAGCCGTCCCGGGCGTTTGATTCAAAGGGCGTCCGCAAGGGCGTGAGCCCTTTTTTGTAAACAAGGCCCTAGGCGTAAAATAGAAGCGGAAAAGACCGCAAACACGAAACGCAAAGGACAGGAGAAAACAAACAACAGCCACGATCGATCGATCGGCGGGCTTTCAAACGACAACAATAATAGGTATGGCGCCCGTCGTTGCTTGCGCCGACGAACCCCGTTGCCGCCTGCCGCCGCCGCCGCCGCTGCTGCGGCTGTCGCCGTCGCCCGCCGCGCCGGTCGACGCGCGCGCCACGCCGCCCATCTCCACCGCCAGGTCAAACACGCGCGCGCGGAAGCCACGCCGCCGCCGCCCGCCGCCCGTGCCCGCCGCGCCGCCGCCGCCCTCGCCGCCCGCTCGCACGCCTCCGCCGCCCCCCTCCTCCGCCCACCACGTGCCCTCGCCCCCGCCCCCCCTCACCGCCGCCACCGCCGCGGGCAGCTCCGCCGCCTCGTCCAGCAGCAAGGCGCCCGCCAAGGCGCCCCGCAGCAGCACGGCCGCGCCGATGAGCGCCGTGCGGTAGAGCTGCAGCAGCGAGAGCACCGTCACAAGCACCAGCGCGGTGCCGAGCGCCTGCAGCAGCGCAAACAGCGACAGGAGCGTGGGCCGGGACGACGCGGCCGCGTAGAGGCCCAGGCCGTCGACGACGACGCTAAACACGACGTCCTCTAATTTGAACTCGAGGGGCCGCGGCCACCAGACGACGGCGACGCTCGGGCGGCGCGCGGCGGCGGCGGCGGCGGCGGCGGCGGCAGAGGCGGCGGCGGCCTGCTCGGGCTGCTGGGCGCTGCCGGTTGTGGCGTTGGCGGGGGGCGCGGGGGGGGCGGCGGCGCCGGGGTCTTGCGGGGTGGGCAGAGGGCCGCCGAACCAGAGGTGGGGCATGGACGCCGGGTCGGTCGACGTGGCCGCCGCCGACGAGGACAGCGGCGACCCGGGCGCACCCGCCTGCGGCGCCGTGGCCGCCGCGGCGACGGCGCTGATGCGGCTCGTCTCGGCGCCGACCGCGATCTGATAGGCGAGGATGGCCATGAAGAAGAGCAGGTCGGCCGAGCACAGGGCCACGAACGCCAAGCGGCGCGGCCGGACGCGCGCCGAGCGGTAGGCGGCGGCGGCGGCGCGGCGCGCGGCCAGCTCTTGCAGCACGGCCAGGTCGTGCCCGGGCGGCGGCAGCTGGTCCGGCGGCGGCTGCGCCGCGGCGCGAAAGCGGCGGGAGCGGCCATGGTAGTCGTCGTCGCTGCCGCTGCCGCTGGTTTCGTCCTCGCCGTCGTCGTCGCCGTCGTCCTGGCCGTCGGAGGAGGAGGACGAGGGCGGCGGGGCGGCGGCGGCGGCGCCAGGCACGCGCGTCGCTCGCTGGCGGCGGCGCCGGCGCTCCGACGCGCGCGTCCGCCGCCTGTCAGGCGGCTTGGGCAGGCGCTCGTAGTCGGTGCCGAGGACGGCCTCGCCGTCGGGCTGCTCGACGACGACGATGCAAGGGAGTGGGTAGCGTTCGTCGTAAGCGTCGGCGTCGGCGGCGTCGGCGGCGTCGGGATCGGCGGCGGCGCAGGCGGCATCCGCGGCGTCAGCGTCGGGCGGGTGAGGAGGGGAGACCGACGCCGACGCCGACGCTGCCGCTTCTGATTCAGCTCCCGGCACCGCGGGAGCTTGAAGAGCGGAAGCGCTCACGGCGGACTGCTGCCGCTGCTGCTCGTCCCGGGCGTCCATCCCGCGAGAGGGTGGGCGCGGGCCTAGAGGCACTCACGCCTCTCCTCTCCTCCTCCCCGAGGCCAGTTTCTCCTCTCTTCGTTGGTGCGGTCAATCGGCGACGCCCTATCCACGGTCAGAGAATACTGCTGATGCGCATCGATCGTATCATCTACGCCGCGAGCGCTCGGTTTGGCGGCTCGATTTGAGGGGGGGGCACCGCGATTTGTGAGTGGGTGCGTCGCTAAGCTTAGACTTTGGAGAAAGAGCCGAGGTGTGGTCTCTACACAGGCGCAAAGGTTGTACACGGGTGAGTGAGGCGATCTGCTCTACGCGCTGGACAGCGCCGGGCGCGCGACTCGTTCTCTTTTGCGTCTTGCGCCGCCGCGTCCCGACGCCGGCGAACCGCGCGGGCGACGCCGTTTCTGTCTGTCTCTGTGCCTCCTCCCACGTCCCATCATCGCCCCCCGTCAAACCCGGTCGCCGTCGCCCGCCCAGTCAAGCCCTCCATTTGACGCAACAAAGGCGCCACCATCGCGCCCAGCGGCGTCCGCAGCAGGTCGCGCGCCTGGTGCACGACCGCCTCCGGCGCGCCCTCGCCGCACAGCAGCTCCGCCCACTCGTGCGCAAAGTGGTTGCAGTTGCGGTCGGTCAGGTGGTAGTGCGCGGGCGTGTAGCGCGCGCCCAAGTCGGCCAGCAGGGCCTCCCGCGTCTCGCCGTCCAGCTCGGTCTCGCCCAGCCGAAGCGTGCGGAGCGGCGCTCCGAAAGGGGTGGTGCCGGCGCGCGCGCGCTGCACTCCGAAGCCAAAAAAGACCTCCTCGGCGTGCGCGGCGCCGGCGTCGCGCACGACGACGGACGAGTGCCAGATGGCCTCGAGGGGCAGGCCCAGCATCGGCGCGAACGAGCGCGCCATCCCTCCGCTAATGTCGTACATGTGGAGCTCGACGACAGAGGTGCGGTTTTCCGGCGACGACGGCGACGAGGCGGCGGCGGCCTCTTCCGCCGCCGCGCTGCCGGCCCCTGCGCCGCTCATGCGCGCTCTCGGGCGAGGGCTCGAATCGATCGCTTTGGTATGTGTCTCTCGGCGTCACGAGGGTGCTTGCCCTCTTGGGTCTTGGTATCGATCGCCTTGGTGCCGCTTGTTGTTTTGGCGTCGCGAACGGGTGCTTGGCCGCGCGCGGACAAACAGACGTCGCGTAAAGTGCGCGACAAGAAAGACAGACACGGCTCGAGGATGTGACTCGTGTGCGTAGGTTGTAGTCGCGGACGAGCGAGAAATTGAGGGAGCGTGAGTGGTTCGAGAAGCCTGGCAATTTTCGGCTTCGTAGGAGAGGATTTGACGTCCTAGCCCGGAAGCGGCGCTCGGCGTCCTTCCGTCGGCGCCTTCCCCCGCCGAAAAGTCTTCGTGCCGCGGCTCTCGTTCTCACCGCAAACTCGACTCCTTGCGCACAAACAAGCCTCACACACACACACATTTGATTCGTCATCATCGGCACCACATTCATCCGGCGACGCAACAAGCGTCAAAAAGACACGACGAAAGAAGGGACAGCAAGGCAAAAATCCCTCCTTTCGGAACGCCGTAGAACCCAGCAGGGCTGGGCCACCACCAAATCCCCGGCACCCAATGGCGACCAAGTTCGAGTCGGCAGCAGGCGATGGGGAGTCTTTCCTGCGCTCGCGGGGCGGGGGCAGCCCGCGCCACAGCAACCTTCGCGGCACGCCTTGTTCCTCCTCGAGCGGCGCCCCCAGAGGCGGCCCGTCGCTGTCGGCGCTTCTCGCCGCCAACGATGTGTCGCCCCGCGTCCAGCGGCACCTCGTCCGCGTCTACGCCACGCTGCTGATGGCCGTCGCGTGCGCCGCGCTAGGCGCCGCCGCCGACGCCTGGCTCCACCTGGGCGGCATGCTCACCACCCTGGCCGCCCTGGGGACCATGGCCGCGCTCGCCGCCACCCCGGCCTCGCCCGCCACGCTGCCCCTCCGCACGCGCCTGCTGGCCGCTTTCTCCGCGCTCCAGGGCGCGAGCCTCGGCCCCCTGATTTCGCTGGCCGCGCTCGTCGACCCGTCCCTCGTCGCCGTCGCGTTCGTCGGCGCGGCCCTGGCCTTCGCCTGCTTCTCGCTCGCGGCCGCCCTCACGCGCCGCCGCTCCCTGCTGGCGCTGGGCGGCGTGCTCTCCACCGCCGTTACGTCCTTCCTCTGGCTGCGCGTGGCCGCGCTGCTCTTACCGCGCTCGGCGCTGACGCTGCGCGCCCTGTCGCTCGAGCTCTACCTGGGCGTCGCCCTGTTCAGCGGCTTCATCCTCTTCGACACGCAGTGCATCATCGAAAAGGCGAGCGCGGGGTCCGACGACCACGTCGCGCACGCGCTCGACCTGTTCGTGGACGCGGCGGGCCTGTTCGCCCGCCTGCTGGCGATCATGGTTCGGCACGCGGCGCAGCGGGAGGGAGGGGGCGGCGGCGGCGAGGGGGAGAGGCGGGACAGGCGGCGGCGGGCCGGGGGCGCGGCGGCGGCGCGGTCGGGGCGGAGGGCGTCAAGAGGGGATTGAGCGGGCGGGCGGGGGCGGGCGAGAGCGAACGAGCGATGAGTTGCGCGCGACTGCACGCACACGCACGCACGAGACCAGCACGCAATTGGCCGCTGATGTAAAAAATCAGCATCCTGCACCAAAATCAAAATCGAATGAATTCACGTCTCACAAGAAATTCGGGGGGGCCTCGGGAGCAGCACTCGAAACATTCGGAAGAGGTATGTGCTAGGGTGTTCTTATATTCTTTTAGCGCGCGGCGGGCGCTGCGGCGGCGGCGGCCGCCTCGGCCGCAGCCGCCCCCTTGATCCCCCCCGCCCCGACGGCCCGCCGCCTCACCCGCATCGCCAGCCCGTTGCGCGTGTGGATCGTCGCGCCCGTGGCCATGCCCACGTCCTCGGCCCGCCCCGGCAGCTCAAAGTCGAACGCCCGCAGCAGCACCGTCAGCGCCACGACCGCCTCGACAAACGCAAACTGGTCGCCGACGCACTTGCGCGCGCCGCCGCCGAAGGGCAAAAAGGCAAAGTCGGTCGTCACCTCGTTGGGGTACATCGCGCCGGGCGACGCGGCCGGGCGCAGGCCCGCCCACGCCCCCTCGAAGGCGGGGTTGCCGTAGGGCTCGGAGAAGCGGGCCGGGCGGAAGGCCTCGGGGTCGGGCCAAAGGTGCGGCGAGTGGTGAAGGTTCCACACAGAAATAAAAATGTCCGCGCCCTTTCCGATCGGGTAGCCGCCGGGCGCGCCGCCCAAACCCGGGGGCAGCACGTCCTCGGACAGGGCGCGCCGGATCAGGAGCGGGGGCTGCGGGTACAGGCGTAGGGACTCGGCCAGCGCGGCGCGCGCGCGGGGCAGGAGGCGCACGTCGTCGATGCCCGGCGCGGATCTCGCCTCGCCGCCGTTGCCGCCGCCCAACACTGCGTCGACCTCCTCGCGCAGCAGCCGCGCCTCGTCCGGGTTTTGCGCCAGGCAGAAGAGCGTCCACGTCAGCACCGCCGCGGTGGTCTCGTGCCCCGCGATCAGCATGGTCATCAGGTCGTCGCGCAGCTGCCGGGCGGTGGCGTCCTCGCCGCGCGCGTCCACAAGAAACCGCAGGAGCGAGGGGTCCTTGACTCGGCTGTAGTCGCGCGCGGCCAGCGCCTCGGCGTCGTCCTCGGACCGCGTGGCGACAGCCTCGGCGATCAAGGCGTCGAGCGTGGCGTTGATGACGGCGAGGTCGGCGGCGAAGCGGCGCTGGCGCGGCACCAGCCAGCGGAGAGGGGGAAAGTTCCAGTAGGGGATGTAAAAGGTGGAGCGGTGCTCGGCCTCTGTTTTGTTTTTGTTGTTGTTTTGGTGTTGTTGGCTTGGTTGTTGGTTGTTGTTTGGGTGGCGTTTTTTGGGGTGTTTTGTGGAGGGCGTTGTCGGGGTCGCGCGCGCGTTCCCTTTCGGCCTGCGCTTTCTCGCCTGTTTTCTCTCGCCTGCGTTTTCTCGCCTGTTTTCTCTCGCGCTCGACCTGTCTCGGACGCCCCCCCCCTCGTTTTCACTCCGCCCCTCACTCACCCTTGAGCACCCCGTACACGGCCTTGATCACGGGCGACTCGGCCGTGATCGAACCAAATTCGTAGTTGAACACCCCCAGGCCGATGATGTCCAACCCGAGCGACAGAAACTCGGCCTCCATGTCGACGACGGCGCCGCCGTCGTCGCCGTTTGCCTCTGCGGCGTCGATGGCCGCGCCCAGCTTGTCCGCCGTGCGCTGCGTGCACCGCGCGAACATGCCGGCCATCGACGCGTAAAAGGCCTTGTGGAAGGCCGGCACGATGGCGCGGCGCCGGACCTTCCAGGTCTCGAGGTCTGCCGGGATGAGGCCTTTGCCCATGATGGGCTCGAGGATCTCGGCGAGCACGCCCTTGTCGTAGTTCATCGCGTTGTCGCGCAGGATGTGGCGCGCGACGACCGGGTCGCTCACCACGACAAAGGCTTTGGGGCCGAACACCAGCTTGTAGACGCCGCCAGACTCCACAAACCACCCGAAGAGCGCTTTGAAGAGCGGCTCGTCGCCCGCGAGGTCGCTGAGCTCGCCCTCGGCCACGGGAATGCTGCCGCCGCCCACGTCTGGCTGGAAGTAGCCCTGGGACAGCTCGGTGAGCAGGCGCGAGGCGCCGTCACGTGCGTTGCCGCGCCCCTTCACGAGCGCGGCGACGGCGAGGGCGACGCCGGGCGCGAGGAAGGCGGCGACGGCGAGGGCGGTCTCGGGCAGGGCGGCGGCGGGGGGGGCGGCGTGGCGCGAGCGGTGGGATGGCGCGAAGGGGCTGCGGCGAAGGAGGAGGGGGGCCGGGGAAGAGGGCTGCCGCCGCCGCGCGGGCAGGGCGCTAGCAGCGGCGGCCGCGACGACGGGCGCAGCGCGCGCGAGGCGGCGGCGGCCGAGGGCGGCTCTGCCTGCCGCCGGCGACAGCGACGGCGACGACGACGTCGCGCGCGCGCGCGAGTGGGCCGCGGAGGCGCGCATGCTGACGATCCTGTGCGATGCTGCGCTGCGACCGCGATTGTCCGCCACGCCGGGTCAACGGCGGAGAGAGCGGGACACGGGGAGGAACAGGCGGAGCGGGGAGCGGTGGTTCGCTTTTCCGCTTCTGCTCGATCTTCGATCCGGGGTGCGAATGGAGGCGCTCGGTGCGCTTGCTATTGAGAGCGCGCGGGTTGTTCGCTCGCCCAAGCTTGTCGGGCTCGCTTTTTGACATGGGGCGAGATCCCCCGAGCGACCAAGCCCAGAGACGCGCGCTCCGCCGCCTCGCGCCCCCTGGGGGCGCCGAGCAAGACAAAAACATCGAGTTGGGCATTTTTGAACGGGCGCGACAAATGACGCAATATACTGAAGCAAGGTTTGGGCTGGTTTGACCGATCGCGGAAAAAGCAGCAGCGGAACAAAAAAGCAAAACGTCGACCCCCGAATTCTCTCCTGGCGCGGGCGCGGCGCGGCGCCCCGCCCCGCCCCCCCGTTTCTTTCCGCGGCGCGCCCGGCCTCCCATCTCTGTTTTTTTTAGCAGCGGCCGCGGCGCGGGGGGGGTGTTTGTCGCGTCGGTTCCGCGTCCGCTTTCAGACCCCGCTCTCAGAAGAGCATGCGCCTGCGGTCCCCGCAAAAGTTGAGCCCGATGATGGGCACGCGCACAACGGTCCTGCACCCGTAGCCGACGGCGGCGTCGCCCGTCAAGACAGTGGTAAAGGGCGCCGACACGGCCGTGCCCGTGGGCGTGCGCACGACCTCGGTGCCGGGGGCGGAGATCGCGGCCACGCCCGTCTGCCGGTTGGCCACGACAGTGGTGCCGGGCGCCGCGACGGCCACGTCGCCCGTCTTCTTGTCGACGGCGACCTTTGTGTTTGCCGGCGCCTTGACGGCGACGGCGTCCTTGGTCGCGAGCACCTGCGTGCCGGGGGCGGTGGCGGCCGCGACGCCGGACTTCTTGTCGATGACCACCTTGGTGTTGGCCGGCGCCTTGACGGCGACGGCGGCCGGGGTGACCTGGACGCTCGTGCCGGGCGCGGCGACGGCGACGTTGGACGCGCCGGCGAGCAGCTTGCGCGATGGGGCTGGGGAGGTTTGTTTTGGTTTGTTTGTCGTGTGTTTTTTGTTGTTGTCGGGTTTTGTCAGGCGGTGTCGGGGAGGGGAGTAGAGTGAGAAGGAGAGGGAGGTGCAGGGGCAACGCGGGACAGCCAGAGGCGGGCCATGAATAAAGAATGGCAGGCAAGGGGCGAGCGTCCCTTCGATCGCCCGTTCCTCAGCGCCGTCGGGTGCTCTAAAAAAAGAGAGGTGCCCAGACTCACCAGCGCTGGCGCCGGCGACGAGCACGGCGGCCAGGACGCAGAAGACGGCGATGCGCGACATGGTGACTGCTGTTTTTGTGAGCGGAGGGTGGGGGCTACGGTTGGATTGATCGGGCGCGCGTGTGAGAAAGGTCAGACTCAATTTTGGGCAGCTTCCATACGAGCGATTTGCTCCCACTCCCCCGCCCCCGCACAGGGGCATTCAAGGACAGCGCGCGCACGCATCAGCGGCGACCCGAATGCATGCCTCTGGCGGGGCGCGTTCGGTGCGCCCGGCGCGCGATTGTTGGATGCTTCCCTCCCCCCCCTTCTTTTCTCCCTTCCCCCTTTCGAAATGATGACCGAGACAAGGGTTTCGAGTTGATGCTCGCGGACTCACATGTTGGTTGATTTGTGTCGTTGTTGTTTGACGGAGCGTCGATAAGAAGAGAGTTGTCGGGTGATTGTGAGGAGAGGGCGGCCGTCGAATCGACGGCGTCGATTCAATCATCGCGACGGTGAGGCCGACGCCGACGACCACGACGACCAGGGCCGAGGGGACCCGCAGGCGGGCGGTGGGCGGCGCGGCGGACTGGGGGCAGCACGCTTCGGCGGCAATGCAGGGAGGGGGCAGCGACAGCGGCTGCTGCTGAGGGGATGGCCGACGCCGACGCCCGCGACGCCCGAAGCCCAGCTTTCGTTCTCGCTTGGGCATCAAAACATCTATCTAGAAAGTGTCCAAGTGTGTGCACCGGCGAGGAGGCGCCGTCAGCGAACACTCCCCTACGTCCCAAACGCGAACCCGGCGAGCGCGACAGGCAGCGGCGGGGCCGAAGGGGCGCCGCTCTCGCCGTCGGCGTCGGCGCTCGCCACGACCACCGCGGCCGCCGCGATTGCTGCCCGCTCGCGGCCGCCATTGCCGCCGCCGCCGCCGCCGCCGCCGCCGCCGCCGCCCCACTGCCGCCAGTGCAGCTGCTGCAGCTGCGCCTGGACGTCGTGCCACCACGCCGGGCCGGCCGCGCCGCGGCTGCTCCCGCCCTGGCTCAGCGACAGCGAGCCGCCCGCGCTGCCGTTGCTGCCGTCGTCGGCCGGGCGCGCCGCCGTCGCCGCGCCCGCGACGGCGCCCGCGACGGCGCCCGCGGCCGCCGCCGCCTCGGCCGACCCTTGCGGGAGGAGGGAGGAGCAGCCCCCGCCGCCGCTGCCCGCCGCGCCCGCGCCGACAACCCCGCAATAGCCACCACCGCCCGAGGGCGCCGCCGAAGACGCGTGCGTCCCGCAAAGCCCGGCGCCCCCCGCAAACAGGTCGGCGTACCCGTGCGGGCTGCCGCCGCCCATGCTGCTCGCGGCGCCGCCGCCGCCGCCGCCGCCGCCGCCGCCGTTGCCACTGGTGCTCGCCGCGGCGCCGTGGCCGCTGCTCGCACGCTCGCTGCGCGGGTAGTCGCCGCCGCCGCCGCCGCCGCCGCCGCCGCCGCCGCCGCCGCCGCCGCCGCCGCCGCCGCAAAAGGGCGACACGCCGGCCCCGCCGGCCTCCCAGAAAGCCGGATAGTGCTGATGCTGCTGCTGGGTGTCGGCCGGAGAGTAGTAGCCCGCGTTGGGGGACGGGTGCGGCGACGGGAAGGGCGGCGGGAAGGCGCCCGGCCCCGTCGCCCCGCCCGCCACCGCGGCCGCCGCCGCCGCCGACGCCCTCAGCACGAGCGCCGCGCGCTGCCCCTCGACCGCCGCGGCCAGGGCGGCCATGTGCCTCTGCCGCCTGATCTGCGCCATCTGCGCCGTCAGCGGCGAGAAGGACGCGCCCGGGCCGCCGCCCTCTCCCGCCGCCGAGGCCGACGCCGACGCCGCGCGCTCCCCGCCAGCCTCGCTCATCGCTGGCGACGGCAGCGCGCGGCTGCTCGTCCCGGCGCCCAGCAGCACGCCGGGGGCGGGCAGGCTGCCCGCGGGGCTCAGCGCGCCCGTGGTCCACCCCGTGCCCGTGGCCCTGCGCGCGGCGTAGGGGGGCGTCGGGCAGCAGTGGCCGGGAGGGGTGCCTTGCTGCTGCGCAAAGCTGCCGGCCCGCTGCTGCTGCGGCTGCGGGTAAGGCTGCGGATAGGGCGCGGTCAGCGAATCCCCCCGTTGCATCTGCTGCTGCTGCTGCTGCTGCTGCTGCGTTTGTTGGTGGCGTCCTTGTTGCTCGCTCGCAAAGGGTGCCCCCGCGGTAAAGGAAGGCGTGCGAGGCACGTACAGCTGCGCGCCGGCGATCCCAAACAGCGAGAGCGCCGGGCTGGCGGCGCGGCCGTCGAGGCTGCCCGGGCTGCAAAGGCGGGCGCACACGCCGTCCTCGCCGCCGCCGCCGCACTCGCCGCCCTCGCCTGCCAGCAGCGCCGCCGCCGCCGCGACCAGCCGCGCGTCGGCCGAGCACGCGCGCGCCGCCCCCCCGGTGACAAGCGCCAGGGCCGAGGGCGCGCGGGGCGGCCGCACGCGCAGGCGCGCCGTCAGCGGCCCCAGGCCGTCCGAGGCGGCCAGCGCGGCCGCTGCCTCGGCCTCCTCTGCGGCGGCGGAGAGCGCGTCGTCCGCCTCGGCCTGGGCCGGCGGCGGCTCCTCGCCGTCCGGCTGCTGCTGCTGCGAGAAGCCAGCCCCGGCCCTTTTGCCGCCGCTGCCCGCGCCGCCCCCGCCGCCCTTGATGAGACCGAGGAGGCTGAGGCTGCTGCTGACGCTGTTGGTGCCGCTGCCGCCGCTCCCGCCGCCGCGGGCGAGCTCACCGCCGCCGCCGCCGCCGCCGCCGCCGCCCGCGCCGGCCACGCCGAGCAGCAGCCTGCGGCCCAGGGACATGCGCCTGCGCGCCGACTTGGCCTCGACCTCGGCCACGGGGGACGACAGCAGCATGCCGGCCTGGTGCTGCTGCTGCTGCTGCTGCTGCTGCTGCTGCTGCTGCTGCTGCTGCTGCGCCGCCGCGCTGCCCGGCCGGCTGCCCCCGAGCGCCGCCGCCGCCGCCAGCGCCGCCGACGCCGGCCGCGCCACCGTCAGCGGCCCCGCCGCGGCCAGCGCCTCCCGCTCCCGCTGCCGCTGCCGCCGGCCCGCGGCCGCGAGCCCCGCCGCCCCGCCCTCCCCGCCGCCGCCGCCGCCGCTCCCCCCAGCGCCGCCGGGCGGCAGCAGGCCGAACGTCATGCCGAGCGTGCCGCGCTGCGCGCCATCGCCCATGGCCAGCACGGGCACCGCGGCCCTGTGCACGCCGTCCCGCAGCATGGCGCCGATGCGCAGGGCGGCCTGCGCGACGGGCGGGGCGCCGGGGGGCGCGGCCGCGTCGTGCACGTAGACGAAGAGGTCCTGCGACGGGTCGTACCGCTCGAAGCGGAAGGGCGAGGCGGCGGCCGTCCCGGGGCTGAGCGGGAGGGCGGGCGGCGGCTGCGCGGACGGCGGCCGGCTGCCGCCTAAGGCGCCGCCGCCGCCGTCCGCGTTGCCTCCTCCTCCTCCGGCCCCCCCGGGCCAGCGGCACACGGCCGCGACGCCGCTGCCGCCGTCCGGGCTGGGCACCGTCGCCGCGGCGGGGCCCGAGCGCTCGTGCCGCCCGTGCCGGAGCACGATGTAGGGCGCCGCCGGCGGCGCGCAGCCGGCCGCCCAGGACGCGTCGTGGACTGTCGGTCGTTTTCTTGTGTGTCGGGTTTTTTCGGGCGCGGAAAGAGGGTGTGTGTGAGAGCTCGAGGGGACGGACGACGCGCGCCACTGATGGCCAGGGTGCAGGGTCGTAGGCGCGCGCGCGCGGGAGCGCCTGCGGGACAGGGCGGGGGAAGGGAAGGTTCTTCCTCGGCTTTGGCGGAAAAGGAGAGAGACGAGTCCACAAGCGGGTGGACTCGGCCACCTGCCGAGTGCTGAGCGCGTCTGGGGTTGGCTGCTCTTTTGCTCACCGTGCACGACCAGCGCGGGCCCGGAAGCCCCGCGGCGGGAGAAGAGTACCATGGCGCGCGCGTCGGCAGGGTCCAAGGGGCGGAGCGATCTTTGTCAAAGAGGAAAAGGGAGGAGAGGGCGCGAAGGAGAGCGCCGTTTTTTTTTGTAGGGTCGAGTGTGAGGAAGGTGCGCTGGAAGCGCAGCAAGGAGGACAAGGAGGGTCTTAAGGTTCGGGTCAATGAAAGCTCTGTGAGCAGTGAAATCGCGGTCGAGGCAGTGCGTGCATGGTCGGCAGAGCATGTGAGAGGGAGAGGCGACTCTTTCTTCGCGCGACGGCGGCGGCGACGGCGTCGGCAGCGGCGGCGGCAGCGGCGGCGGCGGCGGCGGCGGCGCGCAGCTCGTCGGCGCCGAGCGTTCAAACGGGGAGCGCAGCGAACGACTCTGCTCACAAGCCAAACCCCAGCCCCTCATGTCGACACACACACACACACACACACACGTACAACCACCCTACCAAGCCACTCGCTCTCACAGACAGAAAACCGGGGGCGCGAAAGCAAAAACTGCCCTCTTCACGAGAGTCGGTTTCTTCCCGATCGCAAACCAGCCTCCGAAAACTGCGCAAAAGCGAGCCACCACCGCGCAAACCAACATCGCCATGCCGCCCTCGGACACGCTGGCCGCGCTGGCCAAGCAGCACCCGGAGCTGGCTGACGACTGCGCGCGCCTCAAGCACCTCCACGCGCAGAAGCTCTGGCACCCGCTCACGCTCGCGCTCGACGCGTGCCTCGCCCGGGACGCGTGGCGCCAGGGCGACGTGCCCCTGACGCTCTACCGCGGCTTCGTCGCCGACTTTGGCCACCGCCTCAACGCGCTCAAGTACGCCCAGTTCGCCGTCGCCGCCAGCAAGAGCACGCCGCTCGACGCGCCCGCCGCCGCGCTCTTCCTGGCCGACGCCGCGCGCCGGCTCGCCGCCTCGCGCCAGCACGACCGGCGCGACGCCGGCGCGCCCGCCCTCTTCCTGCGCATGCACGCCGCCCAGCGCCAGCTCGAGGCCGGCGACCTGGCCGCCGCAAAGGCCGCCGCGGAGGAGGGCGAGGCCGCCCTCGCCCGCCTGCCCTCCCCCGTCGACCCCCCCGTCTCTGCATCCGTCCACTACGCGTCGGCGCTCTCACACAAGGTGCGCCGCGACTACGCCGCCTTTTACGTCTCGGCCATGCAGTACCTGGCCTTCGTGCGCTCGGACGACCTGGACCCGGCCTTCCGCCTGGCCCTGGCCGTGGACGTGGGCCTGGCCGCGCTCCTGGGCGAGGGCGTCTACGGGTTCGCGCAGCTGCTGTCCCACCCCATCGCCGCCTCGCTGGACGCGTCGCCGCAGTTTGCCTGGCTCGCCGACGTGCTGCGCGCGTTCAACCGGGGCGACATCGCCGCGTACGAGGCCATCTGCGCGCAGCACGCCGCGAGCCTCAACGCCCAGCCCGCGCTGGTCGAGGGCGAGCGGCGGCTGCGCGAGAAAGTCACGGTGAGCGCCTTGCTGGCGCTCGTCTCGGCGCGCCCTCCGAGCGCCCGGCGCATCCTGCTCTCCGAGGTGGCGGCGGCGACGCGCCTGCCGCCCGACGGGGTGGAGCTCCTGCTCATGAAGGCCCTGGCCCTGGGCCTGGTCGAGGGGCGGATAGACCAGGTCGCCGGAGAGGTGGCGGTCTCGTGGGTGCGGCCGCGCGCGCTCGACGCGGCCGGCATCGCAGACCTCGCAGAGGGGCTGGGCGCGTGGGCGGACCGCGTGGCGGCGGCGAGCCGGGCGCTGGAGCAGGAGGCCGGGGGGGGAGGGGGGGAGGGGGCGGGCTTGGCGGCGCTTGGATGAGATGATCGACCGCGGATCGAGAGGGAGGATGGCTGTGGTGGTGTGTGTTTTTGCGAGGTTTGCGGCCGGGATGGGGGGGAAGAGAGGGGGAGGAGGGAGCCGCGGGGCGGCGCGAGATGAAAACAAATCCAAAACGAGCGCCAGGCGCGCGTGTTGCAGGGAACCGGGCGCCTATGCAAAGAACGGACTCACCAAACAATGCCGACTCGTTCCTTCTTGCATCTATCCCCGGGGAGCCACAACGAACCAACCCTGTCACTGAGCGAGGCTCACTCGTCGTCGTCGCCGTCGCCGTCATCGTCATCGCCGCCCGGAGCGCCGCCGCCGCCCCCCGCCGCCGCCGCCGCCGCGCCGCCCGCGCCCCCCATGGTCGCCCGCACGCCCTCGCGGCCGAGGCGCGCCAGCGCCCGCTCGAGCCCCTCCCTCCCGCCGGCGATGCCGCGGCACCCGCTGAAGTCGACGTGCTCCACGGCGCGCATCGACAGCAGGGCCTCGGCGCCACGGAGCGCCAGGCCGCCGCCGCCCGGCGCGGCGGCGCCGCTCGTTGCCGCCGCCAACGCCTCCGCCGCCTCCGTCGCCGCCGCCGTCGCCGCGCCGGCCGGCGGGGGCGCCGGGCACCCGCTCGCGTCGACGCGCCGCAGCGTGCCGCCCAGGGCCGCGGCGCAGAGGGCGGCGGCGGCGTCGCCAAACCCGGGGCAGCCGCGCACGGCGAGCTGCTCCAGGGGGCAGGGGCGCCAGGGGCTTTCGGGCGGGGGCGAGGCGGAAGGAGGAGGCGGGGAGGAGCTGGGGGCGGGGGCGGCGGCGCCGGCAGAGGCCGAGGGGGCGCGGCGGCCCCCGCGACCCCCGCCCCGCCCGCCGCCAGCCGGGAGCGCCGACGCCGGCGCCGACGGCAGCGGCGCCGGGGCGGCGACAAACGGCGCAAAGGCCCCTTGGCCGACGGCCGTGTGGCTCACGTCCAGCGACACCAGCCCCGTCAGCCCGCGGAGCAGGGCGCCCGCGGCGCCGTCCCCCACACAGCCGCAGCGCGCGAGCGACAGCGCCCTCAGCCGCGGGAAGAGCAAGGCGGCGCGGCGCGCCTGGCCGTCGCCCAGCCCGCCGCACGAGACGACCTCGAGGCGCGTGAGCGTGGCCGAGCAGGGCGGGCGCTCGACGCACGCGCTAAAGGGGTCGCCGAAGACGAGGCCGCGCAGGCCGAGCTCGCGCAGTCGGAGCGGCAGCACGCGGCCGCCCTGCGCAAGCGCGGCGCCGGCCTCGACGCCGGGGCAGTCTTCGAGCGACAAAGAGCGCAGGCCGGCGGCGACCGCAGGCCACGAGCTGCCGCCGCTGCCGTTGCCGCCGTTGCCGCTGCCGTTGCCGCTGCTGTTGCCGTTGCTACAGCCGCTGCTCAGGATGGCCAGGCCGCGCGGGGTAAAGGCGGGACCGGCGCCGTGGATGCGCAGGGACAGGAGGTGGCAGGCCGGGGGTGGGGGGCGGCCCGCCGCCGCCGTCGCCGCGCCCCCAGCCGCCGCCGCCGCCCTCGCCCCGCGCAGCCGGAGCAGGCGGCGCGCCTCGTCGGCCGCTGCGCGCTCGGCCTTGGCGCCCGCGCGCGCCGCGCTGTCGCGCCACGCCTCGCACGCCCCGTCGCTCCAGCGCGGCAGCCCGAGCTCGGCGTGCCGCAGCCCGGGCATGCCGCCGAGCGCCCTGGCCACCTCGCGCGCGTCGCAGTCGCGCGACGCGCCCAGCAGCGACACGCGCGCGAGCGTCGGCGCCGCCGCCAGCAGCATCGCCGCCGCGCCCTGGCCGGAAAGCAGCGCCGGCTCGTGCAGCGCCAGCGAGGCCAGGCCCGGCCGATTGCGCGCCAGGCAGGACGCCAGGGCGCGTGCGCCGCCGTCCGTCAGCGCCCACGCGCCGGACAGCGAAAGGCGCTCGAGGCGCGTCAGCGGCGCGAGCATCGCCCGCAGCGCGGCGTCGGGGGCGCCCGCGCAGCGCGCCACCTCGAGCGAGGTGAGCGCGGTCAGGCGGCCGACCGCGCGCAGCTCGCGCAGGGCGGCGCCGGGAGCGCGCGCGTCGCCGTAGGTGAAGGCCAGGGCGCGCAGCCGCTGGAAGGGCATGGCGGGGAGGGCGACGCGGACGATGGCGGCGGCGCCGCTGCTGCCTCGCCGGCCCGCGGCCCCCGCTCGGCCGCCGTTGCCGCTGCCGCTGCCGCTGCCGCTCGCCCTCCCTCCGCCACCGCTGCCGCCGCCCGCGGACGACGACGCCGCGGAAGGCGACGCGGTCAGGAGCACCGCGCCGCCGCTGCTGCTGCTGTTGCCGTGGCTGCTGCTGCGCGCCGGCGTCCTGGGCTGCAGCTGCTGCTGCTGCCTGCCGAGCGCGTCGCGCCGGTGCTGCGACAGCAGCTCCCGCGCCGTCTCCTCCACGACGGCCAAGAGGGCAGAGTGGAGCGACGGCGTTGCCGTCGCAGTTGCCGTTGCCGTTGCCGTCGCCTCGGCCGTCGCGCGCGTCGCCGATGCTCCTCCGCTCGCCAGTGCCGTCGCCTCTCCCAAGCCGGCGGCGGCGGCCGCCGGGGCGGCGGCGGGCTGCCTCGGCTTCGCCGTGAGCGCGCCGTCGGCCGGCGCCAGGACGACCACGGCGCTTGCGCCTGCGGTGCGGGGGCCGCCGGCGGCGGATGGGCGAGTCGAGGCGAGCTTCTTCGCCGCCGCCGCCGCCGCCGCCGGGCGGGTACCCCCCTGGTTCTCTTCGTCTTCGTGCCGGACGGCGGTGGCGGCGGCGTCTGAGGGCGGCGGCGACGGCGGCGGCGGCGCCGGATCTGCCGCCGCCGTCGGGCGGCCGCCGGTCCAGCTGCCGCTGCCCTCCGTCGCGGCGTCCCGGCGGCGGCGGAGCAGGTGCTGCGCCAGCGACCGGCGGGGACGCTGCGCGGGCGGCGGCGGCGGCGGCGGTGGCTGCTCCTCCTCGATGCTCTCGATGTGCCCGCCGGCGGCGCCCGGCCCGCTGCTTTGGCCGCCGCTGTTGTGGCCGCCGCCTCGGACCCCGACGCCGCCGCCGCCGCTGCTGCCGCTCTCGTTGCCGCCGCCGCCGCCGCCACCGCCGCCACTGCTGCTGCCGCTGCCGCTGATGCTAGAGCGGAAGCGGCTGAAGAATGGCAAGGACGTGGGGAAGGGGGCCCTTGCGGGCTGGGACGGCGGGCTGGTCGCGGGGGGCGGGGTGGGCGGCGGCGAGTCGGTCAGGGGCTCGTCAGTTGCTGCCGTCGCCGCCGCGCCGACGCCGCCGCCCGCGCTGCTGCCGCCGTCCTCGCTGTCGGCCGCGGCACAGGCGCTGCCGCCGCCGCCGTTGCCGCTTGTCGTCGGCCCCCTCCGCGCAAAGGCCCTGGCAAAGCCCAGCGCAAAGACGCGCCGGGCGAGGCTCGGGCCCCCGCGGTCCTCCTCGGCGCCCCCGCCGCCGCTGCTCCTGAAGCGCCCGAGGAAAAAGCCCATGCGGAGGTGGTGGTGCGAGCGGCCGCCGCCTCCGCCTCCGCCGCGCTCGCCGCCGCCCGCTGCGCCCGCCTCGTGCTCGCCGGCCGACGAGGCGCCCTTGGACGGCGCCTCCCGCCGCTGCTTGTACTCCAAACACGCCTTGCGCCACGCGGCCTCGAGCTCCACCCACGACACCCGCGCGCCCGCGCCGCGCAGGTCGAGCGCCGCCAGCCGCGGGCAATAGGCGGCCGGCGCCAGCAGCGCGCCCCTTGTCGTCAGCGCGCATCCGCCCGACAGCTGCAGCGCCTCGAGCCGCGGCAGCCGCGACAGGGCGGCGGCGACGGAGGCGTCGCGCAAGGCGCCCGCCTGGGGCACGCGCAGGGCGCGCAGGCCGCCGATGGGCTGGGCGGCCGAGGGGCTGGACCAGCGGGCGGAGCCGGCGGAGGAGGAGGAGGACGAGGCGGTGCGCCCGCGGGCGCGCGGCGGGGGGTTGTGGTGGCCGCCGCTGCCGCTCGACGCGGCGCCGGCCGCCGCCCCCGCACTTGTGCTTGTTGTTGTCGCGGCCGCCGTCGACACCGCCATCGCCGGCGCCGGGCCCCGCGCGGCGGCGTGGGCCGCGGCGAGCTCGCACGCCAGCGCGACGAGCGCGGCCTCGGCGGCGCGCCCGCCGAGCGTCACCTCCTTGAGGTCCGGCAGGGCGCGCGCGGCCGCGGCCGCCGTCGCGCGCCAGGCGGCCAGCGCGGCGGGGTCGGACTCGAGGTCTCGGGGCGCCGGCGAGGGGAGCACCAGACGGCGCGGCAGGGGCGCGAGCGCCGCGCGCCAGCCGCGGCACGCGAGGCGCGCGCGGCGCGCGTCGGCGGGTGGCAGCAGGGCGGCGACGGCCTGCAGGGCGTGATAGGGGAGGCAGGCCGTTGCCGAGTGGGAATGGTGGCCGCCGTGCGCGGCGGCGCTCGAGGCGGTGGCGAGGAGGAGGGAGGGGGTGGCGGCCGTGAGGCCTCCACCCGGGGTTGTCGCTCCCGCTGCCGCCGTCGTGGTGCCCGCCTCGCCGCCGCCGCTCGTCGTCGTCGCCGCCGGCGCGCGCGCCGCCGGCGGCGGCGGAGGGCGCAGCGCGCGGCAGGGGCGCGCCAGCGCGCTGCTGCTCCCCGGCCCGCGCACGAACAGGGCCTCGAGCGCGCACTGGGCGTCCTCCTCTTGGCTGTCGTCGTCGTCGGCGGGCGCGGACGCCGAGGCCGTGCGGCGACGGCGCGGCGGGCCTGCGACTTGCGAACAGCCCGAGACCGTAGAGGGGAGTGCAGGCATGGCGGGGGCCGCAGTAGAGGAGGAGCAGAGGAGCGCCTCCGTCGCGCCTGCTCCCGCCGCTGGGGCCGCGCTCACTCCCCCGCCCGCGGATCCGCCGCCACCGCTGCGCCGCTCGAGCTCCGCGACGGCCAGGTCCCACCACTGCGAGTCTTCGCGCATTGTCATTTGTTTTTTTTTTGTCCCTCCTCGAATAGGAGTTCCGGTCTTTTCCCCCCCCCTTTGTCGCTTTATGTGTCGTGTCGTCGTTGGAAGAGAGAGTGGTCGTGGCGGTGCTACTAGTGACTATAGGTGCGATGACGGTGGCGGTGTTGGTGCGGGGAAGAAGAGGGCAGAAGGAGGCGGCCAAGAACGAGGTGGTCGCGCCGCACCGGGAGCAGCGGTTGCGCGACGGCGGTGGCGGCGACGACGACGAGAGAGGACTGACCCGACTGTCTGTCTCGACATGCTCGTGCATTAGAAACCAGAGCGGTGATGCGCGCGATAGTGCGACCGATTACGGGAGGTGCGAGACGTAGAGGTGGTGGTGGTACGGCGTTTGCTGCGAGGCGCCCAGACGAGACGAGCGGGGAAAAAAGGGACGCTCGCCCGGGCTCGCTCGTTGGAGAAAAAGGAAAAATGCACGCGCGGTCAAAAGAGCGCGATCGCGCGCGCATATACACGCACCGACACGCGTTCGGGTTCACAGGCACATGGCCAGGATCGTCCCGACGTCGTCGTCGTCGTCGTCGTCGTCGTCGTCGTCGTCGTCGTCGTCGTCGCGGTCGTCGGGGTGCCAAGCGGCGGCGCCGGCCGGCGGCGCAGCCAGGGCGGCGGCGGTGGAGGCAACCGCGGCGCCGGGCGTCCGTGTCGGCGCGGCGGGCGGTGGCCCCAGCGCGGCCGCCTCGTGCTGTGCAGACCAGAGGGGCTGCCGTGCTGCCGGCGGCGTCGGCGCCCGGGCCGCCGCCGCCGCCGCCGCAGCCGCCTCGGCCTCGGCCTCTGCCACCTCTGCGGCGGTGACCACCGCAATCGCCGCAGCGGCGGCCTCGGCCTCTGCCCTGGCCTCGGCCGCCGCCCTGGCCTCGGCCGCCGCCTGGGCCTCTACCTCTGCCAAGACCGCTGCCCCTGCCGCCGCCACCGCGTGCGCCCTCTCGGCCTCGGACCACACCACCGCCTCCTTTAACCGCTGGTGCGCCGCCCGCCGCCGCTCCTCTTCCTCCTGGCCGCCGTCCCCCTCCTCCTCCTCCTCCTCCTCAGACTCGGTGAGCGCGTACCCCATGCGCGCGAGCAGCGCCCGGTACGCCGACGCGTCCGACACCCAGCCCGCCCCCTCGGCGGACGTGCCGCCGCCGCCCTTTTTCCCGGCGCTGCCGCCCGCCCCCCGCGGCCCCGCGGCCGCCGCCGCCGCCGCCGCCGCCGCCGCCGCGGGCCCGAGCTGCGCCGCCCGCGTCCGGTGCTCTGCCGCCTGCGCGTCGTCGAGCATCGCCTGCTTGCGCCTCTGCCGCCGCAGGAGGTTCTTGCGCTGGGCCTTGCTGAGGCTCTCGAGCGGCAGGCCGTGGAGGGTCGACGCGTCGTCGTCGTCATCGTCGCCGTCGTCGCCGTCCTCGTCGTCGCCGCTCGCGCCGCCGTCGTCATCGTCGTCGCTCGCGGCGTCGCCCGACGCGGCGTCCGCCGCGTTGGACCGGAGCGCGGGCCACGCCGCGGCGGCCGACTCGACCGACTGCGGGCGCCTGCCCGCGCCGAGGGCGGCGCCGCTGATGAGGGCGCCAAACGTGAGAGCGCCGCCGCCGCCGCCGCCGCCGCTGCCGCCGCCGCTGCCCGCGCCCGTCGTGCCGTCCCCGCCTCCGCCTCCGCCGTCGGCGCCGCCGCCGCCGCCCGCCGTCCCGCCCGCCCTCGGCGCGCGCAGCTCGGGCCGCGACACGCGCAGCACCACGCCCTTGAACCGCGCGCCGTTGAGCATGCGCACCACCTGCGCCGCCGCGCCCGCCTGCACCAGCGTCACGAAGGCGTGGCCCGTGTCGTCGTCGCCGCCGCCGCCGCGCCATGTGTTGCGCGCCGAGAAGAGCCGCACGCGCTCGACGCGGCCGTGCGGCTCGCACATGGCGGCGATGTCGCGCTCGTCGCAGCCGTCCGGAACGTTGTGGATGGCGACGCTGCGGCCCTCGGCGACGGCGTCGGTGATGGCGCGCTTCTCGGCGCTGCCCGCTCGTCCGGACCGCGCGACGGCCGCGCCGCCGCCGCCGGCGGCCCCATACCCGCCGCCGCCGCCGCCGCCGCCGATCTCGCCGGCCTCGTGGTGCGCGTAGGAGCTGCTGCCTCCGCCCTCGGACGCCCGCCGGTCGGCGCGGCGCTGCTCGGCCTCCTTGCGCTTGAGGTCCTCGCGCACCTTCTTCGCGCGCTCGCGCTCGGCCTCGAGCTTCTTCGCCGCCTCGGCGCGCGCCTTGGCCGCGGGGCCCGAGGCCGCCTTGGGCGGCGGCGGCGCCAGCGGCGGCGGCTGAGCGGGCGGGGCCGACGCCGCGTGCGCCGACGACCGCCTGTTGCCGGCGGCAGACGGTCCCGCGGCCCCTGCTCCGGGCGCCGCGCCCGCCGCCGCGCCCGCCGCCGCCGCGCTCGCCGCCGCCGCCTCGGCCTTCATCTTCTGCTGCACGACGCAGGGCACGTTGACCTGCTCCGACACGAGAAACACAGTGCCGACGCAGTTTGGCAGCACGCCCTCGGTGCGGCTGGTCTTGCCGCGCGGGCAGAAGAAGGCGAGCGAGAACTTGTTCGCGGGCGAGGCCTTCTTGCGGTACTTGACCGAGCACTCGCGGTGGATCAGGCGGCTGCCGCAGCGGTTGCACCGGAACCGGACGCAGTCGTCCCCGTCGACCAGGCTGACGCCTTCGCCGCACACGCCGCAGGTGTCGGCGAGGTCGTCCTCGGTCGCGGCTTCGGCGGCGGCGGCGGCGGCGGCGGCGCTGCCCTTTGCGGCCGAGGAGGACGAGGAGGCGCCGCCCTTGCCCGCCCCGTGGAACTTGGGGTGCGGCATTTGATTTTCTTCTTCTTGCTCCTCTCTTGGAGGCGTGGCTTGTTGGCGTCGGCGTCGGCGCGCAGCGTCGGCGCACGGCGTCGGTCGTAGCAGCAGCGCGCGGCGGGTTTGTTTTTGCGCCCCTCGGCGAACGCTCTCCCCCTCTGTCGCCCAGCCACCAAGCTTGCCACCAATCGCCCGCCGATCGCTCGGGTAGGCGGGGAAATCCTCGATCCGGGCGGGACGATCTTTCGCGCCCCGCGAACTGGAGTTGAGAGGGGCGCGAAAACGTTTTTCCTTGCGTTGTGGTATTTTGGACGCGCCTCGTCTCTTGGAGACACGATTGGTGCGAGACTAGGCTTGCTGCTGGAAGAGGGGTGTGCGAATTGCTTCAAGGGGCGCTACAACTTGTCCAAGGGAGCCAGGCGAGAAGAACAAATCCCAAACAGCGGCGGCAGCGGCGCGAGTGCGTCGCACCTTCGCAACGCCCGACCGCTCTCGGCTGCTCCTCTTTTCCGTGTGACGAGAGGTGTGCTGAGACTCCTACGTGCTGCCCTGTTCAAGGGGAGGATGATGTGGAGGCCTGACACAGACTGTCTGTAAAACACGCGGGTGGCGACTCCAGTCTCGCAATTTAAAACAGAGGACGGGCGGGCGCATCCGCCGTCCAAAAAACACACACGCCCCCCTCGCCCCCCGCGCGAGAAAGAAATAGCGCCGCGCCCTCCCCCCTCCCTAGTACGGCCTCGGCTCCTTGGCCTGCGCCCACTGCACCGACAGGATCAGATTGTCGTACCCGTACCCGTTGAGCGTCGCCATCGCGCGCTCCGCGTCCGCGCGCACGTGGTACGTCACGAAGGCGAAACCGCGGTTCTCGCCTGTGTTGCGGTCGACGGCGAGGAAGACGCGCGACACGCCGCCGAACGGCCGGAACAGCTCGGCCAGGTCCTCCTCGCTGACGTCCTCCGACAGGTTGGACACGCGCAGGCTGTTGTCGTCGCGGCGGCGGTCGTGGATGCCCGGGGGGCCGCCGGGGCCGGCGTCGCCGCCGGAGCGGTTGATGCGGCTGGGAGGGACGTAGGCCCCGGCCTTGGGCATGCCGCCGCCGCCGCCGCCGCCGGGCGCGCCGCCGCCGGGCCGGCCGCCCAGGCTGCCGGTCAGGCCCGGGCCGTCGCCGCCGTCCTCTCCCGGCGGCCGCTCCGCGTCGTCCAGCAGGCCCTTGGCGCGCATGAGCTCGCGCTCCATGCGCCGGCGGTAGAGCATGTCCTTCAGCGACCCCACGATCTGCTGCTTGTCGGCGCCCGACTGCAAGGCGGCCTGCATGTCAGAAAACCCCTTTTTTTCCTGCTGCGTGGCCTTTGCCTGGCGCACTCGGTCGAGCCCGATCTCCTCGACGGCCTGGACCGTGACGCTGTCCTGCGCGGTCTCGCGGGCGGCGGCGCCGAAGCGCTTCCAGGCCTTGCGCTCGGCGGTGACCTGCGCGGGGTTTTGGTGGGGCGTAGGAGAGCGGGGTGAGACGGGGCGGGTCATTGGGGAGAGAGCGCGCGAGCAGCGGCGCGCGAGCGGCGGCGCGGCGCGCCGCCGCCGCTGTTGTCGTCGACGGTGCTGTTCCTTTGGCGCGCTCGCACGCCACGATCGGGGGCGCCTCCCACGCGCAGGAGGTGTGCGGATGATGATGCGATGCGCTTTCAACGCCGAGAGGGCTCTCGCCACCAAGCAGGGGCGCGCGCGCGCCGCGAAAACCGATGATGGGCTGCAACCCAAAAACACAGTGCCTCACCTTGTACACCTTCTTCTCGACCTTGACGATCTTGGTCTTGGTCGTCCGCTTGAACGCCTCGCCCTTCTCGCCCTTGTAGTACTCGGTCAAGACCTTGACGCCGTGGGCGTCGGGCCCCTTGGTGGTCGTCGGTGGGAGCACGTCCTCGTCGTCGAGCGTGTCTCCCCAGCGAACCTTGGTCCCCATGGCTGCGGCTGCTCTGATGTGTGGAGGGGGGGATCGGTCGGTCTCGTGCGTGCGCGTCGTTAAGAGGGAGGCCGCGGCGGCGAACGGCGAGACCCAAGAAAGAGGGAAGGGGGCAGGGAGTGCTGGTTTGGAACGCCGCCTCTCGATCTGGTTCTGTGTGGTATGGCGGGTTGCTTGCTGAGGATGGAGCTGTGTTGTGCGTGTATGTGTGTGTGATGTGATGCGAGTGTGTGTGCTGTGTCTGCGTGCGAGCGTGAGAGCAAGCGCCCCTTCCTTGTCGAACGAACGAACAAGCGCCGCCGCCGACGACCAAGGCGCGGCCCCGCCCACTTCTCTCGTCGTCGCTTCACCAACGTTCAAACGCGCACAGACCCCTCCCTCCCAGGCCGCGAGTGATTCTTGCTTTCGCGACCTCGACCGAACCGCCACCCCATCCAATTGATCCACGCGTGCTTCGCGAAACCCCAAAACCATTGTTTTCGAAGAACAGAGGCAAACCGAAACAGAAACAGTCCTGCGCGAGGCTTGGCCGGCTGGCCAGCAGCAAGACAGGGGCATCACACCCGTGGGGGTCGTCGAAAGCGAGAACGGGACAGACACGCGCGGACCCGACATCATGTCGGAGGCGGGCGCGGCGGCGGCGGCGGCGGCGGCGTCCCCGTCTCTAGCGGCGTCGGCCGCGCCGCCGGTCGCCGCCGCCCGACCCGCCTCCTCTGCCCGCCCCAGCTGGGACACCGCCCGCATGTTCGCCGCGGGCGGCCTCGCCGGCGCCGCCGCCCGCACCGCCACCGCCCCGCTCGACCGCATCAAGCTGCTCTTTCAGGTCCAAGCCGTCGCCTCGGCCGAGGCCACCGGCGTGGTCGGCGGCGCGGCCGCCTACACGGGCGTCGGCCAGGCCGCCCGCAAGATCCTGCGTGAGGAGGGCGGCGCGCGCGCCTTCTGGAAGGGCAACGGGGTTAACGTGGCGCGCGTGCTGCCCTACTCGGCCGCCCAGCTGGCGTCCAACGACGCGTTCAAGCGGCTGCTGGCCGAGCGCGCCGCCGGCAAGGGGGGCGGCATGGCGGGCGGCGGCGGCGGGAAGGGCGGCGGCGGCGGCGGCGGGGGGGAGCTGTCGGTCGCCGCCCGCCTGCTCGCCGGCGCCTGCGCGGGCATGACCGCCACGGCGCTGACGCACCCGCTCGACACCGTGCGCCTGCGGCTCGCCCTGCCCTCGCACCCCTTTTCGGGCGCCGCCGACGCCTTTGCAACCATCGCCCGCACGGAGGGCTTGCTGGCCTTCTACAAGGGCCTGGCGCCGACGCTCGTCGGCATCGCGCCCTACGCGGCGATCAACTTTGCCTCGTACGACCTGCTGAAGCGGTACTTGCACGGCGGCGGAGGCGACGGCGGCAAGGACGGCAAGGACGGCGGCGGCGGAAAGCAAGGCGGCGGCGGCGGCGGCAGCGGCGGCCCCTCTCCTCCCTCCTCCTCTACCGCGGCGGCTGCCGCCCGCCCCGCGAACAACTGGGCCCAGAGCCTGGGCGTGGGCGCGGTCGCGGGCACGCTCGCGGCCACGGCGTGCTACCCGCTCGACACGGTGCGCCGGCGGATGCAGATGCGCGGCTCCCCCTATGCGTCTCAGGCCGACGCGCTGCGGACGATCTGGCGGACGGAGGGCGCGCGCGGCTTCTACCGCGGGTGGAGCGCCAACACGATGAAGGTGGTGCCGCAGAACGCGATCCGCCTGGCGTCGTACGAGGCGCTCAAGTCGGTGCTCGGGGTCAAGAGGGCAAAGACGGACACGTGAACATATGCCCGTTGCTTTTTTGTCCTCGTCAAGAGAGCGTCGTCGTTTTTTCGCGCCCTGCCTCTTTTCCTCTCTGTCTCTTTCGTTCCAACAAAGACGCTGTGCCTCGTGCGCTGCTCGCTCCGACTCTGTATACGACTAGGCTGTTGCAATCATGCATGTTGGAGGAGGGATGGAAGACGACGACGACGACGACGATCAAAACGGAAACAAACGCAGAACTGCTGCAGCGCCTTCCTTCCGGCTGCACGCGTGTGCTTAAAAAAAAAACCACGGCTGCTTTGAATTAGGTGTTTGGGCCGCTGAAACACCCAGAAGCTGAGCAAAGTCTGGCAGGGGGCGACGGGCGGGGCCGCAGAGGGCGGCGGGGGGGGGGCGAGGAGCGGGGGGCGGATGAAAATACGGCGGGGTTTGCACCGCCCGGAAACGTGATAAAATAAAAAGGGCAAGATGGGTTTGTGCGAGGGCAATACACGGGGGGATGGATGCTTGCTGTGTTTCTTCTCCGTGTGCGAAGGAGGTGCGGTTGCTTGAGGAAGGGCGCGCCGTCACGTCGAACGACGACGGCTGAGCGCGTGCCTCGGTTTCTGGTTCTATTGCGTGACGCACAAAAAAAGGGGCGGCGCGTCAGCCCGACGACGGGGGCGGAGGAGGAGGAGGAGGGAGAGGGGGAGAGGAAGGACGGGAGCCGCCGCGCCCCAAGCTGCCGCTTGCTGCTGCTGCTGCTGCCGCTGCTGCTGCTGCTGCAACTGCTGCTACAGCTGCTGCTGCTACGCGCGCGGAAGGCCGCCGCCGCTGCCGCCCGCTCCGCGCAACGGCGGCGGCGGCGGCGGGGGGCTCGGGGAGGGCGGGCCCTCGGCGGCCGCGCCGCAGCCGCCGCTGCCGCCGCTGCCCGGGCTCTCCTCCGGCGTCTGGCCGGCGACGAGCGGGTGCGACGCGAGCGGCCGCTGGGCGGCCGTCGCCTCGTCGGTCGCCGCTGCGTCCGTCGCGTCCGCAGGCGGCGGCGGCGGGCTGCCCGGCGAGGCGGGAGGAAGGGGAGGGGAAGGAACGACGGGGGCCGCGCCCCCCGCTGCCGCCCCTGCACCCCCACCCCCACCCCCCCCTCCCGCCAAGTCCACCACCAGCACCGTGATGTTGTCGCGGCTGCCGCGGTCGATCGCCGCGCGCGTGAGCACCGACGCGCCGATCCGGCAAGCGCTCGCCCGCGGCACCCCCTTGGCGACGGCCTTGCGCACGGCGCGCAGCGCCAGGCCCGCCGCCTCTTCATTAGTCATCGCGTCCCACAGGCCGTCCGTCGCCAGCACCAGCAGCTCGTCGCCGCGCCGGCGCGGGCGCGCGACCACCTCGGGCTCGGCGATCACGTGCGGGCGCAAAAAGTGGTCCCCGATCGCGCGCGTCATCGCGAGCACGCCCATGACGCGGTGCGAGCCGCCTTTGAAGAGTACGCGGCCGCCGGAGGCGGCCACGCGCGCCGCCTCGTCGGGCCGGTCGGGCCGGTGGTCCCGCGTGAGGGCCTCGGCCGAGCCGTCGGCGCCGACCAGCACGGCGCGGCTGTCGCCCGCGTGAGCGACGACCACGGCCGCGCGCCCGACGACGGCGACCACGGCGGTCGTGCCGACGAGCTCGCCGACCTCGGTTCCGGCGAGCTCGGCGTCGGTGCGCAGGAACGAGGCGCGCAGGGCGGCGACGACGGCGCCGGTGACGCGCGCATCGTCGTCGCCGCCGCTGCACCGCGGGCGCATGGGCGCGGCGGCGGCCGGGGCCTCGCCACCACCGCCGCCGCCGCCGCCGCCGTCGTCGCTGCCGGCGTTGGCGGCCAGGGCAGCGGCGGCGGCGGCGGCATCTGCGGCGGCGGCCGCCAGGGCGGCCGTCGGGGAGCAGCCCGCCGAGGGAAAGGGCAAGAAAAAGGGGGCGGCGGCGACGGCGGCCGCGGCGGCGCGCTCCTCGTACTCGGCGGCGGCGAGCGTCGACGACGACGGAAGCGGCGCGAGGCGCGGGTTGGAGCAGCGGCACACGCCCCCGAGCGAGGCGGCCGCCGGCAGCAGCGGCGGCGGCAGGGCCAGCGGCGTGAGGAAGCCGTCAACGTCGTCGCCGTCGCCGTCGTCGTCGCCGTCCGCCCCGTCCTCCTCCTCCTCCTCCTCCTCGTCGTCCGAGTCGTACCCGACGTCGGCGTCGACGCGCCCGTCCCGCGCCGCCTGCTGCTGCGCCTGCAGCCGCAGAAGCAGCGCCCGCGCCCGCGTCTGAACCTGCGCCACGGCCGCCGCCGCAGAGGCCAGCGCCGCCTCGAACTCGACCACGAAGTTGGTGTGCATGCGCGCCGAGCAGTGCTGCGCGGCCTCGGCGCCGCCGTGGCCGTCAAACACCCCAAAGTAGGAGAGGGCGTCGGGCGGGGCGAGCGCCGCGAAAGAGGGCGGCGGCGGCGGCGGCGGCGGCGGAGGCGGCGAGGACGACCAGGGGGCCGGCTCGGCCGGCCCGGCGGCGGCAGCAGCGCCGCTCGCCGCGACCATCGAGAGGGGCGCGCCGCTCCCGCCGGCCCGGCCGCCGCAGCGGCTGCCGAGCGTCGCCTGCGACGGCACGCGCTGCGGGGGCGCGGCCATGGCGTCGTCGTCGTCGTCCTCGTCGTCGCCGTCACCGTCGCAAACGGAGAGGCTGCGGCGGTGGCCGCCGGCGCGCGGGGGCGACGGCCGGGGCGCGCGGGGGAAGGGCGCGGCCGCCGCCCCCTCCTCGCCCGCCTCCGGCCACCGCTGCCGCCGCCGCAGGGCGCGCAGCTGCCGGCCGGAGATCGCCTGCCCGCCCGCCACGCGCCGGCAAGCCCGACCGCCGCAGTCCAGGCACCGGCGCACCGCCACGGCGGCGCCGCGGCTGTGGCTCACGGCGCCGCGCAGCGGGGAGAGCGCCTCCTCGTCCAGCGAGCAGACGCTGTCGGCGTCGCCGCCCGCCGCGGCCGCGGCGACCCCCTCGTCGGCCGGGCTGGGGCCGCCAGCAGCACCAGCAGCGGCGGGGCTGGCGGCCGCGGACGGCGGGCTCGACCCGGGCGTCGTCGTCGTCGTCGTCATCGTCGCGCCCTCGCTGCCGCCGCCGCCGCACTGTTGCCGTCGCTGGGGCGCGTGGCGCCACTGCGCCGCGGGGGCGCGGATGGCGTCTGCTGCCGCCGCCGCCGCCGCGCCGCCGCCATACGGCCCGCTCGCCTGCCGCGCGGGCGCGCGCGGCCTGGCCGCCGCCGCCGCCGCCGCCGCCGCATCAAACGACGCGTGGCGGCGGTGCCGCGGCGGGGTCGGCACCAGGGTCGCCGCGGCCGCCGCGGCCCGCGCAAACGCGCTGCTGGCCTGCAGCGTGTGCGCGGGCGTCAGGGGGACGCTATGCGTGCCCTCGGCGATGACGGTCGAGCCGCCCCCCGAAGAGAGGCCGCCAGCCGACGACGGCGCGTCGCTGCTGCTGCGCGGGTTGTCCTCGCCGTTGCCGTCGCCGTGGTCGTCGTCGACTGCGCGCGCGCGGTCACCGGACGCGGGCCTCTGCAAGCCGCCTCCCGCAGTCGCGCTGCGGGGCCGCGGCGGCGACTGCAGCTGCTGCGGGCGCTGGTGCGGGTGCTGGTGCTGGTGCTGCTGCCGCTGCTGGTGCTGGTGCTGCTGGTGCTGCTGGTGCGCGCCGCCGGCGTTGCCCGCCGCCGGATGGTGGTGGTGGTGGGTGTGCTGGTGCTGCTGCAGCGTCTGCAGCTGCCCGCCGCCCAGCGCCGGCGACGGGTAGAGCGCCACCGCCCACGCGTCCTCGAGCGTCCCGCGCGCGTTCTGCGTGATCTTGGCGCCGAAGAAGAGGTCCCTGTGCTCGCCCGCGCTGCGGCCGCCCGAGGGGCCGCCGCCCGCCGCGCTGGCGTCGCCGCCGCCGCCGCCCGTGCCCGTGGCGGTGAGCGGCGTCGCGGCGTCGCTCTCTCTCGGGCGCGGCTCGGCCGCCGGGCCCGGGGGCAGCTGCAGGCCGAGCAGCGGCCGGCGCGGCTCGCCCGTCATTGGGACGTCGTCCAATTGGGAGCAGCAGTCGGCGCGGATTCGTTTTTTCCCGTGACCTCCAGGGCAGAAGCTCCTGCGGCGTTTTTTTCCTTTCGTTCGCTGTCAAAACTCTGGGCGCGCGACTATGCGTGTGTGTGACTGGTCTGTGTGTGCGTAAGGGGTAGACTCGGACAAGCTGAAGGGGAAACGTGACACAAAATTGCATTGACGGGAAGAGAGGGCCTTTGGCCGAGAGAGGGAGGGCGTCAAACCCGGAGTTCCCCTCTCCTCCCCTTCTCTCTCAGCGACGACTTTTTTTTGTTTTCGCGCGCGCGCTCCACCGACGACGCCCCTCCATCTCCCGGCGCGCGCGGCCCGGGGATCTTGACCGATGCATCCGAATCACTCGGCCGGGCATTGCTTCGGCGGCGATGCGGCAGGCGGTTGGGCGGTCCCTCATCCTTTCCTCGGCGTCGTCGTCGTACCGCCGCCCGCCGCCGCGCCCTCGCCCTCTCGCGACAGACGCCGACAGAGACGCACAAAATCGCCTCGGCGTTGCATCTCTTTATCTAGAAAAGCACAGGAGGCGATCAAGCGATCAGTGCGCCTCTACCGCCGCCTGCTGCTGCTGCTGCTGAGGCTCCTGCTGCTGCTGCTGCTGAGACGACGAGGGGCCGGCCTCGTCGCCGTCCGCGCCCGCGCCTCGTTCCGGTGGCGGCGGCGGCGGCGGCCCTGGCGGCGGCCGCTGGTCTGCCTCGCCCGCGGCGTCGGCGCCGCCGCCCCCTGCCCCCCCCGCTCCGCCCCCTCCCCCGCCGCCCCGCTTCGACGAGGGCGCCCTCGCCGCCACCAGCCCGGCCGCCTCGGCCGCCTCGCGCGCCGCCGCGCCCCCCAGGCCCTCCTTCATCTCCTGCACGCGCCCCGTCACGTCCCGCACGAACGTCTGCACCGAGTCGCGGTGCACGTACGCCACGGCGTCGTCGAACGGCTGCCGCCGGCAGCCGCCCTCGGCGCCGCCCGCCGCCACGCGCAGGCCCAGGTCGGGCGCCGCGCGGCGGAGCGCCTCAAAAACGGGGCCAAATAGGTTGAGCTGCTGCTGCTGCTGCTGCTGCTGCTGCTGCTGCTGCTGCTGCTGCTGCCGCCCGGGGTCGCCGCCGCCGCCGCCGCCGGTCCCGTCGTGCGCCATCGCGGGCGGGCGCGGCCGCGGCCGCACGCCCGTGACGCAGCACCACCCCTTGCTGTCGGCCGGCGACACGGCCAGCAGCGGCAGGCGGTCGCGCCGCGCCGAGCGCGCGATGTCTGCGGCGTCGCGGACAAAGGCGGCCAGGCGCGCGAGCGCGAGCGGGTGGCGGAACAGGTCGCGGTGCGTCGGCTGCACGGACAGGAGGTCGAGGACCTGGACGCCCTGCCCCGAGGTGCCCTCGACCTGCCGCCGGTTGACCACGAGGCCTCCGTCCGAGACCACCGCGGCCTGCAGGCCTTTCGCGGCCTCGACGCCGGCCTGCAGCCTGGCCATGCCGTGCCGAACGTCCAGCGCCCGCAGCGCGTCCCAGAAGTCGTCCGAGGCGGCGCGGAGGCTCGCGCGGCCCAGAGCGCGCGGGCAGTTGGGGTCCTCGTCCGAGCCGTCGTCCGCGCCGAGCGCCGGGGTGGCGTCGGCGGCGGCGGCGGCGGCCGCCGCCGCGTCGCCGCCCGCGGCCGCGGCCGCCGCCCCCGCCGCCGCGGCCGCCGCCCCCGCCGCCGCCCCCCCGGCCCCCGCGCCCGCGCCCCCCGCTCCTCTTGCGCCTCCCCTGCCGCCGCCCTCGCCCTCCTGCGCGTGCCGCCCCAGCGTCGCCGACAGCGCCAGGACCGCGTCCGCCGCGCCGCACCGCCACCCGTACCCGTACCGCAGCTCGAGCGACGTGTACCGCATCTCGAGCGGCCGGAGCGCCGTGCCCTCGCACGCGCCGTCGAGCGCCGACGGGTAGCTCGTGATTTTCGCCCGCTCCGCCGGCCGCATCAGCGCGAAGGGCGCCCGCGCCTGCTCGAGCGACAGGCCCACGCGCACGAGCAGCATGCGCAGGCGGTCCAGGCCGCCGTCCCGCCAGGTCTGCAGCCGGGGCGCGACGTACGAGCTGGTGCGCATGGCGTCGTAGAGCGACCAGTGTCGGTGCAGCGTGAAGCGGTAGTCCACGGCGGAGAAGATGCGGCCCGTGCCGACGGCGCCGTCGCCCTCGCCGCCGCCGCCGCCGCCGTCCGCGCCGCCGCCGCCCCCGCCGCCGCCACCCCCTCCTCCCCCGCCCGCGTAGTAGTCCTCCCCGAGCTGCCTCTGCTGCAGCAGCCGCCCGTATCCCACGTCGTTGCCCTCGACGCCCGCGGCCACGGCCCGCAGGGCCTCGAACCACCGGTCGTACGCCGCCTCGCCCGCGCGCTGGTGCACGTGTTGGTCGGCGAGTCCGACCGCCGCCGGCCAGACGTCCTCGTTCCCCGCGGCCGGCGCGCGCCGGAAGGCCAGGTCGTGCATCAGCAGGGCGGCCGGCGCGCCGTACGAGCTGCCCGCCTCGTAGTAGGCCTCGAGCTCGAGGCCGCGCGCGCGCACCTGCGCGAGCATGTCGCGCGCGGTTGGGAGCTCCCCGCCGCCGCCGCCGGCCGTGCGCGCGCGCTTGGCGGCGCGCTGGGCTGCCTCCCGCTCGGCGGGGTCGCCGCCCGGGGCGGCCGCTGCCGCGCGCTCGGCCTCCTCCTCCTCCTCCTCCTCCTCGGCCGCCAGGCCCTGGATCTCTGTGTGTTGCGTTTTTTTGGGACAGGTTGTCGGTGAAGGCGACGGTGTGGTTGTTGTTGGCGGTGGCGGTGAATGGGTTGAACGAGAGCGAGAAAGAGCAAAAACGGCAGAGCAAAAACGGCAGAGCAAAAACGGCAGGGCAAAAACGGCAGAGCAAAAACGGCAGAGCAAAAACGGCAGAGCAAAAACGGCAGATCGAGAAAGAGCAAAAACGGCAGATCGAGAAAGAGCAAAAACGGCAGAGCGAGAAAGAGCAAAAACGGCAGAGCGAGAAAGAGCAAAAACGGCAGAGCGAGAAAGAGAAAAAACGGCAGAGCGAGAAAGAGCAAAAACGGCAGAGCGAGAAAGAGCAAAAACGGCAGAGCGAGAAAGAGCAAAACCGGCAGAGCGACGCGTTTTGCGCGTCGACGACGAGTAGGGGGGGGGGAGCAAAAGAGAGCGAGCGACACAAGCGCGCGCGACCAAGAGACGCAAAACACTCGACCCCCGCCCAAAAAAAGCGGCCTCGACCTCACCCTCGTACGTCTCCGGCACCAGAAAGGCGTCCATGTTGTCGTTGCGCCGCGGCACGTCCGCCTTTCGCACGGGGTCGTCCGCCCGCAGCACCAGCATCGCGTTGTGGTCGCCGTCGTCGTTGTAGGCCGGGTGCACGGGGCGGTGCGAGTCGACGACCACGAACCGCACGCCGTCGAGCAGGCCCGCGGGGGGCTCGCCGGACGGGCCGTCGTCCGGCCCGGGACTGGCCACCTCGTCCGGCACAAAGCGCGAGCCTCCGCAGTTTAGGAGCAGGAAGGTGCGCGGGGGCGCGCCGGCGCCGGCGGCGGCGCGGTCGGCGCCGCGGAGGACGCCGCGCACGACGGCGCGGACGTCGGCGTAGGTGCGCACGTGGTAGACCGAGTAGGGGAGGCTGGTGCGGCCGCACAGGGACTGTTTGGTTGTTTGGTTTTGGTTTTGGTTTTGGTTTGGTTTTGGTGAGACTCCAGCGGGCGACCGTTGCGTGCGGCGACGAGCAGCGGCGACGGCGACGAGGACCACCGGTCCTCGAAAACTGTGTCGCAAGGCGCGCCGTGGGACGGGCGCGGGACCACGCTGCATGCCCCATCACTCGCGCGAAACGAAACAAAAACGCACCATGGCGATCTTGGTCGCGCACACAGAGTCGACCTCGTTGATCGACGCCAGGATGACGATGCTCTTCTCGCTGCTCGAGCTCGACTCGGTCTGCGCCGCCTCCCACACATGGTCAAAGTCTTCCTCGTCGATGATCATCCTGCCCCCCTACGCCGCCCAGAGGCGCTCGACCGAGAGAGAGAAGGACAAGTGGATGAAGGTCTTCACAGAGCTGCGCTTTTGAATTCGTTCGCAGGTGTGTTTCTCTCCTTTGTCTCTCCGCGCCCTGCCACTCCAATCGTGCACGCCAAGGCAGGCGCGTCGGATTCGGCCGGGAATCACGCGCGCGTGGGTCAGAGGCGAAGGGCGAGGCGCAGAGGCGCGTTCATTTCGTTTTCGGTGTTTGGTCGTTTTCAAAAACGCGTCGTTGTCACGGGTCAAGGAGAAGGGTAGAGGTTTGAGAGAGTCGGGAGTGCTGAAGAGAGGGTCAATGAAAGTCTCGTTCGATACTGCGGGGGGGGGTCTGGTGTCGAAGAGAGAGCAAGAGCTCTCGCCTAGCGGAGGAAACGCCGTGAGCGTCGGCGGCGCCGCGCCGCGCCGTCTCGCGCTCCTCTCCCCTCGTTATTTGGGGGAACGGGCATTCGGTGGGGGGTCGGGAGCTGCACTGGAAACATTCGGAATAGGTATGTAATGGGGTGTTACCGTCGGAACAAAATATTTCATAAAAAAACTACCACTCCCCGCCGATCGCCACCGGCGCCCGCCCGGCCGCCGCGTCGCGGTAGTACCCCGCGCGCATCGGGTCGATCGTCGCGAGGCGCTCGTACGCCTCGCGCGCCTCGCGCAGCAGCCGCGCGCGCTCCCCTTCGCACTCGCCGCCGCCTCCGCCCTCGCCGCCGTCCTCGCCGCCGTCGCCGCCGCCCTCGCCGCCGCCGCTCGGCGGGCCGACAGCAACAAACAGCCCCAGGCGCGCCTGCGCCTCCTTGAGGCGCGCGACCGTCAGCAGCGGCCAGCGCGCGTCCGGGTCGTCCTCGAGGTGCTCCTCCTCCAGGCGCGCGCGCTCGCGCGCCAGGCGGTCGGCCGCGCCGGCGCGCGCGTCGGCCTCCCGCGCGCGCGCCAGCGCGAGCGCCAGGCCCCCGTCGCCGCCGCCGCCCTCCTCTCGCCGCTCTCGCTCCGCCCTTTCGAGCGCCGCGCGCGCCGCCCGCAGGCGCGCCAGCGCCTGGCCCACCAGCCACGCGTAGTACACCCAGGGGGACTGGTCGCGGCTATCCGTGGCCAGGGCGCTGTGCACGACGTCGAACTCGGCGTCCAGCACGTCCGGCGGCAGCGGCGGCGTTTGCTGCGGCGGCGCGGGCGGCGGCGGCGACGACGACGCCGCCGCTGCTTCTGTCGCGGCCGCCGCCGCCGCCGCCGCCGCCCCTGCATCTCCCGCCGCCCCTTCGCCTGTTGCCCCTCGGGCGAGCATCTCGTCGAGCGTCGCGACGGGCGCCTCGCCCCCTTGCCCTCCCCCGCCTTCCGATCCCGCCTGCTCCCGCCGCCCCCCGTCTGCCGCCCCCGCCTCCCGCCCCTGCTGCCGCCGCCGCGCCCTCTCCCGCCGCCCCTGCTCCTCCGCGACCGCCTCCCCCAGGAGCAGCGACCGCTGGTGCCACGCGCTGTAGTTGGAGAAGTCCGCCGCCACCTTGGCGCCCGCGAACGCCAGCTCGCGCGCGGCCCCGACGCCGAGGCGCCGCGCGATCTCCCGCCGGTGCGCCCAGGCGTGGAAGTTGCGGTCGTCGGCCTCGAGCGCGCGCGCGACCAGGGCCAGCTCGCGCTCGAGCAGCGCGCGGCCGCCGCGCGCATCGCCCTCGCCTTGGCTGTCGCTGTCGCGGTCGCCCTCGCCGTCGCCCTCGCTATCGCCCTCGCTGCTGCCGCCGCCGCCGCCGCCCCTCCTCCTCCTCCTGCCCAGGCCGCCGCGCAGCGCGACGCCCTGGTCCAGCGCCCAGCGGCGGTGGTGCCACGTGCAGTACGACTTTGGGTTCTCTTGCAGGCACGCCTGCGACAGGTCGAGCTCGGCGTCCAGTGACGCCTCTGCCTTGGCGACGCGGGCTTCGAGCTGGGCGCCCTCGTCGTCGGCATCGGCGGCGGCGGCCTTGTCATCGGCGGCCTTGTCGCCGTCGGCGGCGTCGGCGGCGGCGGCGGCCTCCTCCCCCTTTGCTTGCGCTGAGAGGAGCAGCCGCCCCGCCGCCTCGATCCCGGCGTCCAGCGCCGGCTGCGCCGCCTCCCGCCGGAAGTTCCACACCGTGTAGAGCTCGGGCACCACGCGCAGCAGCTTTGCGGCGGCGGCAAGCGCGGCGGCGTCGTGGCGGTGCGCGGCACGGCAGCGGAGGACGAGCGTCGTGCCGTTCTTGATGGCCTCGACCTGTGGAATGTGTGTTTTTGGTTTGGTTTGGTTTCGGGGGGGGGGCAAGGTGAGAGGGGAGGAGGAGGAACGGAGGAGAGGGACGAGAGAGCCGACGCTCAGCGGCCGCCGCGCTCCGTCGGACAGACACACGCAAAACGCGCCTTTTTCCTGTAGGCCTCCGCGACCTTGGGGTCCTTCAGGCGATCCTCGTAATTGCGCGGACGGCCGTGCATCGTGTCTCCCCAGGAGATGTGGCGAGAGGGTGGCGCGCCTTAACCGACGCTCGTGTCTTGACTGTCGCACGAGGACTCTTTGGATCTGTTGTGCGCGCGCGCGCTCGATCGCACTGACGAGTTTTGTGCAAAAAGAGACGATCGCGCGAGTACAAGCTACGAATTGGCTTTGAGGTCTACGAATCCAGAACGTGCGCCCGCTTCTCAATCCGACGGCGGCGTGCGCGGCGATGGCGGCGGCGGGCGCGTCAGCGCCGGCCGCCGGCCCGCCGCCGCCCCCTGAGACACCGCCGAGCCGAGCTCCCTCAGCCGCTGCAGCTCGGGCAAGACGGGCGGCTGCGGGCGCGCCTCGGGCTCGGGCGCGGCAGGAGCCGGCGGCGGGGGCGGCGGCCGGAGCGCCGCCTCGGCCTCCGCGGCCTCCGCGGCCGCGGCCGCCGCCGCCGCGTCGGCCTCGCGCCGGCGCTCCGCCTCGGCCGCCGAGCGCTTGCGCGCCTCGGCGGCGGCGGCAGACATTGCCGCGGCCGCGCGCGTGGCGGCCTCGCGGGAGCTGGCCGCGGCCGCGGCCGCGCTGCCGGCGGCGCCGGCGACCACCGTGCGGCCGCGGACGCCGTTGCGGCGGCGCGCCTGCGCCGACTGCGAGCGCGAGTCGGCGCCGTCGCCGTCGCCGTCGCCGCCGTTGGCCCCGCCTCCGCCGGACGGCCCGCCGCCGCCGCCCGCCCCGCCTGCCGCTCCCGCGCCCACGCCGCCAACCCGCCCCCTGCCCTGCGCCTGCTGGTAGGCCCAGTCGCTGTACGTCTCGACCACCACCGGGCCCGAGCCCGCCGCCCCGACGCCCGGCATGCGCGCCAGCGCGCGGCGCACAGGGCCGGCGACGCGCGCCGCCGTCTGCGGCGGCCCGCCGCCGCCGCCGCCGCCGCCGCCGCCGCCGCCGTTGCCGCTTTCGAGGCCCGCGTACGCCGGCCCCAGGTCCACGAACGCGTGGCCGGGGTACTGCGTCAACATCTGCACGACGATCGACGCGAACGGGCTGCTCGAGGAATAGGAGGAGGAGGGCGACGACGGGAGGCCGTCCCCGTTGCCGCCGCCGCCGCCCGGAGAAGAGGGAGAGCAAGAGGACAGCGCGGAATTGTTGCTGCTGCTGCTGCTGCTGTTGTTTGAGAGCGCCGCCGCCACGCGCCGCTGGACGTCGCGCCACGTCGCCCCGCGCGGCAGCCCGGAGACGTGCAGCACGCTCGGCCGGCTCAGGGGCGTGTCGGTGCCGCGCAGGAGGGCCGAGCCCGTGTGGGGCCCGCCCCCGGCGCCGGGCACGCCGCCCGAGGAAGAGGAAGAAGAGCCCGCACTCGCTCCGCCGCCGTTGCCGCCGCTGCCGCCGTTGCCGATGCCGCCGCTGGTGGGTTGCCCCGAGCTCGGCGTCAGCATCGAGACCCACCACCGGCAGCCGTCCGCGACCTCCAGGGGCGCCGGCCACTCGGGCAGGTCCGGGCGCGCGTAGGGGCTGAGGACGCGCAGCCCGTGCACGCGCAGGATGGGGAGCAGCCGCGCGAAGATGGCGCCCGTCATGAAGGCGTCGAAGCCGGCCTCATGCGCGGGCGCGAGCAGAGGAGGGGCGGCGGCAGCGGCAGCAGGGGCGTCGGACGCGCTGCCGCCGCCGACGTCAGTGTCGGCGCCGCTCTCGTCGCCGCTGCTGGTGGTGCTGCCGCTCCCGGCGCCGCTCCCCCGCGTCGCCAGCAGCGCGTGCTGGGCGTACGAGTCAGGTTGCGCGGCGTTGTGCGCGACGGGCGGGCCGAGCGACCGCCACGGCCGCTCGCTGCCGCCGCCGCCGCCAGCGCCGCCCGCCGCTGCCCCGCCGCCGCCGCCGCCGCCGCCGCCCTCCTCGCCCGTCGCCGTCTCCTCCAGCCACGCCTCGAGCGCCGCGCGCGTGCGCCGCGCGGCGAGGCTCGGGCGGTCCACCACCGCCGCCACGGCCGCGGGCGGCAGCGACCCCGAGGTCGCCGAGCCGTCAAGGCCCAACGACGCCGACACCGGCCCGCCGCCGCCGCCCGCAGCCGCCGCCCCTGCCGCCCCCGCCGCCGCCGCCGCCGCCGCCGCCGCCGCCGCCGCCGCCGCCGCCCGGACGCCGCCGCCCTCCCCCCCGGCCCCCAGCCCTGTTGAGGGCGCCATCATCAGCACGTCGTACAGACCCCCCAGCGACGTGTCCGGGAACAGCCGCGCCCCGTCCGCCACCCCGCCCCGGATGCCCGCGCCGGGGGCTGCCCCCGCGCCGCCCGGGCCCAGGTGCGCGCGCGACACGTGCTTGGTGTCGTACAATCCCCCGGGGAACCAGCGGGCGGCCAGCGCGCCGAACGACGGCCAGTCGGCCGGCAGCGGCGCGGCGCCGGCGAACTGCGCCAGCGAGAAGGCGAGGTCGTAGCGCGGGTTGTGCGCCACCGCGGGCTTGCGGCAGGCGCGCATGGCCTCAAACACCAGGCTGAAGCCCGTGGCGGCGTCGACCGCGGCCAGGTCGGCCGCGGCCGCGGCCTCGAGCTCGCGGCGCGCCGCCTCGCGCCCGCGCCGCTCGAGCACGAGGGCGCTGCCTCCGAGCTGCGGCGCGTTCTGCTCGCGCGCCACGGAAAAGGGCGGGGCGCGGTGGGCGGCGGCGGCGGCGGCGGCAGCGGGGCCGCTCCGTTTGGCAAAGACGGGACTGGCGCCGTTGGCGGTGGCGCCGTCGTCGTTGCTGCCATTTTTGCTCGGCGGTCGTTGCGTGGGGCTGCCGCTTCTGCTGCTGCTGCTGCCGCTTCCACGTCTGCTTCCGTCGTCGCCGCCACCCTCGTCCTCGTCCTCCTGCCCCTCCGCCCCTGCCTCCGCCCTCGCCGTCTCCGACGAGGCTGCCGCCGCCGCGGCCGCGTCGTCGATCGCGGACGCAAACGGCCAGCCGCCGCGCAGCACCTGCTGCTGCAGGTCGCGGAAGCGGCGCGACCGCGGGACCAGCAGGAGCCTCGGGGGCGGCGGCGGCGGCGACGGCGACGCCGGCGACGACGGCGACGCCGCGGGGCCGCGCGCCAGCGCGGCGTCGGCCGCCGCCGCCGCCGCGTCCGTCTCGCGCAGCCACGCGTCCACCTCGGCCACGAGCGCGCGCACGTACTCGCGCGCCTCGGGCTCCAGCCGGGACGCGTCCAGGGGGCTCGCAAGGCGCGCGTTCGCCTCGCGCGCCGCGCCCGCGCGCCGGCTGCGCTCCGACAGCGGCAGGAAGCGCACGCCCTCCCTCACCCAGGCGTTCAGGTCGAACCCCTGCTGCGCGAGGAACTGCAGGGCGCCCGCGCGGCAACCAAAGCTCGGGTCGAGGTCGTCCATCTTGGCCGGGAATACCGTAAAGTTGAACGTCGTAGCGACGTAGCAGCCGGCGGCGGCGGCGGCGGCCGGGGGAGCGGGCGCGGTCGTCGCCGTCAGCGTCGTCGGCGCCGTGGTGGCCGCCGCCGCCGCCGCCGCCGCCCCCCCCGCCCCCCGTGCCCCCGCCGGCACCCACTCGAACGCTGACAGGCCAAACTGCACCACGGCGTACTGCGCCGCCGAGCGCGCTGCCTTGCTGTACCGCTCGTGGCTGTCGTCCAAAGCGGCGTCGGCGAGACCTGGCGCGGCCAGGCCCGTCATCTCGCAGTCGAACGCGAAGAAGGCGCAGCGGTCGAGGGCGGCGCGCACGGCCGGGAGGACGGCGGCGAAGTTGCGGCGGGTGACCTGGACGGGCGGGGGGTTGGAGGCGTAGGCGGGCAGGGCGCCGGGGGGAGGGGCGGGTTGGGCGGCGGCGGCGGCGGGGGCGGCCGCTGCTGCCGTTGCCGACAACGGTGGCGGCAGACGCTGCCGACGCCAGCGCGAGGAGAAGAGGGCCGATGCTGGCGCTGCCGCTGCTGATGTTGGTACGCCGCGCTGGCGGATCAGCGGGCTGGGGCGCGACAGCCGCTTTGCGCGGCTGCTGCTGCTGCTCCCCGCGCGACCGGGCGCCGCGCGAGGGGGTTGGGCCGCCGCCGCCGCCGCCGCCGACGTGGCAGCCGCCGCGCGATGCATTTTTGCCCGAGCTTCCTCCTGCACGAGTCTTGCCCGTCGATTTCAAGCGACGGGGTTTGCTTGATCGTGAGGGTGACGGCACGCGACGTGAGCCAAAGAGAGGGACGCGGGGAGGAAGCTCAGGCGGCGGGGGGCAAGTGGAGCAGAACGAGTCTGTGAGCGCGAGCGCGCTGGGTCGTTTCACAATCGAATCGGCGAGGTGTTGTGCTGATACGTTGCCGAGTTGTGCGTTCAATGTGTCAGCCGATGCGGTCGAGCGCGGCCCTTGCTCTTTTTTGATCGGCGGGCGTCGCCGCTGTTTTGCGAGAGAGACGAGAGAGCGAGCGCAACGCGCGGCGGAGCGAGAACGCATAAAGGGGGTGTCTCGCTCCAACGGTGCATGAAACTAGGCGAATGGGAAGCAGGAGATCGGCCGACCCCCACACCAGCTCAACGACGGGCGCCGAGCAGCGCCCCGTCGACCCCCGCGCGCCGGCGCCCCCCGCCTCCCCCCGACGGCGCCGTCTCCTCCCCCTCGTCGTCCACCTCCCCGGCGGGCGCCGCTAGCCCGCACCGCTCGGCGCACGCCTCGTCGAGCAGCCAGAACCCCGCCCGCGGCGCCGCCCCGCCCCGCCGCCCAAACACCGCCCCCCGGTAGCCCTCCGGCAGCGCCCGCAGCTGCTGCGGCACGTTGTTCACCCCGCCGCTGTGCACCGCGTTCCACACCAGCAGCGCGGTCGCGTTGCGGCACCCGTCGTTCAGCTGATAGTGGGCCCACCCCGCCGGGTAGGCCACCGAGTCGCCGCGGCGCAGCACGTCGGCGCGGACCTGCTGGCCCCCCGCGCCGGGGGCCACCATTACTGATTTCACGGGCCCTTGGCCGTGCACAAGGGTGAAAACCTCCCAGGCAAGAGCGTGCCAGTGATAAGCGCGGTAGGCGCAGGGCCCGAGCTGCACGCGGGCGACGGAGGCGCCTTTGGTTTTGTTTTGTTGCGTCGTCGTTGTTGTTGTTTTTGGGGGGGGGTCGGGTGGGCGCGGGCGTGAGAGTCAGGGTGGCGCAAGGCCCCACTCGAGAGGGCGCGGGCGTGAGAGTCCAGGGCGCGCGCAAGGCCCAACTTGGGAGGGCGCAGGCGGCGGCGGCCGCGGCCGCGGCAGCGGGAGCCCCCTCACCGATGGCGTAGCTCGAGCCCTCGATGGCGTACGAGTCGTTGCCCCACGGCTCGAACAGCTTGGTGGTGAGCTCGATCTTGAGGTCGCCGTCGATCGAGGGATAAGGAGGGGGATAAGGAGGCGGCGGGGTCGGCGGCGCGGCGGCGGCGGCGGCGACGAGGACGGCGAGGAGGACGGCCGCGGCGGCGAGCGCCGATGGTGGCGACGACGACATCTTGCTGAGTTTGGGGCGGTTAAGATTCTCGTGTGAATCGCCCGCGCGTGCGCACGGGGTCGAGAACGGGCAGGCGCCGCGGGCAGGCGCCGCGGGTTGCGCGGGGGAGGAGGGTCCCGACGGGAGGACCGAGGAGGCGGGGGGGGACAACCTCATCGATGATGGGCAAAGCTGAGCGCCCAAACGCGGTCAAGCGCAAGCATACTAGTACGATTGAATACGAGTCCCTCTTTTGTGCGTTGTGTCGAACAGCGGCGGTGAACCAAGAACATTCATCCCCCTTTCGAAGAAATGAGCACACAAACCCAAAAATAATCGCCCAAAAAAAGTCCTCTCGCACGCGCGCCCCGTGATCAAGAGGGCGCCCGGGTCCCCGCCCGAGGCGAGGATCGACACTCAAACCAGTAGCAAACTAGTGGTCGAGTCCGCGCGACCAACAAGCTTGCGGCTCTGCGCGCGCGCGCACGTGCGCAAGAAGGGATCGACGGCCGGCTGTCGGCGGCGGCGGCGGCGGCGCGCGGCCGTTTGCTCGCTCTTGCGTCGCAATTCCCCCTCCTTCAACCCCCCCCCACAGACGCAGGAACAAACAACACCAACACCAACACGATCGACAAGAACAACAGCGGACCCATGACGCCCCACCTCTCCTGCACGGGCGACCTCGCCGGCAACGTCGACCGCGCCGTGCGCGAGGCCCGCCGCCTGCGCCAGCCCGCCGCGCTGTCGGCGCCCGACGCGCTCGCGCTGCGGCTGGCGGCGGGCGACCCCTTGCCCGCACTGCAGCTGCTGCACCACGCGCTGCTGCGCTACTCGCCGCACGTGGCGCGCATGGTGTGCGAGGAGCGCGGCCTGCGGCTCACGGGCAAGACCGACCGCGCCTTCGCCGAGGGGGCGTTGCGCTTCCTGCGCGAGGGCCTGGACCTCAGGCCGGGCCTGTCGCCGCAGCAGTGGCTCGAGCCGGCCTGCTTCGCCGAGCGCCGCGCGATCGCGCTGGCCGACGCGTGCGCGGCGGTGCGGCGCGAGCACGAGGCACGGGAGCGCGCGCAGAGGCTCAAGGGGGTCCGGGCGGTGGGCAGGCCGAGCGAGAGGTTGGCGGGGGGGGGAGGGACGGCGACGGCGGCGGCGGCGGCGCCGGCGTCCTCTTGGAAGGCCGGGGCGGGCAGATGGGGCGGCGGCGGCGGCGCGACGAGCGGCGGCGGCGCCGGACAAGACGTGACGGCGACCGTGTCCTGGGTGTGCAGCGCCCCCCCGCCTCCCCCACCTGCCGAGCGAGCGCCCGCGCCTCGCCCGCGCCCGCCGCCCGCCGCGCTCTCTCCGGCTCCCGGTCGCAGCCAGGACGAGGCGGGCCGTCTCGAGGAGGAGGAGGGGCACGAGGACGATGGCGGGGCGGAGGAGGAGGAGGAGGATGAGGATGAGGGCGAGGCGGCAGCGGCGGCGGCAGCAGCGGACGACGTGCGTGCGGCGCGGGAGGAGCTCGGGGCCCTGGCGCGCGCGGTGCGCGAGCTACGCCAAGACTGGGGCGGTGCGCCCGGGCAGACCGACGACGGCGACGCGTGGTGGACGGGAGACCCTGCCCCGGCGGCGGCGTCGTCGCCGCCGCCCCCGCAGCGGCAGCATTCGCAGTGGCGGCAGCACGAGCCGGCCTCTTCGCGCCTCCCTCCTCCTCCGGCCCAGCAGAGGCCGTCTGAGACCGTGTCGCCGGACTACCCGCGGCCCACGTACGAGCAGGTCGCGCCGAGCCGCAACTTCGCGCAAGACACAAGGACAACGGAAGCAGCAACAACAACAGCCGCCGCCGCTGCCGCCGCCGCGACTGGCGCTCCCGGCCAGACTCGGCGCCCGCCGGCGGGCGCCGCCGCCGCCGCCGCAGCTGCCTCTGCTTCTGCCTCTGCCGCCGCCTGCCACGCCCGCGTCGCCGCGCTCGAGTCCGAGCTGGCCGAGTCGCGCGCGTCGGGCGCCGCGGCGCGCGAGGCGCTCGCCGCGCGCCTGGTCGTGCTCGAGGGCAAGGTGCGCCTACTTGAGCACGCGCCCGGGGCAGCGGCGGCAAGGGCGGCGGCGACGGCGGGGGCGGCGGCGACGAGGGCGGCGGCACCGGCGGGCGCGCCAAAGAAGCAGGAGCAGCAGCAGCGCCCCCGCGGCCCCTCCCCCATCGCCGTCGGCGCGGGCTTGACGCGCCGCCAAGACGATGACGACGGTCCCGACGACGACGACGACGACGAGGAGCAGGCCTACCGCCGCTTCTACCGCCGCTTTCTCAGCTCGCGCGGCGGCGGCGGCGGCGGCGGCGGCGGCAATGGCGGGGGCGACGGAGCGGGGGACGGCGGAGCCTGGGGTGGCGGCGGCCACGCGCCCCCCGTCCCGCCCCCGCCTCCGCTCGCCGTCGCCCCGATGACGTGCGCGCGCGACGCCGTCGCCGCCGCGCTCGAGGCGCGGTGCGACGAGGCGAGCGCCTACCTGGACGCGCTGCGGCGCGGCGGCGGCGGCGGCGGCGGCGGCGGCGGCGGCGGTTGGTTCGGTTCGACGTCGCCGGTGTAAAGTATGCTATCCGAAGGGCCTTTTCGCAGTCGTCCGAAGCCAGGTCTCTGCATACGTGGACGCGCTGCGGCGCGGAGGCGGCGGCGGCGGCGGCGGCGGTTGGTTCGGCGTCGGCGTCGGCGTCGGCGTCGGCGTCGGCGGCGGCGGCGGCGGCGTCGGCGGCGGCGGTCGGTTCGGTTCGACGTCGGCGTTCGGCGTAAAAACTCCGAAAGATGACGAGCGTTTTAGCGAACAGACAAAGGACAGCCGCGCCCTCCCCTCGGACGACGCCAATTGACCACCCTCCTGCAGTCTGCTCCCTTGTCGAGACAGCCCGTCAGCAGTTGCTTGACACGTCAGCACAGCACCCGCCGCCGCATCCACGCCTCCATCTCGGCGTTGGCCAGCGCGCTGTCCTCGTGGTGCGGGCAGTGGCCCCTGCCCTCCATCACGGCCACGTCCACGTTGGCCGGGCACAGCGCGCCCAGCTGCGCTGCCCTGCCGCGCGCGTCGTTGAGCGGGTCGGCCGCCCCCTGCAGCACCAGGCAGGGACCCCTGTACATGTCCGCAACGAGAAAGTTGAGCGCGCGGGGCGGCGGCAGGTAAAAGACGGCGCCAAACACGTCGGCCGCGCGCGCGTCGGCCGCCGCGCGCTGGATCTCGTCGGCGAGCCACCCGCGCGCGGGCGCCGGGTCCGCCGGGTACAGCCACTTGAGCTGCCCGGGCACCGAGCGCTCGAGGTAGGCCATGAGGACGGCGACCGCCGCGCGCACGACGGGCTCGGGCGGCGGCCCCTTTCGCGCCTTTTCGTCGACCGCGCGCGCGTGCGCCTCGGCCGAGAAGGCCGCGTCGATCGGGCCCGCGCTGTTGATCAGGACCAGGCCGCGCACCAGGGTCGGGAAGTCGGCCGCGAGCGAGGCGCAGATGAACCCGCCGATCGAGTTGCCGGCGACGACGGCCGGCCGGCCGACCACGCGCGAGATAAAGTCGCGCAGGAAGTCGCGCCACGACTCCTGCGAGTAGGCGAGAGCCGCCTTCTCCGAGCGGCCAAAGCCCGGCAGGGTGGGCGCGAACACGACAAACCCCTTGGCGGCGAGGCCGCGCGCGTTGGCGGCGGCCTGCTGGCTCATGGCGCCAAAGCCGTGCACGAGGACGACAGGCGGGGCGGACGAGCCGTCGGCGGCGAGCGCGGCCGGCACGCCGACGGGCGGGAGCGCGACGACGTAGTCCGTGAGGGCGCCGCGCCAGCGCCAGGAGCGGACCTGGGGCTCCCCAGCGGGCCAGGCGGACGGCGGCGGCGGCGGCGCAGCAGGAGAAAAAGACGCGGAGGGCGAAAAGGCGCCCGCCGCGCCGCCGTCGGCCGACGCGAGCGACCAGGAAGGGCCGCCGCCGCCGCCGCAGCCCCCCGGGCTGCTCTCCTCCTCCTCCCCGCAGCTCGCCATCGACAGCGCCAGGGCTGAGGGCGTGCTGGCCCGAACGGGCTCGCCCGCCAGCGCGGCCTCGCGCGCCGCCAGCTGCGCGTGAAAGTCCGACAGCTCGGACGCGACGAGGGCCGCGCCGGCCGCGGGCGACGGCGCGCCGAGGCGCCGCGCCAGGGCCGCGACCGAGAGGTTGCCGCCCCAGCGCCGGCGCTCCCAGTCGCACGCGAGGGCGTGCACGGCGCGCGGGCTGACGGCGCCCAGCTGCGCCCACCGGCCGAACAGGGCGGCGTACGAGGCGCCGCGCGCGGCCGGGGTCTCAAGGGCGGCGATGGCGGGCGGGAAGAAGGCGGCGAGCGCCCGGCGCAGCGGTCCCGTCGTCGCCGCTGCTTCCGCAGCGGCGTCGGACGACGACGTCGGGCCGCCCGCGTCCAGGTAGGCCGCGAGGGCGAGCGCGAGAGGATCCTCGCCCGGGTCGGACGACGAAGAAAGCGCGGGCGAGAGCGCGCTGAGCAGCCGCCGCGCCGCGTCGGCGCCGGGCCCCTCGCCCGCGGCCGCCGCCTGCGCCGCCCGCATGATCTCGCGCACGGCCTCTGCCCCCGCCGCGGGCGCCGCCCCTGCATCCGCCGCCGCCGCCACCTCGCCCCCGCCCGCCAGCAAGCGCGCCACGAGCGCCTCGGCGATGGCCGCCTCGCTCGGCACGTCCCCCTCGCCCAGGCGGAGCAGGGCCTCCGGCAGCGGCGGCACCAGGCCCACCAGGTCAGCCGCGGGGAGCGGCAGGTGCGGCGCGCCCCGGCCGCGCCGCCAGTCGCGAAAGTAGGGCGAAAAGGCGCTTTCCGGCCACACGGGCGCCGTCCACTCGACCCAGCGCAGCCGGACGGCGTGGGCGGCGGCGGCAGACGCGGCAGTGGCGGTGGCGGCGGCGCGCCGCACGGCCGCGGCCGCGCGCTCCTGCTCGGCGATCCACGCGTGCTCGACCTCGCGCTCGGCGACGACGACGACCTCGAGCCCGCGCGGCGGCGGCGGCGACGACGACGACCCCGCCCGGCCTGCCGCCTCGAGCGCCACGGCCGCGCAGGCCGCCGCCGCCGCCTCGCCCAGGGCCGCCGCCGCGCCGTCCGGCGCCCAGCGCACGACCAGGTCGCCCCCCATGGCCCGCAGGCCCGCGCGCAGGCGCGCTAGCGACGCCGAAAGCGCGCCGCAGCCGTCGGGCGTCAGCGCCAGGTGCGCAAACAGCGACGGGTCGAGCGCAAACACCGGCACGACGGCAGCGACGCGGCGCCCGCCGACCGTTTTTGCTGATTTTGTTGCTGCTGCTGTTGCGGCCGCGGCGTCGCGCAGCGCCCTTTCCACGGCAAGGAGGCCCGGGTGGTCGTCCGTGCGCAGGTCGTGCTTGAACCACAGGAGGATGACGGTGTCGACCGGCGGGCCGGGGTCGGCGGCGGCGCCGCGGCCGGCGGGCGGGCCAAAGAGCGCCGGGACGGGCGCCAGCGGGCTGGGTGCTTTGGCGGTGGCTGCTGGTGCCGCGGTGGCTGCCGCCGGCCTCGCCGCCGTCAGGAGGCTGCCGCCGCCGCCACCCCGGGACGCCCGGAGGGGGCGACAAGACGAGAGCGATTGCGGCTGCTCAAAGGGGGCGCGCCGCCGAGGCCGTCGCGGAAGCGCGAGCGGCCAGGAGGACGACGCCGCCGACGCGGCGCCGGCGCCCGTGACGGTCGTGCCGGCGCCGGCGCCGGCGCGCGCGCCTCCGACGCGCCTGCCCCCCACGCGGTCTCCACATCTCGCGGAAGAGCGCAGCATGACTGAGGGCTGGTGTGCGCGCGCGCGGACGATCGACCCCGATGCAAAGGAAAGGGGGGACCGTCTTGTTTTTGTGGTGGTTTGAGGGTGCCTTGTCGCGTGGCCTTGCTGCGTTGGCCGTCGGGAAATCGCAATGCGGGTGGTGTCGAGTCCGGGATGTAAAGTTGCGTGCGCGTTGCCGTCGACCCAGGCACTGCGTCGTCTCTTTGTGGTTGCCACTCTGTCGATCCCGCCACCTGCCCCGCGCCAGACGCGCGGCGACGACGCTGCCAAAGACCTGCTCTGCGACTGTTCCCCTCCATTTTTTTCACACGCATGCGTCAACATCGATTCAGGGCGGCGAGCTGGGTCCCCCTCCATCCTCTCCGCCGCTTCTCAATGGCCCTCGTCGTTTGTTAGGAGCAGGGAATGAGGTTGCGCCGATCGATCCGACCGCGATTTGTTGCGCCGGGTGGGCAAACAAGGCGCTTGGAGCTGCGCGGGGGCGTTGGCCACGATCCACTCCGTTTCTTTTACTGTCCGCCGCCGACGCCGACCCGACGCCCGCCCGCGGCGCGCCAAAGACGGCGCCGGCGACGGCTAACAGCGGCTGCCCGCTCCGCTTTGACATCGACCCGGCGACCACGCTCTCCATCTCCGGGCAAAGCGCCTATTCCAAGGTGGCGCAGGGCAAGACGTCGTTCCCCGTCACGCACAGGCCGCCGGTCC
>Ga0105053_10000835_pt1 | contig 49892 bp, 48 predicted proteins | sample BON01_FD_78093 | JGI IMG/M metagenome (GOLD analysis project Ga0105053, IMG submission 78093) | Freshwater microbial communities from Lake Bonney liftoff mats and glacier meltwater in Antarctica - BON-01 | ecosystem: Environmental > Aquatic > Freshwater > Ice > Glacier meltwater | place: Lake... | reverse complement strand
CCATCTCGGGGTGAAACCTCGCACCCGCACCCTAGTCAATCATTCGGACGCAGTGCCGACCCCGGCAGCATGATCCGCACGCAGGTGAACCCCACCGGACCCACGGTCACCATCCCCACCGCGGGTCGGCGTTCGTCGGACGTGAGCCCGTCGCGAAATCGCATGTAGGCGCGCCCTTTGATTCCCGTCTTCTCGGAGGTCTCACGGTCCTCGGGCATGTACACCGCCCCCGGCGAGAACACCCGCGTGCCGCGTACCTCGGTGTCCACCGGAATGTGCAGGTGGCCGTGCACGATCAGGTCCACCGGGCCGAACCTCCGCCGCATGCCCCGATGCAGGCCCAGTAACACCGCGCGACGGCGGACAAGACTGAACCCGGCGGCGGGCATCTCCACCATGCGGCTGCGACGTCCGTGCACCAGCCCGATACGCCGTCCCCGTACGGTGATTATGCGCGAGACGGGGAGATCAATACCGGCATCGCGATCATGGTCGCCCTGCACGGCGACCACCGGCGCGAGGTCACGCAACTGCGCAAGAACCGACAGGCAGGTGATGTCGCCCGCGTGCAGGATCAGGTCGCTGTCGGCTAGTGCCTCGAGCACGGCTGCCGGTAACTCGGGCAACGTCTCCCCCACGTGGGTATCGGACAGCACGCCGATTCGCACGTTGGGCGCGGTCACCGCTGGTAGCCTCGCGCGCCGTGAGGATCTCCGCAAAGGCCGACTACGCAGTGCGGGCGCTGGTGGTGTTGGCACGACATGCCAACCCCGACGCCGGGCCCATCACGGTGGACCGCATTGCCCGCGAGGGTGGCATCCCGCCGCGATTCCTCGAGGGCATCCTGGCCGCGGTGCGCCGCGCCGGACTGGTGGACAGCAAGCGCGGTGCCGAGGGCGGATACCGATTGGCGCGCAATCCGGGTGAGGTGCGCGTGTGTGATGTCGTGCGTATCATCGACGGCCCCATCATTCAGGTGGCGGGCCGTGATCCCGACGAGGTGGACTACCCGCCCGCGCTTGTCGGCATCAGCGCGGTGTGGCGTGCCGCCGGTGCCAGCGCGGAGCAGGCGATGGCCGCGGTCACCATCGCCGACCTCCTTGTCAGTGGGGCACCGGACTTTCAGATCTGACCCCACGCAGGGCCCGGTCAGAGACCCATCGCGTGATAGCCGGCATCCACGTGCAGGGTCTCCCCCGTCACAGCACGCGCGAGTGGTGAACACAAAAACAGCGCGGCGTCCGCCACTTCGTCCACGGTGATCTCGCGGCGCAACGGTGACTTCTTCGCGGCCATATCCGTCATGTCACCAAAACCGGGGATACCGCGCGCCGCGAGGGTGCGCACCGGTCCGGCCGACAGGGCGTTGACCCGCACGTTGTCCTCGCCCATGTCCCAGGCCAGATACCGCACGATTGACTCGAGCGTGGACTTCGCGATGCCCATGACGTTGTAGCCCGGCACCGCGCGCTCCGCCGCCATGTACGAGAGCGTGACGATCGCGCCGCCGCCGGCTGCCTTCATGTGGGGCTCCACGCGCTTCGCCAGCGCCGCCAGCGACCACGCCGAGATCTCAAGCGCGAGGTTGAAACCCTCGAGCGAGGTCTCGATGAACCGACCGCCCAGGTCCTCGGCGCGCGCGAAGGCCACGGCATGCACCAAGATGTCAATGCCGCCCATCTGTTCGGCCGCGGCCGCGACGGCGGCATCCATCTGCGCCTCGTCCTGCACATCCATGGGCACCACGGGCACCGGCTGGTTGATGAGTTCGCCAGCCAACTTGGTGACGTCCTTCTCCACGCGCTCGCCCTGGAAGGTGATCGCTACCTGCGCGCCCGCGGCATCCAGCCGGCGCGCAATGGCCCACGCGATGCTGCGCTTGTTGGCCACGCCTACGACGAGGGCCCTCTTGCCATCCACCAGTCCGCTCACGCGTTCCTCCGAGTCCACGCCTCAGTGCGACGGCGCCACGCTACTTGAGCGCGCCCACGATGGCCGGGGCCGAATAGGCTGCACATCCCGTGCACTCACGTCCCCGCGTACTCATTCTCGTCGCCACCATCATCGTGGCCACCGGACTCGTGCTTACGCACGCGCCCTCCGCCATGGCACACGCCGTGGTGCAAAAGGTGATTCCCGACGATGCCCAGCGGCTCACTCACTCGCCGACCGACGTGCGGGTGACCTTCTCGGAACCCGTGCAGTTGCTGCAAAAAGGCGATGCCTCCGTGGTGACCGCCTCGGGTCAATCGGTGACCGCGAGCGGTGGCGCCCACGTTTCCGCTGACAATGCGTCCCTCATGATCGTCCCCGTGCAGCCGCGCCTCGCACCCGGCAGCTACACGACCCGCTGGCGTGTGATGTCACCGGACGGCCACGTCGTGGGTGGCGCGACCGTGTTCGCCGTTGGCGACGTGCCCATCGGCACTCCCTATCTGGGCGGCCCCGGTGGGGCCACGGGCCCATCGGAGACGTCGGCGTGGGCCGTGGCCGCGCGCTGGCTCGAACTGGTGGGTATCGGCGGACTCGTGGCCCTCATGCTCTTTCGCCTATTGGTGTGGCGGGCGACGTGGCGCCCGCCTGCCGACGTGCCTGCCGGTGCCCGCGATGCCGCACTGGTGTGGGCACGCGATGCGTGGTGGATCGGCTTCGGGGTGCTGGCCCTCGTTGCGCTCTTCGGTGAGGCATGTGTGCTGGTGGTCAAGACGGCCGGCGCGATGGGCACCAGTGTGTGGGGTGCGCTGGGCGATCCCGCGGGCATCGTGCGCGTACTGGCCGACACGCGATTCGGCAGCGTGCTGCAGGTGCGCACGTTCGCGCTGTTCATCCTGTTCGCCATCGGTGTGTGGCGGTTCCTCGCCGAATACCGCACCGATCGCGCCCCGGCACCCGACGACGCCGACGGCGGCCTGTGGCCGGGCCTGCTCATGCTGGCCGCCGGGCTCGTAGCACTTGGATCCATCTCGGCACAGGGCCACGCGTCGGTCACCAGCATGCCGGTGCTCCAGATACCCGCCGATGCGCTGCACGCCACGGCCGCGGCCTTCTGGGTGGGTGGCCTTGTGCTCATGGCCATCTGGTTGTTACGGCTGCCCACGGTGGCCGGCGAGGGCGGGCGCACCATCGGCGGCATCGTGCTCGCACGCTTCTCATCCCTCGCCCTCATCGCGGTGGCTGTCATCGTGCTCACCGGCGTGGTGCGAGCGTTCGGCGAGATGAATAGCCCGGCCGACCTCTGGCGCACCTCCTACGGCTGGACGCTGCTCGTGAAGATCGGCCTGCTGGCGGTCGTGGGGGTCATGGCACTGCGGTCACGTCGCGTGGTCAGCACGCTGCGCCGTACCGGCACGCCCAATACCGCCACCCTCTCCATGGTACGTCGCAACGCCTGGGTGGAGATCGGAGTGACGCTTGTGATCATCGCCGCCTCATCACTGCTGGTAGCCCAGGTACCGCCCCTCTGATGACGCCCGGGCCCGTCACCCTGATCCTGATGCGCCACGGTGTGGCGGAGGGTCCCGACCTCTGCGATACCGACGAAGCGCGCGCGCTGACCACGGACGGCCTCGCGGCCGCCGGGCTGGCCGCGCGGGGTCTGGTGGCGCTGGGTATCCACCCCGATGTAGTGGTGTCAAGCCCACTCATTCGCTGCCGCCAGACCGCCAAATTGGTCGCTGAGGCCGCGGGCTGCCCGATGGAGCAGGACGACCGGCTGAAGCCGGGAATGACCACCCACGACGTGCTCGACATGGTCGCCGAACACCCGGATGCCCGGGTGATCATCATGTGCACCCACCAGCCGGGTCTCAGCCATGCGCTGGCCGACCTCACCGGCTGCGGCCTCATCGGGTTCAAACGGCCGGGAGCCGCGGTCATCCGCCTTGACTCACCACGCCCTGGCGGCGGTTCTCTCGTGGCCATCCTGCCGCCGAGGATCCTGCGGGGTGCTGCGGGCTAGTGCCCCGAGTCGTAAGTTCGTATGCAGTTCCCGACTCGGGGCGCTAGACCCGGCCGGCCGAGGGTACGAGTGAGCGCTCGAACAGCGCCAGTGGCTCGCCGTCGAGCACGGCGGGGCCATCAGTCTCGATCAGGAGCAGCAGTTGACGGCGCTCCTCACGGCGCTTGTCGTGCAGCGCCTCCCACCCCGCGGCCTCCGCCGGGCGCGCGTTGCCGACGGCGAGGTGATGCAGCGTGTGCGCCACGTGCTCGGTGGGCGTGGCGGTACCGAGCCGATCATGGGCGTCCAGCATCAGCATTGCGCGCATCCACGACGTGGTGGCCGAGTCGCGTGCAAAGCGGGTCCACTCCGGCGGCATCGAGTCCTCGAGGGCGTCCACCAGCGTGGACCATGCCGTGGAAACCGATGCAGCCGGGGCGTCAGACATTTAGCGGGCCGAGACCTCGACGTAGTCGCGCTCGGCGGAGCCGATGTAGATCTGACGCGGACGCGAGATCTTCTGCTCCTTGTCCTGGATCATCTCCAGCCACTGCGCAACCCACCCCGGGGCGCGACCGATGGCGAACATGACCGTGAACATCTCCGCCGGGATACCCAGCGCCTCGTAGATGAGGCCGGAGTAGAAGTCCACGTTCGGATAGAGCTTGCGTTGAATGAAGAAGTCGTTCTGCAGTGCGGTGGCCTCGAGGGCGACAGCGACCTCAAGCAGCGGATTGACCCCGGTGACCTCGAATACGTCGTCACAGGCCTTCTTGATAATGGTGGCCCGCGGGTCGTAGTTCTTGTAGACCCGGTGGCCGAAGCCCATCAGCAAAGCCTCGCGCTTCTGCACCTTGTCCATGAAGGCGGCGACGTTGTCGGCCGAGCCGATCTCGCGCAGCATCACCAGCACGGCCTCGTTGGCGCCACCGTGCAGCGGGCCGTAGAGGGCGGCAATACCGGCGGCAACCGCTGAGTAGGTGTCCGTCTGCGACGAACCGACGCTTCGCACCGCACTGGTCGAGCAGTTCTGCTCGTGATCGGCGTGAAGGATGAGGAGGATGTCGAGTGCGCGCACAAGACGGGGATCGGGCTCGTAATCAGCACCGAAGAACATCTTGAGGATGTTCTCGCAGTAGCCGAGGGAGGGGTCCGGGGCGACCGCGTCCTTCCCCTGATTGTGACGGTACGCCAGCCCACCAATGGTCGGCATCTTGGCGATCGTGTTGATGACCGCGTCCATGCGCTCGGGAGCGCTGTCGATCTGCTTGGCCTCGGGGTAGAGGGTGGAGAGATGGCCGAACCCGGCCTCGAGGATGCCCATGGGGTGGGCGTCCTTCGCGTAGGCCGAGATCGACTCGCCGATCTCGGCCTCCACGGTCATACGCTCAGCGATCTGGGCCTGAAAGCCCGCGAGCTCCGTGGCCGATGGTAACTCGCCATGGATGAGGAGCCAGGAGACCTCGAGGAACGTGCTCTTCGCGGCGAGCTGCTCGATGGCGTAACCGCGGTAGCGCAGGACACCCACGTCGCCGTCGAGGTAGGTGATGGCGCTGCGGCACGACGCGGTATTCATGAAGGCCGGGTCGTAGGTCATGAGCCCGAAGTCATCGTCGGAGACCTTGATCTGGCGGAGGTCGGTGGCGCGGATGGTCCCCTCGCTGATCGGGAACTCATAGGTCTTCCCGGTACGGCTATCGGTAACGGAAAGCGTGCCTTCCACCTGGGGCTCTGTCGACATGCGAGGCCTTTCGTCAATCGTTGGTTCAGGACCCACCTCGGGCCGCAGGTGAGTCTAGGGAAACGCGCGCGCGAAGACCCGATGAAACGAATGCTCCGAAATCACTGATAAGGTCACCCGACTCCTGCCCACGGGCGGGGGTTCGGCTTCGGCCGCATGACCAGCCCCGGCTTCCGGGGCACGACAATTCGATTTGGAGGTACCACATGGCCGAGCACGTGCTCGCCGTGCTGGTCGACTTCGAGAACATGGCCCGTCCCGGCGCCAAGTCCCGAGGCGACTTCGACATTAATCTCGTCCTCAGCCGTCTGTCAGAGAAGGGCCGCGTCGTCGTGAAGCGCGCGTACGCCGACTGGGGCCGCTACCGCGAGGCGAAGATCGACCTGCAGAATGCCGGCCTCGAGCTGATCGAGATGCCATCCGCCCGCGAGGGTGCCAAGAACCGCGCCGACATCAAGCTCGCCGTGGACGCCATGGAACTCGCGTACTCACGCGAACACGTGGACAACTTCGTCATTGTGTCCGGCGACAGCGACTTCACGCCGCTCGTCGGCAAGCTGCGCGAGCTGAACAAGCGCGTCATCGGCATGGGCAACCGCGAGAGCTCCAGCGAGCTCCTCATCGCCAACTGCGACGAGTTCATCTTCTACGACAGCATCGCGTCGTCGTCGTCCAGCACGCCGCGCCGCGGCACTTCGCGCAGCGGTTCGCGCAAGGACCCCGTCGCGCTTCTGGCGGAGTCAATGACCGCGCTGCAGCGCGAAGGCGTTGAGCTTCCGCTGGCCAGCGTCGTGAAGGACGCCATGCGCCGCAAGGACCCGGCCTTCGACGAGTCGGCCATCGGGTTCTCAACCTTCAGCAAGTTCCTCGACAGCGCCGGGGACAAGGCGGGTATCAGCCTGCAGACCGATCCGCGCTCGGGCACTTACCGGGTGTCGCTGGCCGACGCACCGGCGGCCGCGGCGGCGCTTGCAGCCGATATCGAGAGTGGCGGGAGCGGTGGCGACGCCGGTGACGGTCGCAACAAGCGCCGCCGCCGCGGGCGTCGCGGTGAGGGTGGCGGCGACGCCACGGAGGTCACGGAGCGCACCGCCGACGGGCAGGACATAGACGTCTTCGAGGTGTTCGTCACACCCACGCCCGATCCCGACCTGGGCAAGATGCCGTCGCTCGACGAGCCCATCACCTATGAGGACATGGTGCTGCTGACGCCCGAGGTCGAGGCCGAGGTTGCCGCCGCCGGTGTCGAGGCCGACGACCCGGACGCGCCGCCGGCGCGCAGCGCGCGTCGTCGTCGTCGTCGCCCATCGGTGGATGCCGTCACCGATGACCCGACGTCGGATGACCTGGAGACCATCGCCGACGAGGACGTCGTCGCTGAGGAGGTCGCTGAGGAGGGTCTCGCGCTCGTCGGCGAGACGACGCCCAGCGCAGTGGGGCAGGAAGCCGCTGAGGCAGTCCCCAGCCGTCGTCGCGTGCGCCGCAGCAGCGCCGCCACGACGGCCGCCGAGGCCGAGGTCGCCGCTGAGGAGACCCCGGCTGACGTCACGCCCAAGCGCCGCCGCGCCCCGGCCAAGAAGAAGGTGGACGAGGCCGCCAAGGCATCCGCTGAGGAGACCCCGGCTGACGTCACGCCCAAGCGCCGCCGCGCCCCGGCCAAGAAGAAGGTGGACGAGCCAGAGGCCAGCGCCGAGTAGCAGCAGCCGCCACCGAGGCGGCAACCCACACGGCGGCAGGTACCGCTAGCCTGCCGCCGTGTCTTCGATCGATATCCTTCTGAACACTCTCGCGTCACCGATGATCCTTGCGTTCATCGTCGCGGTGTTCGTCACGGCCCTTGGCAGCGATCTGCACCTGCCAAAGGCACTCTCTACAAGCCTGTCGATCTACCTGCTGCTGGCCATCGGATTCAAAGGTGGCACGGCCCTCTCGCAGGAATCGATGGGTGGCATCGTGTGGCCCCTCCTCGCGACCGTCGCACTTGGCGTCATCACCCCGCTCACGGCATACGTGATCGCGAAACGGGTGATGACAATCAGCAGGGTTGATGCCAGTGCGCTGGCAGCGCACTACGGATCGGTGTCCGCGGTCACCTTCGCCGCGTCCCTCACGGTGATGGCCGAGTCGGGGATTTTCGTCAAGGGATACACGCCAGCGCTGCTCGCGCTACTTGAGATTCCAGGCATCATCGTGGCGCTGACACTCGCTGCTGACCAGGTGGGCGGTACACGCGTTGGATGGGCTGGTGCACTGAGGGAGGCCATACTCGGGCGCAGTATCGTGCTCCTCGCGGGTGGACTGTTGATCGGCTGGATCGCCGGGCCCCAGCGCATGGAGCTTGTGGACCCTCTCTTCAAGGATCTCTTCTACGGCGCCCTCACCCTCTTCCTCCTCGATCTCGGGGTCTCGGTCGTGCGGCACGCATCAGGGCTGCGCGTCTATGGACGACGGCTCCTGGTTGTGGGCACCGTGGTTCCACTGGTCAACGGAACGCTTGGCGTCACATTGGCGACATTCGCTGGGCTCTCGGTGGGCGGCGCGACCGTGGTGGGCGTGATGGCTGCGAGCGCGTCGTACATCGCCGCGCCCGCAGCGGTACGCATCGCGTTGCCCGACGCAAACCCGACGCTCTACCTGACCGCAGCCCTCGCGATCACTTTTCCCTTCAACCTCATCGTGGGCATCCCACTCTTCTTCTGGATGGCAGGAGCGTTTGCTGGCTAGCGCCCCGAGGCGATCTCGATCAGCTCTTCAACGATCTGCTCCCCTTCGGCGGCGGAGCGCTCGAGATGAAAGGCGCGAATCACAGGGTTGACGTCGTCCTGCAGCGACACGATCACATAGAGGGGCTCGGAGAAGAAGGCCAGTTCGACGTCGGTTTTTGAGGGATAGGCCGCCGAGCGGGTGTGCGAGTGGTAGATGGCGAGCAGGTCCTCGCCCGCATCCTCGATCTGCTCCATCAGGTCCATCTGCTCGCGTGGGTCCATGACGTACATGAACGGGCTGCCCTCGCTGTTGGTGGCGGGCAGCACGCGCGTGGCCACGCCGTCCTTGCCAGCAACGAGGCCGCAGCACTCGTTGGGGAACTCCTCGCGCGCGTGCACGATGATCATCTCGGCCAAGCCGGGCGACATCCTCATTCCCGGTCTCGCGCTACCAGAAGACGCCGTTGTCGAGCGTCTCCTCGACAACGTCGAGGTCGCCCGTCCAAATACCGGCCGACAGGTACTTCCAGCCGCTATCGCAGATGATTCCCACGATCGTGCCGCGCTCCATCGTCGCTGCCACCCGACTACAGGTGTGCATCACGGCCCCGCTCGACACACCCGCGAAGATGCCGTGCTCGCTGGCCAGGCGCCGGGTCATGATGATGGCGTCCATATTCTCTACCAGCAGCTTTCGGTCGAGCCGACTGAGGTCGAGGATGGGCGGGATGAAGCCGTCGTCAAGGCTGCGAAGGCCCGACACAGGGTCGCCCTGCAGCGGCTCGCACGCGATGATCTGGATGTCGGCGCGATGCTCCTTGAGACGCTGCGAGCAGCCCATCAGTGTTCCGCCGGTGCCGAGGCCGGCCACGAACACATCAATCTCGGGGCAGTCACGGATGATCTCGGCAGCGGTGCCCTCATAGTGGGCGCGCGGGTTGGCCGGGTTGCCGTACTGGAAGAGCATCTGGATGCCCTCTTGGTGCGACAGACGCTGCGCCATTACCACTGACCCATTCGAGCCGGTCTCCCCCGGGCTCTCCACGATCTCGGCGCCGTAGATCTTCAACAGGCTCCGACGCTCCTCAGTGACGTTGTCGGGCATGACCGCGATGAGCTTGTAGCCCCGCACACGGGCGATCATGGCCAGCGAGATCCCGGTGTTGCCGGAGGTGGGCTCCATGATGGTGTCGCCGGGGTGCAACACCCCACGGGCCTCGGCGTCATCAATGAGCGACCTCGCCGTGCGGTCCTTGATGGACCCCGTGGGGTTGTCGCACTCCATTTTGGCGAGGATGCGCACCTCGGGGTTGGGCGAGAGCCCGGACACATCAACCAGCGGGGTGTCGCCGATGGTGGCGACGATGTCCTCGGATACCGCGCGCGGCGGGGCCTCGAGACCGGTCCTCATCACGCCCTGCCGCCTGCCATTGCCGGCAGGATCAACAGCGTGTCGTCATCACCCACCGGCGTGTCAACCCACTGCAGCAGCCGTGCGTCCTCATCGTTCAGGTACACGTTCACGAACTTGTGCAGTTCGCCTTCGGGCGTGAGGATCTGAGCACCGATGGCTGGGTGCGCCTCGCAGAGCGCGATCAGCACCTCGCCAATCGTTGCGCCCCCGACCTGCACCGTGGGCGTGCCACCGGCGGCGTGTCGCAGTACCGGGGGAATCTTGACCATGCTCACGCAGTGGCCCCGACGTGATCGTGGCCGCCCACGCCGGCGCACCACGCCTCATAGTCGCGCAGTTGCAGGTCGGCATTGGGACCGCACGACGGGCAGTCGGGGTCGCGCCGCACCTTCAGCTCGGTGAAAGTCATGTCGAGTGCGTCGTAGATCAACAGGCGGCCCGAGAGGGTGTCGCCGATGCCGAGCAGCACCTTGATGGCCTCAGTGGCTTGGATGTTGCCCATCACACCGCACAGCACGCCGAGCACGCCGGCCTCGCCGCACGAGGGCGCGAGGTCGGGTGGCGGTGGCTCCGGAAAGAGGCAGCGGTAGCAGGGGCCGTCGTAGGGCGTGAACACCGAGGCGTGGCCCTCGAAGCGCAGGATGCTGGCGTGCACGAGCGGCGTGTTGGTCATCAGCGCCGCGTCGGCCATGAGGTAGCGCGTGGGGAAGTTGTCGGCGCCGTCCACCACCACGTCGTACTGCGACAGGAGGTCGAGCACGTTGTCGCGGTTCACGCGGAACGGGTGCACGTTCACCTGCACCTCGGGATTGAGCGCGGCGATGGCCACCTTGGCGCTCTCGCCCTTGTTCATCCCCACGCGATCGGTGGTGTGGATGATCTGACGCTGCAGGTTGCTCTCGTCCACCTCGTCGTCATCCACCAGGCCGAGAGTGCCCACGCCAGCCGCAGCCAAGTAGTACGCCGCCGGCGAGCCGAGGCCGCCGGCGCCGATGAGCAGCACCTTGCTGTCGAGCAACTTCATCTGGCCCTCTTCGCCCACCTCGGGAATGAGGATGTGGCGCGAGTACCGGGAGCGCTGCGCGGCGGACAGCGCGCGCGGGACCACGACGGGATAGTTGTTCTGCTTCCAGCGTGCAAAGCCGCCGGCGAGACTGGTGACGTTGGTGAACCCCATCTCATGCAGCGTGCGCGCCGACAGCAGCGACCGCTGACCCGATGCGCACGACACGATGATCGCCTGGCCTCGGTCGGGTGCCATGCCGGCAACCCGGCTCTCGAGGAACCCACGCGGAATATGCACCGCACCGGGCAGGTGGCCCTGGTCCCACTCCGCGGTCTCGCGGACGTCAATGATGAGGGGGCCATTACCCGCGGCCACGCCGGGCGCGACCTCGGACGGCTCGACCTCGGAAATAACCTCGCGCGCTTGGCCGAGGAGGTCCTGATAGCTCGGGGACATGCTGGTGAGTGGCCTCGTTCTCGTTTCCCGATAAATCCAATGGCAATACTAGCAATTCAACGTCAGCCGCCCGCAGTACGTAGTCTCACGCGCACCCGGGCAGTTGAGCACGATACCCGGTGAACGCCCGTCGGGAAGGGGTGTACGGAATGAGCGAACGCATTATGAAGAGCATGTTCGTCAACCCCGATGCACGCGTGCGTTGCCCCACCCCCGACTGTTGGGGCGACCTGGTGCTCTTCCCCACCGGCGAGGTGGACCTGGACGGCATTCCGCAGTTCGCCAACGCCACGCTGTGCCCGCTGTGCATGTCGTCGTTCGACTTGGAGCCCGACATCAACGACCGCGACCTGTACCTGAAGGTCGCATGGATGCGCGCCAACCCCGGCGCGACGGTTCCCGATCAGGTGGACCCGGCCGAGCCCCCGGCACCCGCAGCCCCATGAGCACCGAGCCCGACCTCTTCGACGACGCCGTGGGCAAGACCCTGTCGGCAGGTGCCCCGCTGGCCGCGCGCATGCGCCCGCGGATATTGGACGAGGTCGTGGGCCACGCGTCGCTGCTGGGGCCGGATGGGTTCCTTCGCCGTGCAATCGCCGAGGACGCCGTACCGTCAATGGTGTTGTATGGCCCACCCGGAAGCGGCAAAACCACGCTGGCCCGGGTGGTGGCCGGCAGCACCCGGGCGGTGTTCGAAGAGTTGTCGGCCACGTCGGCAGGCTTGCCCGACGTACGCGCGGTCATGAGCCGCGCGCGCGACCGGCTGGTATCGGGTGGACGCACCGTGCTGTTCATTGACGAGATCCACCGGTTCACCAAGAACCAGCAGGATGCCCTGCTGCCTGCGGTGGAGGAAGGCCTCGTCACGCTCATCGGCGCGACCACGGAGAACCCGTATTACGAGGTCAACGCCGCCCTCGTCTCACGCATGCGCGTGCTGGTGCTCGAATCCCTCACCGACGAGGAGATCGCCGGGCTCATTGACCGTGCCGTTGCCGACCCGCGCGGGCTTGACCGCCTGGTGACCGTGCCCGCGGCGGCGCGGGCGGCCATCGTGTCGCGCAGCGGCGGTGATGCCCGGTTCGCCCTGAACCTGCTGGACGCGGCGGCCGGGCTGGCCGGGGACGGACCCGTCACCACGGCCATGGTGGAGCGCGCCGGTGGGCGGGCCGTGGTGTACGACAAGGCCGGCGACCAGCACTACAACGTCGTCTCCGCCTTCATCAAGTCAATGCGCGGCAGCGACCCCGACGCGGCCCTCTACTGGCTGGCCGTGATGTTGCAGGGCGGCGAGGACCCCAAATTCGTGGCCCGGCGCATGATCGTTCTGGCCAGCGAGGACATCGGTAATGCCGACCCCCGGGCGTTGGAGGTGGCCATTGCCGTGGCCCGCGCCGTGGAATTTGTGGGCATGCCCGAGGCACGCATCAACCTTGCCCAGGGCGTCACGTATTTGGCGCTGGCGCCCAAGGGCAACGCGTCGTATCAGGGCATCAACGCCGCCATGGCGCTGGTTGAGGCCGAGGGCGCCAAAGCACCTCCACTGGCGCTGCGCGATGCCAGCGGCGCCAACGCGCGCAACCTCGGACACGGCACCGGGTATGTCAACCCACACGGCGTTCCCGACCGGGTGACCGGTGATTCATGCATGCCGGAGGGCATGGAGAACGTCACCGTCTTCGTGCCCGGCGATGTCGGCACTGAAGCGGCCTACTGGGCAAGGCTGGCGGAGGTTCGTGACCGGGCACGCCAAGCGGCGCGGTCTGACACGATGCCGCCCGTTGACGACCGTAAGGAGCACGAGTGAGTGTTGAGGTGGAGATCGGGCCGATGTCTGAGGGGGAGTTCCGCAGACTCTTACGGTACGCCGAGGCCGTGTCATCGGGCGATCGCGCTCAGGGCAAGCAGGACGATCCGCTGCGCGCCGTCGGCGAGATGATCGCCGCGAACGGTGGCACCGCGGTGGAAAACGAGGGCTTTCACATGGCCCTCCCCGATGACAGCGACGAGCAGGTGCACATGCTCCGCTCGTCCCTCATGCACGAGGGCATCCCTCACCGCCTCTCCCAGTCCCTCGACCATGGCTTCACCGAGGAGGTCACGTGGCACTCACACGGTGACCACGATCACGAGCGGATGCTGGTGCGCACGCACAGCGGCCAGATCGCCCTGCTGGCGGACGTCTGGGTAGAGATCGCGGTCGTGAGCAAGGACGCCGACATCCGCGAACGCCTGAACGACTACTTCTTCAACGATGGTCACGACATGGCCGGGGTGCCGGTGGACATTGACGACGACATCCCCACCGATGAGCGCGACGTCGCGGGCGTGCCGGTGCTGCTGGCCGACGAGTGGGCCATGGTTGCCCGATACCACGGCGACCTCGAGATCCGGGATCGCCTGAACGACCTCTTCTCCGGGCGTCGCGAGTTGGGTGCGGCCGGCGATGTGGACGTGGACGACGGCATCGCCTGATCCCATGGCGGCCGGGGGGGACGACCTCACCCCCGACGAACGGGCGCACATCGCCCCGTACGTCACGGACCCCGTGGGGCCCGTGTTCGCACTGGTCAACCTCCCGGAGGCCGTGAAGGGGGCCCTGTTCGCGCGGTACTCGCGCAGCCCCGACTCGGTGCGGCGCATTCTGCTCACGGAGTTCCTGCCCGATAGCGGTGGCTCCGCCCCGGCTCCGTCGCCAGAGGTGGGCGCCGATCGCGCCCGCGAGTTCTTTCAGCGCGTCCTGGCCGACTACGGCGACGATTCGGTGGCGCAACTGGGCGGCGCACACGTGGCCATCGAGGGTGTCAGCAACGTGCTCACCAAGGTCATCGAGTGGGGCCGTCTGGCCAGTTATCTGGAGCAGTCCACCCGGTACGTGGCCTACGACACCCGCCGAAACGGCAGATGGAAGTATGTGCGCCCCGCCGGCATCGCGGCCGACCCCACGCTGCTCGCCGAGTACGAACGAGTGCTTGACGACACCTTCGCCACCTACGCGCGTCTGAATGCCGTGGTGCTCGCACACCTCATGGCCACCGAGGCACCGGACGGCGATGCCGCCGCGCGCCGCGCGCAGCGCGCCCGCGCGTTGGATGCCGTGCGCGGGCTGCTGCCCGCGGCGACCACCGCCAACCTGGGCGTGTACGCGTCGGGCCAAGCATGGGAGTCGCTGATCATCCGCCTGCGCGCGCACCCCCTCGTGGAGGCCCGCGAGGTTGGCGACCAGATGCTAGAGGCCCTTCGCCATGTCATCCCCGACTTCCTCACGAGGGTGGACCGTGAGGATAGAGGCGAACGCCACGGCGCATACCGCCGCGCAACCGACGAACGTGCTGCCACCATCGCGTCACTCCTGACCCCCACAACGGGGACAGACCCCGGGTGGGGACAGACCCCGGGTGGGGACAGACCCCGGGTGGGCGAAAACCCAGCTGCAATGGGGCATGACCCCGAGTGGGGACAGACCCCGGGTGGGGACAGACCCCGGGTGGGGTCTGTCCCCGGGGTGGGGTCTGTCCCCGGGGTGGGGGGGGTTCGGCTTCTCGAGTTCGATCCGGATGGCGAGGCCAGAGTGCTGGCGCATGCGCTGTGGCCGTCGTCGGGGATGTCGCTTGACGAGATGAGGAGCCGGGTGCTGGCGATCTCGCCGACCGAGCGGTCGCGCATGCTGGCCCAGTGGGCCGATGGTCGCGCCGACCGCCGCGAGCGCCCCGGCCGCGCGTTGGAGGCCACCGCGTACCTGTTCGAGATCACCTGCGACTACGGCGCGTACCGCGATCTTCAGCGCCACCGCCTCCTCACCCTCGAAGCGCAACCGCTGGGCGCCACGCTGGGATGGGAGCGGTCGCCGGATGCCGAGGCAGCCGGGGTGGCTGACGAGTTTGCCCGAGTGCACGAGGCGTCGGCGGCGCTCTGGCGCGACCTCACTGGCGTGGTGCCCGACGAGGCGCCCTACGCCGTGACCATGAGCCACCGCATCCGCTTTGCCATCCGCATGAACGCGCGTGAGGCCATGCACCTGATCGAGTTGCGCAGCCAACCGCAGGGCCACGCCGCATATCGCCGCGTCGCACAGGACATGCACACCGCCATTCGCGACGTCGCCGGGCATGCTGCGCTGGCGGCACTGATGCACTACACCGACATGGATGGGCACGGCGACCGGCTGGCCCAGGAACGACGCACCGCGTTGCGTCGAGGAGAGTCATGAGCGACCAGCCGGACCGACTGCGCCTTGGAGGAATGGCTCTGGCAAACGGGCTGCTGGTGCATGGCCCCACGCACTGGGCCGCTGCCGTGGTGGATGACGACGGCGAGATGGTCGTGGGCTCCGGGCCCAAGCCGCGGCTTGCCCTTGGTCCGCTCGACACGGTGCCCATCGCTCGCGGCATCATCCGCATGGCCGAGGCCATGATGATGGTTCCCGCGGCGCGCAGCGGCGTGCCCGAGGCACGTCTGGCGATGGAAGACCGCCCGGCGGGCGTGATCGTGCTGGGCACCATGGCCGTGGCCGCCATCGCGCGACGACGCATCCGATCGGTGGTGTGGCAGGAGCTGGTGGCGACAACCGTCAGCGTGCTGCCCGTGCTCATCATGCTGCGCCAGAGCCCGGTATCGCGCTGGCACGCGGTGGAGCACAAGAGCATCGCGGCCTACGAGCGCGCGGGCGCTGCAGGCCTTGCCACCAACGGCACCGACCCCAAGGAACACACCCGCTGCGGCAGCAATCTCGTACTGCCGCTCATGGTGAGCGGCGCTCTGGGCAATATCGCGGCCCGCGCCGTGCGTGGCCGGGGACGGCGCGCGCTCGTGCGGGCGTCGGCACTCGCGGTCGGTATCGGCGCGTCGGTGGAGGCATTCGCCTTTGCTGAGCGCAACCCGAACCACCCCGTGTCGCGCGTGATTCATGGCGCCGGGCACGCGATCCAGGCAGGGTTCGTCACACGCGAGCCCAACGCAGAAGAACTGGCCGTGGGGCGAGCGGCGATCGAGGCCCTCCTGCGCGTGGAAACGATGGGGGCACCGGCATGATGGGCACACGACTGATAATCACCGCGGGTATCGCGGCACTGGCCATCGCGCCGATGGCGTTGGCCCATGTGGGGGTGCTCCCCTCCACAGCGGTCAACGGACAGAAGACGGAGTTCACCGTGCGCGTGCCCGCCGAGGATGGTCTCACCACCACGTCGGTGCGGGTGGACTTTCCATCACAGGTGTCCGTCTATGCAGTGGCCGACGCCCCCGGCTGGACCTCGCTGTTGATCAAACACCCCGACGGGCGGCTGCGCGGCGTGCAGTGGAGCGGGGGCAGCATCGCGCCGGGCCACTACGTGGACTTCACCGTGTTGGGCACACCGCGTGAGGTGGGCCAGTCGGTGTGGCCCGCCCGGCAGGGCGCGGCAGAAGGTCCGGTGACGCGCTGGACCGGACCCCCCGAGGTGCCGGGCGCCGAGCCGGTGGAGGCCAGACCCAACACACCCGGCCCGGCGGCGGCCGTGACCATCACGGCCACGGCCGCCGAGGCGGCACCCCCTGGCGACTCCGGTGGCGGCCTATGGCTTGGCGTCATCGCGATTGCAGTCAGTCTGGTGGCCCTCGCGGGGGTTGGGTATGTGTGGTCGCAACGCCCGCGCGATCTGCCACCCGATGGTCCGGAGGACCAGACCTGAGCCCACAGGCAAATCGCCCCCGGCTCACGCCGTCCACCTTCCAGCTGCCCGTGGAACGGATGCGCGACGGGTACTACAGCGACGCGTACTTCACCTTCACCCGTGAGGTGCTGGAGACCGATGACCACCACCCCCGGGTGGTGATGCAGGTGTTTCAGCGCGAACACGCGGTCCTTGGAGGTGTGGATGAGGCCGTGGCAATCCTCGCCCTGTGCTCCGGCCGTCGCACGGCCGACGGCTGGGAGTCAGGGCACGACGACATCGAGGTGAAGGCGCTTTACGACGGCGACGAGATCGCCCCGTGGGAGACCGTGCTGAGCATCGAGGGCGACTACGCATTGTTCGCGCACCTCGAGACGCTGGTGCTGGGCGTGCTGGGACGCCGCACCCTGATCAGCCGCAACGTGCGTGCGGTGGTGGAGGCCGCGCGCGGCAAGCCCATCCTCTACTTCCCCGCCCGATTCGATCATTGGCAAGTGCAAACGGGTGACGGCTGGGCCGCGCATGTGGCCGGTGCCATCGGCGTGAGCACCGACGCGCAGGCCTCGTGGTGGGGTGGACGCGGCATGGGTACCGTGCCCCACGGCCTCATCGCCGCCTATGGCGGCGACACCGTTCTGGCCGCGCACAAGTTTGCCGAGCGGTTTGCCGACCAGTTGAACGTAATCGTGTTGGTGGACTACGAGAACGACTCAGTGCGCACGGCGCTTGAGTTGGCCGATTCGCTGGGCGACCGCCTGTGGGGCGTGCGGCTGGATACCGGCAGCACGATGGTTGACCGCAGCCTGTGGCAGGAGATGGGCCGGTTCACCCCCACAGGTGTGGTGCCCGAACTCGTGCACAAGGTGCGCGACGCTCTGGACCACGCCGGACACTCCGCCGTGCGCATTGTGGCCTCGGGCGGATTCGACGCGGCGAGGATCGCGGCATTCGAGGCGCAGGGCGTGCCGGTGGATGCCTACGGCGTGGGTTCGAGCCTGCTGCTTGGCAGCAACGACTTCACGGCCGACATCGTGCGCGTTGACGGCCGGCCATGCGCCAAGGTGGGGCGCAGCGAATCGCCAAACCCTCGCATGGCCCCCGTTCAACTGCTACTCGCGTAGGAGTCCGTTACGATCGGTCGGATGCAGTTGGGCCTCATCCACCATGTCGGCTACGTCGTCGGCGACCTCGACGCAATGATCCCGGTCTACCGGGATCATTTGGGGATGGATGTGACCGTGCGCGAGGTGATGCCCGATCAGGGTGTCGAGGCCGTGATGCTGGGCAACGGTCCCTCGTTCGTGGAACTCATCATGCCGGTGACTGAGGACACGGGTGTCGCCCGGTTCCTCTCAAAGAAGGGCCCGGGCATGCATCATGTGGCATTCGCCGTTCCTCACTTGCAGTCAGCCCTGCGTGAACTGCAAGATGAAGGTGTCGAGCTGATTGACACCGCGCCACGGCGCGGGCTGGGCGGTCACCTCGTGGCCTTTCTGCACCCCCGTTCGACGGGCGGGGTCCTGACTGAACTCGTCGAGTCGCAATGACTGCACTGAACACCACGTTGGAGGCCTGACCCGTGAAGATCCGTTACATCGAGCCAAAGCCCCGCGGGGCCACGATTTACGAGATCGCGAACCTGCCGAAGTTGGGACTTCCGCTGCTCGCGGCGATCGCCCGCAACAAATACCCCGATGTGGACCAGCGCATCTACTGCGAACTGGTCCGTGACGTGAAGGTGGACTGGAAGGACGTGCTCAGCGCTGATCTGGTGTGCATCTCCACCACCACCAACACCACGATCGAGGGGTACGCCTACGCCGCGAAGTGCCGCGCGGCAGGTATCCCCGTGATGTTCGGCGGCTCGCACGTCACGTTCATGTCGCACGAGGCCCTCGGCCACGCCGACTACGTCATCCGCCGCGAGGGCCACGTGGGGTTTGCCCAGTTCCTCGACTGGTTCGTCGATGGCAGCAGCCCCGACGGCCTGCACGAGATCATGGGCCTGTCGTACCTGGACGCCGACGGCAATCAGGTGGACAACCCCGAGGCCCCGGCGGCATCCGGTGACGACCTCGACGCGCTGCCGTTCCCGGCGCTCGACCTGCTCGAGGGCCGCGAGCGCATGGGCACGCACCCCATCATGATGAAGTGGGGCTGCCCATACGACTGCACGTTCTGCAGCGTCATCAAGATGTTCGGCCGCAAGCTGCGCACGCGCTCGGTCGAGAACATGATGACCGAGCTGCGCACGGTCAGCGCTAAGCGCGTCTTCTTTTATGACGACATCTTCATCGTCGACAAGAAGCAGGCAAAGAGCCTCTTCCACGCAATGATTGACGAGGGAATTACGCCCCAGTGGACCGCGCAGATCCGCGCCGACTCGATCTACAAGAGCAAGCAGACCCTTGAGCCCGACCACGAACTGTTGGCGCTCATGCGCGACTCGGGTTGCTACATGGTGTACGTCGGCTTCGAGAGCATCACGCAGGAGGGGCTGGACGCTTACAACAAGAAGCAGACGGTGGAGCACATCACCACCTCCATCAAGCTGCTTCACGACTACGGCATCCGCGTACACGGGATGTTCGTGGTGGGCGCCGATACCGACACCCCCGAGACCGTGCGCGCCACGGTGGACTTCGCGCTCCACCACGGTGTGGACACCCTGCAGATGATGATGCTCACCACCCTGCCGGGCACCGCATTCGACGCCCAGATGCGTGCCGAGGGTCGCGTGCTCACCGACGACTACTCGTTGTATGACGGGCACCACTGCGTCATCCAACCCAAGCTGATGACCCCCTACCAGCTGCAGATGGAAACCTGGAAGAACATGCTGCGCTTCTACTCCAAAAAGGCGCCGTGGGAGCTGGCCAAGAAGGAAGTGCGCGCCAACCTGTGGAGCATGCTGCGCCTGGCCACTGAGTGGAAGTTCCTCAAAAGCATCCCCAAGGTCATCAGGCTGTGGCTCGCCAACCGCCCGAGCGAGTCGTTCAAGCTCATCAGCAGCACCATCTCCGAACGCGGAATACGGACGATCTACGAGACGCTGGGTATCGCGATCTTCCGCAGTTACGGACGCAAGCAACTGTTGAAGTTCACCGACCAGCCCGAGTCAATGGAGTATCTGGATGAGATCCGGCGCCTGCCGGCTTGGACCCCGCCACCGATCCCGGAGGATGGCCAGCAGTCCGACTCGCTGAAGGTACTGGCGTGAGCCGACGAGTTGAGCTGGGTCTCGACGGCGGCGGCGTCCTCATCGTCACGCTTGACGCCGCCGCCGTGTCGGCACTGACCGGCACATACACCGGCGGTGGCGGGTTCTACTCGGTCACCTCCGATGAGGGCGAGCACGTGGTGAATCTCGAAAAGGTCACGTACGTGCGCGTGCTCACGGGCGACGCCCCAGCCCGTCCGGGCTTCGGCGGGGGTTCCTAGTGCCCCGAGTCATAAATTACGTGGCAGTTCCCGGCTGCATCCCATCGCGATGCGGCGTCCTTGACAGCCCCAATATGCCCGATATTGGGGCTGCTCTGCATCCTTGCCTCGCGGGGGATTCGCTCGGGAACTGCATACGAACTTACGACTCGGGACACTGACCTGCAACTGGGCCTCGTCGGGCTGACCAACGCCGGCAAGACCGCCCTGTTCAACCTCGTGACGGGTGGCCAGGCAGAGGTGGCCCCCTACCCCTTCACGACCCGCGAGCCCAACCAGGGCGTGGCGGATGTGCCCGACCCGCGCATTGATGCCATCGCCGATGTGCAGGACATCCCCAACCGCGTGTGCGCGCAGGTGGAGGTGGTGGACATCGTCGGCCTTAGCGAGGGTGCCGGCAAGGGTGAGGGCATGGGCGGTGCCGCGCTGGGCCGCATCCGCGAGCTGGAGGCCACGGTGCACGTGGTGCGCGCGTTCGCCAATGCCGAGGTGCCCCACCCGCTCGAGCGCATTGACCCGCTGGGTGACATGGAGTGCGCGGACACAGAGTTGATATTGGCCGACACCGAGCAGGTGGCGCGGCGCGAGGAGAAGGTGCAGAAGGGCGTGCGCGCCGGTGACGTCAACGCCAAGGCCGAGGCCGCTGCGCTGGAGGCCATGACCGCGTGGCTCGCCGACGGCAAGCCGGTGCGCACCATGAACGACGACGCGGCCATTGCCGTGGGCCTCGCCATGGGCCTGCTCACTGCCAAACCCACGCTGTATTTGCTGAACACCGACGACCCGGGCGACCCGCCCGCCGACATCGCGGCCTACGCGAAGAGCCAGGGCGCAGAGGTGCTTGCACTGCCAGTGGGCGTTGAGCTGGAGCTGGCCGAGATGGACCCGGCGGACGCCGCCGAGTTCGCCGAGGAGATGGGCCTTGGCACCACCCGCGGCGCTGCGGCGGTCATCCAGGGCGGATACCGCCTGCTCGACCTGGTCACCTTCTTCACCGGGTCCGGCCCGCCCGAGGCGCGCGCCTGGCCCATCCCCCGTGGAACCCGGGCCGACGCAGCCGCCGGCAAGATCCACTCCGACATGGAGCGGGGCTTCATCCGGGCCGAGGTCGTGGCGTGGGACAAGCTGGTGGAGTGTGGGTCGTTCGCAAAGGCGCGCGAGCAGGCGCTGGCCCGCATGGAGGGCAAGGACTACATCGTGCAGGAAGGCGATGTGATGCAGATTCGCTTCAACGTCTGAAGCGGCGCGTTTGTGCAGGTCAGAGGGTGTGTAGGCCCCCTCAGTAGGCTCGGACACAGTCGAGGCCTTCCGGTTCGGTTGCTTGGTCGCACCAAACTTTGGAAGGTCTCGACCCCATTCAGGCCGACCGCGTCACGGCGTTTTGCTCACGCCCCCACCGCAGGTATGAAGTGCCCGTTTGGGTGTGCCTCGTCGTGTCGATGGACCGACTCGTCCATCTGCGGCGATCGAGATATGAATGCCGTCCGCTTGGATGCACCTGCTACAGTTGGTTCAGATAGAGCAGATAACATTGGAGGTGGACGGTGACCGAGTTGCTGACTCGTGACGCTGATGCGCTGCACCGTGCTCTGGGCAAGGGCGGCGACGAGATCAAGGTGTCGTTGTCGCGGGAGACCGCCGAGATGCTCGCACGCTTGGTTGACGCTCGGGCCCGTGGTCAAGAGATCCTCGTGACGCGTGGCCTCGCCGAGGTGACACCGACGGAGGCAGCAAGCCTCCTTGGCATGTCCCGGCCCCAGGTCCGCAAGCTAATGGACGTGGGCAAGCTCGACTTTCGCAAGGTCGGCACCCACCACCGCATCCGGGTGTCGTCGATCCGGACCTTCCTCGACGCCGAACGGGAGCGGCGGGCGCCGATCCTCGCCGAGCTCGCCGAGTTCCAGAACGAAGCCGGCCTACTGGAGTGAGCGCGGAGACCCCAGGGGTTCCCGGTCCGAAGAAGGTCGTCCTCGGGGACGCCAACGCGCTCTATTCGCGTGTTCTGCGCGACTACCTTGTCTATGCAATTGACGAAGGAGCGATCTCGATCCGGTGGAGCGCCAAGATCCTCGATGAGGTCGTCGAGCACCTGGTGGCGAACCGCTCCACCTTCACGACCGAGTCCGGCGCTCGGCTCGTGTCCCTGCTCAACGCCGCGTTCCCCTACGCACAGGTCGAGCTGACCAAGTCGGCGCAGCGTCGTGTCAGAAGGCTGCTCCTCCCCGACGAAGACGACCGGCATGTGCTGGTCGCAGCGGTCGCTGCCGATGCAGGCGTCCTGTGTACGGACAACATCAAGCACTTCCCGTCGCAGGTCATGGCCGAAGTCGGGATCGAGGCGATGACGGCTGACGCTCTGCTCGCGCACCTGGTCAGAGAGTTCCCGACCGAGATGCTGGCTGCTCATCGGCGGACGGTCGTGAGTCTCGCTGGCGCGACGGATGAGTCGACCATCGCCGCACTTCGTCGCACGAACGCGGCAAGCACCGCCGACCTGATGACCGCGCTCCTCGGAGCCATCTGACGCCCCAACAGTCCGCAAGAAGTCACGCCGAGACCGAAAGCATCTAACGATGCCCAACGACCTCGGGAGTGCGTTTGTGCAGGTCAGAGACACTTTTCAACGGCAGTCGACGACTTTCAGAAGCAGCCGATACCCCGCGGCAACGTTCCGCTTCAACGTCTGACCACCGCCCAACTGATCAAGCGTGGTCCTCGAGGGCGCTCACGCCCTCGAGGCGGGCCTTCACACTCGACTCCATGGCGTTGGCACGCCACAGGGCCAGCGCCTCGGCCGATGCCTGACTGATGTGGGCGCCTGCGGGCGGCCCATGGTGCCAACCGATGATGTGCAGCAGGGCCAGACGTTGCTCGTCGGGCAGGTCCACCGCGTGCGCGGCCGCATCCACCATCTGCTGACCGATGACCAGATGGCCAATCGCCTTGCCCTCGGCGGTCTGCTCCACCACCGCCGGACCCACAGCCCAGTTGCGGGTGTGGCCGATGTCGTGCACCAGCGCCGCGGTCACCAGCAGGTCGCTGTCCACCGCGGGGTGCCATGTGCACAGGCTCTGGCACAGCATCGCCACGCCCACCGAGTGCTCCACCAGGCCGCCCAAGTAGGCGTGGTGCCCGCTTCGCGTGCACGGCACCGTGCGCCAGGTCTCGGCCAGGGCATCGTCGCCAGTCATGCGGTCGAGCAGCCCGCGCAGGCCGGGGTCGTACACCTCGTCGGCCAGACCCAGCACGAACCCCCACATGTCCGCGGGATCACGGTGGCTGCGCGGCAACAGGTCAACCTCATGGTCGGCCGCCTCGGCCGGGCGCAGCGATCGCACGCGCAACACGTTCTTGCCCCCGCGCGCGGTCACCTCGCCGGTCACCCGCACACGATCGCCCTCCTCGAACTGCCCGGCGAACCAGTCGGGCTCGTCGAAGATGACCGCGGAGATGGTGCCGGTGGCGTCACCCAGCGTGAGCGCCAGAAACGGCGCGCCCTTGCGCGACATGCGGCGCTCCTTGCGGCGCACCGCGAACACACCCTCAACAGGACGGCCTGGCTCCAGCGTGGTCACAGTGGGCACCCTAACGGTCCTGTGCGGGGCAGATCAGGTTGAAGTCGCAGGTGCGGCAGATGAAGCCCGGCTTAGGAGTGAAGTCGCCTGCGGCGATGCCATCGGCCACGTCGCGGATGCGCTCTATGGCCTCGGCACGTTCCTGCCCATCGGGGTGCACCGGAGTACGGCCACCGTCGAGGATGTACTCGAGCACCGCGCCTCGGGGCTCGACAGCCCACGCCTGCCGCGCACCCTCGATGTACGCCACCAGCACCACGCGGCCCGCCTCGGTCTCGCGTTGGGGCTTGCGGCCGCTCTTGTAGTCCACCAGTTGGTGGCCGCCGGCCGGGTGGCTGTCAATGCGGTCAATGCGCCCGTGCACCACGTGCGGGCCCACCTTCAGCGTGAAGGCACGCTCAACGCCCACCGGACGCACCCCCGACGTGGCCACGTGCTTGATGTACGCCGGCATGTACGTGCGCGCCCGCTCCATGGCCTGAATACCCACGGCCGTGCCCGCGGCGCCCCGGCGCTTCAGTTCCACCGCGAACCGAGCGATGACCTTGTCGGCGCTGCCGGGCGTGGCGTCCGGCCGATACTGCGCCTCGAGTGCCGCGTGGATGGCGTTACCCACCGCCCGGTTTGGGTCCCACCTGGGCGGTACGTGGTCAACGCTGGCGTAGCGGTAGGCCAGCGGGCAGCCAATGTACCGGGCGATGTCGGTGGGGCTCAGCGTGACGCCCGGGCGCGGTACGCGCTCGGGCGTCACCGGGGGCGCGGCCGCCACCGGGCCAGCCAGCACGTCTGCGCGCGCCATCACCAGCGCCCGGGCGGCCTCGGCCGCACCGTCGGCCAGCACCTCGGCGGCGGCGTCGCCCCCAGCGCGTGCCTCCGCTGCGCGCTGCACGGCCTCCTCCAACCGAGCGCGCGTGGCACCCACGGCCTCCAGCACCGCGCGGTCGGGGGCCTCGCCCACCTCGATGAAGGCGGGGTCGCCCAGTGCGGCACGGGCCTCCTGCATAAATGTCGAGGGCTTCTGCTGGTAGCCCGCGTCCGAGGCACGAAATCCGCACAGGTACAAGTGAGTGCGTGCGCGGGTCATGGCCACATAGGCCAGGCGGCGCTGCTCGGCCAGATGGGCATCGCGGCCACGTGGCAGCGCCTCGGGCAGCAGGGCGTCGGGGATATCGCTGCGCGTGCGCTCCCGGCCCGGAAAGTTGAACTGCGTCATGCCCATCACGAACACCGCATCGAACTCCAGACCCTTGCTCTGGTGAATGGTCATCACCTGCACACCAAGGCGCTCGGGCGTGCCACCACCCGCGCGGTACCCAACCCCGGCCAGGCCGTCGAGTCGGCGCACCAGTTCCGGCGACTCGATGCCCACATTGAGATCCACGATCTCGTTGGCGAGGCGCTCCAGCGCGCGCAGGTCGGCGAGGCGCGCCGCGCCCTGTGCCCCGCCCAGCGCCAGCGCACGCGTGCGGATACCGGTGCGGTCCAGCACCTCGCGCACCAGGTCACGGGCGGTTCCGGCCGCGGCGGTGCGACCCAGTTCCTCAAGCACGGCCGCGGCCGGTCCATCGTCAGTGATGGCCACAAGCGGACCGCTGATGTGACGTCCCGCCTTCGCGGCCTGTGCCACCACTTCGGCCGACTGCGCCCACGGCAGCCCCATCGCGGGGTCGGCCGCCACGCGCAGATGGGCCATGGCATCGGTGGGATCGGTGACGGCGCGCAGCCACCCGAGCGCCAGACGCACCTCGCGGCGGTCGAACAGGTCGGTGCCGCCGTGCACCTGATGCGGGATGCCGGCCTGCTCCAATTCGGCCACCACCGGACGGCCCTCGGTACGCACCGCGCGCATGAGCACCGCCATCTCCTCGTACGGCATTCCGTCTTCGGCACGGCGCCGAATCTCGGCGGCCACCGCGCGCGCCTGACCCGCGGGATCGGGCGCCGACCAGAACTCGGGCGGTGGACCAGTGGCCGTGTCGAGGGCCTTCAGCATCTTGGGCTCGCGCACGACGATGGGCTCCACCACCGCCTGCGCCGCGTCGACGATGCTCTGCGTGGACCGGTGGTTGCGCTCCAATCGCACGATGGGGGCGTCGGGAAACCGCACGCGGAAGTCGGCCATGTTCTTGGCCGAGGCCCCGCGAAACCGATAGATGCCCTGGTCGTCGTCGCCCACCACCACGAGGCTGTCGGCCTTGCCCGCCACGAGGTAGAGCAGTACGGCCTGCGCGTGGTTGGTGTCCTGAAATTCGTCTACCAGCACATGGCGCGCTCGCTCGCGGGCGATGGCCAAGAGGTCGAGGTGGTCGGCCAAGAGGTCGAGCGCGCGGGTGATCTGGCGTCCGAAGTCCTCAAGGCCACGCTCGGCCAACCAGGCGTCGTGCAGGCCGAAGACCCGGGCGAACTCCACCTCCTTGCGCGCCTCGGCGGCCTCGCGCGCCCCGCGGGCGCCCTTCAGCGCAGCCTCGGCCCACGATGCATAGCGCTGGGGGTCAACGCGCTCGTCGCGACAGCGGTCAATGCGATCAACCAGTCCGCGCACCACCCCCACCGGGTCGCTACGCAGGTCGTTCTCGCTCAGATCCAGTTTCTCGAGGCGCTCCAACAACACCAGCACCCGCTCCTCGGTGCCCACCGGACGCAGCACGGGGGCTAGGTCACGATCAGTTCCGAGCGACCGCACCAGGTCGAGCGCGTACGAGTGGAAGGTGGTCACCCGCAGCGTCTCGTGGCTATTCGGGATGAGGTCCTCGGCGCGCTCGCGCAACTCGGCGGCGGCCTTGGCGCTGAAGGTCAGCGCGAGGATGTCGCCCGGGTCACCACCGCCCTCAACCAGCCACGCCAACCTGCGGCAGAGCACGCGGGTCTTCCCCGCGCCTGCCCCCGCCAGCACGAGCAGGGGGCCGCCCGCATGGGTGACGGCTGCAGCCTGCGCCTGTGTGAGGTCCGCGATCAAAGGACAACTGATGGTAAGCCGCACAGCGGACAGCCCAGCGCGGTGACATGTGTACGACCGCGTGGTGGCACTGACCACCGCGGGCGACAGCGTGCCGCCGCCGAACATCCGGGGGCGTCGCGGATGGCACAAATTAACGCGCTGGCCGCTCAGTTCCGGCCGCCTACGACCGGTAGTGTTCCGCCACGTGACTGATGACTTCCGTGGCGCCCGCGTGCGTCCCTTCCGAGCCCTTGTGTTCAACCCCGCCGTCGCCGGCGACATGCAGACCCTGGTGGCTCCCCCGTACGACGTGATCGGGCCCGAGTACCGCGATGAGTTGGCCGGGCGCAGCCAATGGAATGTGGTGGGTATTGACCTGCCGAGCATCCCCTACGACACCGTGGCAGCCACCATCGCTGACTGGACGTCGAAAGGCGTGCTGACACGCCACGAGCAGCCGGTGATGATCGCCTGGACGCAAGAGTTCGACCTGCCCGACGGCACTCGCCGCACCCGCAAGACACTGGTGGCCGTCGTCGGCGCCGAGCCGTACGCGACGCGCGTGGTGCGCCCCCACGAACGCACCCACGCGGGCCCCAAGGAAGAGCGTCTGCGGCTGATGAATGCCACCAAGGTGCAGCTCTCGCCCGTGTTCGGTCTGTACCCCGACCCCGCCGGCGCGGCGTGGAGCGCGGCGGCGGTCAGCGGTGATCCCGGTGCCGTCATCACCGACGACGACGGCACCGTGCATCGCCTGTGGACCATCAGCGACCCAGCACGCCTCGCTGCGATCGAGGATGCCCTGAAGGGCCGCTGGATCCTTATCGCGGACGGTCACCACCGGTACGAGACCGCCCTCGCCTACCGCGACGAGCGCCGGGCCGAGGACGGCAACGGTGGCGATGAGCGTGCGTACGACAGCGTGCTGATGGGCCTTACCTCGCTACACGACGACGGTCTGGTGGTGCTGCCCACCCACCGCGTGCTCAAGCAGTGGCCAGAGGGTGCGGAGACTCGCCTGACCGTGACAACGCTGGGGGACGATCTCGACGTGTTGCAGGCGGCACTCGACGCCGCACCGGCCGATCAGGTGGCCGCCGGGCTGGTGCTGTCCGACCGGACAATGTTGCTGACCACGCCGCGCACGGGTGCTTCGGCCGCCACACGCCTTGACCTTGCCGTGTTGGAGCGCGACCTGCTGGTGCCAGCGCTGGGTGGCGATCAGGCGCACCTCGCCCACGAGGGCTTGCTCACGTACACGAAGGACGCCCGCGACGCATGGGACACCGTGCGCGCGGGCAAGGCGAAAGCCGCACTGATTGTGCGCCCCATCCCCACCGATCAGGTGACCGCCGTGGCCGACGAGGGCGGCGTCATGCCCCAGAAGTCCACCTACTTCTTCCCCAAACTCCTCACGGGCGTTGCCTTCCAGCCTCTGGCCGACTGACGCGGCCAGCGCAGCGTGGGTGGATGTCCTCACCCGGGCAGCGGATCGTGCGGCCGCCGCGGTGGCCGCGATCCCTGCCCACGAGCGGGGCACCGAGGTTGGGCAGGGGCAGGGTGGCGACACCACGCTGGTCATTGATCAGGATTCCGAGGCCGCCATCGTGGAGGTGCTCGAGGAGGCCCACGCCTCGGGGCTTCGCTTCGACCTCCTGAGCGAGGAGCTGGGTACTCGGTCGTTTGACGGCGATGGCCTCATCGTCGTCGTAGATCCCATTGACGGCAGCCGCAACGCCCGGCGCGGGCTGCCCGACGTGGCCATCTCCATTGCCGTGAGCGATGGTCCCAACCTGAGCGACATGCGCGTTGGCCTGCTGCACCACCTGGGCACTGGCGAGCGGGTTATCGCCGTGCGTGGCGAGGGTGTGATGGTGGATGGCGCTCCCATGCGCCCACGCCCCTACCGCGGCATGTGGCTGGTGGTGACAGAGGGCACGTCGCCTCGCCGCCTCGCGGCCGCCATGCCCCACATCCCCCATGCCAACCGCATCCGCAGTTTCGGGTCGCTCGCGCTGTCCATGGAGTATGTGGCGCTCGGCCGCATGGACGGCTTGGTGGTACTTCGCCCCGCCCGCATCGTGGACATCGCCGCCGCCCACCTCATCGCCCGCGAGGCCGGGGTCATCGTGGTGGATGCCGATGGCCACCCGCTGGACGCCCCCATCACCATGGAATGGCGTGGGGCCTTGGCCATCGCCCGCGTACCCGATGATGTGGATGCCCTCGTGGCCGCCACGCGGGCGGGCAACGCGATCACTCACGGTTACAACACCTAGGCTTCCCGATCGTGCAGATCTATCGCGACCCGGATGACGAGCAGGTTGGCGCCATTTACGAACAGCAGGCGCGTCTCACCCGCAAAGTGGGCCGCGGGATGCTGCTGTTCTTCGCCGTGTGGCTACCGACGTTGCTCATCGTGCCCCAAGTGTTCAAGCTGGGGGCCATCGCATCAATGCTCCTGGCCACCACCGCAGCCGTCATCGTGATGATCATCGTGGAGCACACGTGGATGAAGCCGCGGGCAGTCGCCCGAGAGCGCCGCAACCGCATGCCGCCGCCGCCCGTGGACACCAGATCACGAACCCGCCGCTTGCTCGACGACCTGACCGCACGCTTCCAGAAGTAGGGAGAGCCGCGATACGCTGTGAGCGTGCAGATGTCCGCTCACAGCGAACAGTCCATCGGATCGCTCCTCGGCAAGACGCTTCGCGCCCGCCGCGAGGTGTCCGGATTCTCGCTGCGGCAAGCCGCAGAGCGTGCCGGTATGAGCCCGGCGCATCTCTCTGAGGTGGAACGTGGACTGAAGGAGCCGTCCCTCGGGGCGCTCCAGCGCATTGCCGATGCACTCGGCGGCGGGGCCGGTGAGGTCTTTCTCGACCTCGCCATCGCGCTTGGCGCGGCCCCTCCCCGCCCGGTTCGCCACCCGCTCGGGTTCGCGCCCGACCCACGGGAGGAGATTGACTGGGCCGTGGAGCATCTGCATCAAGAGGACCTCCGCGTGGTGGCCGCCTTCGGCGCCTTCCTCGCATCGCAGACCCCGAACCGCACAACCACTGAAGGAGTCACCACCGCATGAGCCCACTCATTCCGATGGTCATCGAGCAGACCCCGCGCGGCGAGCGCTCGTTCGACATCTACTCGCGACTGCTCAATGAGCGCATCGTCTTTTTGGGCACCCCTGTGGATGACCAGATCGCAAACCTGATCGTCGCGCAGTTGCTGCACCTCGAGAGCGAGGATCCCGACAAGGACATCTCGCTGTACATCAATTCACCGGGTGGTTCGGTGTACGCCGGCCTCGCCATCTACGACACGATGAACTTCATCAAGCCCGACGTGCAGACCATCTGCTGCGGCATCGCCATGAGCATGGGCGCCCTGCTGCTGGCGGGTGGTGCTGCGGGAAAGCGCATGGCGCTTCCCAATAGCCGCATCCTCATTCATCAGGTGCTGTCGGGCTTCAGCGGTCAGGCCACCGACATCGAGATCCACGCGCGTGAGACGCTCAACCTGCGCACACAGCTCGACAAGATCCTTGCCAAGCACACGGGCAAGACCGAGGAGGAGATCCACGTCGACTCCGAGCGCGATCGCTTCTTCACCGCCGCCGAGGCCCGGGACTACGGACTCGTGGATCGAGTGATCGAGTCGCACTAGCTGTCCTCGCCCCGCGTGCGTTGCGGTATGGGAGGGCGCGGGGAGATTCGCCGGCCGTCATTGGCCGTGGCGGCCTCACCCACCGCCCCGCGCTCTCCCTGCCCGGTTCGCCGCGGCTGCCGCGCTGGTTCACCGGGTGTCCGCCAGCGTCAATCCGGACGCATGTGCGACCGTAGCGTGGATGGCAGTGGCCAACTCATCGGGCGTGATCACGCTCGGCAGCAGGTCAAACAGGAAGGTGTGCTCAGCGCCGTGATGATCGAAGGTGATGCCCTGCACCCGGTACAGGTCGTGAATGCAATCGACCCGCCCTGCGAATACCTGCGGCGCCAGCGCGCGAAGACCCCGGCGCAACGAAATGACTGATGTGGCCGCCATTCGTGCACAGGGGCTCGGCAAGTCGTACAGCCATGGCGTCATGGCACTCGAGGATGTGGATCTCGAGGTGGCACACGGCGAGCGTCTGGGGTTCCTCGGCCCCAACGGCTCCGGCAAGACCACCTTCATCCGGCTGGCGCTCGGAATCCTTCGCCCCACCGCAGGCAGTGTGGCTATCAATGGCCATGATCTGGCCACCGATCGCATCGCCGCCCTCACCGACGTGGGCTACGTGCCGGGCGACTTAGGGCTGGTGCGCGAGGTGACCGGTGCCCGCATGCTCACCGCGCTCGGGCGCCTGCATCCACGCCCACCGGTCCTGCGCGAGCGGCTGCTGGGGGCGCTCGAACTTGACGACACAGCCCTTGGCCGACGCATCAGCGAGTACTCCACGGGAATGCGTCGCAAACTCGGTCTGGTGGCCGCCCTTCAGCACGACCCCCCGGTCATCATCCTGGACGAGCCCGCGGCCGGGCTCGATCCCGTGGTGCAGGCCCGATTGCTCGAAATGCTCGAGGAGCGCGCACAGGCGGGGCGCACCGTGTTCTTCTCAAGCCACATGCTGGGCGAGGTTGATGAGTTGTGCGACCGCGTGGCCATGGTGCGCGAAGGGCGCCTGCTGCTGGTGCGCGACGTGGCCGAACTACGACGCGCCAGGCTCCGCACGGTCGAGGTGCTCTTCGACGGCGACGTGGCGCCGTCGGCGTACATGGTGGATGGCATCGCCGATCTGCGGGTGGAGGGGCACGTACACCACTTCACGATGGCCGGCGATCCGGGTGCGTTGCTGACGCGACTGGGTGCGCTCGCTCCCCGCGACATCACCATCGAGTCGGCCCGCCTCGAAGACGTGTTCCGTTCGTTGTATCTCGGAGATCACTCCCAGTGTCCCGAGTCATAAATTACGTCGCAGTTCCCGAGCAAATCCCATCGCGATGCGGCGTCCTCGACAGCCCCAATATGCCCGATATTGGGGATGCTCTGCGTCCTTGCCTCGCGGGGGATTCGCTCGGGAACTGCATACGAACTTACGACTCGGGGCACTAGTGCGCGTGGTGCTGGACATCGCGCTTCGCCGATCCATCCGCCGCACTCTGATCATGGGCGTGGCCCTTGGGGCGTTCATAGTCCTGGTGGGCCTCTCGTATGCATCCGTGGGCCAGGACCATATCCGCAACCTCGTCGAGTCGATGCCCCCTGCCATTCAGGCATTCCTTCAGGGGGCCGACATCGCCAGTGCGTCAGGGTTCCTCGGGGTGGGGTTCAGCCACCCCATCACGCTGGCCATCATGGCCACCACGGCCATCACGGCAGGCGCGGCGGCGGCCCGCGACGTGGAGCACGGCGTCGCCGAACTCTTTCTGTCCCGCCCGCTTCGCCGCACGGCGTGGGTGGGCGCCAATATGATCGCCATGGAGATCTCGCTTGCCGTCGTGGCCCTGCTCGGCATGACGGGCGCGTTCATCGCGGTGGGCACCATCCAGGATCTCGACACGGTCTCGTACGCCGCGGTGGCCATCACCACGCTCGTGATGTTCCTGCTGTTCAGCGCCATCGGCGCCGTCACGACGCTGGCGGCATCGTTCTCGCGCACCGCATCTCGCGCCGTTGGCATCGGTGTCGCGTTCGCCCTTGTGTCGTACGCGCTGAACTACCTGTCGCAGATCTGGAGCGCGCTCGAGCCCCTTGGCCCCATGTCCGTGCTGCACTGGTACCGACCGGCGGACATCCTGAGCAACGGTGCCGCGGCGCTGTCTGTGTGGTTGGTGCTCGCGGGCGTGACAGCCGGGGCCGCGACCCTTGCCCTCTTGGTGACCTCACGGCGCGAGGTGGCGCCGTGAGGTGGCGCGGGCGAAATCAGGGAGCCAGATTCCCCCTGGGCGGGTTGGCGGCCGCCACCTTCCGAAAGGCGGCCAGCGACGGCTTGCTGCCACCGCTGTCGAGGAACAGACCACCCGGCCAGTTCACATTGTCCTGCACTTGGAACCACACGACCAGCGGCACTCGCTTGCTCTTGACCACCGGCAGCTTCCAGATCTGCGTGAGGTAGGCGGCCTGCTGCCGCGGGGTCACCTTCACCGTGCGGTACGGGGTGGCCGCCGTGGTGTACGACGACTCAGTGATGTAGATCTTCTTACTGCGGCCGCCGGGCAGGCTGTTGACTGCCTGCACGACCTTGTCGAATGTCGCCCATGACGGAATGGCCCGCGTCTTCGTCAGCGGCGCGGCCGCCGGGTAGATGTGCTGCGACACCGCGTCGTACTTCTTGAGGCCGCCCTTCTTCATGTCGCGGTACCAGTCAATGGTGCCGCGGCCCGTGGAGTTGCTCTTGCCCTTGGGCCCGGTGGCGCCGGCGATAACCGTGGCGGCCGGGTTGGCGGCCTTCACCAGCGGGGTGGTGAGGTTGACCATCTGGGTGTACTTCTTGCCAGCCACCGGCCTCTTGCCCTTGTACTGCGGTCGGAAGAACATCTGCAGGTTGGGCTCGTTCCACACCTCGTAGAACTTGACCATCACGGGGCCGAAGCCCGGGATAACGGTTCTGCCGTTGTAGCGCGTGGCCACGGCCTGCATGAAGTTGGCGTAGTCCTTCGCCTTCACCGGAGCATTGGCGTTCCACGTCGGGGCACCGGTGGACTTTCCGCCGGTGGCCCACACCGGGCCGTTCCAAGTGGTGACGATGGGAGTGATGCCCGCGGTCTGCAACTGGCTGAACATCGTGTCGGCCCACTGCCACATGTAGGCGGGGTCCCTGTGGTCGGTCGGGTTGGCCGGCCGCGTGGGAGCAGTGGCGCCCCAGTACAGGTCAACCCGGGTGACCTTGGCTCCCGTTGACACAAGCACGTTGACACGTGCCTGCAGGCCGCTCGGCGGAGTCACGGGCATCCGATCGTCCTGCACGCCTGCCGCAGCGCCAACGGCGGATGCGACGGGTAGAGCGGCAAAGAGCGCAGCAGCAAGTGCAACGGTGATGGGGACCTTCACGTAATGGCTCCAGCGGTTGGGAACAGAAACGAGGGTAGCAACGGCCCCCGCCGTTCCCCGGCCCGCCGGGTCGCCGGTGTCAATCTCCGCGCCGCTCGGCGAAGAACGCTCGTAGCATCGCGGCTGACTCAGCCGCGAGCACACCCGACTGGGTGGGGATGCGGGTGGGCAGGCGAGGATCACGAAACACATCAATCGCGCTGCCACCGGCCCCCGCCACGGGCTCGGGCGCGCCCCACACCACGCGTTCGGGACGGGCCTGCAGAATGGCCCCAGCACACATCGGGCACGGCTCGAGCGTGACGTAAACGGTGGCGCCGACGAGGCGCCACCCGCCCAAGGCGATAGCAGCATCCCTGATGGCCAGCACCTCGGCATGTGCTGTGGGGTCCTGTCGCAACTCGCGCTCGTTGCGTGATGCGGCGATCACCTCACCGGCCTGCACGATGACGCACCCCACCGGCACGTCCCCGTGTTCGGGCGCCCGGCCTGCTTCGTCCAGCGCGCGGCGCATGAAGCGCTCGTCGTCGGCCGTGCTCACGGCGCGGCCCTCCCCGCGCTCTCAAGCGACCCACCCGTGGCGTCAAATGCCACCGCGAAGCGATTGGTCAACACCGCGGAGTCACGGGCGATCGTGGCGGCTGCCGCTCGCGCCGCAGCGGCGTCGAGACCCGCAACGGCGAGCAGCGCGCCGTCCTGGGGCTTCGTGCCCACAGGCACCAGCACGGCAACCGCGCGTGCACCGTCCACTGGCACCGGGGCACCGCCGCTGGGCGGGATGAGCACCACCACTCCATTCGCGATTCCGCCCGCCAGGCGCTGGCCACCCGGATCACCACCGATGGCGCGCCACGCGGTGTTGCGGGATGCCAGCGAGTCGTCGGTGCCCACCAGCACGTGAAATGGGGTGCCGGAGTGAGTCAGGCGCGCACCCGCCGCACGCAGGGTCGCTGCGAGTGGCGCGTCGGCCACCACGCCGGCAGCCGCGTTCACGAAGGGCGCTGGCCACGACCCCACCACTCCACGAATGGTCGCGGCGCCCTGCCAAGGGTGGTGGTCCCACCACACCACGTCGCCGTCGCCCAAGGTGACGCTGGCCGCACCCACCGGCGAATGGACGCCGTTCACATAGAAGAACCAGTCAGCAGATGGCGCCGTCTCGGTGCCGCGGCCCAGCATGGATGCCACAAAACCCCCGCCGTACGTGGTCTCAACGGCGGTACTGGATTGCAGGCCGTCCATCACCGTGGTGCCGGGGACCACCCGCGCCGACAGCAATTGCAGGGCACCGAAGTTCGCCGTGGCCACGATGCGCGCGGCCGGTGCGCCGGGCGCGGGCGACGCGATGTCGGATTTGCGGGAGCACCCGGCGACAAGAACCAACAGGCCCACGGCCACGACCGCCATGACGGCGCGCACGCTACTCATAGTGCAGGGCGTCGAGGGGGTCGAGACGGGCAGCACGGCGTGCCGGCAGCACCGCCGCCAGCACGCCAACGACGATGGCCACCACCAGGAAGATGATGAGTTGGAGCCATGGCACGCGAAACACAATGCCCTGATCTGCAAGCCCGAGGGAGAAGACCCACGCGAGGACCACGCCCAGCACGACACCGATGACCCCGCCGATGGCCGCCGTGATCACACTCTCGTAGCGCACCATGCGCCGCAACTGCGAGCGCGTCATACCGATGGCGCGCAACATCCCGATCTCGCGCGTGCGCTCGGTGATGCTCAGCACAAGGGTGTTGACCATGCCAAACAGCGAGATGACCACGCTCATGGCAAGCAGCGCATAGAGCAGGTACAGAATGCTGTCAATGCGGCTGCTGATCTCGTCGCGGTACTCGGCGTTGGTACTCACCTCTGCGGCCGGGTATGACATGAGCGACCGGGCAACGGCGTCCTTCACCGCCACCGGGTCGCGCCCGGGCTGCACGGTGGCCAGCAGGAAGATCGGGTCACGGATGGTAAAGGCCTGTCGGAACGTTGGCATGGCCACGATGAATCCCTGACTGAACACACCGGGGTCGCGGTAGATGCCCGCCACGCGGAACTGCGAGGTGCGCCCCGTGGCCGTGCTCGCGTGGATGAGGTCGCCAACGCCCAGATCCGCGTCGTCGGCGTACTGCTCCTCGACCACCGCGCGGTCGCCGGACAGCCCGGCCAACGTGGACGGGGAGCCCTGCACCCACGTGAACGACACCCCACGCCCGGCCGCCGCGGGATCAACGCCGTAGACGGTGGCCATGCCGGCGCCACGCACGCGCGCCTGCTCCGTGACCGCCGCCACCACCTCCCGTACCCCCGGCGTGCCCTTCGTGGCCGCGATGGTGCCGGCAGGGATCGTTCCGAACTGGCGCCCGGTGACGATGAGATCGCCCTTCAGCGTGCTGTCGAGCGCCTCGTTGAACGATGCCTTGAGCCCCTGGGCGAATACGGCGACGAACGCCACCAGGCCGATGCCGATCATCAGCGCCGCAGCCGTGGCCGCGGTTCGCGCCGGGTTGCGTGTGGCGTTACGCCGGGCGAGGCTGCCCGACGCCCCGCGCAGGCGCTCAAGCGGCCAGCCGACGATGCGCGCAAGAAACGGCACCGCGTAGCGACTGATTGACCCGATGGCGGCGAATACGAGGAAGGCCCCCAGGGCCATGACGAGCAAACGCCGCGTGGAGTCGCCACCCGCGCGCAGGCCGGCGATGACAACGGCGACGCCGCCGATGGCAAGCGCGATGGCGATGATGGGCGCGTAGCGCGAGATGCGTGACGGCGGGATCACGGCCCCCTCGCGCAGGGCGGCAATGGGCGGCACGCGGCTGGCCCGAAATGCCGGAATGAGCGCGGCCACCACGGCCACGCCGACGCCCACCACCAAAGCGGTAAGCGCCACGCCCCACGTGAGTTGCGCCCCCGCCACGGGGATGCCTCCGGGCAGGAATACGTTGAACACCCACACGAGCAGGGCCGCGAACCCGAAGCCGCTGGCCAGCCCGATGATCCCGGCCACCAATCCGATGACGAAGGCCTCCCCCACCACCGAGAACATGACCTGGTGGCGGCTCGCACCGATGGTGCGCAGCAGGCCCAACTCACGTAGGCGCTGCGCCACCGTGATCGAGAATGTGTTGAAGATGATGAACGCGGCCACGAACAGCGCGATGACGCCAAACGCCAGAAGCGCCGGCTTGAGGAACGTGTTGATGGCGTCGTTGGTCTGTGCCGCCTGCTTCGCGGCGTCCTGCTGACCGGTGTTCACGTCAACCGTGCGTGGCAACGCCGCCCGCAGGCGTCGGGCCAGGACATCGGGCGCGACCCCGGGCTGCGCCGCCACCGCCACCGAGTTGATGCGCCCAGAAAGGTTGAACCAACGCTGCACATCGGCAAGTGGGGCGATGGTGATGGTGGCCCCGCCGATGGATGAGATGTTGGCGAACGCGACGAGCCCGGTGATGACCACGGGCTTGATTCCGTTGGGCGTGGCGATGCCCATATGCGACCCCACGCCCACGCCGTGCTGCTGGGCCAGGCCCTCGTTCACCGCCACCTCGCCAGAGCGCGCCGGGTAGCGACCCATGGTGAGCGTGGTGGGGCGGAAGGGGTCGGGGCCGAGTGCGATCACGAACGACGGGGCGCCCGTTGACTGCACGTACTCACCGTTGATGACCGGTGAGCCGAGCGCCGCGATCTCGGGCGCAGCCGTGCGTACGCCGTCAATGGCCTCGACATCACGCACGACCGACTGCGGCAACGTGGGCACCGCGCTCATGTGCCCCTGACCCTGAAAGTCGGTGTGCGGGGTCACGCGCACGTCAACACCCTGGTTGGCGGACTGAAAAATCTCGTCGAAGGCACGAGTGATCTGGCTGGTCAGCACCAGCGTTCCGGTGACCATCGCCACGCCGAGCAGGATGGACATGGCGGTGAGCGCCGCACGCAGCTTGCGCTGGCGCAGCCCGGCGAGGATGAGGCGTATCACGCCGAGTCGAGCGTCCGCACGGCGTCGTAAATCGCGTCGGCATCCATGCCGTCGCGGTCGAGCACCACATGACCGTCGCTCAGCATGATGACGCGATCCGCGATGCTGGCCGCACGAGGATCGTGAGTGACCATCACCACGGTACGTCCGTCCTCATCCACCGCGCGCCGCAACAGGTTGAGGATCTCGTGGCCGCTGATCGAGTCGAGGTTGCCGGTGGGCTCGTCCGCGAAGATGACGGTGGGGCGTGCCACCAAGGCGCGGGCGATGGCCACGCGCTGCTGCTGGCCGCCGGACAGCGCGGCGGGCTTGTGCGACGCACGATCGGCAAGGCCCACGGACCGCATGACCTCGTCAACGCGCGCGGCATCCATGTGTCCCGCGATGCGCAGCGGCAACTCCACGTTCTCGCGCGCGGTGAGCATGGGCAGCAGGTTGAACGACTGGAAGATGAACCCGATGGCAGTACGCCGCAGCACCGTCAGGTCACGGTCGCCCAGCGCCCCCAGGTGCGTGCCATCAATGGCCACCTCACCAGAGGTGGGTCGGTCGAGACCAGCCAGGCAGTGCAGCAGCGTCGACTTGCCAGACCCGGATGGACCCATCACCGCGGCGAACTGCCCTTTGGGGAACTCCACCGTCACGTCGGCAAGCGCGTTGATCGCGGCCTCGCCCTCCCCATAGCGGCGCCCCAGCCCCTCGGCCCGCACCGTCACGTTCTCACCTTGACTGATCGTCATTCACCACTCCCTTCCGGGGAAGAGGATAGTCATGTCCTCTTTGGGCCATAGCCGTTGCCGATACAGCACCGGGGCGATACGGTGGCGGCCAGCGCATGGAGACCCTTCCGCCACACACAGAGATGTGCCCCGCAGTTCCGACACGGCGCGATCCGAGTGGCTCGGCGCTGACAATCCACGGCGTGGAACGAGTACTCGGGGGGCGGCCCGTGTTGCGTGGCATCAACCTTGAGGTGCCAGCCGGCACCGTCATGGCGCTCCTCGGCCCCTCGGGATGCGGCAAGACCACACTGCTGCGCTGCATCGCCGGTCTCGACCATCTCGACGCCGGAATGATCGCGGTTGACAACTTCACGCTGTCGGGCCCCGACTGCTTCGTGGCCCCCGAACGGCGTCGTATCGGAATGGTGTTCCAGGAACCGGCGCTCTTTCCCAATCGCACCGTGGGCGGCAACGTGGGCTACGGACTGCCGCGGGTCGAGCGGGGCGGCCCGCGTGTGGACCGCGCACTCGCGCTGGTGGGCCTCACCGGCACGGCCGACCGCACGCCGGCAACCCTGTCGGGTGGCCAGCAGCAGCGCGTGGCACTTGCCCGAGCCCTTGCCGTGGAGCCGTCGCTGATGCTGTTCGACGAACCGTTTTCTGCGCTGGACGCGCCGCTTCGCACCGAACTGCGCAGTGAGGTGCGGCGCCTTCTGGCCGCCACCGGCGCCACCGCCGTGTTCGTGACGCACGATCAGGAAGAGGCCTTCCTCATCGGCGATCAAGTGGCCCTGATGCTGGAGGGTCGTATCGCCCAGGTGGGCACTCCTGCCGATCTGTACGAGCGCCCGGCGTCGCGCGCCGTCGCTCGGTTCGTGGGTGACGCCAACATCCTCCCGGCGGTTGCTTCCGGGGCAATCGCCGAGACGCCGGTGGGCCGTGTACCTCTGGCGCATGAGGCACACGGGAAAGTGGAGGTGGTGGTGCGCCCCGAGTGCATTGCCGCCCGCGAGGGCAACGATGCCTTGGTGGAGCGCATTGAGTACTACGGCCACGATGCGGTGCTGGTGCTCAGCAGCCGCGGTTGCCCCGTGCGCTGCCGCGTGATGGGTCACCCGCCGTGGAGCGCCGGCGATTACGTGGCGCTCGAGTACGTGGGTGAGCCGAGCGTGGCCTTCGACCCAGCGGAGCGTCTGACGACGGCCTGACCGGAATCCCCATTGGTTTTATCCAGTGGTGATTACCTATAGACGTCCGATCCCTCGTCACACGCCATATTAGGAGAACCACCCATGCCCATCCGTTTACGCGCTGCCATCGGCGCTGCCATCGTTGCCCTCGTCGCCGTTCTGGTTGTCAGTGGCTGCGGCTCGTCATCGTCGCCGTCGAGCGGTGGCACGTCGTCCAGCCAGAAGATCGGTTCCGGCGACGACCCGCTCATCGTGTACTCGGGACGCAGCGAGGACTGGGCAGGACCAGCCCTTGACGCCTTCTCCAAGAAGACGGGCGTTCCCATTGAGGTGCGCTATGGCGACTCGATTGACCTCGGCCTGCTGCTGGGCGAAGAGGGCGACAAGACACCCGCCAAGGTATTCCTTGCCCAGAGTTCGGGGCCCATGGTGTATCTGGCGCAGAAGAACCTGCTCGCGACGCTGCCGCAGGCAACCCTCGACAAGGTGCCCGCCCGGTTCCGTGCCGACGACGGCCGCTGGGTGGGCGTGACGGGCCGCCAGCGCGTGCTCATCTACAACACCGATCAGGTCACGCCCGGCGACCTGCCGAAGTCGGTGTTCGACCTGACTAAGCCCCAGTACCAGGGCAAGGTGGCGGTGGCACCCACCAACGCATCATTCCAGGACTTCATCGTCGCGATGACCCAGTTGGTGGGCGACGTGAAGACGAAGGGTTGGCTCGACGGCATGGCGGCCAACGATGCCAAGGCCTATGCCAAGAACTCCGCCATCGCCGACGCAGTGGCGCGTGGCGAGATCCCCTATGGCCTCGTCAACCACTACTACTACAACGAGATCAAGGAGAAGAATCCGGACGCGCCGGTGGGCATCTACCGCTTCCCCGGCAGAGGGCCCGGCTCGGTCTTCTTGGTGTCCACCGCGGCCATCACATCGGCCGGCGGCAGCGACCCGCGTGCGCTGCAGCTCATCAACTACATGCTGTCGCCCGCAGGCCAGGCCGTGTTCGTGAGCGGCGAGGGCGAGTACCCGGTGGTGGTTGGGGTAATGGAGAAGTCCGGCCAGCTGTCGCTGTCGCAGTTGAAGTACCCGTCGTACGACCTATCGAAGCCCGCCGACCTGAAGCAGACGGCGCTCCTCATCCAACAAAGTGGCATCGGCGGCTAGCAGCACCAAGCGCGGCCTGAGCAGCACGGCCATCGCCGTGCTGCTCGCCGTGCCCTTCACCCTGCCGTTCGCCTACCTGGTCGTCCGCAACGCGGGCGACCTCGGCGGGCTGTGGGCGGTCATCAGCAACGGCGACACGATCATGCCGGCGTTCCGCAGCCTGCTGCTCGGCACGTCGGTGGCGATTGCGACGGGTGCCATTGGTACCGGTGCCGCATGGATGGTGGCCCGCACCGACCTCAGCGGTCGGCGCACGTGGGCGTTGCTCCTGTGCCTACCCCTCGTGATGCCGTCGTTCGTGGGCGCCGTGGCGCTGATCGCCGCGTTCTCGCCCGGTGGACTGCTTGACCAGATGTTCGGCAACGCCCTGCCCCTGCGCCAGGTGCATGGGTTCTGGGGGGCGTTCGTGGTGCTCACCCTCCTCACCTACCCCTATGTGTTCCTGCCAGTAATGGCGCGGCTGCGCACCATGGCACCATCCACCGAGGAGTCGGCACGCCTGTTGGGGAGGCGGCCCTTCTCGGTGTTCCTCACAGTGGTGGTGCCGCAAGCCCGGGCGGCCATCGCCGCGGGAGCACTCCTGGTGTTCCTGTACGTCATCAGCGACTTCGGTGCGGTGCAGTTGCTGCGCTACGACACGCTGACGCGCATGATCTACGCCAACCGGCTGCTCGACCCGTCGGTCTCGATGGCGCTCAGCCTCGTGCTCGGTGTGATCGCCATCGCCATCGTCATGTTCGAGCGCCGGGCGTCGCGCGTGGGCCTGCGCGAATCCCAGCGGCTTCGCACGCCCCTTACCGTGCCGCTGGGCAGGCTCAAGGCCTTGGGCGTGACCCTGCTCAGCCTGCTGGTCACGCTGTCGCTCATCGCCCCCATCGGCGTGCTGTGCTTCTGGGCGATCCAAGGCGTGGTGCAGGGCAACGATCGCCCCAACTCGGTCATCAACGACCCATCGCTGCTCGTGGGACCACTCACCAGCACCGCCGGGGTGAGCATCGCGACGGCCATCATCGCCACCATCGTGATGCTGCCCATCGCCTACCGCACGGTGCGTCGCCCCGGGCGTCTGGGTGAGGCCATCGCCGGCACCGTGGTGGGCGGATTTGCGCTGCCGGGGCTGATCACCGCGCTGGCCTTAAGCTTTTGGACCCTCGCCTCACCCGGGCCCATCGGTGCGCTGTACCAGACCCTCCCCCTCCTCGTTCTCGCCTATCTGGTGCACCACGGTGCCCTGGCGCTCGGCGCATCGCAGACCGCGGTGGCAGGTATCCCACCACGGCTCGAGGATGCCGCGCGCAACCTCGGCAGCGGACGCATTCGGCGCCTGTTCACGATCGAGTTGCCGCTTATGTGGCCGGGCATCGCTGCCGGCGCCGGCCTTGTGCTGCTGTCCACCATGAAGGAACTTCCGGCCACCCTGCTGCTGTCGCCACCCGGGTTCACAACCCTCGCCACTCGCATCTGGAGCACGGCCGAGGTGGCCCTGTACGAGGACGCCGCGATCTACGCCCTCGTGTTGGTGGCGCTGTCGGCCATCCTCACGTGGTTCTTGGTGGTGCGCCCCGCGCTGCGCTCGTGGAGCAACATCCCCCGGTACGTGCCGGATCCCGACGACACCCAGATACCCACCGAACCCCTGGTGGGTGGGGAGCATCGCCCGCGCGACTCGGGGCACTAGGCGAAGTGGGTGTCGTCCGCTGACCACGGCGGGGAGCAGGTGCACAAGAAACGCAGGTCGGCGGAACCGGTGTTGGTGATCTGGTGCCAGGTGCCGACCGGGATGAGGACGGCGTCGCCCGCGGTCACCTGGCGCTCCTCGCCATCAATCTCCATACGTCCCTCGCCCTGCAGCAGGTAGTACATCTCCTCGGACACCTTGTGGTGATGGCGCTCGGTCTGCCCACCTGCCGGCAGCGACGCCTCGGCCAAACTGTGGTTGGCCACGGGGGCCACTGACAGGTCGAGCAGCGACCGGATTGTGCTGCCGTCGGTCGTGACGAAGGGCACGGCATCGCCGTATGCGCGGATCTCCACGGGGCTAGTTGATGGCGCGCGCGAGGCGCTTGCGGTATTCGGGCACGAGGGGGTTGCTGTCGCCCAGTTCCCGGAACTGCCCGATGAGCATCTTGCGCAGATCGTCGCGACGGTTGCGGTCGGTCGTGGCGATGACTGCATCGATCAGACTCGCGAACGCCTGCTGCCAGTCCCCACGGTCAAGCGCCGCGATCCCCGCCTGGATGTCGGGCACGTCGGTGCCCATCAGGCGGATGCGCGAGAGCAGGCCGGCGGCCACGGGGTCGTGCTGTGCGGGCGACAGCACTTGGGTGGCACCATCCGTGTCGCCGTCGGCGATGAGCATGTGCCCCAGCGCGATGCGTGCGTCGGTGCGACCCGCGTCACGGAAGATGGCGTCGCGCAGTGAGTCGGCATCCCCGGCCTCAACCAGTTCGTCGACCACGCTCGGCACGAGCTTGTCGAGAAAGGCCTCCATCTGCGTGGCCGACACCAGGCCCACGAACTCCTCGACCACCTCGCCATTCCGAAATGCCTTCACCGCCGGAATGCTCATCACCTGGAACTGCTGGGCCAGGCCCGGGTTGGCGTCGATGTCCACCTTGGCCAGCGCAACGTCACCCGACCGCCGGGTAATGGCGTCGTCGATGATGGGCCCGAGCTGCCGGCACGGGCCGCACCACTCGGCCCAGAAGTCCACAACCACCGGCACCTCGTGGCTGCGCTCGATGACATCACGCGGGAAGTCGTTCTGGTTCACGTCCATATCGGTATTCCTAGACGATCGCCGGAGTGAATCGTGCCGCCATCGGCAGAGGCACCCGGCGGCCGGTCGTGAAGTCGGTCGTGGCAAGGTCGATCACGTACGGGGTGCCGTCATCGATCGTGCGGTACGCGTAGCGGCCATCGGTGAGGTTGGACACCGTCACCCACACCTGCACCGCAAGCCGACGGAGCGCCTCGCGACTACGCTGCGCCGCATGTCATCGAATGAATTCGTCTACCAAATGCACAAGGTCCGGATGTCGTACCCGCCGGGTCGGGTCGTCCTCGACGACATCACTCTGGCCTTCCTGCCCGGCGCCAAGATCGGCGTGCTTGGCCTGAACGGCGCCGGCAAGAGCACTCTGCTCAAAATCATGGCCGGGGAAATTACCCCCAGCAATGGTGATGCCATGCCGGGCAAAGGTGTGAAGGTGGGCTACCTGCAGCAGGAGCCGCACCTCGACGAGACCAAGGACGTGCGCGGCAATGTGGAGGATGGCGTGACGCCCCGGCGTGCGCTGCTCGACCGCTTCGCCGAGATCGGCGCGCAACTGGCCGAGCCCATGGAGCCCGACGCGATGACCGCCCTTTTGGACGAGTACCAAGGGGTGCAGGACAGAATCGAGCGGACCAACTCGTGGGACCTCGACCGCGAGATCGAGGTGGCCATGGACGCGCTGCGGGTGCCGGCCGGCGATGCCGCGGTGAGCATGCTCTCGGGCGGCGAACGGCGGCGCGTGGCGCTGTGCCGCCTGTTGCTTTCGGCCCCCGACATGCTGCTGCTCGACGAGCCCACCAACCACCTTGACGCCGAGTCGGTGGCCTGGCTGGAGCGCTTTCTCGACGAGTACAGCGGCACCGTGGTGGCCGTCACCCACGATCGTTACTTCCTCGACAACGTGGCTGGCTGGATCCTGGAACTGGACCGCGGCAAGGGTATTCCGTACCGGGGCAACTACTCAGCCTGGCTCGAGCAGAAGGAAGCCCGCCTGCGACAGGAGGAGAAGCAGGCGAGCAACCGTCAGAAGACGATGAGCGCCGAGCTCGCGTGGGTGCGCATGAACCCCAAGGGCCGCCAGACCAAGAGCAAGGCCCGCGTGGCCAACTACGAGCGCCTCGTGGCCGAGGAGGCCGAAATGCAGAAGCGCGGCGGGCAGGCGGACATCCGCATTCCCATTGCTCCCCGCCTCGGCGAACTGGTGGTTGAGGCACAGGGCGTGTCGAAAGCCTTCGGCGAAAACCTGCTGTTTGACAACCTTGCGTTCTCACTGCCGCCCGGGGGCATTGTGGGGGTTATCGGCCCCAACGGTGCCGGCAAGACCACCCTGTTCCGCATGTTCACCGGGCAGGAAGCGCCAGACACCGGCGACATCCGCATCGGCGAGACAGTGAAACTGGCGTACGTGGACCAGAGCCGCGACGATCTGGACCCCAAGAAGACCGTCTACGACGAGATCAGCGGTGGCAAGGACATGATTGACCTCGGCAGTGGCAACGAGATGCAGGCCCGCGCCTACACCGCGGCCTTCAACTTCCGCGGATCCGACCAGCAGAAGCCCGTGGGCCAGCTCTCGGGTGGTGAGCGCAACCGCGTGCACATGGCCAAGATGCTGGCCGGCGGCGGCAACCTGCTGCTACTCGACGAGCCCACCAACGACCTCGACGTTGACACCCTGCGTGCACTCGAGACCGCGCTTGAGACATTCTCGGGCTGCGCCGTGATCATCACCCACGATCGCTGGTTCCTGGACCGCATGGCCACGCACATCTTGGCCTTTGAGGGTGACAGCAACGTGGTGTGGTTCGAGGGCAACTACCAGGACTACGAGGCCAACCGCAAGCTGCGGATGGGCGAGGACGCCGACCAGCCGCACCGCATCCGCTACCGCAGGCTCACCACCCCGTCATAGGGCGGTGAACCTGCTGTCGCGGGGCGGGTGCTATTGGCTGCAGGTACCCACCATGGTCCACGCCTGGCCGTTGTTCCCCCATGTGCCGCTCATGCGGAACTGCGAGTTGGCGGAGATGGCGACGCGCGAGACGGTGCCCTGCAGGGCGTAGCCGCCGCCCTTGACCACCACCTGTGCACTGGGCCCGCCCTCGGTGTTAATGCCGAGATTGATCGCGCTGCCCGCCGTGCCCGTAGCCAGAATGGTGCCGCGGGTGACAGTGCATGAGGTCAGATCGAACGTGCGCTGAATCGCTGGGCTACCGATGGTGGCTGTGTCGCCCGTGACGCTGCCGCTGCTACCGCCACCGGAGTTGGTGCACGACGACGGCCGACCCGGCCATGCCTTGGCGAGCGCCCTAGCCGTGGCCGGCCCGTAGCGACCATCCGCCTTGATCCCCGCCTTCTCCTGAAAGGCGAGGAGCGCGGCCTCAGTGCCCGATCCAAACACGCCATCCACGCTGCCGTCGTAGTAGCAAAGGCCGGTGAGAGCCGTCTGCAGCAGGTTGACCGCGTCGGTGTTGGGATTGCCGAGCGCAAGGTTGATGGCGGCCTGGGTCTGCGGGCCGGTGATGCCATCCACCGGCAACTGCGCCGCGCGCTGGAACGACGCCACGGAGGTCTTCGTCGCGGTGCCGTACGTGCCGTTGATCGGCCCCTTGTAGAAGCCGAGGGTCGTGAGGTCCTTCTGCAACATCATATTGGCCTGCACCACCGGGTTCAGTACCGGTACGACCGGGGTGGCGGTAGTCGCCGTCGTGGCGGTGGTCGCCGTGGTGGCGGTGGTCGCCGTGGTGGCGGTGGTCGCCGTGGTGGCGGTGGTCGCCGTGGTGGCGGTGGTCGCCGTGGTGGCAGTGGTCGAGTCTGGCGTCAGCTGGCCCGAACCGGTGGTTGACGTGACGGTGACAGTCGTGGTGTCGCCCCCAACGCCACACCCGGCCACCAGGACCGATGCGCCGACGAGAACCGCTGCTACTGAGGCAAGGCGAAGTGAGATCATGGGGCCATTGTTCGCTCCCGCCATCGGGTGCCCTGCCTCTTGTATCCTCCGCGATCGCCTCGTGGACGCGCGGGGCCTGACATCGATTTCGCACGAGGAGCACCTGTGAGCGCAGCACCGGACCCGTTCAACGCACGCGCAACCCTTTCGGCCGCAGGCCACGATTACACAATCTGGCGCCTGAACGCACTGGGGGCAGACCTCAGCCGTACGCCGTACGTGGTGAAGGTGCTCATCGAGAACGTACTGCGAAACGCCGGCGGCGAGTTCGTGAGCGAGGACGACGTGACGGCGCTGGCCGCGTGGACGCCCAACTCGGGCACAGCCCGCGAGGTTCCGCTGCTGCCCGCCCGCGTGGTGTTGCAAGACTTCACCGGCGTGCCCTGCGTCGTTGACCTCGCCGCAATGCGCGACGCCATGCGTGAACTGGGCGCCGACCCCTCGCGCATCAACCCGCTCGTTCCCGTCGACCTGGTCATTGACCACTCGGTGCAGGTGGACTTCTTCGGCACCGGCGTTTCGTTTGAGGAGAACGTGGCCAAGGAGTACGAGCGCAACGCCGAGCGCTATGCGCTGTTGCGCTGGGCCCAGCAGGCGTTTCAGCACTTCCGTGCCGTGCCCCCGGGTACCGGCATCGTGCACCAGGTCAATCTGGAGTACCTCGCCGACGTCGTGGTTACCCGTGAGGTTGACGGCGAGATGTGGGCGTACCCCGACTCGCTGGTGGGGACCGACTCGCACACCACCATGATCAGTGGCCTTGGCATCCTGGGCTTCGGCGTGGGCGGTATTGAGGCCGAGGCCAACCTGCTGGGACAGCCGATCAACCTGCCGTGGCCGGTGGTCGTGGGCGTCAAGCTCACCGGGCAGTTGCAGCCGGGTGCCACGGCAACCGACCTGGTGCTCACCCTCACCGAAATGCTCCGCGCACATGGCGTGGTGGCCAAGTTCGTCGAGTACTACGGCGACGGCCTCTCCAACATCACACTGGCCGACCGCGCCACCATCGCCAACATGGCCCCCGAGTACGGCGCCACCACCGGCATCTTCTCGGTGGACGCCGAGGCGCTGCACTACCTCGAGACCACCAACCGCGGCCACCTCGTGCCGCTGGTCGAGGCGTACTGCCGCGAGCAGGGCATGTTCCGCGAGGACGGCGACCCCGACCCCAACTATGACGAGCACCTCGCGCTCGACCTGGGCGACGTCGTGCCGTCGCTGGCGGGCCCGCGCCGCCCACAGGACCGCGTAACCCTGCCCGAGGTGGGCAACCGCTTCATTCAGGAGTACCCCGAGGGTCAGGGCGGCGGCAACGGACGGCATTACCCCACAGTGGATGTTGAGATCAACGGCGAGGTGGCCGCCTTCGGCCCCGCGTCGGTGGCCATCGCGGCCATCACCTCATGCACCAACACGTCCAACCCGTATGTGATGGTGGGCGCCGGCCTGTTGGCCAGGAACGCGGTGCAGAAGGGCCTCACCGTCAATCCGACGGTCAAGACCTCCTTCGCTCCTGGCTCCAAGGCGGTCACCGGGTACATGGAGAAGGCGGGGCTCATGCCCTTCCTCAACGCGCTCCACTTCAACCTTGTGGGCTACGGCTGCACCACCTGCATTGGCAACTCGGGTCCGCTCGATGAGCCCGTGGCACAGGCCATCGAAGAGAACGACATGGTCGTGGCCGCGGTACTCTCGGGCAACCGCAACTTCGAGGGTCGCATCCACCCCCACGTAAAGGCCTCCTTCCTGGCCTCGCCCCCCCTCGTGGTGGCGTTCGCACTGGCCGGTCGCGTGGACATTGACCTGACCACCGAGCCCATCGGCACCGGCTCCGACGGACATCCCGTGATGCTGGCCGACATCTGGCCGGCAGCGGATGAGGTGCGTGGCGTGGTGGACGCCACCATCGACGCCACCCTCTTTAAGGAGTACTACGCGTCGGTGTTCGACGGCGATGACCGCTGGCAGGCCATTCCGGTGCCGGCGGGTGACACCTACGCATGGAACAGCGACAGCACCTACGTGCAGCTGCCGCCGTTCTTCGATGGCCTCACACCGGAGCCCCCGGGTGTGACCGACATTGTGGATGCCCGCGCGCTGGCCGTGCTGGGCGACTCGGTCACCACCGACCACATCTCGCCCGCCGGCGTCATCCCGGTCAACTCACCCGCCGGTGAGTACCTCATCGCCAACGGCGTGGAGCCGCGCGACTTCAACTCGTTCGGATCTCGCCGAGGCAACCATCAGGTGATGATGCGCGGCACATTCGGCAACATCCGCCTGCGAAACGCCCTTGCGTCGGGTCGTGAGGGCAATTGGACCGAGCACATCGGCAGCGGCGACATCATCCCCATCTATGACGCCTCCATGCGCTACCAGGCCGACGGCATCCCGCTCGTGGTGTTGGCGGGCAAGGAGTACGGCTCGGGTTCGTCACGTGACTGGGCCGCCAAGGGCACCGCGCTTCTCGGCGTACGCGCCGTCATCGCCGAGTCGTTCGAGCGCATCCACCGCGGAAATTTGGTGGGCATGGGCGTGCTGCCACTGCAGTTCCTTGACGGGCAGAGCGTCGAGAGCCTCGGCCTGTCGGGTCATGAGTCGTTCAGCATCCGCGGTCTGGCCACCATGGAGCCGCGCGCGGTGCTCACCGTTGAGTTGGGCGACGGCCGCACCTTCCAGGCGCAGTCGCGAATTGACGGGCCCAACGAGCTGAACTACCTCAACAACGGCGGCATCCTGCCGACCGTGCTGCGTCGCCTCTACCGCGAGACGGCTGGCAAGTAGTTCCCCCGGGTACCCCGGCCGTAGGGCGCTGCGGCCGGGGTACCTTTGGGTCTCGCTGCGCGGCAGCGCACGCCCAGCGGTTGATGGGTTCCGGACAACTCGCGAATAGCGCTCAGGGACGGCGGGTTCATCCCCTGCCGACAACTGGCCGAAGAGCGGACTCAGCGCGCCGCCTTTGGCGGCGGGCTGAACCGACGGCTGCGGTAGTCGGCAGGGGATGAACCCGCCGTCCCGGCCCGACCGCTGCGGTAGTCCGGAACCCATCAACCGCCGGGCGTGCGCCCGGCCGGGCTTAAATCGGGCGACGCGGTACTCATCACGGCTCTTATGGGGACAGACCCCACCCGGGGTCTGTCCCCACCCGGGGTCTGTCCCCACCCCACCCCCACCCCTGCGCTGAGCAGGCAGTTCGTGATTTGGGGTCTGTCCCCACCCGGGGT
>Ga0105053_10000825_pt1 | contig 50227 bp, 50 predicted proteins | sample BON01_FD_78093 | JGI IMG/M metagenome (GOLD analysis project Ga0105053, IMG submission 78093) | Freshwater microbial communities from Lake Bonney liftoff mats and glacier meltwater in Antarctica - BON-01 | ecosystem: Environmental > Aquatic > Freshwater > Ice > Glacier meltwater | place: Lake... | reverse complement strand
TGTAGCCGTGCGAGACGCAAAGACCTTGCTCGCGCAAGTTCGCTACTCCTGTAGCGATGTGACGCCAGTCACGTCCTGTAGCCGTGCGAGACGCAAAGACCTTGCTCGCGCAAGTTCGCTACTTAAAGCTGGCCAGCGACGAATGGAAACCACTCGGCCAGCGAACGGCTGGCTCCGCCTGGAGCGACTCTACGTGTAGAATCTGCTGTGTCGGCATAGGAGACATTTTTTGCACTTCAGCGAGCAACTCGGCATGATTCTGTATCGGCACGGGTCGCCTTGCAGCGGCCACGCTGACAGAGCGTAGTTGCTTTTCATTGGGTGTCAGTTCGGGGCGCAGACCCATCAAGCGGAGCTGTGCCGCGATGCTGGCACTCTGGTTGACGGCACGCTGCTCTTGAATGGTCGCGAAACGGCGCAACTCACTGCGTCCGATCGAATCGAGTGGATCGGCTTCGACTAATTCGTCGGCCTCCACGCCCTCAAGGGCTGGCTGCGAAGCCACATCCGTGGTATCATGAAAGACTGGCGTCAGCAAAGCGAAGCCTAAAGCTAGGCTAGCCGCCAGACCCGTGCCCATAATCCAACGGGGAAAGGCAGTCACTTTTCCAGCGGACTCATCCGCACGGGTGCCACGGGTCGAAGTGGCTAGTGGCATACGGTCGGAGCGCGTAGAAGAACGCTGCCCTGAGCGCGAAGATTGGCTTGCCTCGGAATTGCGAGAATTGCGAGAATTGCGAGAATTACGCGAAGAGCTCAAACGTCTCGATTTAGATCGACGCTTCGAGGCCTGCGGTTCCATCGCTAATCGCATCGCCTGATGCAGGCGGCAACGCTCTTGAAACTCTGTCTTGCGATCCACGTTCGCGGCCAACTCAGTCTTTAACTCAGCAAGGCCGTGCTGCGAGATCTCCTTATCAAGATAGAGGTTTACGAGCTCTGTAAATTTCTCTTCGGTCATGCAAAATCATCGCCCATGAGATCGCGCAGACTGTCCCGCGCACGGGCGATTCTGCTCTTCACTGTGCCCACGCTGATCTCTAATTGCTGTGCAATTTCGTCGTAGGACAGATTCTTTACATTTCGTAGAATCAAAACTTCTTTATGTTTCTCGTTCAGACCCTGCATGCATTCGGAGACACGGTCAACAAACTCTTGCGTGACGGCAGACTCTGCAGGGTTTTCGCCCGCGCAAGGAATCACATTTTCGAGAGTCAAACTACCATCATCTGTCAATGGCTGATCGAGTGAAATCGACTGGTCGCGCTTGCGGCGGAACCAATACCAGTAGCGGTTATGCGCTAAATTTGTCGCAATTTGATAGAGCCAAGTGGAAAAGGACGCATCTCCGCGAAAATTCTCGAGGCCACGGTGGGCACGGATGAAGGCATCTTGCGTCACCTCTTCCGCATCTTGTTTATTCTTAAGAAGTTGCGACACTCGCGCAAAGATGCGGTCGTAGTAGCGAGTGACTATGATATTGTAAGCAGCCATATCGCCTGTCTTAATGCGCTCGATCAGCAAGTCATCGGGGTGAATCGTCTCAGTTTTAGCAGTCATAGTTGAGTTCATGTAGGGTAGATCGTTCAAAGCTTAGATTTGTTCCAAGAAAGATCGTTCAATTTAAATAAAATTACTTTTCCTATACTTGACAAGCCTAAGTGAGGTTCCTTGTATGCCGCGCTTCAGCGTAGGGGTCGTTAGCTCAATCGGTAGAGCAGTTGACTTTTAATCAATTGGTTCCGGGTTCAAGTCCCGGACGACCCACCATCCTCGTGCAGAGGCTATATGGAGCATCTGGATCAGCTGAAAAAGAACTGCCAGCGCTTGATTCGATCATTGAATATTTCAATGTGTTACACATTCTTAGCAACGATTTGAAAAAGGCACTCCACCCTAAAGGCATTCTCTTGGGCATCCTCCTGCTTATTATGGCTATCGCATCGACCGTAGTGATTTATCAACTACGTTATAATCGCATGGATGCTGCCGCACAAACCGAGACACCATGAAGCTCGAAGAACATCCCTTTATCCAATCCGTCTCGGACGACCGCCGCGCCGCCATCGCCGACGAGGTCGAGCTCATCACTTTGGGCGACGGTGAAGTCATCTTTGCAGAAGACAGCGCCCCCGACGCACTTTTTCTGATTCTCTCAGGTAACGTCGCCTTCACCAAAGAGAAGCTAGACGGCAGCCTGCAGAACGTCAGCCAATCCAGCGAAGGCAGCTTCTTCGGCGAAGTCGGCGTTTTCACCGGCGAGCACCGCGCACTAGGTGCCGTCGCCCTAGGCCACTGCACCATCGCCCGCGTGCCAGAGCCTACGGTCAAGAAGATCATCGAAGATGCCGAACCAGTGCGCCGCATCCTCGAAAGCGTGATCCACCACCTCAAAAGCACGACCGATCACTATATGGACGAAGTCATGCGCACCGAGAAGCTCACGCTTGTCGGCACGATGGTTTCCTCCCTGCTGCACGATTTCAAGAATCCGTTTTCGATCATCAGCCTCGGCTCCAACATCATCGCGCAACGCTATAAAGACGACCCGAAGACCTCCAAGATTTGCGAAAACATGGAGTCACAGATCCGCCGAATGGTCAACATGGCCAACGACCTGGCTGCCTTCGCGCGTGGCGACAGCCAGATCGAAATTGCCTATGTTAACATCGACACCCTTTTCGATCAGTTCCGGGAGCTCAACACCCCCTTCTTCAAAGACCAAACGGTCGAGCTAGTGATGCAAGCCAATGGCACCAGCCTACAAGGCGACTTCAGCAAACTGCTGCGCGTGTTGCAGAACTTGATCAGTAATTCGATCGAAGCGCTGCATAACGCGGATATCAACGGTAAAGTCGAAGTGATAGCCGATCAGAATGAAAAAGCCGTCACCCTGACAATTGCCGACAACGGCCCTGGCATTCCCACTGATATACGCGAAACGTTTTTCGAGCCCTTCGTCACACGTGGCAAAAACGAAGGCACTGGCCTCGGCACCGCCATCGTCAAATCCATCGTCGAAGCCCACCACGGCGAGATCGACTTCGAGACCAGCGCGCAAGGCACCACCTTTACGATTCGGTTGCCGAGAAAAGCGTAGCTTTTTAACTCACGCCGACCGCGCTCAAAAACGCACGCGCAATAATCATGTGCCCGACACCATTGGGATGCACACGATCCCCACAAAGCGACTGTGTTGGTTGATGCGCTAAGTATTTATCAAAGGCCGCCTGCGTATCGACAAATATTGCGTCAAACTCCGCCGCCAGCTTTTGAGTGATGGCAGCATAGACATCCATTTTTGCACGCATCGGATCTTCGCGATTTGTTTCCAGAAAATACGGCGTCATCAAAACGAGTCCATCCAGCTGCGGGCGTGTCTTGGCCAGCAAGCTACGATAAATCGACTCGTATTGCTCCGGCTCCACCTGCACTGCCCCAGGCTCACTATCAAACTGCCGCCAGACATCGTTGATCCCGATCATAACGGAGAGCCAGTTCGGCTCTAAATCGAGCACGTCGGTTTGCCAACGCGCCGCCAAATCCGTCACACGGTTGCCACTGATCCCCGTGTTCAAAACGCGCACCGGAGTTTCCAGCACAGCCGCACCAAGCACACTGTCCACAAAGCTAACATAGCCAGAACCGAGGCCAGGCCCACTGCGCTGCCCGAGAGGGCGACCACGCCCGCAATCTGTAATCGAATCGCCGATAAATAATAGTTTCTGGTTCGGTTTAAATGGGATATTCATGGCTCATCAATTCAACGCCCACACAAAGTGAAGCAAGCCAAAATCACCCCATCAATAGCCATGCATCAAACGAATCCCCACACTCGCACAGGCATTAGACCGCTCGTTCAATAATTGAGCCATGCGCGCTGCACCATAGCTGGAGCTGGTATGCAAGCGCACCTCCACTTCGACGGCCTCAGCTACTGGCGGGTTCAAGATCAGGAAATCCAAAAAAGCAGAGACTGCATCGTGCCCCGTATGCCCGGGATCAGTGCGCCCCAATTCGTAGTCAAACGAAGCCAGCATCGGAATGCCATACGTCTGCAAAATCTCCAGCATCGACGCCACCGTCCGACAAAGCACCCAATTCTCCCCCGTTCGCGGCGGGTGCCGGATGTCATCGAGATAGAGTGCGTAGTCGTCCATGGGGTCAGATTAGGTTAATTATCTGATCCAAGATATGACAACGAGAGCCATTTAGGCTAGAATGAAAAAACATAATTAGGACCATCTTCTAGAAGGTTTGATCCTTAACCGTTAATGATGGTAGCGCTGAGTGGCTCACTCAGCACGTTTACAAATGGCGCCCGAGCAGGACGTGTACGGTGTGAGCCACACCGCGCTACCCGAGCAGGACGTGTACGGTGTGAGCTTGTCGAAGTGGTCGAATTGGTATTGCGTCAAGTGACGCCCCTACAAAAAAACGCGTCCTTTTATGAAAGACGCGTTTTGGAAATTTGTTTGGCCGTGAAAATGGCGTTCGGGACGAACGCCGCTACCTTCTACGGCCTTTGGCCAGCTTTTGAGCGATGAGGAACTGGATGTTGCTCTCGAGGCGTTCGACTTGTGTGGGGTCGACGCCTTCTTCTTCGGCTTGTCGGAGGGCTTCCTCGGCGCGGGCTTGGGCGGACTCGACTTCGCCGAGGTCGATCTCCTTCACATCCACGGCGGCTTCGGTCAGCACCGAGATGGTGTTTCCCAAAACTTTGGCGAAGCCGTAGTCGACAGCGATAAACTCGGTCACGCCGTCCTTCATGATCTTCAACTCCCCAGCGACGATCTTCGTCACTAGCGGGATGTGACCAGTCAAAATACCGGTTTCACCCGAATCCGTCGGTAAGACGACTTGGTTGGCCTCAGTGCTGAGGACTTTTGCGTCGGGTGTGAAAATCTCGAGAGTAAGCATTCTGATTTGAATTAGGAGTTCTTATTCGCTTCGATCGCCATGTCGATACTGCCCTTCATATAGAGGTCGTTCTCGGCGAGGTCGTCGCATTCACCGTTGAGGATCATTTGGAAGCCTTTGATCGTGTCGGCAGTAGTCACGTATTCGCCGGGTGTGCCGGTGAATATTTCCGCTACGTGGAATGGCTGCGAAAGGAATTTTTGCACCTTTCGTGCGCGGTAAACGGTTTGCTTGTCCTCGGGGGAAAGCTCGTCGAGACCGAGAATCGCGATGATATCCTGCAGATCTTTGTAGCGTTGAAGCACGTTTTGCACGCCGCGCGCGCACTTGTAGTGCTCTTCGCCAACAATGGTGGGATCGAGCGCGTTGGAGATCGAAGAGAGGGGATCCACCGCAGGGTAGATGCCGAGCTCGGCGATGGAACGCTCCAGAACGATGGTGGAGTCCAAGTGAGCGAAGGTGTTGGCTGGCGCGGGGTCAGTCAAGTCATCGGCAGGGACGTAAACGGCTTGGAAGGAGGTAATCGAACCCTTCTTGGTGGAGGTAATACGCTCCTGAAGGTTACCCATTTCCTGAGAAAGTGTGGGCTGGTAACCCACCGCAGAGGGCGAGCGACCGAGCAGCGCGGACACCTCGGCACCCGCTTGAGAGAAACGGAAAATGTTATCCACGAAGAGCAGAACGTCCTGGTTCATTTCGTCACGGAAATACTCGGCCATAGTGAGACCGGACAGGGCGACACGCATACGAGCACCGGGGGGCTCGTTCATCTGACCATAGACCAGAGCCACTTTGGATTTGCTGATATCGTTTTGGTCGATAACACCTGCGTCGGACATTTCGTGGTAAAGGTCATTACCCTCACGAGAGCGCTCACCGACACCAGCGAATACGGAGTAACCACCATGCGCCTTAGCGATGTTGTTGATCAGCTCCATGATGACAACGGTCTTACCGACACCCGCACCACCGAAGGCGCCAACTTTACCACCCTTGGTGAAGGGGCAAATGAGGTCGATGACCTTGATGCCGGTCTCGAGGATCTCGGCATCGGTTGCTTGGTCGATCAGTGCGGGAGGCATGCGGTGAATCGAGCGACGCTCGTCTGTGCCGACGGGGCCCTTTTCGTCCACGGTATCTCCAGTGACGTTGAAGATACGTCCGAGGACGGCTTCACCGACAGGGACAGAGATCGAGGAGCCTGTCCCAACGACTTCCATACCGCGGACGAGGCCGTCGGTGGTTGTCATAGCAACGGCGCGGACGAGACCTTCGCCGAGGTGCTGTTGCACTTCGAGCGTGAGGTTCTTTTCAACGCCACCAACTTGGTAGGCGATTGTGATCGCGTCGAAAATTTCAGGGACGCTGTCTTGCGGGAAGGCAGCGTCGACGACGGCGCCGATGACTTGGACGATTTTACCGTTTTTGCTCATGAGTAAAGGGTTGTTAGTTGAAAATTGTTAAGTAGTTGGGTGGCTAGAACGTAGCCGAATTCGTGAGAATTTGGACAGACGAGACCGACGGAGCCGACGACCAAAATCTTATGATTTCGGCTACAGGGAGATGTGACTTCGACTGGCTTTGGTTCTGCATGGTGATTAGTGGGCGGCAGCGGCGGCGGCGATTTCGAGTATTTCCTGGGTAATCGCGGCTTGGCGAGCCTTGTTATAATCGAGAGTGAGGTCGTCGACGAGGTTCGATGCGTTATCCGTAGCGGACTTCATCGCAACCATACGTGCCGAGTATTCGGCGGCGCGGCTTTCGAGCAGGAGCTGGTGGATAATGACTTTGACGTAAAGGTCGGGCAGCTGTCCGAGGACTTCTTCGGCGGATGGCTCAAAGACCATTTCGCGCTTATCACTGCGGGCGGCGAGGATGTCGTTTTCGCCGGCTACGCGCTTCTTGAGTTGATCAAGCACTTCACGCAGATCGACGATGGGGAGGAGCGATTGGATGACGGGCTCTTGCACGAGCACGTTCACAAAACTCGGGTAAGCGACCTCGATGGTATCGATTTCGCCCTTAAGGAACGAGTCGATCAGGTGCTTGAGCATCGGGCGCAGCTCTTTAAAGTTGGCCTTATCGGAGACGGTGAAATCGGCAATCAAAGCGCGCTTGGAGCGGGCAACAAACTGCGTGGCTTTGCGACCGACGGTGATAAATTTAGCGTCACCCTTGACCTCGTCGACAACCTTGCGAAAGAGGTTGGTGTTAAGGGGGCCGCACAGACCTTTGTCGGTCGAGAGGATGAGGATGCCGCGTGTTTTGACTTCGCGCTTCTCAAAGAAGGGGTGCGAAATGGCGGCACCGCTCAGGTCGAGCTTTTCGCCGACGGTGTCGAGCAGATCGGCGAGGAGCAAGGCGTAGGGACGACCGGCTACGGCGGCGTCCTGCGCACGTTTCATCTTGGAGGATGAAACGAGCTGCATCGCACGCGTGATCTGCCGGGTGTTTTTAACCGACTTGATACGGCGGCGGATGTCGCGGAGATTGGCCATTGTGGAGAATTAGGAATTAAAAATTAGGAATTAGGAAATTCACCCTGAAGCTTACGCGGAGAAGCCGGCTTGCCACTCTTCGAGAGACTTCTTGAGGGCGGCTTCGGATTCGTCGCTGATTGCTTTTTCGGAACGAATGGTGTCCATGATCTTGGCACCACGGGTTTCTAGAAAGTCGCGCAGGCTGCTGGTCGCCGTGACGATCTTAGCCACGTCGATCTTATCGAAGAAACCGCTTTGCACCGCCCAGATAAGGGAGGATTGTACTTCGACGGGGATCGGATTGAAAGCGGTTTGCTTGAACAACTCCACGACGCGGGCACCACGCTCAAGCTGAGCCTTGGTCTTGGCATCGAGGTCGGAACCGAACTGTGCGAAAGCAGCGAGCTCGCGAAACTGAGCGAGTTGAAGCTTAACCTTACCCGCGACCTTCTTGATCGCCTTGATCTGCGCGGCAGAACCCACACGAGAAACGGAAAGACCGACGGAGACCGCTGGGCGGATACCTTGATTGAAGAGGTCGGTTTCGAGGAAGACCTGACCATCGGTGATGGAGATCACGTTAGTCGGGATGTAAGCGGACACGTCGCCCGCCTGAGTTTCAATAATGGGCAGCGCAGTGAGCGAGCCGTTACCATTGTTCTCATTGACACGAGCGGAACGCTCCAGGAGGCGGGAGTGAAGATAGAAGACGTCACCGGGATAGGCTTCACGACCGGAGGGGCGCTTCAGAATGAGGGAGATTTGGCGATAGGCGACGGCTTGCTTAGAGAGGTCATCATAAACAATGAGCGCATCCATACCGTTGTGCATAAAGTATTCACCCATCGACGCACCAGCAAAAGGAGCGATGTATTGATTGGCAGGATTGTCCCCAGCCGAAGCAGAAACAATGATGGTGTATTCCATCGCGCCGGCTTTTTCGAGAACGTTGATGGTGCGAGCGATGTTGGAATTCTTCTGACCAATCGCGACGTAGATCGAGTAAACGGGGCGAAAGCCTTCGGGGAAGGTGCCGTCTTCGTTACGGTGCTGGTTGTTGATTTTGGCCTGATTGATGATGGTATCGATCGCGATGGTCGTCTTACCAGTAGAGCGGTCACCAATGATGAGCTCGCGTTGGCCACGGCCGATGGGGATCATCGAGTCGATCGCCATGATACCTGTTTGCATCGGCTGATCGACTGACTTACGAGGGATGATGCCGGGAGCGACTTGGTCGACCGGATAGGTTTCTGTCGAGTCGATCGGGCCCTTGCCGTCGATCGGACGACCAAGCGCATCGACCACGCGGCCGAGAAGACCCATGCCGACAGGAACAGAAAGCAGTTTGCCCGTGGTGGCCGCTTCGTCGCCTTCCTTGAGCTTGGAATAGTCACCAAGGATGACGCAACCGACTTCGTCTTCTTCAAGATTCAGGGCCAGACCGGTGACGCCGTCGCCGAAATCGATCATTTCGTTATACATAATACCCGAGAGACCGGAGAGCTTGGCCACGCCATCGGCGATGGAAACAACCTTGCCGGTGTTGGATTTGACGGCGCCGGCTTGGAAGCTAGCGATTTCGTTTTCGATTTGTTCGACTATAGAGCTCATAGTAAAATGGTATGCAGGTAAAATGTATGAAAGTGGGCCCTTCGACAGGCTCAGGATAAATAAGGTAGATTAGTGGACGTTTTCGGCGAGGCGTTGCAGGCGACCGGCGATGGAGGCATCATAGACATCGTCACCGACACGGACACTGACCCCGGCGATCAATGAAAAATCTTGTTTAATTTCAGCGCTGATGGGACGACCGTAGAGCGCGGAGAACTTGCTCTCGATGTCCTTAAGAGATTCGGCGCTCAAACCCGAAGGTGTCGAAACGACGGCAGTTTGCAGAGCGACCTCGCGACGCAGATAGCCAAGGTAGGCCTTGAGTGTCGCCAAGGGGAAACGGAGTTCAACCTGCTTAAGGCCAGCGAGTACTTCGCCGACTTTATCTTCGGTCACGACACCGCTGTCATCCTTCGAAAGCTCAACGAGCTTCTTAGCTAACTTGGTGATCTTTTTATCGCGTTTCATTAGGTCAAAAATAGGGGCTTAGCCAGCACTGGCCAATTCTTTGGCAGCTGAATCGGAGAAGGTTTGCTTCTCCACATCGGAAAGGTCGCGGGAAAGCACCTTGGAAGAGGTCGCGACGACGAGACGTGCCACTTCTTGGCGGACGTCGGAAAGCATCTTTTGACGCTCCAACTGAGTGGCTTCACTGGCCTTACGGATGATGGCCTCGGCTTGTGCAGCGGCCTCTTGAGTCTTGTGCTCGATCATCTCCTTCGATTGCTCGCGGGCTTCGGTCAGGATCTTTTGTGCATCGATCGCGGCTTGCTTGATCTTCTCGGCGCGCTCGCGCTCGGCTTCGGATAGCTGTGTTTTCATTTCTTCCGCATACTGAAGGCCGTCGGCGATCTTTTGCTGACGCTCATCGAGGGTCGCCACGATCGGCTTGACGGCCAATTTGTAAAGGACGAAGGCAACCAAGCAGAAGTTCACCATCTGCGCGAAAAGTGTCGACCAAGTGACGCCGAACTGTCCTGCAAGTTCGGAAATCATACCGCTCTCCTCTGCGTGTATCTCTGCGGGAGTGTACCCGGTCAGTTCTTCAGCGACCTCATGGGCCACTGCGTGCGCATCTTCTGCAGCGATCAAGCCGAGAGGAAGGGTCAGTGCGAAAAGCAAAGTGATGAAAATGGCCTTCATGGGACGGATGGGCGGACGGTAAGGAGGAGGGAGGTAGAATCGAAAAGTGCCGACGGTCGCTAAATCTGCGACCGTCGGCATAAACTTCGTGGATTGATTAGCCAGCCATTTTGCCAAGGAAGATGGCAAAGAAGACGATCGCTTCAGCGAAAGCCATCGCGATGATGGACTGAACGAGGATCTTGGTGGCGGCTTCCGGGTTACGACCGACGGATTCACAGGCTTTATAGCCGATGAGACCAATGCCGAGGGGCACTGCGAGTGTAGCTGCTGCTACATGGATGTTACCTGTGATGCCTGATGTGGCTTGTGCGATGATTTCGAACATAATGTATGTCTTTTTGTGTTTAGTATTTAGTGGTTTTCTGCGCCCGCTCACGATTTGCTACATGATCCCGAGCACGGAAAGTTTTTTTGAAAAAATTATTAGTGGGCTTCTTCGTCGTGATTCGTCATGAGCCCGATATAAATAGCGACGAGGAGAGTAAAGATGAGTGCCTGCACGACGCCAACGAGCACCTCGTAGAAGTAGAACGGAATCGGCACGATGTAAGGTGCCATCCCTGTCATACTGGCGAGCAAGTTTTCGCCCCCAAAGACGTTGCCATAGAGACGGAAGGACAGAGATACGGGGCGAAACGCGATCGAAATGACTTCGATAAAGCCAACTAAGACGAAGATTGGGATCAGCATCATATAGATTAGCGGTGGCGTTTCCTTCTTATCGGCTTTATTGCCGAAGAGCTCCCAGATGAAGAACTTGGGGCCGGCCACTTTCAAGCTGATGAATAACCACGCGATCATGGCGACAAGTGCCATCCCGAAGGTAGCGTTCAAGTCGGAATTAGCGGGGCGCATCCAGTATTGCATGTGTCCGTGCTCATTGTAAAAACCGAACACACCGACGCCCGGAATCAAACCGCTCCAATTGTGGATTAGAATGAAGAGAAAGAGGCCGATCAAAAGCGGAAAGGCCATCGAGAAGGCTTTTTTGCCCACAATCGGTTCTAGTAAGTCTTTCAGACCATTAATCAAACTCTCCATCACAGCCTGCCCACGACCGGGAATCATCTTCGGCTTTCCGACACTCCAGCGGATCACCAAAATCAGGAGAATCGAAATCACCCACGTCGTAACGATAGAATTGGTGATCGGCAGGTTAAAGATCTGCGTCAATTCATACGGAGACGTGCTTACGCTATCATCCGCTGCATGCAGGGCGGATGCGGTTCCAGAAAGAAGAAAGACTGTTGGTAGTAGCTTGTTCACAAAGAACTGAGTAGAAAAATAAAAACCGCGGTTAGCCCACGGAGAAGCGAATGTGATGGAGAGCCATTCTCGGCGCGTCAACCCTTGTTTTGCAACCCGAGTACCAAGATTAGAGAAGCTTATAAAACCGAAAACTCACATCGATTCTTCTAAACTTGCCAAACACTGAATAATCGCAAGATTCAGGATCATGTCAGAGCTTACCAATCTCACCGATCGACTTGCGCATCTACGCGACCGCAAGGGCAGTTCGCCTGTGATCACAGGGAACGAATCCAAGCCGACCCCACCGAGAAAAACAAGGAAAAAGCTCCCCGAGCGCCGATTCGCTACCGATTATTTTATGTTTTTTGTCTATGCGCTTCTGGCGGTAGCCGTATTCACGCAATTCGTGCTGATTGCGTGGCTAGATGTTTTGTAGGAGCGTCACTTGGAGATGCGTAGCGGTTGGAACAACCGCCCTCCCCTAGACTCGCTTTGCCACCACGGAGAAATACTCGTCCATCAGGCTCTGGAAGTAAGTCTCGCTCTCGTAGGGCCACTGCGCGGACTCTTCGATCACCCATTCGGGATGCGCATCGAGGTGCGCCAGCGTCCATTCAAAGTAAGGGCGGTCGTCCGAACGGAAGCAAAACTCCCCTCCCCGATCCGTGCGGCGTGCCACTTCATCCAGAAAACTGGCTTGTACCATGCGACGGCGGTGGTGCTTGACCTTCGGCCAAGGATCCGGAAAAAGCAAGACGGTGCGCTCAAAACGGATGGCTGACGGCAGCATTTCCAAAAACTCACCGAGTTCTGCTTTATAGAAGTGGAGGTTTTTCAAGCCGCGCTTGGCCTTCTTATCATTCCCCTTGCGAATGCGCCACGATATTAGGTCGATCCCCACAGAAATCGCATCGGGATTGGCCAGCGCGTAGTCGACCAGCCAATGCCCATGCCCACAGCCCGCCTCGAAGAGGATGCGGTCAACGCCAGCTAGGTCGGCGTAGCACGCCTGCGCGAGCTCCGCCTTGCGCACGGCTTGTTTCTCGAGTTCGCGCGCATGGGCTTCAGAAATTTCAATCATGGGATGAATAAAAAGCCCGCCGAATCGGCGGGCTTTTGCAAATGCTTATTATTAAGCAAATTACCCTTCGCCGCCATCGTCACCAATTGCCTCCACAGGGCAGCCTTCGAGGGCTTCCATGCACAGGTCGGTCTCCTCTTGGGAAGTCGGCTGCTTGAAAACAAAGGAGTAACCTCCGTCTTCGTTGCGGGTAAAGTTTTCCGGAGCAGTTTCACGGCAAAGGTCACAGTCGATGCATTGCTCATCGACGTAGAACTTACCTTTTACATTTTCCGGCCATTTTTCATCTAGTTCTGCCATTCATGGGAAAATTCGCTTTTTCGATGGCGAGTCAAGCGGGAAGCGGTCACAAAGCGCAGGTTTCCAATACTCTGACTGCGCCCTTGAATTCTGATAATTTATCCTCACACTGCCGCGCTCACTTTGAAACCGACCGCGCCTATTGCCGTCCATAAAGACCTGAATTTAATTACATCATGACAAAACAGAACGAAGAAATCTCTGAAGAATTTGAAGAGCCCACTATCGAAGCGACCGAAGCGAACGATTCCACTGCCGACGAAACTGCGGAAGCAAACGAACCCGTGCTGACCGATCTCGAAAAGGCACAAGCCGAAGCGGCAGATATGAAGAGCCGCTACTTGCGCTCGGTTGCGGACATGGAAAACTACCGCAAGCGCATCGCCCGCGAGAAGCAGGACATCATTCGCAACGCGGCAGCCAATGTGGTTGAATCCCTGCTACCCGTGCTCGACAATATGAAGCTCGGCCTGCAAGCCGCCGAAAACCATCCAGAAGCGAAGGACGTGACTTTCGGCTTCAAGATGGTGGACGACCAGCTCAAGAAGTCACTCTCTGAGCAAGGCCTGCAAGAACTGATCCCCGATGGCGAAAGCTTCGACCCCAATCTGCACGAATGCATTGCTCACCAACCCTCCGAAGAGGTCAAAGAAGACCACGTCATCCAAACCGTGCGCGCGGGCTATCGTCTCAATGATCGACTCATTCGCGCAGCCAGCGTGATTGTATCGAGCGGACCCGCAAAAGAAGAGAGCTAAACAAATATGGCGAACGACTACTACGAACTTCTCAACGTCTCACGCGACGTTTCTGAATCCGACTTAAAAAAGGCTTACCGCAAACAAGCGGTCAAATACCACCCGGACAAAAACCCGGGCGATGCCACCGCAGAGGCCAAATTTAAGGAAATTTCCGAAGCTTACGACGTACTTAAAGACGCCGACAAGCGCGCTGCTTACGACCGCTACGGCCACGCCGCCTTTAAGCAAGGAGGCATGGGCAACCCGGGTGGTGGCATGGGCGGCATGGGGGGCCACGACCCCTTCGACATCTTCCGCGAAGCCTTCGGCGGCGGAGGTGGCGGTGGCGGCGGTATCTTCGAAGAATTCTTCGGTGGTGGCGGCGGCGGACAATCCCGCGGCGGTGCCCAGCACGGTGCCGACCTGCGCTACGACCTAGAGATTTCGCTCGAAGAAGCGGCTAAGGGTACCGAGAAAGAAATTAAATATCGCCGCCCCATTTCCTGCAAAAAGTGCAGCGGCTCGGGCGCGGAGCCCGGCTCCAGTAAGGTCACTTGCTCAACCTGCGGCGGCGCAGGCCAAGTCACCTCTAACCGTGGATTCATTAGTTTCCGTCAAGTCTGTCCCAGTTGCCAAGGCGCCGGGCAAACCATCGAGAAGCCCTGCGGCGATTGCCGTGGCGAAGGCCGCGTGATGGACAGCAGCTCGGTGACGGTGCGCATCCCCGCGGGTGTCCACACCGGCTCGAAGCTACGTTCTGCAGGCAAAGGCGAAGCCGGCCACATGGGCGGCCAAGCAGGCGACCTCTATATCATCATCCACGTCAAAGAGCACGAGCTCTTCGAACGTCATGATAACGACCTCTTCTGCGAGGTGCCGATCAAATTTACCCTCGCCGCGCTCGGGGGCTCGATCAGCGTGCCCACCCTCTTCGGCAAAGGCTCGCTCAAGATCCCGCCAGGCACACAGACCGGCACCACCTTCCGCTTGCGAGATCAAGGCATCCCCGCGCTACGCGGCGGCCGCAAAGGCGACCTCCTGATCCGGGTACAAGTGGAAGTGCCGACCAAGCTAACGAGTGAGCAAACTGCCAAGCTCGAAGACTATGCCGAAGCCTGCGGTGACCCCGCCAATCCGGTCAGCGAATCCTTCGTCGAGAAAGCCAAGAAGTTTTTCCGCTAGGCCGCTAAAGAACTTTTTGGTTTACCAGTTATCGGTTTTTTAGTTTCCAGTTATGTCTTGTTGAAAAACTGAAAACCAGATAACTGACAACAGAACAACTCCAAGAACCATGTCCTATCCAATCGTCATTCTCGGCTCCGGTCGCGGCACCAACGCAGAAGCGCTGCTCAAGGCTGAGTCCAAAAAGAAATTGGGCGCAGCCAACATCGCGGCGGTCATCAGCGACCACGAGGACGCCGGCATCCTCGCACTTGGGCAAAAGTATAAAGTGCCCGCGATCTATCTCGATCCGGGGCGCAAAGGCGCCCGCCTGACCGATGCTGCCGAGCAGGCCTACATCGAACGCATTCAAAGCTTCTCCCCCAAGCTCATTGTGCTGGCGGGATTCATGCGCATCATCACGCGTCCGTTCATCGAAGCTTTTGAAGGCCGCATGATCAACCTGCACCCCAGCCTGCTGCCCAGCTTTCCAGGAATCAGCGCCATACAGCAAGCCTACGAGCACGGCGTCAAAATCACTGGCTGCACCGTGCACTGGGTCACACCCGAGCTCGACGCGGGTCCTATCATCGACCAAAAGGAAGTGCGTATCGAAGACTCGGATACACTAGAGATTTTAACTAAGAAAGTCCACATCGCCGAGCACGCGCTCCTGCCCGACATCGTCACCCGCCTAAGCAAAGGCAAAATCTCCGCACCCAAACGATAAACTCACTTTCACTTTCACTCGGCGCAAAGCGCCGCATTATGAGCAACCAAGTTGAACTCCGCGCCGGCATCCCTGATGAAATGGCCGACCCCCTCGATGACTATTTTTGCGAGACTGAATCGCCCTATTGGGGCATCATGCAAAAGGAGGTCACCGATCCCTACGAACTGTTCGGCATCTTCCCCGACGAGACGACGGCTGCATCCGCGCTCGCCGCACTGCGCGAGGATTTCAAGAACCTGCCCGCAGACTTCGAGCTGACCGAGATTATTGATACCGACTGGCAAAACGCCTACAAAGAATTCGTCAAGCCATGGAGCGACCGGCAGTTGCACTGGATTCCCCTCTGGGAGCGTGACAACCTCAGCGCACCCACAGGCAGCGCAGTTGTCTATCTCGATGCCGGCATGGCCTTCGGCACAGGAGCCCACGAGACGACGCGCCTCTGCGCCCGCCGCCTGCTGGACTATCTCGAAGCGCACCCCGACGCACTCGACAGCCACGATTTAATCGACGCCGGTTGCGGTTCCGGCGTGCTGGCACTCTCCGCCTCAGCGCTTGGTTTCAAAAAAATCTACGGCTTCGACTTCGATCCCGAAGCGATCACCGTGTGTCACAGCAACTCCGAAGAAAACGCGCACCTCGCAAAGCCCGAGTTTGCCGTGGCCGATTTGGAAAAAGGCTTCGCCGGTGGCCGCCAGGGCGAGCTCGTGCTGGCCAACATCCAGACCGATGTGCTCCTCCCTCACAGCGATCCACTCGTGAATGGCGTCAAAGCCGGCGGCACATTGGCACTCAGCGGCATTTTAACTAAAGAGCTGGAACAAGTGCGCAGCCACTATGCGGGGCAGTTTGCCACGCAGCGCCCCGACGTGACTATCACCATCGACAGCCGCGAAGACGGCGAATGGGGCGATCTTAAGTTTCAACTGTCCTAATCTTAATCCTAATCCCTTCTGCCGCCCTGGATTAAGAGTAAGATTAGGATTACGATTAAGAATATGGATATTTGAACCTGAATACAGGTTAGCACGATTCCGTGCTTGCGGAACAAAAGAAGATCCTCACATAATGCGCTCCAATGCAAAGTATTGGGGAACGACTAGAAGAAGCACGTAAGCGCAAGGGCATTTCCCTGCGTGAAGCCGCCGAGGCGACTAAAATCCGCAGCGATTTTCTCGGTTATATCGAGCAAAATCAAATGGATTTTGATCTACCCGAGCTCTACAAGCGTGGGTTTCTCAAAAACTATGCCCGCTACTTAAAGTTGGACGTCGAGAAGATCATGACCGACTACACCGCGCAGCAGCTGGGCAACTCCCGCCTCGGTAAAAAAGGTGGCGCCGAATGGTTCGGCCAAATGGAGGTCAAAAAGGCTGAAAGCGAAGAGTCCGCAGACCGCGCCGAATCTGAAGAACAAGCACCCTACGGTCGCATCGCAGCCAAGCCCGCCCAGCGCGAAGATGCCCAGGCAAACGAAGAGGAGGAAGCGGACAAAACTTTTTACATGAAGATCGGCCTGATCTTCGCCGGCACCCTCGCCCTAGTTTTCGTCGTGTTCGGCCTCATCTGGGCGATTCTCGGCAGTGGTGGCTCCGACGAAACAGAGCTCAGCCCTGAGCTACGCGACTCGTCTGAGATCACGCAAGCTGCGGATACAACCACGCCTCAAGCGATCGATGCCAACAGCGTGACCTTAGTCGCGAGTGGTAATGTTTACGTGCTCGTCAGGCAGCAGTCCGACGATAAAGAACTTTACCGCAAGACCATGAGTGCCGGCGAGACTGTCACTTTGCAAAAAGACGGTGCCGTGGACATTCTCTTCACCGCAGGTGAGAACATCCTAATCGAAACTGGTGGCGAACGCCTCCGCCCGAGCACATCAGGCACGGCGAAAATTACGATTCAGTAGAAGCGAACGTGGCGTGTTCGCTTGCGAACGTGGCGTGTTCGCTTGCGAACGCCCGAATCGACGGAAAGACCGCGCAGGCCGTCGCAAGCGACGACGCCACGTATACTTACCGGATCAAAGACTTAAAGTCTTCGAACTGTCCGGTGAAACCGCCTGGCACGCCTTTGTTGATCACGGCTACCGCGTCGTGCGAATGTAAGGATTCGAGATGGGCGCAGGCGACCTGGAAGTCGACGATCTTTGACTCGCTGTCGAGTTGCTCGTAGAGCAAACGCGCGGCATCTTCGACAAATTTGGTAAAAGCTCCGTTCATTTCGGCGAAGGCTTGCTCGTCCTCGCGTTTGACCATGACTTGCGTCTCGGTCTGTAAGGCTTCGAGGCAGAGCTCTTGCACGCGCTCGACGCTGAGGTGTTGGCCCTCCGCCACTTCCACGCTGACACGGGCAGTGCTGCGCTGCGAGTGCGGGATGCCATAAACATCGCGGCTCTCACGAGCGTGCTCCGAAAGCTCCGAGGAGCACGGGCAGGCTGAGGAGTAAATAAAATCGAAGTGAATGTATTTGCGAAAGCGGTTGAGCTCATCCACGCGGCCCTCGAAAGCGGCACGGTAGTACTGCCAGCCCTCTAAACCGCTACGCAGGCTCGGCTTGAGGATGGGATATTCGAAGGAAAGCTTCAGCTGAGCGCGGTGCGCGCTGATCTCCTCTTTATATTGAAGGAGGATTTCGTTGAGCAGATCCGGCGTAAAGATGCGGTCTTGAAAAGTGTAAAATACCCGCATGATGCGAGACATGTTGATGCCCTTTTGATTCGCCTCGAGGGAGACCGTGCCAGTGACCGATGTTTCCAGAGTCAGAGTATCCGAGCTCGGCGTGATGTAGCGGAGCGGGAGGCGGAAATTGGAAATGCCGACCTTGAGGATGGGCACATTCGCACCAAAAATCTGCTGCGAATCTGCATTTTGCATATCAGGCAGCGCCGCGCGATACTCGTCGGTCAGGACGAAGTCGCGGTCGTAAACCTTGCTCGGTTTGAGCGCGGGGGCACTCAACTGATTCGGCGATGTTGGACTGGATTCGGATTTCATGTGACTCGGTTCGTAAGAACGATGTGAACTTTACAGTATAACAAGATGTCGCCGAACAGCTAAAGCGCAAGCTCACGGCTAAATTCAGACGAGGGGGAGAACTAAAGTATCCATCGGCTTGGTGGCAAGCGTGTAAAAAGTCTTTGCCGAGGCCGTCCCGATCACTCAACTTGCCCCCAATGTCCGTCGAATTCCAAATTTTAGGCTCTAGCAGTGGTGGTAACTGTGCACTTTTACAGACGGGGCACAGCAAAGTGCTCGTCGATGTCGGCTTTTCCGCCAAGCGTATCGGCTGCCTGCTCGAAGCTGTCGGCGTGTCGCTCGACGCCATCGATGCGGTCTTTTTGACTCACGAGCACAGCGACCACGCCCAAGGCATTCGCGGCCTGGCCAAGCGCACCAATCTACCCGTATTTGCCAACCGCGATACCGCCGACGCGGTGCAAGCCAAGGCCACCAAGCCCGTGAATTGGCAGGTTTTCCAGACGGGCACCGACTTTGTCTTTCGTGACCTCAAGGTGCGATCTTTCGCCCTCCCGCACGATGCCTACGATCCCGTCGGCTACAGCTTCGCTTGGGGCGAAGAGGGCGATCTTTTTTCACCTCCTCGCAGCCTCGCTTGGGTCACCGACCTCGGCTACGTGCCCGAGCACGTGAAAGTGCACATGCGCAAGGTACACACCCTCGTGATCGAGGCCAACTACGACGAGGAACTGCTGGAACGCGACGAACGCCGCCCTTGGTCAACGAAACAGCGCATCCGTGGTCGCCACGGGCATCTCTCCAATCATGCTGCCTTTGAACTGATCGAAGAGCTTTCACAACAAAGCATCTTGGAAAAAGTTTATTTAGCCCACCTCAGTAAGGATTGTAATAATGTGCGCCTGGTGCGCGATAAATTTGCCTCGCTAGGGCAGAGTCTATCCATAGACGTCGTTGACCCTGAAAGCGGCACCACGCCTGCTTCTAAGATGCTCAACACTTAAATTTCCGAATATTTCCTATGAAACGAACCGTACATAAAACTAAAATCATCTTTACAATCGGTCCCGCCACGCAAGACGAGGCGACCCTTGAAAGAATGATCAAAGCTGGCGTCGATATATGCCGAATCAACATGGCACACGCCGACCACGCCTGGTCGCGCGAAATTATCCAACGCGTGCGCAAAGTCTGCGACAAAGTCGGACGCCACATCGCCATAATGATGGATGTAAAAGGCCCTGAGATCCGCACCGGTGATGTGCCCGAAACCTATGAACTTGAAAAAGACGAAATCTTTGAGTTCACCTACGGCGAAGGCATCGGCGGCCTGACTGAAGGTGGCGTGCGCCGAGTGGACGTTAACTACCCCGGCTTTTCCAAAGACATCAACGAGGGCGACACTATCCTCGTCGATAGCGGCTTGATACGCCTGCGGGTGCTCCGCATCGAAGATTCCCACGTGCGCTGCCAAGTGCTCATCCCCGGCCCCATGGGCAACCGCCGCCACATCAACCTGCCCGGCGTGCGCGTTAATCTGCCCGCGCTGACAAAAAAAGACCAAGGCGATGTCGATGTCGGCATTGAGCAAGAAATCGAATTTTTCGCCCTTTCATTCGTGCGCGAACCTAAGGATCTTGAAGAGTTCCACGCCTATCTCGAAGACCACGGCTCAAAGGCGAAAATCATCGCCAAGATTGAGGATCAACAAGCCATCACCAATCTCGAAGGTATCATCAAAGCATCCGACGGCCTAATGATCGCCCGTGGCGACCTCGGCATTGAGTGCCCCTTCGAGGATTTGCCAATCATCCAAACTCGCGCGGTCAATAGCTGCATCCAAGGCACCAAGCCCGTCATCGTGGCCACCCACATGTTGGAATCGATGATTGAGTCGCCGATCCCCACGCGTGCCGAAGTGACCGATATCGCCAATGCCATCCGCGAGCAAGCTGACTGTGTTATGCTCTCCGGTGAGACCACCGTGGGTAAATATCCGGTCGAATGTGTCGAGACCATTCAACGCATCGCCACACGAATCGAACAAGAAGAGAAGCAAGTCCTGCGCAAAGATCTAGTGCTGCATCTGCCGCGCTCGAAGATGCTGCGTGCAGCCGCCTACCTCGCTTCCGACCTTGGGGGCTCACTCGTCGTCTTCACCCGACGCGGGATTTTTGCGCAAAAGCTCTCCTCACTGCGCCCAAATGTGCCCATCTACGCCTTTACGGACAATCCCGTACTCTTCAAACAGCTCCTCATCATGCGAGGTGTCGAGCCGTTCTTTATGGAGTTCGACCACGACCACGAAACCACCATCCAACGCGCCTTTGGCCGGCTCAAACGCCAAGGTTGGCGGAAAGAAGGCGACCCAATCGTGGTGATCACCAAGATGTACGCAGGCGAAAAGTTGATCGACAGCACCCAGATACGTGCGCTTGAATAAGGTAGATCCTTCAGGATACACCTACAGTCAACCCCGCACTTATTATGGAAAAGATCAAATCCCTACTCCTTCCACTCGCACTCGTTTTTGCCGCTATCGCGGTCTTCGAATTCGGTGCCCGCTATGGTGCCACGAATATGCGCGCCTACGCGATCGCAAGTGAGTTGCAGTTCCCGCTAAATATCTACGCGCAAGCCGAAGCCAATATGGATGCAAGCTCGAAGGAGCGCTTTGCGTCAATGATCGACAACGGCATCGCAACTGGCGCCATGCACCGCAAAGTATGGTATTTAAAGAAAGACGCCCGCGCATCGCTAGATAAAGTCTTAGCCTACGCCCTCTCCGTCCGCGGCGATGCCGTGGCCGAGCGTTTCGCCTCAATGGAAGCCAGCGAGGAAATACCCGCACTCAACAAAGAAAAACTCGCGGAAATCCGCGAAGCCGTGATCGCCGCCAAAATTGAGCTAGTGGACAACGCAAAGAGCGCCGAAGAACAGGAATCCGCCACAGAATAACTGCGAAATTGATGGGGCGATACGATAAGCGGCCATATTTGCCACGCACATCAAAGCTCACGCCCGCAGCCCGGAATTTTTTGAGCATGTTGAGATTCCCCGTATCGATCATCTGAAAAACGTAGGCGCTTGCGCCAAGCAGATGAGAGGAAGCGAGAGTCAAAATATATAAACTTTCATTACAGGAAAAGGGAATCATGATGTTTCCCGAAAAAGGATCCTATTGCGATAGCTATTGTAAGGGATAAGTGGATTAACCGAGCAATTTGACGATTTTGTTATTTCATAGCCTAAAGGATTCATCATAACCTGCCCTCTCCTTTAATGAAAGCTACCCATCCAGAAGTCGAAGCACAGCTCCTCGAACGCTGCCAAGCGGGGCCGATCAGCTACCGCGACACTATAGAAGTGGCACTCTATGCAGAGGGCTGCGGGTATTACACGCAAAGCACCGAACGGGTGGGTCGCAGTTGGCGGCACGACTTCTATACGGCGGAGAGCCTTGGCCACGTGTTTGCACAGCTCGTTACGACGGCGGCGGTCGATCTGCTGCCCGAAGGCACTGCGGCAGAGTTCACCTTCGTTGAGATCGCGGCAGAGCCGGGCACCTCGCTACTCAGCCACCTGGAGACGCACCCTTTCGCGGCAGAACAGGTGATCCGCCAAGGCGAGGCCATCCATGCGGATGGCTCCGTGATCATCTTTGCCAATGAATGGCTCGATGCCCTCCCCTGCCACCGACTAATTTTCAGGAATGGCGCATGGCGCGAGCGGGGGGTCAGCCTCGATGCCGAGGGCCAGCTGTGCGAAGTCCTACTCGACCAACTGACACCCGAAGTCGCTGCTGTGGCCGAGCGCCTACCCGCGCAAATCGAGGACGGCTACGAGCTCGACTTGCCGCTCGAAGCGGAAACTGCGCTGGCCGAGCTGCTGGCGCAAGATTGGACAGGACTGATCCTACTATTCGATTACGGGCGCACATGGACCTCTCTCTTACAAGATCACCCCTCAGGCACCGCTCGCACATATAAGAAGCACGTCCAGGGCAACGACCTCTTACAGACTCCAGGCGCCTGCGACATCACTTGCGACGTAAATTGGACGCCTTTGGTGGCACTAATGGAGGCGGCAGGACTGCAATCGGTAACTTTGGAGAGCCAAGAATCCTTCCTAGTAAAGCGGGCACAGCGCGCCGCCGAAGCCATCGTTTCAGGGAGTGCGGGCAGCTTCAGCCCCGATCGCCAGACCCTAATGGAATTGATCCACCCCGCCAACATGGGGCAGCGATTTCAGGTACTTTGGGGGCTTAAGTAGAGGGCAGCCAGCCCAAGGACCAGCTGCTTTAGCTGCCGAAAGTGTGCGAGCGCATGATGTGATCGCCAGATCATAGGCGGTAGCTGAAGCAACCGATCCCAGTCGTCCGAGCAAGTACCTGCACACCCCTCAGAAAATTTCTCGAAAAAACGCTTGCTAGGTGCCCTGTGACCCCTACCTTCCAGCCTTTCAATTTTTCAACGAAGGAACTCCTATGTCACGAATTTGCGCAATCACAGGTAAACGCCCCATGAAGGGCGGCCGTATCATCCGTAAAGGTCTCACCAAGAAAAGCGGTGGTATCGGTACATCTCTAGTCAAGAACACACGTCGGAAATTCCGCCCGAATGTTCAGCGCATCCGCGTCAAGCTACCTAGCGGCGAAGTCAAGCGCATGTGGGTCTCCGTCAAGGCGATCAAGGCAGGCCTGGTAACTAAGGCCTAAATATGCCTTTTAAGCCTTTTATGCCTTTTATGCCTTAGCTGCCTTAGCTGCGACGCTGACCCGCTTCGCACAACACTTTCTAAAAAGCCTCGGTTATCCGGGGCTTTTTTTGGCTAAGCTCGAAAAATGGAACTCCTTTAAAATACCCCTTACAGAGCCAAGTAACGGATTGCCAGCCTCTGGCTTCTGCCTTCTGCTCACTGCCTTCTGAACAATTACTCACCTATGGAGACTATTCCCAGCATACGCGTCAAAGACCTCACCCGCAAATATGGGGCACTGACCGCGATCCAGAATGTCAACTTTACGGTCAATCCTGGTGAAGTCGTCGGCTTCCTCGGCCCCAATGGCGCAGGTAAAAGCACCACCATGCGGATCCTCTCCGGCATTATGTCCGCGACCTCAGGCTCGGCTTGGGTCGGCGGCATCTGCGTGGCGCAAAACCCGCACGAGGTAAAGCGTAAGATCGGGTATATGCCGGAAAACAACCCCTTACCCGACGACATGCGAGTGGTCGAGTATCTCCGCTTCCGCGCACGGCTGAAAGAAGTGCCGGGGCGTAAGCTGCGAGCCAGCGTGCAGGAAGCGATGGAAATCTGCGATCTCGCCCGCACCGCGCGTCGCAAGATCATCGGCACGCTCTCCAAAGGCTTCCGCCAACGTGTCGGGATCGCCGATGCCCTGCTAGGCAACCCCGAAGTCATCATCATGGATGAGCCGACCATCGGCCTCGACCCTCACCAGATCCAAGGCATCCGCAAGCTGATCGATAACCTGCGCGGCAAGCATACCGTCATTCTATCCAGCCACATTCTGCCCGAGATCGAGCGCTCCTGCGACCGCGTCATCATCATTAACCGTGGCCGTATCGTGGCTGCCGGCACCAGCGCTGAGTTGCGCGAGGAGTTTCTGCCCGGCAATCGCTTTAGCCTGATCGTCGAAGGCAGCGATACCGCCGTGGCCACATGCCTAGCGCACCAAGGCCTCGACGCCGCCATTCTTGAGAGCACGCCACTGACAAAAAACCGCTCAAAACTCATCCTACGCGTCGAGAACGACGGCGAGCTAGGGCCAGAACTCATCCAAGCGCTCAGCAATAGTCGCGAGTTCATCCTCCACAGCCTCGCCTCCCGCGAGCCGAACCTCGAAGAGATCTTCCTCGCCGCCACCAAGCGCTCCTGGGAAGAAACCATCGAGACCAAACCAAAGATCAGCGCTTAAGCCCCCAAATTCTAAATTCTCAATTCTCAATTCTAAATTCTCAATTCTCAATTCTCAATTCTCAATTCTAAATTCTCAATTCTCAATTCTCAATTCTCAATTAATTAAGTGCGCAACTTTTCCATACTTCTTAAACACGAGCTACGCATGCTGTTCATCAGCCCGCCCACCTATATCGCAGCGGTGCTCTTCCTCTGTCTGATGGGCTTCCTCTATTGGGCGATCTTGCGCGGCATGGTCAACACGCCCTCGGAGATATTGCCCACGGTGCAGTTCTTCAGCGTCTTTTGGATCCCCGTTTTCTTCGTCGTGCCGCTGCTCACAATGCGGAGCATCGCTGGCGAGCGCAGTATCGGAACTTTGGATACACTGATGACTACGCCGACCTCGCGCGTTGCGGTCATCCTGAGTAAATTTGCCGGTGCCTACCTATTCTACATGCTACTCTGGGTGCTCACCATCGGGTTCCCACTGCTCACCCAGAAGCTCTATCCGCACGCCGCCGAGAGTGGCGCGCTACTCGAACTGGCACCGCTCGCCGGCAGTTTCCTATTCCTCGCGACCAGTGGTCTGCTCTTTATTTCCATCGGGATATTTGCCAGCAGTGTCACCCGCAGCCAGCTGGTTGCAGGAATGCTGACCTTCACCACGCTTTTCGTTGTCATCATCGGTGGCCAGCAGATGGGGAACCTCGCCGATGCCGGGGGCGACCTCTCCTCCTGGGCGGTCGCCACGGTCAACTACCTGCAGATTTTCGAGCATTTGGACGACTTTTCCCGGGGCATCATCGATACCCGCCCCTTCTTTTATTACACCAGCACGAGTTTCCTATTGCTCGGCCTCTCCACTTTAGTGATCGAAGCGAAAGCCTAGAAAGCCCCCACTGCTCAGATGCAAATCAACCGATTCAACGAATTTCGTCTCGCGCGCCGTTTCCGCATAGCCAACCGAATGGTGCAGATCCTGCTCGGCCTCTGCCTGATCGCCTCGCTCAACTATCTGGCCGCCAAATACTTCGGCCGAATCGACCTGACGCAATCCGGTAGCTACACCCTCGCGCCCGAGTCCAAAGCCTACATCCGCGAACTGGAGGAACCGGTCGATATCATCGTCACCATTCCCAACGATCCGGAAGTCGCCGAGCTACAGCAGATCCACCAGCACCTGCGCAAACTCTTCCGCGAGTATGAAGCCGAAGGCATGCACGATGGCAAAGCCTACATTAACATCGAATTTGTCGACATCTACCGTCAGCGTAAACGTGCGCAGGAGCTATCTAACAAATACAACCTCAGCCAAGAGAACATCATCCTGGTCGCGATGGGGGAGCGCACCCGCGAGATTCGTCAGGCCGACCTCTACGAGGTGGAGGACAACCAGATCGCCGGCTTCCGTGGCGAGAAGGCCATCACCTCCGCCATCATCGACGTCTCCTCTAAAGATGAGGATAAAATTTACTTCCTGGTTGGCCACGGCGAGATGCGCCTCGACGATGTCGATCCGCTGCGTGGCCTCTCCCAGCTCGAAAGTTTCCTGCGCGAGCGAAACTACACCTTAGCCACCCTCGATCTCGCAGTGGATGAGGATGTGCCCGCCGACGCCGACCTCATAGTGGTGCCCTCCCCGCAAGCCAGCCTACTGCCCGAAGAGGTGGAAAAGCTGCGCCGCTACATGAGCGAGCGCAATGGCCGCATGATCGTGTTGATCGATCCCGGTCGTCGCCACGGAATGGAAGATCTCTTTTATGATTGGGGGGTGCTCGCCGACGACATGGCGGTAGAAGACGTTGGCCCCGACTTCCGCGCACAAGGGGGGGACCTCATTATCCGCCGCTTTGCGGAGCACCCAATCACGGAACTGCTGGTCGACTACCAGATCACCGCCCTTTTCGGCCGACCGCGCCCCATGCGCACCGATCCCGGCTCGCTTAAAGACCCTCGCCTGAAAGTCACCCAGATCATCGGCACCTCCGACCAGAGCTGGGGTGAGCGCGACTACCGCACACAAAGCCCGCCACAGTTTGACCCTGGACGCGACCTCAAAGGCCCGATCACCATTGCCACCGTATCGTCGCGCACCGCTGGCACCGAGCTAGGTATCAATATCCCCGGCGGGCGCTTCGTGGCCTTTGGTAATTCTGACTTCATCACCAACAACCGCCTGCGCGCCTTTGGTAACCGCACCCTCTTCTTCAACTCTATGAACTGGGCGCTCGCCAAGAACAGCCTACTCAACATCGCCACTCGCCCGCTTGAAAGCTATCAAGTCGTCATGAGCGAGCGCGACCTCAACCGCATTCTCATTTATTACGCAATCCTACCGGGTGCCACTGCGCTACTTGGTTTGTTGATCTATCTCATCCGCCGCCGCTAAGCACATGCGTTTCAAATTCACAGTTTTCCTACTCGCGCTCAACGTCATCACCTTTGGCCTGATCGCCTACCTGAACCATCAGGCCCAGCAGATCAAGCCCACCACCGGCGGCCTCTCCGGGCAGATCGGGCGCGAGCTGATCGATGCCGACCGCATCGAGCTGCACGGCCGTGGCCTCGAAACACCGCGCATCCTTGAGCGTAAAGGCTCCACCTGGAGCATCACCGAGCCCATGCAATGGTCGGCCAACTACTTCGCCATCAACCGCATCCTCAATCAGCTGCAGTTCCTCGAAGAAGAAGCATCTTTTCCCGTCGATGAAATTGAAAAGACCGGACAGACCCTCGCCGACTACGGGCTCGATGACCCTTTACTCAAGCTAGTGATCGCCGAAGGCGACGAAGCCATCTCGCTCAGTATCGGCACCCTCACCGAGATCGGCAACAACGTCTATTTACTCGGCCCCGATGGGCGCGAGATTTTCGTAGTTAACCGTCAGGTCATTGACGGCCTGCTAGTCAATCTAAACGACCTGCGTACCCGCGAGATTTTTGATATTCCTGTCTTTGAAGTCGATGCCCTGGGTCTGCAAATTCGCTCCGCCAGCACCGCCGATGGCAGCTCGCTCAAAGTGCGCCTCGCCCGCAACAATGGTGCATGGAGCTTCGAAGCACCGCTCGCCGCCAGAGCCGATCCCGGACTCGTGGACAAAACCATCAACACCTTGACCGCCGCCAAAGTCGGCCGTTTCGTCGAAGACCCCGATGTCGACCCCATTTTGCAAGACCTGGAAGCGCCCTTCATGCAGGTCACCATCCATGGCAACAAGCGTCGCCAAACACTGATGGTAGGCAAGCTCGACCCCTCCGCGAATCCCCCACAATACTTCGCCAAGCTAGAAGATAATCCCGCTGTTTTCACCGTGCTGGCGCGCCCGTTCGACGCCCTGCGCGAAGCCCAAGAAGCCCTGCGCGAACGCAACTTCATCAACTTCGACCGTGCTGCACTCTCCGCCATCAATATCGCCGAAGACGGTCGCAAGATCCGCCTACAGAAACTCGAAACTGGCGTGTGGCAAGTCCTCGAGAGCAAAGGTGAAAACGAGATACAACCCCACCGCGCAGACCCCGCGATCATTGATCGGTTAATCGAAGATCTATCGACACTCCGCGCCAGCGGCTTCGCGGTCGATGCCCCCACGCCGACTGACTACGAACGCCTCGGGTTCAACCAACCACGCCGCGTCGTCACCCTCAGCTTCACCTCAGGCGATCCCCTGATCCTCACGCTCGCGCATCCCGAAGACGAAGAAAACAACGACGCACTCTACGCCAAAACAAATCAGGCCGACTTCATTTTTCAGGTCGAGCGTCGGCCCACCCTGCGCATGATTCCGCTCAACACACCCTACTACCGAAATCGCACGCTCGACACCCTGCCCGCCGCTGCGCGCATCAGCTCACTCAAGCTGACCAACCTATCCACCGGCGAAGCCATCTTCGACTACAAACTCCCCAAAGACAGCATCCGCTGGGACAACCTGCTTGAACAACTCGAAGCAGAACGCGGTCAACACATACGAGTCCTGCTTGATGCTGTGCGGAACTTCCAGGTGAAAAGTTACCGACTGGATAGCTACGCAGACGCCTATCCTGTCGATGCCGAAAAAACACTCCCTTGGGTCTTTGAACTCATCGCCACCATCCAGTTACCCGGCGGCGAGACGGACCGCACCGAAACCCGCGAATACGTCTTCACCAAACGCCTCTCTGGCACCGTTCAGATAGCTGGCTCCAAAGAGAACAACACCATTTTCGAGATTCCACAAACACTGCTCGACGCACTCTACGAGTTGACCGACGACATGGAAAAGCCACCTGAAAGCAAAGGCGAGGCAGTGCCCACGCCAACCACCATCGAAGCGGTGCCGACCGCACAAGCCATCGCGCCGAACTCCCCGAATAAGTAGGGGCTTCACCTGTGAAGGCCGCAGCATACAAGAGACCAATCTGGCGCGGGCGTCACAAGTGAAGCCCCTACCAAATCCCCCACCCAAGCAATATGGCATTCCTCAAAAAGCTCCGGCTCGGCGTATTGCTAGAGCTGTTTTTTGACGCAGGGATGTTGCTTATTTTTATGGCGCAAGCCTTCGTAGTCGGATGCCTATTAATCTATGGCTACATGCCACTGCCATCCGAATGGAGCAATCAGCTGATCGCTCAAAAAATACCGCCTAGCATCCGACTCCACGTCGATGAATTTCGCCTACGCACCGATGGCTCCATCGAGCTAGTCGGGATCGAGTTGCACTCAGAAAACATTCAACAAACCCTGCTACAGGCAGACGCAGCCGAGTTCGAACTCCGTTGGAACGGCCTAGGTCACCTACCCCGCCTAGAGAGGCTGGTGCTTACCAGCGGCACCCTCTACATCCCGTCGGTGTATTCACCCGATGGCTACCACAGCCCGATTCTCGAACGCATCGCCTTCCGCCTCGTCCCCGGCGAAAGCAACTGGAACGTCGACCGATTCGCCGCAATCCACGATAGCATCCGCCTGCGCGGCTCCTTTGAGCTGCCCAGCAGAAAGGAAGACACTGCCAAGATGCCCGACATCGAAGCCTTCATTCACAACTTCTACACGCAGGCCGCCAAGCTCTCGCAACAGAAAGAGCGTATCAACTATTTCCTAACGCCCACCATCGCATTCAAATTAAATTCCGTCGATGCACAGACGCAGCAGATCGATTTGCGCGTCAGCAGTCGCCAGCTAAGGCACCCCGAAGCCAACGCCGAGGAAGTGCAGCTACGAGGCACCGTCCAATTTCAAAATGGAGAAATCATCCCGATCTCGGCACCTCGCCTCACCGCGACACGGCTAGATGTGCCCCGCTACGGTTTATCCGCCGAGAGGCTCAGTGCCGAGTTCCCCCGCGAAGAATTCGACGGGCTAATGAGCGGCGAGTGGCCGAGCCTCAAACTAGCCGCCAAGCGTATCACCCTGCAAGATTTCGAACTCGATGCGCCCACCCTGCAGATCGATCCGAAGGCCTACCCCGAGCTCTCCTTTCTGGGTGCCACCCGCAGCTTAAATGGAGCCATTGATCTAGGTGGACACATCAACACTCAGACATGGAGCGGGCAAGTTCGCGCTCGCGGCAGTGTCGATCTCGTCAAACTCGCGTCGGCCACTGTCCACGAAAAGCTGCCAAAGATCACCTACGACACGCCGCCCTACTATGATGTAAACTTGGATTTCGGCGAAGGCTTTGCCCTGAATCGAGCCGAGCTCAAAGCACAGGTTAACAATCTACATCTCGACGATCTCAGCTTCGACCACATCAACGCTCACGCCAGCTATAAGGATGGGCTTTACTCGATCAATGATCTCTACCTACGCCGCCAAAAGCAATGGCTCGACCTTAAATTCAGTCTCGATCCCGTCAGCGACGACTACCGCGTCACCCTGATCGGATCCGCTGTGCCTTACGAATACAACGCACTCATGCCCCGCTGGTGGGGTGCCATTTTTGAGGACATCGATTTTAGCCAGACAGATTACAGTCTCGGCGACTTTATCATCTATGGGAACACACAGAGCGGTGCCTCCGACCTCTACTTCGGTCATGCTGAAGCACATAACGTTAGCTACCAAGGAGTGGCGCTCGACGAGGCCGAACTCATCGTGCGTGGCCGTGGGCCCTACTGTGAACTGCACAATCTCAACGCCCGCAGTGGCCAAGGTTGGGCACGGGGCGATATCGCTTTTGCCTCCAGGGTCGGCGACGGCACAGGCCCCGTCTCCATTCGCCTGAATATGGAAGCCAAGCTGACACTCGAAGATGCCGCCAAACTCTTCCCCGGAAATGTTGCAAAAATCATCTCCGACTTCAAAACCGATGGCTTGCCCGTGACTCAGCTGAAAGGTGTCATTTTCAACAACGACTACCCCGAGTATGCTGGCAAGAGCTACTTCGACCTCTCCGCCGTGCTCGATCAGCCGCTTAGTTTTAAGGATGTGCCCCTCGATCATCTCAGCTTTGATCTCTACGGGCGTTCCGAGGTCACCTACCTGCGCGACGTTAAACTCGGCTATGCGGATGGGCAAGGCAGCGCTCAGATCGACGTATTCACACCGAGCGAATCGCCCAACACGGTGCGCTATCAATTCACGTTGCAAGACGCCGACCAGAACCAAGCCCTGCAAGATCTACCGCAACTGGACAAGCTCGAAGACAGCCTCGAAACCAGCGACAGCGCACAGGCTCCTCGCTCCAGACGCGAAGCCGCGCGGGTGGACATCCAACTCCACGGCCAAGGCCCGACCGAAGACCCCTTCAGGCATACCGGCTATGGACGCTTTAAAATACGTAATGAAGAACTGGGTACGATCCAACTACTCGGCCCACTCTCCAAGATACTCCAGAATACCGACTTCAACTTCACCTCATTTAATCTCAACCAGATGAGCGGCGATTTTACTTATCAGAACGAAGACGTCACCTTCGAGCCCCTCCACATCGACGGTTCGTTGACTCAGATCAAAGCCCCCGGCACACTCAATCTAAAGGATCAATCGCTCGACATGCGCGTCAGCGTGTCGCTCTTCGGCAACGTCGGCGACCCCGAGTCCAACTTCCGGAAAATCGGCGATCTCATCACCAAGCCGCTCCCCAACCTACTCCAGTTCGAGCTCACCGGCACCCTAAAAGACCAAAAGCTAAGATCCTTCTACGACCCCAGAAATTTCATTCCACGGTTTTAGTCATCAGCTTTCCACTTGCTTCTGCCCCTGCTTGTTACCAGCTTAAAGCACAATTTAATGAGCCTCACTGACCACCAAGCCAAATACCTCGCTTTTGAGCTGACTCGAAGGTGGTCTTCCGACAGTATGGGTAAACTGGCAGCTGCCGTTGCAGGCGCTCAGGTAGATTTGAACCCGCACCAGGTTGACGCAGCACTCTTTGCCTTCAAATCCCCGTTCTCGAATGGCGCGATCCTCGCGGATGAAGTCGGGCTCGGCAAAACCATCGAAGCAGGTATCCTGTTATCCCAGCGCTGGGCAGAGCGAAAGCGCCGGATTCTAGTCATTACGCCTTCGAACCTGCGTAAACAATGGTCGCAGGAGCTCGATGGAACCGCCGAGGAGTGGACAGACGATCCCACCGAGATCGACCTACTCTCCGATTCCGAGCGACACGAATTGCAAGCCGAGGCCGAAGAGCTAAAAGCCTTTGCCGAACTCGCCTTTTCGATTCAGAGCAACGCGAAGGGGCACGCACTGCTGAAAGTTCTGGGTAAAGCCTTTGAGAAGACGAAACAACATGGCGGCGCAGAGAAGGCTATTATCTTCACCGAGTCGCTCCAAGACCTCGAAGCCAAAACGCAAAACCAGATACAGCGGCAGATTTCCGAGCGCAATGCCCAGTTCTTCGAAGACGAGGCCAACAAACAAATTAAAGCGCTGGAAAGCCACCGCAAAGAACGCCGCCGTAGCCTTTTCGACGCGCAGGACAACATCGACGAAAAGCGCGAAAGCTTGATTGCCATTATAGAAGGGAAACTTCAGAACAGTGCGACAACTTCCGATTTATTCACAATCAAATGGGTTTTAGAATGAGCGATCACACAGATACACAGTTTAGCCATGGAGCACGTTGGCTGCGCGCGGACTTTCACCTACATACGATTAAAGAGTTGGGGCCTTCTCGAAAAACGTATCGATCCGAATTCAGAGACCGCGAAGGTGAGTTCAATTCGTCTTTCATCGCGCAGCTAAAGGCAGAAGCAATTACGGTTGGGTGCATTACAAATCACAACACTTTTGATATCGACGAGTTTCTACAACTGCAGAAGGCATCCACGTCTGAAGAGATCCTTTTGTTGCCGGGTATAGAGCTCGGTATTCGTGGTGGTGGCTCCAGTATCCACACCTTAGTTGTTTTCGACCCCAAAGAACTGACTGCCCAAAATGATTTTATCTCCAGATTCTTAGTGGGGCAATATCCGCGAGGCAATCCAGACGAAGGTTCATCGACAAAGGATGATCTGATCGGGTGCTTCACATGCCTTGAAGGCCTAGGCGTCGATTATTTTATCGTCTTTGCCCATGTGGATTCTTCGAACGGTCTACTTCAGGTGGTGAATAAGACTGAATTAGGCCCTCAATACGAACAAATCGAAGCGATTTGGCATGACCGTGTTCTTGGTTTTCAAGGAGCCAAAACGAAGGGAGATGCTCAGCAGTATTGCCAATGGGTATCACAGAAATTGCCGAGCAAGATGCCAATCCCCGCATTTGTAGAAGGTTCAGACCCTGAAACCTCAATCATGGAAGTCGGTCGCCAGGAGCGTGGCACTTGCTATTTGAAGATGAGTAGCCTCTCTTTTCACTCGGTCAAATTCGCGCTCAAAGATGAAACACTTCGCGTGACTAACCAGTCGCCAACTCCGGAAAAACGCCCACTGATTCAAACATTAGAGATTAATGGCGGTAGCCATGGCTTTTCGGCCTATCGACTCTCACCCGACCTCAACACGCTCATTGGCTCGCGAGGGAGCGGTAAATCGCTGATGATTGAAACATTACGTTGGGCTTTGGGCCGTGAATCAGGCGAAGGTGATAAAGGCTATAAAAAGGAACTCATTCACGAATTCCTCGGCAATGGAGCCAATGTGAAAATTACAGGTAAAAACGAATATGGTGATACCATTGTGATTACACGCGCCTACACGGAAAAAACAAATCCAGCCCCGCCGCAGTTGTATGTTAATGGCATACTTAGCCAGTTAAGTGTCGAACGCGTATTCCCGGGTTTACTTTATTTTGGTCAAAAAGACTTGGGAGAACGGCCGGTTGATTTTTATGAGCAGTTCTTCTCGCAAATTCTAGGAGTGACTCCAGTAGAGCTGAGCGAGAAAGAGGAAACCGCTAAGCGTAATTTCGGAAAGCAGATCGATCACTATATCACTGCAACCAAAGCCAAATCAGACGACGACGAATATAAGTATGAGCAGGATGCGTTGAAGAAGAAGCTTGATGTCTTTAAAAAACACGGAATCGAGGAACGTCTAAAAGTAATCACTGCGTTCGACCAAGACGTTCGACGCTTTGAAAAATTCAAGAAGGAATTCCCGGTTAAGGCGGTCAAGTTAATTTCAGTTCAAGAAGAACTTAGCGAACATCTGAAAGCTGATGATACCATTTTCACATCCGAAGCAACCCAGACTTTCGTAGCTGCTTGGAATGATCTGAAGACGAAGTTTGATGCGAACCTAGCCTTACTCGATCAAAGCATAATCGGCTTTAGAGAAATCAATGGTGAATTGAAGGTGCTGGCCGAACAGGTCGAAAAAAAGCGCAAGGAGCTTCAAAACCAATTTGCGGAAATCCTACGCGAAATCAATTTGCCCGAGCTTGATATCGACGAATACCGGAAGATGGTCAGTCGCCATCAACAACTTGCTGAAATCCGTAAGCTAACGGCAGAGCGTGGCGGCAAACTCGCGCTGTTCGAACGTGAACTCATCACATCAGGAGAGTATTGGCTCGGCACTTGCAAAGCGATCACAGATCACTTCCAAGGTCGAATTGATACAGTCAACCAAAACTTGCCTGCCAATATCCATATCGGAATCGAATTCCAAGGTGACCGCGATGACTTCAAGCAATTCCTACGAGGGCTCTTCTATGGATCCAATTTTCAGACTAGTGCATTAGACGCGATGGTCGATGCTTGCGATAGCGGGCTAGATCTTTTTAGACGACGCACACAGCTGATTGACAGCGAACTTAGCAATCGTATGGGAGAGATTTTTCAAGCGACACTTGAAGCAAAGTTTAAGGAAATCCTTACCTTCAGTCCGAGAGATGCACGTACCATCAATTACGACAATGTGCCGATTAACGAACTATCACTTGGTAAACGAGCGATGGCGTTACTACTCTTGCTCTTATCCTTGGAGCAACACCCAATCATAATTTTGGATCAACCAGAAGATGATTTAGATAACGAAACGATTCACCGTCTTGTTGTTCAGCCATTACTTAAGCGCAAGGGTTCACTCCAATTCATCATTGCGACTCACAATCCAAACATCCCCGTCCTTGGCGACGCGGAACAAGTGATCGCATGCTATGAAAAAAAGCGTAGGGAATTTGATCAACAGTTTGGCAGTTTGGATAATCCAAAGATCAAGGATGCGGTCGTAAATATCATGGAAGGCGGCCAAGATGCCTTCAATCAGCGGCACGACATTTACTCATTATGGAAGAAATCGAACTAAGAAGCCTGATCCTCAAGGGGGAGGACAGCTCGCTACAATTTAAAGAACAAATCACTTCGTGCGAAAAACTGGCTAGAGAAATAGTCGCATTCATGAATAAGCGGGGTGGGCACATCCTTATCGGGGTTGCTGACGATGGCTCGCTCAAACCACTCTCAACGGTGGAAGTCGGTAAGTTAAATCAACTGATTAGTAATACAACTAAAGACCACATACATCCTCCCGTGACGGTTGATACTGAGAATGTGGTGAGTGGGACTGGAGTGGTCGTGGTGCTTCATGTCGAGGAGGGTATAGATAAACCCTACCAAACCAAGACGGGTGGAGAATTCTGGATTAAGTCTGGGGCCGACAAGCGGCATGTAACGAATCGCGACGAACTACGCCGCTTGTTTCAAATCGGCAGCCATGTGTATGCGGAAAAAAAAGTCATCAGAGGCACCGCATTAACACAAATTGATTTCAAGCAATACCGTGAATTCTTTGAAATTACCCATCAAAGCGATGCGCCTGAAGACGAAGAAATCCTCGTATCGCAAATGCGGGCGCTCCATCTTATTTCCGGAAATGAGCTTACGCTTGCTGGGTGCCTGCTCTTCGCTAAGAACCCCGAAAATATCATCCCGCAGTTTTCAGCAAAAGTAGTATGGATCAAAGGAACTGATATTACTTCCACTGAATATCAGGACGAACGACACTTCACAGGTTCCTTGGTGGCCATCTACACGAAAACATACGAGTTTTTAGACGCGTGGAACCAACGCCGTCAACCGCAAGGAGGCAGTTATAATAGCAACGGAGAGCCGATTATTCCACCAGCTGTCTTTGAAGAGATTTTAACCAACGCCTTCATACATAGAGATTATTTCGTGCCAGACAGTATCAAGGTTTTCATTTTCGATAATCGCATTGAGATTTACAGCCCTGGCACGCTTCCCAACAGCTTAACAGTAGAGGAAGCCTTACTTGCCGGCATCACCCGCAAGCGAAACCCAATAATCGAGCAGATCGGCCTGACTCTCATGGAATACCGTGGACATGGCTCAGGGCTTCCACGAGCCAAGCACTTATACCCAAGCATACAGTTTGATAATGATAAGGCGAAAAACGCCTTTATCGTCACCCTGCCATTTTAACGGATGCGCTCAAATAAACAAAAACTGGAACTGACTTGGATCGGAAAGGAAAACCGCCCGAAGTTAGAGCCGCGTATCCTGCTGGAAGATCCGGAGAAGTCCTATCATGCTCCGCACCGTGTCGGGAAAGAGGACTGCTTCGATAATAAGCTGATTTTCGGAGACAACCTGCTTGCGCTCAAAGCGCTGGAGCAAGAATACGCGGGGAAGGTGAAGTGTGTGTTTATTGATCCGCCTTATAATACGGGTTCGGCCTTTGAGCATTATGACGATGGGGTGGAGCACTCTTTGTGGCTTTCATTGATGCGTGATCGGCTAAGTTTGCTCTACCGTCTATTGTCTTCCGATGGATCTTTATGGATTACCGTCGATGACAATGAGTCACATTATCTGAAGGTTATTTGTGACGAAGTTTTTGGTAGAATTAATTTTGTTTCAAATGCTGTATGGCAGAAAAAGTATACAGTCGCTAATGATTCGAAATGGCTTTCTGACAATCATGACCACGTATTGATTTTTGCGAAAAACAAGGCCAGTTGGCGACCAAATCGCCTAGCGCGAAGTGCCGAGATGGATGCTCGCTACACCAACCCCGACAATCATCCAAAAGGCCCCTGGAAAGCCACTCCGATTTATGCTAAGCGGGCAGGTTCGGAATCTGAGAAAGCCTTTAAGTTTACCTTTAAAAATGGAGTCGTTTGGACTTCACCTTTGGGCACTTCGCCTCGATTCCCCGCTCATAAGATGCGCGACATGGATGAGAACAACGAATTTTGGTTCGGGAAAGACGGAACAGCCAAGCCTTCGCGGAAGACATTTCTAGCGGAACTTAAAATTGAAGGACCTCCTGCGCCTACGATTTGGCTGCATTCGGAGGCTGGACATAACCATGAAGCAAGGGAGGAAGTTAAAGCATTGAATTCTGAAGAGGCTTTTTCGACGCCAAAGCCGGAGAAGCTTATAAAAAGAGTTTTAGATCTCGCCACCAACCCCGGCGACCTCGTCCTGGACTCCTTCCTCGGTTCCGGCACGACCGCAGCCGTTGCTCACAAAATGGGTCGATGCTGGATCGGGATCGAACTGGGCGAGCACTGCCACACGCACTGCATTCCGCGTTTGCAAAAAGTGATCAATGCCGACGATCCCGGGGGGATCACCAAGGCGGTCAATTGGCAAGGCGGCGGTGGTTTCCGCTATTATAAGTTGGCTCCCTCACTGCTCGAAAAAGACAAGTGGGATAATTGGGTGATCTCGAAAGAATACAATCCTGCCATGCTGGCCGAGGCGGTTTGTAAGCTGGAAGGTTTTACTTATGCCCCGAGCGGCAGTCTCTATTGGCAGCACGGCTTTTCGACCGAGACGGATTTCATCTACGTGACCACCGCTAATCTGAAACACGCGCAGCTCCAGCAGCTGAGCGATGAAGTGGGCGCGCGGCGCAGCTTGCTGGTGGTCTGCCCCAGTTTTCGCGGCAGCAAGGACGGCTACGAAAACCTGACCGTGACCAAAGTGCCCAAGGCGGTGCTCGACCGCTGCGAATGGGGGCACGACGACTACAGCCTACGGGTGGAAAACCTCCCCGAAGCCCCCGCAAAGGAGGGGCAGCAGGAAATGGAGCTATGAGTTTTTTGACGCCATTTCTACCTGTATTCTCTTTCGTAGGGGCTTCACTTGTGACGCCCGCATCGTTTAAGCCCCGGGTTCGGCGGTCTTCACAAGTGAAGCCCCTACGAGTATTTCAGGTCGACCTCAGTCGTTTTATGCCCTTGCATTCTGGAGTGATGTTTACAACTCTACTTATGAGCAAACCTCCCGCGCCTCTAAATGTATGCGTAATTCGGGAGGTGTTTTTTTATCTGAAAATGATAGAACGTAGCTTACCCGCCGCGCCTCTGAACACTCTTGAGAGTTTATTGCGTAATTCGGCGGGTTTTTTATGCCCGAGATGGTCGTTGTTAAGGAGGCAAGTTGCTGTAATTTCCAACAGGCTGAGGATCCATCCTTTAACAGTATTTCATTATCTTAATAGAGGGAAAATATTATGAAAAATAAAACCTTACAGATTCAGAACCTTGGACAGATCAAAGATGCGAATTTGAGCTTCGGCGATCTGACTGTTTTAGTTGGCCCGCAGGCAACCGGTAAAAGCATCGCTGTCCAGTTGCTGAAATTAATGGTTGATGGTGGCCAAGTTCAGGAAGAGATGGGGCGCTACGGACTGGATTGGGATGGAGATTTGCCAAAGTTCATCGACGCCTATTTCGGAGAAGGAATGCAATCCATTTGGAAACCCGGGAAAACCCATGTTCGATGGGATGGCAAAGAAGTGAACCTTGAGCTCCTGGCTAAGAAAAAACGAAAAAATAAGAATGAAAATTTATTTTTCATTCCTGCTCAGCGCGTGTTGGCCTTACGCGATGGATGGCCTAGACCTTTTACCGACTACAGCCCTGGAGACCCCTTTGCGGTGCGTGAGTTTAGTGAGAAACTTCGTGTATTGGTCGAAAAAGAGTTTTCTGGCGAGAGTCTTTTCCCGCAACCTCGAAGGCTAAAAAAGGAATTCCGTGAGCTGCTGGAACGGGATGTGTTTTCTGAATTTTCGCTTAAGATCGACAAGTTCCGCTCACAAAAAAGACTCGTCCTCGGAACCGAAGATGGAGGAAACGGGCTTCCTTACATGGTTTGGTCGGCTGGTCAGCGGGAGTTTGTCCCCCTGCTATTAGGCTGCTATTGGCTAATGCCACCGACGAAAGTTTCGATGCGTGGAAAAATAGAATGGGTTGTTCTTGAAGAACTCGAAATGGGATTACACCCGAGAGCCATATCCGTTGTTTTACTGCTGGTTTTCGAGTTAGTAGCTCGAGGTTATCGAGTCGTGCTTTCAACCCATTCATCTCAGATTCTAGATGCTATGTGGACACTCAAACATCTAAAGGAACATAACGCCGACCCTAGTGTTCTTTTAGACGTATTCGACGCGCCAAAGACTCAACCCATGCTCAAGTTAGCCGAAACGGTTTTGTCTAAGAGCCAAAAAGTTCACTACTTTGACAAAAGCGAAGGTAACGTTCGTGATATTTCCGACCTAGATCCGTTTGCCGAAGAAGAGGGAGCATCGGGCTGGGGCGGACTTTCCGAATTCAGCGCACGAGCCAATGACGCAGTCGCCAATGCAGTCGCCAACTCCAACAAGTAGAGTGTATTATGTCATTTAAGAAGGCAGTTAAAAAAACTCATTTACTTGAAAATGCTTTTGAAAAAGGACTCGGCGCACTACGCCCCGAGGATAAACCTCATATACAAGCAGAGGATACCCGGAAATTAATTGGTAGTGTCGACATAGACAAAGCATACACAAGCGAAGATCCAAATGGCAATCGCTGGGACTTTGCGATTGGATACAAGCATTCCAATCGCAAAGCGGACTTCGTCTACTGGGTTGAGCTTCATACCGCAAGTGACTCTCAGATTAAAGTCGTGATCAAGAAGGCACGGTGGCTTCTAAACTGGTTTAAAAGCTGCGGAAAAGAGCTTGCGAAGCTTGACCGAGAAATTGTTTGGGTTTCAAGCGGGTCGACCCGCTTAACACCGTCAGCTTCACAGAGTAAGCAATTGGCGCAGTCGGGGTTAAAGCAAACAGGCGGCACTCTTAAAATTAACAACAGACGTTAACAGATGAATCACCACGTCAATGCCATCTCGGGGCGCTTGAGCCTGCGCCCGCCCCAACGCCGCTCTCTGGAGATCCTCGACCGAATCACGGAGATCTCGCCGCTGAAGAAAAACACTGACATCGCGACGGCGCTAGAAGTGATTCAGAGCGAATTCCCCTCCGTGACCGACTTCGAGCGTGAGTTCCCCTCGCTCTGCTTTGCGCTGGCCACGGGTGTGGGTAAGACGCGCTTGATGGGCGCTTTTGTCAGCTATCTGCACCTGGCCCACGGGGTGAATAATTTCTTCGTGCTCGCACCGAATCTGACCATTTACAACAAGCTGATTACTGATTTTACGCCCAACACGCCGAAATATGTATTCAAGGGGATTGCGGCTTTTGCCCAGGATGCGCCTGAGATCATCACGGGGGACAATTACGAGGACAAGGCGGGGAGTCTCTTTGACGAGTTACTCCGCTGCCGGGTCAACATTTTCAACATCAGTAAGATCAACTCGGAAGTTCGAGGCGGCAAGGCACCGCGAATCAAGCGTCTCTCGGAATACATCGGTGAGAGCTACTTCGAGTATCTAGCCGCCCTGCCCGACCTCGTGCTCTTGATGGATGAGTCGCACCGCTATCGGGCATCCGCTGGCGTGCGGGCAATTAACGAGCTGAAGCCAGTGATTGGGCTGGAGCTGACGGCGACGCCTTTTGTCGAAACGAATAAGGGCGGCATCCCGTTCCACAATGTCATCTACGACTATGCCCTGGGCAGAGCGATGGCCGATGGCTTCGTCAAAGAACCTGCCGTGGTCACGCGCAAAAATTTCGATCCTACGGGTATGAGCAAAGACGCACTCGAACAGCTAAAGCTCGAAGACGGAGTGCGCCTGCACGAACAGACGAAAGTACAGCTCGAAACTTACGCCCGCGAAACGAATCAGCAGATTGTGAAACCCTTTGTGCTGGTGATCGCCCGCGACATCACCCACGCGGCACAATTGCTCCAGCTGATCGAGTCGAAAGAGTTCTTCGACGGGCGCTACCTAGGCAAAGCGATTCAGGTCGATTCCAGTAAAACCGGCGCGGCCGAGGAGGAAATGATCAACCGCCTCTTGAAAGTGGAAGATCCCAATGAGCCGACCGAGATAGTGATCCACGTCAATATGCTGAAAGAGGGCTGGGATGTAACGAACCTCTACACCATCGTGCCGCTACGGGCGGCCAATGCGCGTATCCTGATAGAGCAGTCCATCGGGCGCGGCCTGCGCCTGCCGTATGGACAGCGGACAGGGGTAAATGCCGTGGATCGGCTGAACATTGTGGCGCACGATAAGTTTCAAGAGATCGTCGACGAGGCCAACCGCCCAGAATCGCCTATCCACTTGGAGACCATTCTACTCGATCCCGACGAGATCGTTAAGAAGACCAAGACCGTCGTCTCACAATCGGCCTTGGCGCAACAGCTCGGCATCCAACCCGAGCAAACCACTGATTCGACCGAGGTGGCGCAATTCAAGGATGCGATTCCCCGCTTCGACACCGCTGCCGAGCAACAGATCGCTCAAGCCACCTATAAGATTATTCAACAGATGGGCAGCCGGGCTGAAAAAGTGCCGACCAGCCGCTATTTTCAAGAACATGACATTGAGCGCGAATTGATCGGCGAAGTCATTCAAAGCTGGCAACCTTCCCAGCTCGAGATTGAGGGTGTGAGCGACCAGCCCGACATTGCCGCAATCGTTAAAAAGGCCGTCGCCATGGTGGTCAGCCAGACGATTGACATCCCACGTATTCTAGTGGTGCCCAAAGGCGAAGTCGCCTCCGGCTTTAAGGCGTTCGAGCTGGCACTGAGTAACCTGCGTTTCCCGCCAATCTCGGAAGAACTCTGGGTGCAGTTTCTCCGAACCGGTGAGGCCGAAACAGTCGGCCTGGGCAAAGGCGGCCTTACGGAAAACCGCCTCGAAGACTACATCGTGCGCGGGCTGAACGACTTCGATGATCTCGATTACGATCAACATGCGGATTTGCTCTACGACCTCGCCAGCCAAGTCGTGAAACACCTCCTGGGCTACCTATCTGAGGAGGACGCTCGCAAAGTGCTTTCCCGGCACCAAAAAGAGATCTGCGACCTCGTCCACAGTCAGATGCAAGACCACTACTGGGAAGATGATCAAGTGGAATACGAGGTTGTCGTGAGCAAGGGCTTTACGGAACTGAAAGGAAGCGCCTACACCGCATCGGCGACCGATCCCGTGATGGACTTCAAGCAGTCACCAAAGGACAAAAGTAATATGTCGAAATATCTTTTCGGGGGTTTCAAGCACTGCCTCTATCCGGTGCAGAAATTCGACTCTGAGCCGGAGCGTATTCTTTCGGTCATCTTGGATCGCGAGACGACGAAGTGGTTCAAACCCGCCAAGGGGCAGTTCCAAATATTCTACAAGTTAGGTGCCGATCATCCGGAGTATCAACCTGACTTCGTCGCCGAAACCAACGATACGATCTACCTACTGGAGCCTAAGGCAAAAAATAAAATGGATGCACCCGATGTGTTGGCCAAAAAAGAAGCTGCCGAAAAGTGGTGTGTTCATGCCACTGACTACGCAAAAGCACATGGGGGTAAGCCTTGGGTCTATGGACTCATCTCACATGAGAAAATCGCTGAGAATATGTCGATTCAGCATCTCTGCGGATCTTGAGAGAATAATTTCAAAAGCTTCTGAGGCTACTTTACGTTCCCCCGCTGCCAAGGGCGAATCACGCTGCATGAGTGATGACGAGCGCCCAAGACGACTCACGGCACTGGAGCTTCCAGCTCTGAATTCGGGAGCAGGATGCTCCCACTACATTGCGAAAGTAGCCGGAGCTTCCAGCTCCAGGGCTCTGATTTCGGGAGCAGGGAAAAGGGTAGCTGGGTTGCTTTAGCGCCCAGTTCCGCGTCACCATTGGCTGCGATCAGATCGGGCGCTGAAGCAACCCGACTACTTTTTGCGCGACAACGCTCTGTCATTGAAAAGCTGGCACCAGCACCTACACTCATCCCCTATGGTTAACTTCAACTCAGACTTCACTTCCAACAGCGGCGACAATCTACCGCCCGAACTTCGCGCTAAAATCGAGGCCGCCTTCGGGGCTGCCGACGCCAAGGGGGGCTTGGCCGCGCTCAATTCGAAACTGCAACAAGATTTCGGTGCTTACAATGATACGCCGCAAGCCGACCTCGGCGGCTTTTCCCCTACCATGCTTTCGGCGCTGCAACAACATGATTGGATCCATCTAGACTGCCCGCTCAAGCTCTCTGGCAAGCTCAGTAACGAGCAACTTGTCAACGCTGCCTTTTTCCAGCAAATCCGCACCTTCTTGATCACTCTCAACGACTCAGGCGGCATTAAGGCGACAGCGAAGGGCAATCTGCCGCGTAGCTTCGTGACTACAATGGTCGATGTATTTCTGAGCGGAAAAGAGAAAGAGACCACTTTACGTATTAATAAAGTCCTGAACGAGCCAGACATCTTTTCACTCCATGAGGCGCGTATTGTCTGTAAGCTCGCAGGCTTAATCGGCCTCAACAAAGGCCATTACAAATTTCACAAAAATAGAGTCCGGCTACTAGAGCCCGAAGCGGCGGGGACGCTCTACAAACTCCTTTTTGTGACTTTTTTCCGTAAATACAATCTCGGCTATCGCTACAATTTTGGCGTCAACCTAGATTGGCTCCAGCAGGAAGCTGGCTATATCCTGATGCCGCTGCAACAACATGCAGACAAGTGGATTGATCCGTCGGCACACACTAAGAAATGGCTGCACCCCATGGTGCTGGAACGTCTGGAAGAGGCACTATGCAATCGCCCTTACATCGATGTGATGGATGTGATCAAACTCTATTTCATCAACCCCTTTAAGAAGTGGGGACTGCTCGAGATCGAGCGAAAGAAAGAACACTATTTAGATAAGATTCAGCGTATCCGAAAGACGCCTCTCTTTGATGCATTTATTGAATTCAAGATGTAGCAATGTAAACGCTACGCATAACGACTCACGGCACTGGAGCTTCCAGCTCCAGGGGCTTTGAATTCGGGAGCAGGATGCTCCCACTACATTACCAAAGTAGCCGGAGCTTCCAGCTCCAGGGGTCCTGATTTCGGGAGCAGGATGCTCCCACTACATTGCCAAAGTAACCGGAGCTTCCACTACGTTACTACACCGCTGCCGCGGCTTCGATGCCGGACAAGGCGGCGCCTTCGATGCGGGCGCCGCCGAAGGCGTCACCGGCTAGGGTCAGCTTGAGACCTTTGTTTTGATAATACATTTCTGGCCATGGATTGATGGGCGTGGTGAAGCCCCAGCGGTGGCAGTTGTATTCGACTACATTGGCCTTAATGTACGGCTCGGCGGCGGCGAGCATCAGCGGGCCGCGAATTTCATCCGGCGAATCCCAATACTTTTCGGCGAAGTCGGCGTCGGCGTGTATTGTAATCGCAGATACGCTGGGCGAGATGCCTTTTTGCTGATTATCGCCGATCCATGTGAGCGGGGCTTCGAGTATCTTGATACCCCCAGGCGCGGCGATGCCACTAGGCCCGTCGAGAATCGCGAGCGTCGAAAGGCCTTTTTCGTAGCGCACCGCGCGCAGGGCTTCGGTCTTGCTGTTGGCGTAGCGCAGCCCTGTCATTTCAAGCAGGTTGAGTGCTTGCGGCAGCGGCGCAGTGATCACTAAGTGGCGCGCGAGAAAGGTATCGCCGCTGGCTGTGCGTGCCATCCAAACATCGGTATCGCGAGCGAGTTCGGTGACTTGCTGTGAGTTGCGTACGTCGAGGTCTTTGGCCAGATGCTTGGGCACATCCGTCATGCCATCGATACCGCAGTAGCGGGGGTAGCCCTCGGGATTCGTATCCTCGGGGAGATGGCGGAACCACTCTTTGAGAACCCCGGCAGCGAGCCATTGATCGACGTAGCTTTGCAGGCGCGCGTCGCGCACTGTGAAATACTGCGCCCCGTGATCGAGACGACCGCCCGCCATGCGGCGGGTGGCCATGCGCCCGCCGAGGCCGCGCCCCTTGTCGAGCACACGCACAGAAAAGCCGCGCTGCTGTAGCTCGGTGGCACACAGCAGGCCGGAGATGCCTGCGCCTATGATGAGTATGTCGGTGGGTTGCATGGTCGTGCTTAAGGTTGGAGTCCCGCATTTATGCGGTCTTTGGTTCGGTCAATGACCGCCTAAAGGCGGGACTCCAACCTTATGAAAGTGTTTCTCTGAGTGCTTGTTCGAGGTCGGGTGTTTGCCAAGTGAAGCCCAGCGCTTCGAGCCGTTGCGGCAACACGCCGAGATCGGCTAGCACCGTCTCTCTGCCCATATCGCCGAAGAGTGTGGTGACCACGGCGGCAGGCAATGGAAAGATCGTGGGGCGCCCCAGCACCTTACCGAGTGTTTTAGTAAAGATGGCGTTACAAACGGGATTGGGGGAGACGGCGTTGATCGCGCCAGAGAGTGTTTCGTCTTCCACCGAGCGGCTATACACCGCGGCGAGATCGTGTAGGCTGATCCAGCTCATACGCTGATTGCCTCCTGCGATGCGCCCGCCGAGGCCGAGCTTGAAGGGCGTCAACATCTTGGCCAGCGCCCCACCCTCGGCGGCGAGGACGATGCCCGTGCGCACAAAAACTGTGCGCGCGCCTGCATCAATAGCGGGCTGCGCCGCGCCCTCCCACGCGCGGCAGACTTCAGCCAAAAAGCCCTCGCCGGAGGGGCTCGTTTCATCGACAAGGTCGGCGGCGGTGTGTCCGTAGAAGTTGGAGCCGGATGCGCAGATAAAGCTGGGCTTTTCGGGGCGAGCCGCGATGGCTTCGGCCAGCAGGGAAGTGCCTTTGACGCGGCTCTGCAAGATACGCTCGCGGGCGGCATCGGACCAACGCTGCGCGATCGGCTCGCCCGCGAGGTGGATGACGGCATCGACGCCGTCGAGTGCGCTGGCGTCGAGCTGGCCGGCTTCGACATCCCACCGCACATCGCCGGACGAGCGTGAGAGTGTGCGCACGCTGTGCCCGCGTTGCTGGAGCATTTTGCTAACGGCGCTGCCCACGAGGCCGCTGGCTCCGGAGATGAGTATGGTTTTAGGCTGTGTCATAAATTCGTCTTTAAAAGTAGGTGGCGTGTCAGCTTGGAAGCTCTCTCAAAAAATAAAAAAACATTGCGATTTCGTGATTCAAACCGACCAAAAGCTCACGCTTTCGGCTACATTTACCGACCAAAAGCTTACGCTTTCGGCTACATAAACTGAATTTGTAGCCGAATCGGTAACGATTTGGTCGTTTTGAGACAACTAACAAAAAGTTAATAGCCTACTATCAATACATAGCCACCGCAAGTCGCGCCCCTACGTTTTACTGCGAATTTGATTAGCGGCTTGGGTGATCTCGCTACGCTGCGCATCGTCGAGCCGATTAAGGTTGCGGACTTGTAGCGACATGCGGTTATTACCACGTAGTTTCTCTTCGTGGCGAAGCAGATAGTCCCAGTAGAGCGTGGTGAACGGGCAGGCATCGGCGCCAGTTTTCTTTTTGGGATCTTTGGGGCAGTTCTTGCAATAGTTGCTCATTTTATTGATGTAACTACCAGTGGCAATGTAGGGCTTTGAGGCCATCAGCCCGCCGTCGCCATACTGTGACATGCCGAGTACGTTGGGCAGCTCGACCCACTCCACGGCATCGACGTAAATGGCGAGGTACCACTCGTGGACTTTCTTGGGATCGACGCCGAGCAGTAGCGCGTAAAGCCCGGTCACCATCAGCCGCTGGATGTGGTGCGCGTAGCCGTGTTCGAGGGTTTGCCCGATGCTTTGTTTCAAGCATTCGAGGTCGGTCTCACCGGTCCAGTAGAACTCGGGCAATGGCTCTGTGGCCTGCATGCCATTGCGGTCAAGGTACTCGGGCATGTGCGTCCAATAGATGCCGCGCACATACTCGCGCCAGCCTAGGATTTGACGGATGAAGCCCTCGACTGCAGCCAGCGGCGCGTGGCCATCGCGGTAGGCTTGCTCTGCGGCGGCCACCACTTCGCGCGGGTTGAGCAGCTTAAGATTGAGCGAGGTGCTGAGCAGCGAATGGTAGAGCCAAGGCTCATCTGTCCACATGGCGTCTTGGTATTTGCCGAAAACGGGCAGGCGCTGCTCGATAAACTTTTTAAGATCGCGCAGCGCTTCCGCGCGCGTGACAGGCCAAGCGAAGGAGGCCAGCGAGCCGGGGTGGTCGCCGAAGCGCGACTCGACGAGCGCGATCACTGCTTGGGTAATGGCGTCGTTGCGGTGGCCGGGGCCGTCGTTGGGATCGGGCGGCCCCTTTTTTCCGAAACTGCCGCGATTTTCTTTGTCGTAGTTCCAATCGCCTCCGGTCGGCTTGCCATCTTCCATTAAAACATCAAAGCGCTTACGCAACTCGCGGTAGAAGAATTCCATGCGCAGTGACTTCCGCCCCTCGGCGTGTTTTTCAAAATCCTCTGCGCTCGTGTAAAAATGAGTATCCTCTCGAACCTCTAGTTCAACGGATTCGTCTTTGCAGACCTTTTTCAAGCCCTGCAACACGCGCCATTCTCCGGGTTGGGTGACAATGACTTTCTCGGGACGCAGTGCGCGCAAGTCGATACCTAAGCGGTTGGAAAATTGATCGGAAGCCTTGCGATCATCGAGCTGGGTATATTCGACACGGATGCCCTCTTCCTGCAGCGCATCTCGAAAGTGACGCATGCCCGAGAGGAAGATGGCGATGCGCTGTTTATGCGACCAGACGTGCTTCGATTCATAATCCACCTCCGCCATCCAGACAGCGTCCTGCGCAGCGTCGAAACTATCGAAGGCCGAGGCATCACGATTCAGTTGATCGCCGAAGACAAGGATAAGGTTACGTAGTGATTTCATTTTTTTAACGTGGCGTGCTCGCTTGCGGGCGCCTGCGGTGGGCTGACTCGGACTGGGGCGTCCTGCAAGCGGACACGCCACGATTGGTTACGATTTGAACTGATCCAACGCGGCCAAGGCGCGCTCGCGACCTGCTTTGTGATCGATAATGGGAGCGGGATAATCTTTACCGATTTCGACACCTGCGTATTCCAAAACACCATCGGGGGCTTCCCATGGGGTGTGAATATATTTGGCGGGCATTTTTTTAAGTTCGGGCACATAGCGGCGGACGTAGTTGCCCTCGGGATCAAATTTCACACCCTGAATGATGGGATTGAACACTCGAAAATACGGAGCCGCATCGGCACCGCAGCCACCGCTCCATTGCCAGCCGAGCGTATTACTGGCGAGGTCCGCATCGACCAAGGTATCCCAAAACCATTTGGCCCCTTCGTGCCAGTTATGGAGTAGGTGCTTCACGAGTAACGAAGAGACAATCATGCGCACGCGGTTATGCATCCAGCCAGTTTCCCAAAGTTGTCGCATGCCCGCGTCCACAATCGGGTAGCCGGTGTGGCCGGTTTGCCAGGCCTCCAAAGTAGCCGCATCGTGCTCCCAAGGGAATTCGGCGTACTCCTCGCGCAGCGGGGCGTCGGGCGTGTGTGGAAAGTGGTAGAGCACATTGTAGGCAAACTCCCGCCAATAGACCTCCTTGGCGAAGACCTGAGCGCCTTGGCCACCTAGGTCTTGTTTTTTGGCAAGAGCTGACATGATCTGCCGTGGGCCGATTTGCCCCCAGTGCAGATAAGGAGACAACGAAGACGTGCCATCAAAGTCAGGGCGATCGCGAGCCGTCGCATAATCATTCACGGGGCCAGCAAGGAATTTCTCTAGCCGCTTGATCGCGCCCGCTTCGGTCGGCTCCCACTGTGATTGAAAACCACGGTCCCATGGGATCTTCGGCAGTAGATTCAGAGCTTCCAGCGGCGTGGACTGCGGCAAACTTCCGGGAAAGCGCAAGGCCTGCAAATTCGGGTCGGCCAGTGATGGTAAGGGGCGGTCTTTAACCTTTTTCCAATAAGGGGTGTAAACCTTGTAGGGCTTGCCTGCTCCGGTCGCTGCGGTGTGCGGTTCATTCAAGAGGGAGCTATTGAAGCTCTCCACATCAATCCCCTCTTCGCGGAGTTGACGCTTAATCTCGGCATCCAGCTCACGCAAAGGCGATTCGTAGCGCCGATTCCAGTAAACGCGCTTGGCACCCGTCTCGGCGATGAGGTCGCGCAAAGTAACGAGGCTCTCCCCTTCGCGTAGAATCAACTCTCCACCTTGTCCCTTACACGCCTCACTCAGGCTCTTTAGAGCCTGATGAAGCCACCATTTCGAGGCGCCACCCGGTGCCCAACTGCCCGCTTCCTTAGGCGACCAGATGAAAACGGGAAGAATAGGCGCACCCGCTTCAATCGCCGCCGCCAGCGCGGAATTGTCCGCGAGGCGCAGGTCTTTACGAAACCAGAGAATTGTGGGTGCGGTGGGCATCTTAACTAAGCGGATGGGGGATGAAAACATTACACGCTTTTCGCCGAAACCCAAAAACAGAGAGCTGAGTTTTAGATTATCTCACAGGCAGGATGCCTGCGCTACCTAAACCAAGGACCGGCTGCTTTAGCTGCCGACAGTGTGACAGCGCGGTAAGCTGAAGCAACCGATCCCAGTGAGAACCAAAGAACGCCTGCGGACTTGCAAGAACCGGAGACTAAGCCTTACTAGAACTAATGGACACTACCACTGCAATTCACCAACGCCGCTCTGTAAAACACTACGACCCGAATCACGAGATGTCGGAAGTCGAGATCCAGGAGCTGCTCGAACTCGCCCTGCTCTCGCCCACCTCGTTCAATATGCAAAATTGGCGCTTCGTGGTGGTGACGGACTCCGCAAAGAAGGCGGCCATTCAAACAGCCGCCTGGAATCAAGCACAGGTGACCGAGGCCTCCATCACTATTTTACTCTGCGCCGATCTAAATGCACACGAAGACGCCGGCCGCTACTGGGTGCACGCGCCGCAGCCCGTGCAAGACATGCTCGTGCCCATGATCGAACCGTTCTACAAAGACAGCCCTTCGCTGCAACGCGACGAAGCCATGCGCTCGGTCGGCATCGCCGCTCAGACACTCATGCTCACCGCCAAGTCGATGGGCTATGACTCCTGCCCGATGATCGGCTTCGATCCCGTCAAAGTCGCCGAAATCATTAACCTCCCCGAAGATCACGTGATCGGCATGATGCTGACCGTCGGCAAAGCAGTCAAAGACGCGAATGTTCGTGGCGGGCAACTGCCGTATGAGGAAGTGGTGTTTCGGGATCAATTTTAAATTATGATACATGCATACGCGACCAAAATCCGCGCCCATGCGGAATGGGGGGTGCATAACAAATTTTTTCTAACAGTAATAAATGCCTTCATTTTGAGCATTAAAAATGCCTAGCAGCTAGACATTTGAAGTATTTATGAATAAGCGATACTGCTGCGCCTCATAATTT
>Ga0105053_10000824_pt1 | contig 50263 bp, 46 predicted proteins | sample BON01_FD_78093 | JGI IMG/M metagenome (GOLD analysis project Ga0105053, IMG submission 78093) | Freshwater microbial communities from Lake Bonney liftoff mats and glacier meltwater in Antarctica - BON-01 | ecosystem: Environmental > Aquatic > Freshwater > Ice > Glacier meltwater | place: Lake... | reverse complement strand
GGGTCCCACCCGACAAATGGCGTCGATTCTCGGAAGCTCCGTTCCACTCGTTTAGATCACCTTTCTTGGCCGAAGGTAATCACCGAAGCAATCGTCCTGAGTGAGCACGTTGGGGTGCAAGACACCGAACGGGATATGGTCTTGAAGGAGCTCATTCGATTCTTACAATCAGACGCGTCAGGGGCCTCTGAGTTCAATGACATGGGACCGGGATGGCCCAGAGTCCGAGAACAAGTCCGGGCCTCGGCGATTCGAAAGCCAGATCAAGATGTCTTGGACACGGTCTCAAATTTTGAATCTTTGGTGCGCTATGCAGCCCTTACGCTTTCTGCTCGACTCGGGGTCAAAGCTCGTGAGGTGATTCCAAAATCGGCCAAAGTGAATTATCGGAGCCACGTGAATGCTGCCGGACAGTCTTTTATCGACACCAAGACTTTGAGGGGAGCAATCACGGTTCCCGGTGCGGCGGCTGACATGGAACTCGTCGCCGATGTTGGGAGCGGTTTTCTGCATTGTGAATGCACTGTTGAGGCACCGGCTGAAGGACGTAACCGAGCCAAAATCAATTGGGTCCTGCGCCAGCTCAAAGGAGAACACAAAGGGCTTTCCCTGAGCTGGAGCTATAAGCACTCGAGAACACGAGAGAAGCCTCACGCTGTTGCCGACCTGTTGGACAAAGCCTATGAGTTCGATCTGCTCAACGAAAAGGAAATCACCTCCTTCACGATTGAACTGACATCCAAACTGGGAACGAAACGGACCTCAGGTGATGGGGGCCTCATCGATTCGGTAGTCGACGCGTTTGAGAGATTTTATGGGGAGGTTTTGGAGAACTTCCGTCCCTGGCAAAATCCCGCGCCGAAACTATCTGAGAGCGTCAAGGAGCTTATTCCTGAGCAAGTCGGAGACTAGGCGTTCGATTCAGGAGAGGTTCCCGGGACGGGGAAGTAGTCAAGCCATCGTTTTCATGATCTGTGGTGGCTACTTATAGGAGTTTGGGGCTCAGAAACCCAAGGGCTCTTTCCTGAACTCAATGTTCACTCACCTTTGCAAGACTGAGGGGACCATGGAAGACCAAGGACCCCAGAAGACTGGGTTGACCACGAGGGTGCGCGCTCTCCACGAGCGCTTACCCTCGTGGTTGTCGTTCTCAGGGGTTGTGTCTCGCAAAGAGTTCCTGATTGGGTTGCTGCCTGTATTTATTCTGAGCTTCTTACTGGCACAGATAGGGCTGCCGCTATGGGCGAGTATTCCTATAGGGCTTCCACTGGTCTATGTTGTGCTGAGCTTGGTGGTCAAAAGGCTGCGTGATCGAGGCCAGCCCTGGAGGTTAGCTGGGTTGGTCTTTGTTCCCGTTTTCGGGTGGATTGCGCTTGCTGTTTTGACCTCAAAAGGCTCTGGTGGGAAACACCGTGCGGGGTTCAGTGTGATGACGGGCATTGCCACGTTCATCACACTGGCTGTCTTAGGGTCTGCCGTTGTTCCGATTGCAGGAGAGCCCTTTGCTGACCCTGATGGACTGGTGAGTGAACAAAACCAGAGTGAAGCTTTGCCCGAGGCTAGCGAGACACAAGAGGGGGAGCCCGCTGGTGACGCGGCTGCTGAGCCCGAATCAGGCCTGGACCAGGGCGAGACCACAGGCGATGGCGTCGAAGAAGACCCATCGGTGGCTCAACCGGCACCCGATGAAGTGCCAGTTGAGACAACTGGCACTTTGGACGCGCTCGTTGGTCAGTTGCGTGTGGAGCCAGAAATGCAAGATGGGTATGACAGGGATCTGTTTCGACACTGGATAGATGCCGATGGTGACGGGTGTGACACCAGACGAGAGGTACTGATTGCTGAGTCACTCACACCAGTGTTGGTGGGGTCTGGGTGTTCATTGTCTGGTGGTCAGTGGTATTCCGCCTTTGATGGGGTGACAACCACAGATGCCTCGTCTTTTGACATTGATCACTTTGTGCCACTCAAGGAAGCCTGGGATAGCGGAGCGCATGCGTGGGATGAGACAACCAGGCGACAGTTCGCTAACGACCTGTCGTATGCAGGGTCCCTTATTGCGGTAACAGCACGGTCTAACCGGACCAAGAGTGCTAGTGACCCTGCAGGGTGGTTACCGCCCAATCGTGACTACTGGTGTGTGTATCTCGTCACCTGGGTAGAGGTCAAGATTCGGTGGAATCTTTCTGCTGATGCGAGGGAAGTGGAAGCCATTCGTTCTGCTAGAGCTAGCTGTTAGTGCTGCTGTCCCGACGAAATTAAAGACCTCCGCTTGCTCTCCCCAGTGTTTACACGGAAGGGCTATGTGTAAACACTGAGGAGGCCAGGGTGTCTAAGCGCGATCTCCCGCTAGCCCTCATGGGGCGTTGCTAGTGATGCGGCCCCCTAGTTCTTCCCAACAACAAAGAAAGACCCCGGGATTCGTAATGGTAAAAATCCCGGGGCCTTCTGTGGGCTAGGTAACATCTCCGTGGTTGCCTCCAGAGTGTTACCAAGCCATCTGAACCCGCACCATGGGGCTTACTTAATCTAAGGGCGCGGGCTTGGGGCGTTTTAAGTTATGCACAGGTCAATTTTCTGTGAGTTGGCGGTGGTTGTTCCTTGGGCGTTGGAATAAAAAGCCCAGGTTGGTGGTTTCCATCCTGTGGGAGCATCGCTCCTAGGGCTTTGGTCGGAAAGGTATGTGTTCATGAGTGTTCAACCACAGGGGCTGCACCACGTGACGGCCATTGCGGGGGAGCCGCAAAAGAACGTCGATTTCTACATCACGGGCCTGGGCCTTCGGTTGGTTAAGAAGACGGTGAACTTTGATGACCCAGGCACTTACCACCTCTACTACGGCGATGCCTCTGGCAACCCAGGAACCCTGATGACCTTCTTCCCCTGGCGGGGAATACAACCCGGTGTTGTGGGAGCAGGGCAGTCCACCCAAACTGCTTTCTCTGTTCCCTCGGGTTCTCTGGGGTGGTGGAGTGAACACCTCACCAAGGCAGGCTTTGCTCCCCGGATTACCAGCACCTCGTCATCAGAAGAGCGTCTCTTGGTTCTTGACCCCGATGGGTTACAGATCGAACTCGTTGCCGCGAGCGAAGAAGACCCCAGAGACCCCTGGGATTCAGCCCTCCACCCGGCTGAATATGCCATTCGTGGCCAGCACTCCTCCGTCGTGACAGTGCGGGAGCCTGATCGAACCATTGACCTGCTTGTGAACGACTTAGGTATGCGGGTTGTGGAGACAACTGGCAACCGCACCAGGATTGCCGCTGGCCCCGGTGGCCCTGGCTCCTATGTTGATGTGGTGGGGTCAAGCCTTGCTCCGCAAGGCTTGAGTGCCGGTGGCACCGTCCACCACATTGCTTTTAGGGTGCCAGACCAGGCAACCCAAGCGCTCTGGCGTGATGAGCTGTTTGCTAAAGGCCACAGGGTTACCGAGATTCTGGATAGAAGTTACTTCACCTCTATTTACTTTCGTGAACCAGGGGGAGTCTTGTATGAGATTGCAACAGACACCCCAGGTTTTGATATTGATGAGCCCTTGCTGGAGCTTGGTCGAGCATTGAAGCTGCCACCGTGGTTGGAGCCTTCCAGGGAAGCAATCGAAGCGAAGGTTGCACCGCTTGTGGTTCCAGAATCCAATAACCCGCAGGAAATGGTTGCCTGATGAGCACGGTTGATTCCTTTATCCATGTTTTCCACGAAGGCGAGCCAGGAACCCCGGTCGCCCTCTTGTTACACGGCACGGGAGCAGACGAGCACGACCTGGTGCCTTTAGGGAAGGCCCTGTTACCTGGCTCTCCGATTCTGTCTCCGAGAGGCCGTGTGAACGAGCAAGGAATGAACCGCTGGTTCACAAGGCTTGGAGAGGGCGTCTTTGACATCGATGACGTCATTGCCCAAGCTTCTGACCTAGCTGGCTTTGTCACAGTGGCCGTCTCGCACTACGGGCTATCTGGTCGCCCCATTGTCGCTGTGGGGTTTTCTAATGGTGCCAACATGGCCACCGCAACAGCACTGCTTCACAAAGACGTTCTGGACACTGTTGTCGCCTTCTCTGGCATGTTTCCTTTTGGCGAGCGTGACCCTATGGGTGACGTAAGCGGGGTGCGGGTATTTATGGCAAACGGGGACGCAGACCCCATGGCCCCGCTTGCAAGCGGGGCCCACCTGGAGGCACTCGGGATCGAGCACGGCGCAGCCGTGACTCGTTTTGTTCGACCGGGTGGCCACGGCATTACCCAAGAGGACCTTGCACAGGCCTCTGCATGGCTGGGTGCGAGGTGACAGAAGTAAGGTGTGAGCATGGTTGAACACGTTCCTTACACAGTGGTGGCTCAGTACCCAGGCTTTGAGCTCAGGGACTACCCTTCCCACGCCCTTGTGTCTGTTGATGTCCCAGGGGATTCCTCCAGTTCCAGTTCTCGCGGGTTTGGCCCCTTGTTTCGCTACATCTCAGGGGACAACGCGGCTAGCCAGCCCATAGCGATGACGGCTCCCGTATTACAAGAACCGAGAAGCCAGGGGCAATACCGGGTGTCGTTTGCCATGCCACGAGATATGGCCCTAGAAGACATTCCAGCCCCCCGGGGTTCAGCACTGTCTGTCAACGTCGTGCCCCACCAACAGGTCGCCGCTCTTCGGTTCCGAGGTTCTGTGGATGACAGGACACTGCAGGACAAAACCGAGGAACTCCTTGGCCTGGTGGCCACGGCAGGGTTGATTGCGACAGGGCCAGTGCTGAGCGCTCGCTATGACCCGCCGATGATGCCAGCGGTATTTAGGCGCAATGAAGTATTGGTTGCAGTCGCACAGGCCAAGCTGGCGTAGGTCTCGTGATCTGGCCCGTCATGGTGTCTGAAAGAATCAGAGGTATCGGGTCGCTGGAGCCGAATTCCTGGAGGCTTACATGGCACCGACACCACAGCTGTTCACCCCGATCACGCTTCGAGGTTTGACTATCCCGAACCGGTTGTGGGTGGCACCCATGTGTCAGTACTCCGCAGTGGATGGTGTTGTTCAACCCTGGCACCTCGTGCACTTAGGTGGTTTTGCTCAAGGTCGGGCGGGCTTAATCATTACCGAAGCCACCTCTGTGCTGCCAGAAGGCAGAATATCCCCGGAAGACGCTGGGCTGTGGAACGAAGCCCAGCGCGATGCATGGAAACCTGTAGTGGACTTCGTCCACTCCCAAGGTGTGCCCATCGCTGTGCAATTAGCCCACGCTGGGCGCAAGGCCTCCACCCGTTCACCCTTTAAGTCTGGTGACACCTACGTTGATGTGACTGAAGGTGGCTGGGTTACCAGTGCACCCTCAGCCGTGCCCTTTGGTCGGTTGCCTGTACCCCACGAAATGAGCCTGAAGGACATTGATGAGCTCATTGGTGCCTTTGGTGCCTCTTCGAAGCTCGCTGTCGATGCAGGGTTTGATGCCATTGAGCTGCACGCTGCCCATGGCTACCTGCTTCATGAGTTCTTGTCTCCGCTCTCAAACCTCAGAACAGATTCCTATGGTGGCGACTATGACAACCGCGCACGGATTGTTCTGGAGTGCGTGGAGCGTATGCGCACAGACATGCCTGATTCCATGCCGCTGCTGGTTCGAATCTCTGCCTCGGATTGGTTGGAGGGCGGCTGGGACCTAGAGCAATCCGTGCTCTTAGCCACCCGCTTAGAAGCCTTAGGGGTTGACCTGATTGACGTGTCCTCTGGTGGACTAAGCCCAGAGCAAGAGATTGCTCTGGGCCCCGGGTATCAGATGCACTTCGCAAAAGCGATCTCTCACGCTGTGTCCCAGATGGCTGTTGGGACCGTGGGCCTGATCACAGAATCAGCCCAAGCAGAAGAAGCTTTGAACACTGGTGTTGCCGATGTGGTGCTGATGGCACGGCAGTTCCTGCGCGAGCCCCACTACGCGCTTCGCGCGGCAGCGGAGCTCGGTCATGACCTGGAATGGCCAGGTCAGTATGTTCGGGCTAAGCCCTAGCTCTCTTGTCGCTCCTCGAGGAAGCGTTCTGTTTATCGTTCGTTTTCTCGAAGCCCGCCGAGGGCGACGCTTGCGAGCCCGCGCTCTGCCAGGGGAATAGGCAGGTCGAGGAATTCCTCGAAGCTGATGGTGGGGGTCGTCGCCTCACCGTCTTCCATCAGCTGGTCCAGAACACTCGATGCTCGAAACGGAACAATTCGCGCGATTGCACGGCCGTGATCCGTCACAGTCAGAGTTTCTCCGCCCTGCACCCGCCCGAATATGAGAGACGCATCGTTACCTAGTTCCCGAAGGTCTACTGATTTTTCATCCACAGTCGCTCAGCGTAGACCGGTTGAGGCCTTTAGCGCTACGCCAGCCCACGAACCGTTCCACAAAAGCGCAAAAGTGTGTGTGAAGTAAAGTATGGAGTGTGTGTAAGGTAAAGTATAGAGTGTGTGTAAGGTAAAGTAGGGGATTACCAGAACGGAGAAAGTCGCCATGGCCGAGACCTATCGCCGTCGTTTAATTGACCGGCAGCTCGATGATTTGATGATGCAGCTGCCTGCGATCCTGCTGGATGGGCCCAAGGCAGTGGGTAAAACAACAACTGCGTTGCAACGCGCGGCAACGGTTCGTCGAATGGATGCCCCTCTAGACCAAGTGCGCTACAGCGCTGATGAAGGGTGGATAACAAGAGGTGTGCCACCCATCCTGGTGGATGAGTGGCACCGGGCGCCCGGTGTGTGGGACAGCGTGAAACGCTCAGTAGATGACGATTCTGCCGGCGGCAGGTTCCTGCTTACTGGTTCTCTTCCTACCCGGGGGACCCACTCCGGGGCTGGTCGGATTACCTCGCTTCGGATGAGACCACTTTCGATGGCTGAACGCATGGATTCCCCACCCACTGTGTCGTTGGGTGACCTTCTGGAGGGCGTGGCTGGAGTCATCGAGGGCGAATCTGATGTCACCTTTGAGCAGTACTGTTATGAAATTTCGCAATCAGGGTTTCCTGGTTTCCGGCACTTGAGTGGAGCATCACACAGCGAAGCTCTTCTGGGGTATTTAGAGCGCATATTTGACACAGACTTGCCTGAATTAGGGGTCTCTCTCAGGAGACCCGCTACCATGCGTGCTTGGTTGCGGGCTTACGCTGCTGCCACGGGAACCCTGGCAACGTGGGAAACCATTCGAGAAGCAGCCAACTCTGGATATACCCAGGCCCCCTCGAAACCTACAGTCACGCCCTATCGTGATGCCCTCACCCGATTGCGCATCCTCGACGAACTTCCCGCATGGTTGCCAACGCGCAACGATTTATCTAGGGTGGCCCAGGCCCCGAAGCACTATGTGGCAGACCCGGCCTTGGCTCTTGCCTTGCTTGGCTACGACGGGTCGTGGCTTATCGACTCAGGGTCCGATGAGGCCTCGGACTCTCAACGCCCCTTAGTCGGACGTTTGTTTGAAGCGTTGGCGATCTTGAGTATTCGCGTGTATGCACAAACCAACTTTGCCCAAACATTCCACTTTCGCCAGTTTGAGGGACGACACGAAGTCGACGCCATTGTTCAGGGCCACAATGGCAAACTACTCGCTATCGAAATCAAGCTCGGTGCAACCGTCGAGAGTAGAGATATTCGACACCTGAAATGGCTCCAAGAAAAACTGGGCTCGCAGGTAGCTGACTGTGTTCTTATTTACACCGGACCGGTAGCCTTTCGCTTCGAAGGGGTTGCGGTGGTGCCCCTTGCCCTGCTTGGCGCATAACCGACCTGGGCCGCTTGGGTGAGGGCGGCCGCAGCACGGAAGAAGGGTCTTAACGTCTGTGGGGGTGTGGCTTTCGCCACACCCCCACAGACTGTTTCACAGGGTTAGAACTGAATACCCCTGGTGAGTGCACCATCGATCAGCAGGTTTGCACCGCTGATGCGAGAGGCCACGGGGCTGGAGACGAAGACAACGCCTGCGGCGATTTCTTCGGCTGTGCCCATGCGGCCGGTGGGGTTGAGGCCCATGGCGAAGGAGAACAGGTCGGGGTTTCCACCCTCGATGCTCTGCCAAACACCACCGGGGAAGTAGGTGTTACCGGGCGACACAGTGTTCGCACGGATACCCTTCTCCGCCAGTGACAGGGATAGCCCTGCCATGTAGCCAATGATGGCTGTCTTGATGGTGCCATAGGGGCCAGACGCGAAGTCTGCTTCCCGTCCGGACACACTCGAGATAGCGAGCAAGGACTTCACGTCACTCTTCTCGATGTAGGGCATTGCGGCCTTCACCAAGTTGACGGTGCCCATCAGGTCCACCTTGTAGGAGGCTTCCCAGTTGGCGTCCTCGTCGGGAATAGCCAAAGCCGACACGTTGGCAACCACCATGTCGATGCCGCCAAACTCCTTGGCAGTGGCATCAACCCATGAGCGGAGTGCTTTCGCATCGCCAACGTCAACGACGCTTCCTTTGGCCTTGACGCCCTTCTTAGCAATGGCCGCTTCCGTGGCCTTTACTTCGTCAGCGTTTCTGGCACAAAAGGCGACGTTGGCGCCTTCGTCCGCGAAGGCTTCAACGATGGCGCGACCAATTCCCTTGGTGCCACCGCTGACAATCGCGGTCTTTCCTTTGATTTTCAGATCCATCGGGATGTATCTCCTTGTGTGTTATTTAGCCATGGGGGCGCCAACGGGCAGAGCGGCTTTGCCGCTCATTTCGTTGAGCAAGAAGGCAAATGCTAGGTACATTGCCAAACCACCGGTGATGATTCCGACAACTCCACCAAAGAGGCCAAGTGCTGGAATACCAAGGAGGTTGGCAAGAGCCAGTGAGCCCAACAGCACCACAGTCAGCATCAACACGAAGGTCAACACACGAGGTGCAACTGTGGAGGCAATGGCGAGGAAGATCGTGAAGATCATCCACATTACGAGGTACCACCCGATGGCTTCGGGGGCAACGGTCCACCACTCGCGGAATACACCGACGTTGAGGAGACCAAAGGACAACCAAAGGAAGGAATAGCCACCAAACGCGACAACACCGAAGGTGTCACCGAGCTTGAATGCCATTGCTGCCACCATGGTCTGAGCCGCGCCACCAAAGAACAGTGCCATGGCCAGGATCACGCCGTCGAAGGCGATAATTCCGCTGTTTGCAAGGCTCAGCAAAACAGTGGTCATTCCGTATCCAAACAGTCCGAGAACTGCTGGGTTAGCTACTTTTTCATTCATTGAACGGGACTCCTTTGTCCGTTAGATGATGGGGCGACGTGGGATCACTCCGCCCCGATCCGATTACATGACTGTTTTAGCCAGTGACCGGAGTTCTTTATGCATTCCATCAAATGCCGTGTGTGATCCCAAGATGGACTTAGGAATCTTCACCACCACCGAATAGTTGGTGTCGACACAGTTGGCAATGGGGGAGAGTGAGGTCTGAGTCAAGAGTTGGTAGGCATCCATATAGTGAATGCTCAGAATCTCAGAGAGCCAGTGAATCATCTCGACCTGCGCAATACGCCAGGCGTCTTCCATGGGCCTGGAGGACCCGACGACCATCCAGTAGTCGTCGTTTTCGAGTCTCGGCCACAGTGGCGCCTTGCCTTTAATGAGGTCCACCAAAATGACGGAGTCCATGGCACCCTCAACAGCGGTGCCGCAGGCTTCGCCTTCTCCTTGGCGGTAGTGACCATCACCAATGGAGAACATGGCACCTTCGACATTGACACCGAGATAGACGGTCGTTCCGACCTTAATCTCTGGGCTGTCCATATTGCCACCAAAGCGTTCGGGAACCAGAGACGTGCGCACTTCCCCAGCCGGTGGTGCAACACCCACCGTCCCCAGCATGTTTTCAATCGGCAGGGCAACCTCGAAATCACCAAAGCGCGACTCGAAGCCCACCGTGTTGTTCGTGGTGTCCACGTGGTAAATCCAGGTGGCTTCGGGCAGGTGCTCGTGCAACATCGAGGTCTTGTCGGTGGCCGACAGGCCACCGAAGAACGGAATGGTGGATGAGGCACCGAAGCTTCGTGCGGGTTTGAGGTCCACGATGTGGATCACCAGGGTGTCCCCTGGTTCGGCACCTTCTACATAGAAGGGGCCGGTCTGCGGGTTAACGTAGCGAATGTCGATTTTTTCGCTCGGTAAATCGGTCACGGACTGCAGAGCTGCGTTAAACGCATCTTCTGACCACAGGCGCATAACAGAGCCTGGCTTGACGGTCATCGCGGGGCCAACACCACCAAAGGTGTAGACGTACTGGGAGGGTTCTGGTCTAAACACAACATCGTGCATAGGGGTGTCTCCTTAGTGTTATTTGTGGGTCAGGGGAACCATTTTCGTGAGTTGGGTGACGTGCGCGGGCTTCAGCTCATCGAGGTGAGCCACCCCGAGAAGCCGCATAGTGCGTTCAATCTGGTCGGAGAAGATTTCGAGTGCTCGAACCACACCGTCATATCCGCCTGACATCAGGCCGTAGAGGTAGGCGCGGCCGATCATGGTGCTTCGTGCACCCATGGCGACCGATGCCACCACATCGGCTCCGGACATAATGCCGGTGTCGATCATGATCTCGACGTCTTTGCCGATTTCTTTGGCAACCTTGGGCAGCAGGTAGAACGGAATCGGGGCACGGTCTAACTGACGGCCACCGTGGTTGGACAGAATAATTCCATCAACGCCGTACTTGGTGAGCTCTTTCGCATCGGCCAGAGTCTGAACACCTTTGACCACGAGCTTCCGCGGCCATACGGATCGAATCCACTTGATGTCTTCAAACGTCACTGTCGGGTCAAACATGGTGTCGATCAATTCACCGACGGTGCCCTTCCACGTTGACAACGACGCGAAGGTCAAAGGCTCTGTGGTGAGGAAGTTAATCCACCACTCGGGCCTGGGAAGAGCATTCAAGATTGTCTTCGCTGTCAGTGCTGGGGGAATAGACATTCCATTGCGCTTATCCCGCAGCCTTGCACCGGCGACGGGAACGTCGACGGTGACGACAAGGGTGTCGTAGTTGGCTTCTTCAGCCCTTTTGACAAGCTCCATCGAACGCTCGCGGTCGGTCCACATATAGAGCTGGAACCAGTGCCGCCCATTCGGGCTTGCTGCCACCACCTCTTCAACAGAGGCGGTGCCCATGGTGGAGAGGGCGAAAGGAATACCAAACTTCTCGGCAGCCCTGGTGCCTGCGATCTCACCCTCGGTGTGCATCATGCGAGTGAAGCCGGTGGGAGCGATAGACAGAGGGAGTGCACTTGGCAGACCCATGACACTTCTGGAGGTGTCGACCTTGGCAACGTCACGCAAAATAGCGGGCTGAAATTCGATGTCCTTAAACGCTTGGCGAGCCCGGCCCAGAGTGAGCTCTTCTTCGGCTGCACCGTCGGTGTAGTCGAAGGGGGCCTGAGGAGTGCGACGCTTCGCAATAATGCGAAGATCATCAATGGTGAGGGCCCCAGCCAGGCGGCGCTTCTTGGCGTTGAATTCGATTTTCTTGAACTGCATCAACGGCGCTAAATCAGCGGGACGAGGGAAGCGGCGCTTGACCATTAAAACTCCTAGAACGTGGACTGACCAAAAGCATAGACCAACCTAGAGGGAATTGAACCGGCGGGGTTTTTTTATTGAGGGACACAGCCTTTATGGGAATCACGGGCTTCTTAGTCTCCGCGACTACCCTTCACATGTGGCCCTTTCAACCCGGCGCTTCTTTCCCATAGCGATAGCCATCGCTGTGGCGACCGGCTTGCTGGGTGCCTGCACAATTCCAGAGGCACCCACAGCACTGGAGCCCGAAACGGTGGTCTTAGATACCGCTCCCACTGTGCCAGCTGAGACCCCACCATCTCCGGTTCCCACCCCGGAGGAAGCGCTCGAAGAACAGCTGGCGACAACCGTAGCGAGCCTGGAGCTTCGCCAGAAAGTGTCTGGTCTTCTGATTGCCACTGTTCCGGGGACGGATGCCTCGGCGTTTAGAGAGCTTCTCGACACCGTTCCGGTTGCCGGTTTCTTGTTGTCGCGCTCGAACGTGCAAGGAACGCCAGAGGACACTGCTGCCTACCTCTCGATAGTGCAAGGGGGTCAGGACTACCCGCTCTTAATGAGCGTCGACCAAGAAGGCTCACCCATCGCCCGCTTGCTGGCGGATGATTTTCCTGGAGCCCAAGATTTGGGGCAGGGGCCCGTTGAAGACACCACCACGGCATTTCAAGCCAGGCAGGAACTGGTGGCTCAATCAGGTGCCACCGTGAACTTCGGTGTGGTGGGAGACGTCACTCCAGGTTCTGGTGCCTACATCCACCCCCGTTCCTTCGGTGCTGACCCCGCCATTGTCTCTGATCACGTCGTCGCTGCATTGGAAGCCCGTGCCCCAGGGGTTGCCCAGACCCTCAAACATTTCCCCGGGCATGGCTTGGTCCAGGAAGACTCCCACCTAGAGATTCCCGAGACCACGATCGGCTACGACCTCTGGTGGGACACCCACGCCCTGCCGTTTCGGGCGGGTGTCGAAGAGGGAGTTGACCTCGTCATGATGGCCCACATCAGAGTCCTGAGCGTGAGCAAGGACCCCGCCTCTGTCTCTAATGACTGGATCGACATTTTGAGAAACGATCTGGGGTATGACGGCGTGATCATTACCGATGATCTGGCCATGTTGAAGTCTTCTGGAGAAGAGGCCTACCACGACCCTGCGGCCACGGCTGTGGCCGCGCTTGTTGCGGGAAATGACCTCATTATGCTCGCGCTTGACTTGGGCGAAGTGTCCATCCTCGACACCTATAACGCCATCGCTGACGCTCTTGTTGCCGCTGTTGTGGAGGGTCGTGTCAGTGAAGCCCAGGTTGATGAATCCCTCACCAGGGTGCTGCGGTTAAGAGCGTCCTTGGTTCGCTAGGGGGTGTTGGATGAGGCCTTCGAACGGCCTCGTGCCTTTTTGATCAGTGTCCTCACCACGAGCAGGAGAACGATGACAACCCCGCCCAGTGCTAGCCATGGAACGGCAATGCCCGACCACACGACTACTCCTGCAAAGAAAGCGAGAATGCTTTCCCAGCCGGTGAGAATGCCATCAAAGAAACCATCGGGGTCTCTGGGTTGAGCGTCCTCCGGGGTTGCCAGGTTGATGCTCACTGTGGCAAACAGGGTCTGATCGCTGAGGTACGAGCGCTGTTGGGTGAGTGAGTCAAGCTCCGCTTGACGCTCTGCCAACGCGGTCTCGATGGCGATCAGGTCACTGGTTGTTTCTGCTGTAGAGAGCAGTTCGCCAAGGCGTGCCATGGATGTCTCGAGGACGGCGATGCGGGCATCGAGGTCAATCTTTTGCAGAGACACATCAACGGTGTTAATCGACACGTCTTGGACGATCCCGACCGCGGAGATGAGCTCCACCGTCGCATCTAAGCGGTCTGCTGGAATTCGAGCTTCTAGGTATGAGGTCGGCTGGCCAAAATCAGTGGGGGAGTAATCAGAGCGACTTGCGATGCGGCCACCCGCGTCAACCACGATCGTCGTGATCTCATCTGCTCCCTCAGAAGGAGCATCCACGATCAGGGAGAGGTACCCAGTGGTGATGACATCGGGTTCCATGGACACGACGGGGGAGCTTTGCTCGACCGCCATGTCTGCTCCCGCTTCGGCATATCCCAGGGAAGGCTCCATCACAGCGGAATCAAAGGACGCTTCTTTGTTTGTGGCCTGGCATCCGGCCAGCGTGAGGGCGCCCACCACAACGAGGGCAAGAGTGCGGGAGAGTTTTGTCATGGCCTCAGAATAGCCACGGACCCTTGGTGGACAAGGCGAAGTGGGTAACAATTCAGACGCCATTTTTTTAGCTACGTAGCGACATAATCAAACCATGGGCATTCGTTGGTTTCTCGGTTTCACACGGGCACCCCTGCTCCACGTTGCCTGTGATGAGGGCACGGGCCACACGGTTGTTTTAGTCCACGGGATAGCCTCCTCCTCGGTGACGTTTGACAACGTGGTGCCGCTCTTGAAAGACACCTATCGAGTGGTCACCATCGACCTCTTGGGCTTTGGCCAATCTCCTAATCCTCCAGAAGCGACCTTCACCCTGGACGAGCACGTCAAGGCTTTGAAGCGCACCATCCAGAGCGTGCGGCCGACGGGCCGCATCACACTGGTGGGGCACTCTCTGGGCGCTTTGATTGCCGCACGGTTTGCTGCAAAAAACTCTTCGATGCTCTCGCACCTGATTCTGGTAGCACCCCCTGTCTATGTGCCAGGAAATACTGTGGTCGACCCGATGGAGCGCTTCCAACTCGATGGGCTCCTTGGCCTCTATGACTTCATGCGCTCTAACGCTGCCTTCACCTCGGCGGGGGCAAAGGCATTATCTAAACTCTTGCCGATCAAAAACGTGGTGGAGGTTTCGGAGCACAACTGGAGAGCATTTAGCTTGTCGCTCGAGAAATGCATTGAATCCCAGACGACAGCGACCGATATCGCTCAGGTCACAGTTCCGGTGGAGCTCATTTATGGAACCAGGGACCCGTTCCTTGCTCAAGCAGGCCTCCGTATGCTGGAGCGGATGCGCGGTGTCGTAACCACCCGGGTTGATGGCCAAGATCACCTCATTAGGCCCCGCTTTGCAACGGAAATAGTCCGGCTGATCGACAATCCGTCCCCGCCCACGAGGCCCATTCGAATAATCGGGAGTAAGCCCTAAGCCAGGAACGCTCTGATCGCAGCGATTGTTTCTGCTGGCTTGTCTCGGTGCACGCTATGACCGGAACCAGGAATGACCTCATAGCTGAAATGAGCATTCTGAGCCAGCATGTCGGCTGCGTAGTCGCCTGAGAACATACTGCCGTTGTCGGCCTCAGCACCCAGAACGTGGGTGGGAACCACCACGTTCTGCGCTTCTCTGGTGACATCCCAGGGGTCGTTATCGAATACCGATTGCTCGAGGGCAAACAGACTGGCTGATGTGTGGGCCTGGACTTTCAGTTGCACATCCAGGGGGTGCCAGTGCGGGAAGGCAGCAGTGATCTCCGCAACGCCCTGAGAGAGATGCCCTTTTCTTTGGTTATCCAGCACGAACTCCCGCTGGGTGTTAGTCAAAGACAGCGCTGGGTCAATCAAGATCATGGATCGCGCCCAGGAGGAATCTGTGGCGCTTGCCACCACCGCGCTTGCAGCACCAATGGAGTGGCCGATCACCACATCCCAACCGGGGGCGCCATCGGGTGTGACGCCGAGGAGGTCCCCTGCATAATCGGATATCTCGTATCTGCTCGCTCGAGGAGCGTTTCCGTGTCCGCGGAGGTCAGTGGCTGTGGCTGACCACCCATCAGAAGCGAGCGCTTCCATAACCAGCCAGCAGGTCTGAGCGGACGACCCGAGACCGTGCACCATCAGGGCGCGCTTGGGAGAGGCTGGGTCACCCCAGTGCAGTCGGGGAAGTCGCAGCGTTGTCATGTCCCCAGGGTAAACCCCGGGGACATGACCTGTGGGCTAGCCCACGAAGGTTAGACCAGCTGCTTCTCCATGAAGAGGCTGAACTCGTCTTCGATGTATTCACCGAAGGCGGGAACAATGCTGTATCCACGCTTTTCATAAAGCCTGACGGCCTCTTGTTGTTGGATGCCTGTTTCTAATTGCATCAGGCGAATACCGTGTGCCTGTGCCATTCCTTCCAGAGCATCCATGAGGGCACCGCCGATACCGCCGGTGCGATAACCCTCTTCGACATAGAAGCGCTTGATTTCTCCAGCGTGCTCTTCTGATCCCGGCACGAGCCCCACGCAACCAACAACTCTGTTGCCGAGGTGAGCACCGAGGAAAAGCGCACTATCTGCGCGGAGGTCGTCATCGACGACCAGGTGATTGCTTTCTTCCGGATAAAGCTTCTGGAAGATAACCATCGCCTCTGTAGTGAGGTGTTGGGCAGCTGTGGGATCGATGTCCGTGATCCGTAGCGAGCCAAATTGTGTGTCCATGTGCTCAACCTAGCCCCATGGGGAATGAGGGGAAGAAGTTATCCACAGGGTAAAAGAAACTATTTTTCTGGGACTCATTCGAGGTTCTCACCCTAAACTGGCCTGGTGATGGATACCCCCGCACTCGATACCAATTCTGCCGCTAGGCAGAGGGTGAACACGGACCGCTCGGGATATATCCCTGCGACCATCCCCGATGGGGTTGTGCTGGCCAAGGGTATTGATGACGTCATTGCCACCGTGAAATACGCCAGTGCTCACAGGATCCCGGTGGTGACCAGGGGAGCAGGCTCAGGCCTTGCCGGCGGAGCATCTGCTGGTCAAGGCCAAATCGTGCTCGATATGTCCTTGATGAATCAGATTATTTCTCTGGATCCCGTTGAGCAGATAGCTGTGGTGCAACCCGGTGTGATGAACGCCGCCATTAGTGAGGCTGCTCAACCCCACGGTTTGTTTTATGCCCCTGACCCCGCGAGCATGACCTACTGCTCTATTGGGGGCAACATCGCCACCAATGCCGGGGGAATGCGGTGTGCGAAATACGGCGTGACCAGGGATTCTGTTTTGGGCCTCACGGTGGTGCTCGCAAACGGTGACGTGATTAACACCGGCGGTCAGACCATCAAGCGGGTCAGTGGTTACGACCTCACAGCCTTGATGATTGGGTCCGAGGGAACACTGGGTGTTGTGGTGGAGGCAATTCTGCGTCTTCGACCACTCTCTGACCAGGTTGCCTCCCTTGTTGCCTATTTCCCCAGCATGGAGGTTGCCGCCGCGTGCGCGTCGGCAATCGTCTCGTCTGGGGTGCAACCCACCATCCTTGAGCTGATGGACGGTAAAACTCTCGATGCGGTTGATGAGGCCACGGGAACAGATCACGGAAGCAAGGGTCGAGCGCTGGTGCTGACTCAAACAGACGGTCTCGGTGCGCACTTAGAGATGGACGCGATTTCCCGGGTTGTTGCTGATTTCACCGACCAGGCAAGCGTGACCACTGACCCGGTGGAATCAGAAAAGCTGGTTCAGGCCAGGCGTGAAGCCATTCCGTCAATCGAAAAAAGGGGCAGTACCTACGTCGGAGACGTCGGAGTTCCCCGCAAACACCTGGCTCAGATGGCCCGTGCCATTGAAGACATTAGCCAGAAGACCGGTGTTGAGATCTACACCATCGCCCATGCGGGCGATGGGAACCTGCACCCCATCTTGGTTATTCCGCCCGGTGGATCTGTTGCCGCAGGGCCTGTTAAACAGGCTCTGGAGGACATCTTCTGGGCTGCCAACAAGCTCGGTGGCACACTGACAGGGGAGCACGGAATCGGAGTGCTGAAGCGCGACTGGTTGGTGCCGGAGCTCGGAGAGACCGTGATGGCGTTGCAGCACCAGATAAAGAGCGTGTTTGATCCGCTCGGAATCTTGAACCCGGGTAAAGCTATTTAGAGAGCACCCTGTTCTGGTGTGCCCACTAGTACTCCATACATTTCCATAACGTCGACATCGGCTATGACCTTGCCTTTCATGCCCGCCTGGATTCTTGCCACGGTGTCCAGCGTCAGGTGGTCATGCCAGTCCTTGGTGGTGGTCCACCTTTCCACAAAGACAATGCGACCGTTTACCTCTTCATGAAGGGCATAGAGCTCACACCCGGCCTCTTCGTGGACCTCCAGGGTTATGTCTTTCAGTATCGCCAGTGCCTCGTCGTAGAACTCGGGCTTAGGCGAAAAGGTGGCGATAATAATGCAGGGCTTGGTCACAGTGGCGTCCTTTGTAAGTTGATACCCCCTATTACATCAGGCTCTAGTCTTACCGGGTGGATAGTGCCCTGATTGCGTCGATGGTGGCGTTCTCCTTTGTGCTATCCGTGAGCCCTGGTCCGAACAACACCATGTTGTTGACGCTCAGCAGCCACCACGGTGTGCGCGGTTCTGTTCCTTATTTAGTGGGCATGGCCATGGGCTTGACAGTGATGGTTGTGGCTGTTGGGGCGGGTCTTGGCGCTGTGTTTGTGGCCTACCCGATCGCGTATCAGGTGTTGAAGTACGTCGGCTTTGGTTATGTGCTCTATATGGCCTCGGGAATTTTACGAGCCGGGTCACCCGAATCTGGCGATATGGACGGGGTGCCAAAGACGGCTTGGAAGGCCTTTGTTTTCCAGGCGGTTAACCCCAAAGCATGGATTGTGATTGCAGCCTTTACCACGGCCTATCTTCCGCTGGAGCGCGGAGTGCTAGAGCTGGGGGTGGGAGCCTCGGTGTTTGTCCTAGCCACCATGCCAGGGGCTCTTATCTGGGTGGCCCTTGGCCGAGTAGTCTCAGGATTACTCACGAGTCAAAAATCCCGCAGAATCTTCACGAGCGTTATGGCAGCGGTTTTGGTGGCATCCATGGTGCCCGTCCTCTTCATCTCCTAGAAACCAGGTGTTCCCAGTGTTGGCGTCCCAGTGTGTTGTTCTTGACGGCGGTCTTTCCACCCAGCTGGAAAGGCGAGGTGCCACGTTCCACGGTTCTTTATGGACGGGGCGTGCTCTGCTAGAAAACCCCGAGATTGTTCGCCAGGCCCACCTCGACTTTGTCGAGGCCGGAGCGGAGATTATCTCCACCGCCAGTTACCAGCTGTCTCGGGCCGGGTTCGTCAGTGAGGGCATGACCGCAAAAGACGCTGATCGTGCGCTCATCAGAAGCGTTGAGATCGCTCGCGAAGCGGTTGCGGGCACTGGGGTAAAGGTCGCTGCGAGCATTGGGCCCTGGGGGGCGACACAGCACGACGGGTCTGAGTATCGCGGTAATTATGGGGTGGATCAGGACTTCTTAGAGGACTTTCACCGCGCAAGAATGAAAGTTTTGGCCGAGGCACAGCCCGATTATTGGGCGGTGGAGACCATTCCGGAGGTGAGTGAGGCTAGGGCGTTAGCCAGCGTCCTTGCTGAATTTTCTGATATTCCCGCCTGGGTGTCGTTTAGCTGCCGGGATGATGCTCACGTTGCATCGGGTGAATCGATTGACGACGCGGTTGTAGCGCTTGCGGGCGTCCCGAACGTTATTGCTGTGGGAGTGAATTGTGTTCCACCAGAAAACGTGGCGGGCCTGGCTCGCGCTATTCGAGAGGTCACAGACCTCCCCATGATTGCCTACCCAAACAGGGGCGGCATCTGGGATGCCGCCACGGGTGATTGGGAAGGCCAGAGCCCAAGGGCTCTTGGTGATTGGCTACCCCAGTGGAGGGATGCCGGGGTAAGCATGGTCGGTGGGTGTTGTGGTCATGGAGCAGCAGAAATTAGCGCTCTGAAGCAGACGCTTAGCGCTTAAGGATTCGAATCGGTTCGGTGTCGGCCATCGGGGCCGCATCTCGTCCTCGAAGGTCGGGGTGAGCACTCTTCCAGAACACCGGAACAAGAAAGCCCACGAAGGCAAAGATAGTGGCTGCTACGAAGCCACCGGTGGAGCCAAAACCGTCGATGGCAAAACCTGCGACTGCGGACCCCAGGGCAGCACCAACGAGCTGGCCTGATCCCATCCAGCCGTAGGCCTCAGCCGTGTCAGAGAACTTGACGCTCGAGGACACAATGGCAAACATCACCGCCAGCGCGGGCGCTATTCCAGCGCCCGCAATCAGCAGCGCTCCGGCGATCCACCAGAAGCTTAAAATCATGCCCGAGAGCGCTAAGCCCACAAAAACCGCGAACATTCGGACGGCCAGTGCCCACGGACCGATTTGGACACCACCCAGAGCGAGGCCGCCAATAATGGACCCGATCGCCCAAATCGCTAAGACAAACCCTGCTTCGGGGCCGCTGTGCCCAAAGACGGAGACCACCGCCACTTCGACCGCAGCAGCAGCACCGATCAGCAGGAAACCAACCACTGTGGCGAGCAAGACCGGGGGTTTGCGAAGCACGACCCCCATCTTGTTCCTGCTCGGAGGAATCGAGACGGTTCCGACTTCTCGGCAACTCAAGAACCAGATACCGCCACCAATCAGCAGAATTCCCGCCACCACGATGGCCACTTGTGTTGACACCTGAATTGCAAGGAATGTGGTGACGACGGGTCCTGCAATCCAGATGATCTCTTGGGCTGAGGCATCGAGTGAAAAAAGCGGCGTGAGTTGTTTGGAATTCACCATGGTCGGATAGATGGTGCGAACGGCCGGCTGAATCGGGGGTGTGGAGAGCCCCCCGATGAATCCCACCACCATGTACCAACCAATGGGCATAACCAAGAAGGCAATTCCTGCCATGCTCAAGGCGGCAATGACGATGGTGATGGCGATCACTGGTCGCATTCCCAATCGACCCATCATCCGAGACGTGAGCGGCCCGGCAACGGCCTGGCCCAGGCTCGTTGTCGCTAAAACGAGGCCGGCGAGACCGTAGGAATCAAAGATCCGTTCGACGTGTAAGAGGTATGCCAGAGAAATCATTCCGGAGGGTAGCCTGGCTGCGAGCTGGGCCGAGATAATTCGGCCCACACCCCGAGTTTTCAACAGGTCAGCGTATTTCTTCACAGCCCATTTAGCCTATGCCCTCCTTCGTGGCGTCAGTGGTCGCTGAAATAGTGGGATGTGGGCCTGGCCGAGATGCTCACATATCTGTGGATAACTACCCCGAGTTGTCCACAGCTGTGGATGACACGCCCACAATATGTAGGGTATGAGAATTCCAAGAACCGCCATATATAGTGATTAAGCTGTCGAAGTACACCAAGCCTTCAGAGCCCCACTCAGACCGCATATCCACTGAAAATACCGAATTTTGTGGCCCCTTGAGGCCACACGCTAAGGAGATACAACGTGACCATCACCGTGGTGAAGCGCAACGGCACTCGTGAGCCGTATGACGCCAACAAAATCAACCTGGCTATTGAGCGTGCAGCAGAGGGGCTGGATGACTCCATTACCTGGGTTACCCAAATTGCCAGCGAACTGGAACTGACCCTGTTCGATGGCATCACCACGCAGCAACTCGATGAAGCCGTGATCCAGGTCGCCCTGCAGAACGTCAAGGACGACCCCGCGTTTGACGTTCTCTCTGCCCGTCTGTTGGTTAAAACCATTTACAAGCGTGTTCTCGGTGACTACGAAAACCCCGAAGAGCTCAAGGCTCTGCACGCCGCACACTTTGCCGAGAACGTCACCCGCGGCGTGGAAGAAGGCCTGCTCGATGAGCGCCTGATCCAGATGTTTGACCTAGAGCGCTTGGCCGCTGCTCTCGAGCCCACCCGCGATGAGCTGCTCAAGTACATCGGCGTCGTCACCTTGAACAACCGCTACGGCATCAAGGGCCGAAACGGTGACCCCCTCGAGGTTCCTCAGTACTTCTGGATGCGTATCGCTATGGGCCTGTCTTTGAACGAGGCTGACCCCACCGAGCAGGCACTCAAGTTCTACGAGAAGATGTCCAAGCTTGAGTACTTGGCAGCAGGCTCCACGCTCGTAAACGGTGGCACCAGCTACCCACAGCTCGCTAACTGTTTCGTCATGGAAATGCAGGACGACATCGAGCACATCGCAAAGACCACGCGCGATGTTATGTGGCTCACCAAGGGAACCGGTGGAATCGGCTTGGCCGTGACCAAGCTTCGCGCTCAAGGCTCCCCGATCCGCTCCAACAACACCTCCTCCACCGGACCTATTCCGTTCATGCACACCATTGACTCGGTGTTGCGAGCGGTCAGCCGTGGCGGTAAGAAGTTCGGTGCACTGTGTTTCTACATGGAGAACTGGCACTTGGACTTCCCCGAGTTCCTTGACCTTCGTCAGAACTCTGGTGACCCCTACCGTCGCACCCGGACCGCTAACACAGCCGTGTGGATTTCAGATGAGTTCATGAAGCGCGTCCAGAACGACGAGCCCTGGTACCTGTTTGACCCACTCGAGGTCGCAGACTTAAACGAGCTTTATGGCGCTGCGTTCTCCAAGCGCTATGCAGAATATGTCGAGATGGCCGAAGCCGGCACGCTCAACATGTTCAAGAAGATGGGTGCTCGCGAGCAGTTCAAGGCCATCTTGATTTCTCTCCAGGGAACCAGCCACCCATGGCTGACCTGGAAAGACACGATCAACAACCGTGCCATTAACAACAACTCCGGCACGATTCACCTCTCCAACCTCTGCACCGAAATCTGCTTGCCGCAGGATGCTGAGAACGTGTCGGTCTGTAACTTGGCCTCGATCAACCTCTCCCAGCACGTGCTCGATGGAGCGATGGACTGGACGAAGATCGACGAGAGCGCACGCATTGCTGTGCGCCAGCTCGACAACCTGATCGACATCACCCGCTCCAGCGTGGCCGAAGCTGATTTCTCGAACCAGCAGAACCGGGCCGTGGGTCTGGGTGTGATGGGCTTCACCGACGTGATCGAGCGTTTGGGTTACAGCTACGAAAGCGAAGAGGCCTATGACCTCATCGACGAAATCATGGAGCACGTGTCTTACGCAGCCATTGATGAGTCGGCGAACCTCGCTCAAGAGCGCGGCTCCTACCCGAACTTCGAAGGCTCTCGCTGGTCACAGGGCATGGTTCCTTTGGACACCATCGAGCTGACCGAAGCCGATCGTGGCATTGCCATCGAGGTCAACCGCACCACCCGCCTCGACTGGGACGCTCTGCGTGCGAAGGTCAAGGGCGGTATGCGTAACGCAACCCTGATGGCTATTGCACCCACCGCCTCCATTGGTTTGGTCGCTGGAACTACTCCGGGTCTTGACCCTCAGTTCTCGCAGATCTTCAGCCGCTCCACGAGCTCGGGTAAATTCCTCGAGGTCAACCGCAACCTTGTTGAGGCATTGCGCGAGCGTGGCCTGTGGGAGGCAACTCGTGAAGACATTCTGCGCAGCCAGGGTGATATTCAGAACCTGGACATGATTCCCCAGGACCTCAAGGACATCTTCAAGACGAGCTTCCAGCTCTCTCCGTTTGCCTTCCTCGAGGTTGCTGCCCGTGCGCAGAAGTGGATCGACCAGGCTATTAGCCGCAACATGTACCTAGAGACCCGCGACATCGATGACCTGATGTCCATCTACGAAGGTGCCTGGAAGCGTGGCGTGAAGACCACCTACTACCTGCACATGAAGCCTCGGCACACTGCAGAGCAGTCCACCGTCAAGGTGAACAAGGCAGAGCAGATTCAAAGCTCCAGCTCTTCGGTCCCCAAGAAGGGCTTTGGAGCAACGACCGCAGGCTCTCCCGAGCCAGTGGCAGCGGGAAGCTCCGCCCCGAAAAAGGGCTTTGGCTTCTCCTCAGCACCCAAGGCAGGTGAGTAATGAACGCCGATATCAGCATCGACGGTTACGTCGTGCCTACAGACCCCATGGATCTTCTGCAGTGCGATAGCTGCCAGTAGATCCACCCCTCAACACCACAACAAACTCTAGAAAAGGACACAATCATGGGAATTCTCGGACAAGGTATTCAAGAAGGACTGCTGCTCAAGCCCGTTAAGTATCAGTGGGCTATGGACCTCTATGACCAGGCTGTTGCAAACACCTGGTTCCCCAACGAAATTCAGCTCGGTGAAGACATCGCTGACTTCAAGAAGATGACGGACGAAGAACGCCACGCCATCACCTTCTTGATGAGCTACTTCAACCCCAGCGAACTCCTGGTGAACAAGGCTCTGGCCTTCGGTGTGTACCCGTACATCAACGCTCCTGAGGCGCACCTCTACCTCGCCAAGCAGATGTGGGAAGAAGCCAACCATTGCATGAGCTTCGAGTATGTGCTCGAAACTTTCCCGATTGATCGCGAAGCCGCCTATGCCCAGCACGTCGAGAACCCCTCGATGGCACGCAAAGAAGAGTTCGAGGTCAAGTTCATCCGCCGGATGACCGAAGAGACCATCGACATCACCACCACCGAGGGCAAGCAGGACTTCGTGCGCAACCTCGTTGCCTACAACGTCATCCTCGAGGGCATTTGGTTCTACTCGGGCTTCATGGTTGCACTGAGCTTCCGCCAGCGGAACCTCCTGCGTAACTTCGGATCCTTAGTGGACTGGATTGTGCGCGATGAGAGCTTGCACCTCAAGTTCGGTATGAACCTGATTCTGACCGTTCTGGAAGAGAACCCCGACCTGCAGACCCCCGAGTTTGCCAACGAGATTCGCCAGATGATCTTGGACGCAGTGGAAATGGAAGAGCAGTACAACCACGAACTGCTGCCAAACGGCATCCTCGGCCTCAACGCCAACTACATCAACCAGTACGTGAAGTACCTGGCTGACCGTCGTCTCGAGGAGCTCGGTTTCGAGACCGAATACAACGTGTCTAACCCTGCAAAGTGGATGGCAACAGCCAACGACACCTTGCAGTTGGTCAACTTCTTTGAGTCGACCAACACGTCCTACGAAGTCAACGCAACCTCGTCAAAATAGGGATTGCAAGTAACTACACTGTGAGGTGTGTAGTGGGAGGAGACAGCGACGGAGTCTCCTCCCACTGCCATTGTGTGGGTACACACTTGATGTAAAGATGGGCGTATGAAAATTCCAACAGGTCAGCCCGCTCTTACTCTCAACACCGGTGCCCAGATTCCACAAATGGGCATCGGAGTATTCAAAGTCGAGGACGCTGAGTGCGAGCGTGTTGTTCTAGACGCCCTCGAGGTGGGCTATCGCCACATCGACACGGCCATGATTTACCTGAACGAACAAGCTGTGGGCCGGGCTATCGCAGCGAGTGGTATTCCCAGAGACGAGCTTTTTGTCACGACGAAGTTGTGGAACTCTGACCAAGGATCCGAGACCAGTGCTGCCGCACTGGACCAGAGCCTCGAGCTCCTGGGTGTGGATTATGTCGATTTGTACTTGATCCACTGGCCAGCACCCCTGCGCGATGAGTACGTAGCAAGCTGGTTGGTGCTCGAAGAGCTCCACCACAAGGGGCTCGCCAAAGCCATCGGTGTTTCTAACTTCCAACAAGAACACCTCGAGCGGGTTCTCGAAGCTGGCAGTATCGTTCCCGCCATTAACCAGATCGAGCTGCACCCGGGCTTCCAACAGCGTCCCCTTCGAGCCTTCCAAGAACCGCTCGGCATTCTCACCGAAGCCTGGGGTCCACTGGGGCAGGGCAAATACGAGCTTTCTGAGCTTCCCGGACTTTCGGATATTGCCGAAGCTCACGGCAAAAGCATTCAACAGATTGCGCTTCGTTGGCACCTCCAAGAAGGTGTGATCATCTTCCCGAAGACGGTGCGTAAAGAGCGCATGATCGAAAACCTCAGCGTGGTGGACTTTGAACTCAACGCTGACGACATCACGGCAATCGCCTCAATGGATGCCGATCGCCGGGTGGGAACCCACCCGGACGATGGCAACTGGTAGGCGGTTATGGGTCGCTTAGGCGACGCTGTCAGTCCCTACCTGCGATCCCACGCCAACCAACCGGTGTATTGGTTTGGCTGGGGGCCAGAAGCCTTTGCAGAGGCCAAGGCTCGCGATGTTCCCCTCATGATTTCGATTGGGTATCACACCTGCCACTGGTGTCACGTGATGTCTCGGGAATGCTTTTCTGACCCGGAGATTGCCCAGCTCATCAACGAGAAACTCGTGGCGGTGAAGGTGGACCGGGAGGAACACCCCGAGGTCGACCAGGTTTATATGGCACAGGCTTCTGCGTTCGCAGAGAACCTCGGGTGGCCATTGACGGTCTTTGCAACCCCGGAAGGCAAAACCTTTTACGCAGCCACCTACCTCCCGCCCTCACCACGAAGCGGCCTTCCCTCGCTGTCCCAGGTCATCGATGCTGTGACACAGGCCTGGCGGGAGAAGCGAGACGAGGTGGAACAAAGCTCCAGATCTTTAGTCGAGGCGATACAGGAAGCCCAGGCGAGTAGTTCAGGGTCCTTTGAGCCGGTGTTTCCCAATCGCCAACAACTTGCGGCAGTTGTCGATGCACTCGTTGACAGCGAGGACAGCGAATATGGCGGGTTTGGTGGGGCGCCTAAGTTCCCGATTGCGCCGGTCGTTCGTTTTCTCCAGGGTCAAGCAGATTCGGGCAATGCGAAAGCGGGGGCCCTTTGCACCAGGGTGCTCCAGGTCTACCAGGCGTCACCCTTGCTCGACCCGGTGGAGGGTGGGTTCTTTCGCTATGCCACCCAGCGCGACTTTAGTGAGCCGCATTATGAACGCATGCTCTATGACAACGCAGGGTTATTGGCTCTCTATGCGAATGCGGGCATGGCCGATACTGCCAGTGGCATTGTGAGTTTCTTCCGGCACCAGCTTCTCGTGGGAGGCGCACTGGGGTCCGCTCAAGATAGCGAGAGCGTCATTAACGAAAGCCGCAACGAAGGTGGTTACTACCACTTAGATGCGAAGGCCAGGGCGTTGGTGGAACCACCGGAGGTGGATTCTAAGATCGTCACCGGGTGGAACGGTTTGGCATTGGAAGCGCTGGCTAGTGCGCATCGGGCTGGAATTGCAGGAGACCCTGGTCAATTGGGAACAGAAATAGCGTGGTGGTTGAGTGAGAACCACATCACGCCCTCTGGCGTGATCAGAGTGTCTGATCACGGCATTGTGTCGAGTGCCAAAGCAACCACCGAGGACTATGGCGGCGCAGCCCTGGGGTTATGTGAACTGGGGCTCGCCACAGCAAACGTGGATTTCGTGGCTCTTGCGAGGACGCTTGTTGACACCGTCATGGTGGAAGGTGTTGCCGCCATGAAAGACCCCGTCCTGGCAGCGCAGGGTTTGGGGGCGGGGGAGACCATGTCAGAAGGGGCCAGCCCTGCCGGTCATTCTCTGCTGGCTCTGGCGGCTCTTCGGTTGGCTGCTCTGACCGGGGAGCAGGGTTATCGAGAGTTCGCTAAGAACCAGGTGTCGCCCCATATTTCCGATGCCATGCTGAACCCATTGGGCTACGGTGGGGTGCTTAGGGCACTCTCTGAGCTCGCCAGCCCGCCACGAGAGGTCTTGGTTATTTCAGATGGAGTCTCTCCTTTGGTGGGAACCGTCCAGAAATGGCGAGCAGAGGGGGCCATATCTGTGGTGGTCAACTCTGAGCAGGCCGGAGCGTTTGTGGCAGCGGGTTTTAGTCTTTTTGAGGGTCGAACCGATGGTTCGACCCCGACTGCCTACGTGTGTGAGGGCGGTGTCTGTCGCTTGCCTGTTACCGAAGCCAAGGAGTTAAGCGCGCTACTGGCAGGATAAGGCTGTGTTGATTCTCGCTGCGACCCCGATCGGAAATCTCGGTGACGCAAGTCCCAGGCTGATGGAGACACTGCACACGGCAGACATTATCGTCGCCGAGGACACCAGGGTTGCTAAGTCCCTGCTGCGGGCTTTGAAGATCACCACAGCCGCCACGTTTGTGTCAGCCAATGAACACACAGAATCCCAGGTGACTAGGGAGGTTCTGAACGCTGCCAAGGATCTCACCGTCGTGGTGGTGTCTGATGCCGGTATGCCTCTGGTGAGTGACCCTGGATATGTCCTGGTCTCTGCAGCCAGAGAGCAGGGAATCCCGATCAGCGTTATTCCCGGCCCGAGTGCTGGGGTGTCGGCTCTTGCGGTGAGCGGCTTACCCACGGATCGTTTTGTGCACGAGGGTTTTGTTCCCAAAAAAGGCAGAACCGGATATCTCGAGGGATTGGCCGAAGAAAAAAGGACCATGGTCTTCTTTGAGTCCCCCCATCGCTTAGCCTCAACGCTTCGGGACATGGCTGATGTGTGGGGGGCGAAGCGGGCAGCCTGTGTCGCCCGAGAGATCACGAAGTTGTTTGAAGAGATTGCGTGGGGAACGCTCGAAGAATTGGCAGACAGGTTTTCCGGGGTCGTGAAGGGCGAAATTGTCATTGTTGTGGCAGGGGCACCGGCTGCGAGCACGGACATGGCCGCAGCGGTGCTGGAGGTTACCGAGCTGGTTGGCCGGGGGGTCCAGTTATCCCTCGCGTGTGCGACGGTGGCCAAGCGAACGGGCATATCCAAGCGAGAGCTGTATCAGGCGAGCCTCGACGCATCCGCGTAAGATTGGGGCTCGATGGCTACTTCTCCCGCTGAGTCTTTTTTCATTGCGACACCGATTTTCTATGTGAATGACGTGCCGCACATCGGCCATGCCTACACCGAGGTTGCTGCCGATGTGCTGTCTCGATGGAATCGGCAAAGTGGTATCCCCACCTGGTTCCTCACCGGCACGGATGAGCACGGTCAAAAGATTATGAGAACGGCCATGGCCAATGGCGTGACCCCCAAAGAGTGGGCGGACCGGTTGGTAGAGCAGGCGTGGAAACCACTGCTGAAGACTCTGAACCTGGCTAATGACGACTTCATTAGAACCACTGAGGAGCGGCACGAAAGTGCCGTCAAGAAATTCCTCACGCTCCTGCACGACAAGGGCTTTATTTACCCAGGCGAATACGAGGGTTTCTATTGCGTGGGGTGTGAGGAATACAAGGCTCCCGCAGACTTAGAAGACGGAACTGCAGAATTCGAGGGTCAGAAGCTCTGCCCGATCCACGGTCGCCCCGTTGAGGTCCTAAAAGAAGAGAACTACTTCTTCAAAATGAGCCAGTTCCAAGACACACTCCTCGAGCTCTACAAAGAGCGTCCCGACTTCATCCAACCGGCCAGTGTTCGCAACGAAATCGTCGCCTTCGTGAACCGTGGCCTGGATGACCTCTCGATTTCTCGATCAAACATCGACTGGGGAATCGAAGTGCCCTTCGATGACCGTCACGTCACCTATGTGTGGTTTGAAGCGTTGCTCAACTACATCACGGCAACCGGGTGGGGCAGCGACGAGGAAGCTTTTGCCGCCAAGTGGCCAGCAGTGCAGCTGGTGGGTAAAGACATTGCCCGCTTCCACGCCGTGATTTGGCCAGCCATGCTGATGGCTGTGGGTCTTGAGCCACCCAAAATGGTGTTCGCGCACGGATGGTTGTTGGTCGGCGGCGAAAAGATGTCTAAGTCCAAGCTCACCGGTATTGCTCCGTCTCAAATCATTGATGTTTTTGGGTCCGATGCTTTTCGCTATTACTTCCTCCGTGCCATCACATTTGGCTCGGATGGCTCCTTCAGCTGGGAGGACCTCGCTGCCCGCTATGAGGCGGAGCTTGCCAATGGTTTTGGCAACCTTGCCTCTCGCGTGATTGCGATGGTGTCTCGCTACCGAGACGGCCGTATTCCTGACCCCTCGGCTGGGCACAGCCCTGCCGAGGACGCGCTGCGCCAGGTGATCGCTGACGCAGCCACGTCTGCCGACACCGCCATTCACGCCATGGCTCTGCACGAAGCGCTGCACCAGATTTGGAAGATTGTGGAGCACACCAATGGCTACATCACCGAGCAGGAACCCTGGGTCCTCGCTAAGGATGAGGCGCAATCCGATCGTTTAGATGCGGTGCTCTATGGAGCAGCTGATGCTCTTCGGGCTTTAGCCGTATTGCTCTCTGCGTATATGCCAATCGCCACCGAAAAGCTCTGGCACGCACTGGGTGCCGACGAAACACTGGGCCCGCTCCTGGAGCAGCACATTCCAGCAGCGGGTGCCGCTCAGGTCTTGCCCGTAGGCAGCACCGTGAGTGATCTTGCCCCCCTGTTCCCTCGAGTGGAGACAGAGGCCTAAACCATGAGCGGCAACCAGCCTGTCACCTCGCACATCAGAGCGCGGGGCGATCGGGCCAAGAGCGACAAGGCCCTCGAATATCCGCCCGCCCCTGCACCGCTGGCCGTTGCGGTCTTTGATAACCACGCTCATTTGGAATTTGCAGATGGCGATAACCCGCTTGATTATCAAGAGCACCTGGACCTGGCCGGGTCAGTGGGAGTCGCAGGTGTGGTGCAGGTGGGCACCGACGTTGAGACATCCACGTGGTCTGCTGCGGTTGCTGCCAACGAACCGCGGGTTCTTGCAGCGATAGCCCTGCACCCGAACGAAGCTCCCCGGTTGTCAGAAAAAGGCGAGCTTGAAGAGTCACTCCAAGCGTTGGAGGCTTTGGCATCACAACCACGAGTGGTTGCGGTGGGGGAGACCGGGCTGGACTTCTTTCGGACCGAGGATCCTTTTCACGAGGTGCAACGTCAGAGTTTTATCGAACACATAAAGCTGGCCAAACGACACAACCTAGCCCTCCAGATTCATGACCGCGATGCGCACCAGGCAGTGGTCGAGGTCTTGCTCCAGGAAGGAGCACCCGAGCGCACTGTATTTCACTGTTTCAGTGGCGACCGGGAGCTTGCCGAGATATTAACCGAACACGGTTGGTATGCGTCCTTTGCTGGAACGGTGACGTTTAAGAACTCCGACGATCTTCGACAAGCCTTGGTCACCATGCCTCGATCACGAATTTTGGTAGAGACAGACACGCCATTTTTGACCCCCACCCCCTACCGGGGCAGCCCGAACAGCCCCTACATGATTCCCTACACCCTGCGTGCGATGGCAGGAGTGCTGGAGACGGATGAGAGCCTGCTGGGCGCTCAGCTCACCAACAATACCTATGACGTGTATGGGCGCTGGGATGACAAACCCCTGGCCGAACTAGGTTCGGTTCTCGATGGCCACTGACACATTGCTCGGCGCCGGGGAAATTAGACGCTTAGCTGACCAGCTCGGTCTTGTTCCGACTAAGAAACTGGGTCAGAATTTCGTGCACGATGCCAACACGGTGCGGAAAATTGTGGCGCTTGCGAAGCTGGATCCGGGAGCGCATGTGCTGGAGGTGGGTCCGGGTCTCGGGTCGTTGACACTCGGCGTGCTCGAGGCGGGAGCGAGGGTCACCGCCGTGGAAATTGACGAGCGGTTGGCCGCCCTGTTGCCTGAGACGGCTGCCAGGCACGGCTTAGGATCTGCCTTGAGCGTCATCACAGGTGATGCCTTGAGCGTCACCGGACTTCCTAGCGACATCACTGTTCTGGTGGCAAACCTCCCGTACAACACGTCTGTTCCGATCGTGTTGCACCTGCTTCAGACCATGCAAAGCCTGCAGAAGGTGCTGGTCATGGTCCAAGCAGAAGTTGCCGAGCGCATTGCTGCTGGCCCGAGTTCCAAGGCATATGGCGGCCCCAGCGTCAAAGCAGCTTGGTATGGAAAATGGGCGGTGGCCGGAAGCGTGTCCAGGCAAGTCTTTTGGCCGGTGCCGAATGTGGACTCACTGTTGGTGGCCATGAGCGCCACAACACCACCGGGCGATGAGACCCTTCGCCAGGTGGTGTGGGATCTGGTGGATCACGCCTTTGCCACGCGGCGAAAAATGGCCAGAGGAGCTTTGGCTAACTACCTGGGTGCAGAAAATGTTTCCTCCATCATCACCCAGGCTGGCCTCAACCCCGAAGATCGGGGCGAGGCCTGGGGTCTGGATGACTTTGTTGCACTTGCTCGGGTTGTGGTGGAGCGACGATGACGAAGCGCAGATCGCTCTCCACCGCCTGGATTCTGCTCGGAGTGCTGGCGGGTGCTGTGCTCGGTGTTCTCGCTCCGGTCTCACACCTGGCGATGGTGTGGGCGCAGTGGGGTGCACTGGGGCTCATGATTTTCCTCGTGGTCTCCTCCTTGCCACTTCTGTCCGTGGGCAGGGCCATGTCGAGGCCGAGAGTTCTGGTGCCGCTGTTCGCCCTCAACCTTCTGGTGGTGCCGGTTATTGCTTTTGTATTCTCGCGAGTGCTCTGGCAATTCCCAGAGCTCCAGGTGGGTTTGCTCCTGGTGTTGTTAGCTCCCGGTGTGGCGTTGTCACTTGCCACAGCAGCCCAGGTCGGCGGTGACGTGGAGAGCGTGTTAGCGACCACGCCTTTGTTGCTCGGGGGGCAACTCGTTGTTGTTCCGGTCTTTGCTATTGGTCTGAGCGGGGGGGTTCTCTCGTTTTCTGATTTGCCCCCGACATTCATTGTGATCGGGCTGGTTATCCTGTTGCCCTCCCTGCTTGCACTCCTGCTTCAGCTGTTTGCGCAGCGCAATGTGGGTGTGGCCACCTTCAGGATTGGGCTTGGCTTGTTCATAAACCCCGTCATTGCTCTGGCCGTCATGATGGTGCTGTGGAACCGGGTTCCGGGCCAGCTGGATCACCTCGAAGAGCTATATCGCCTGGTTCCTTTGTTCTTTGCATTCTTAGTGTTGTTGGCGCCGATTGGATTACTCGCAGGGATTCTTGCGTCTTTGACCGGAGCTCAGAAGCGGGCCTTGATGATTGTGGGGGCTGGGCGCGGGGGCATCATTATGTTGCCCATTGCGATGGCATTGGATTCTTCGGTGTGGGGTTTAGTTCCACTCGTGGTCGTGGTTCAGTTGAGCATTGAGGTAGTGGGAATGATGGTGTACCGGTCGATCGTCCCCGAGATCGTGCCCTCATACTTCCGCTAGAGGTTTCTCGCTACGCTTGGCAAATGGACCAACCAGGCACCACGACCGAGTCCGTGCGCGCCATGGCTCCTGGCAAAATCAACCTGATTCTCAAGGTGGGGCCAGCAAGGGCAGATGGTTATCACGATCTTTTGACCTGTTTTCACGCTGTTGATCTGTGGGAAACAGTCACGGTCACTCCCGCTAGCGACTACCTCGTCACCATTCACGGAGATGTGAACCTTGGAGAAGTGCCCTTGGATGGCAATAACCTGGCGGTCAAAGCAGCGAAGGCGGTTGCAACAGAGCTCGGAATCAAGGACGAGGTCCTGATCCACATCAGCAAGAAGGTGCCCGTCGGGGGTGGCATGGGCGGGGGATCCGCCGATGCAGCAGCCACTCTGATTGCGGTGAATGAACTATGGCAGGGCGGACTATCGCAGGTTGCCTTGCTCAAGATTGCCGCTGGTCTGGGCGCGGATGTGCCCTTCCTGCTCGAAGGGTATAGCCAGATTGGCAGGGGTATCGGGGAGGACTTGGAGCCGATTCGGTCGTTGCCGATGTGGTGGGTGGTTGTCCCGGCCCTAGAGCACCTCTCCACCCCGCTGGTGTATCAGAATCTCGATCGCATCCGAAGCGGCTTTGATTTCACGCTACCCCCCGATGTTCCGACCCCCTTTCGACAGGCGCTCTTAGCTGGTGACCCCGTCGCACTTGCACCGCACCTTGCTAATGACCTCCAGATTTCGACACTGGAGTTGGTCCCCTCGCTGCTGCACACCCTGGAGCGCGGATTGGAACAAGGAGCGCTTGCCAGCATGGTCTCGGGGTCTGGTCCGAGTTGTATTTTCTTAGCCAGCGATAAGGAGCACGCACTGCGCTTGCGCGATGCTTTCGCTACACAGGGCAGTTATTCGCTGGTGACTAGTTCTCCTGCGCGAGGGGCACATCTGGTTCCGATTCGCTGAGCTCGGGTCGGAAGATGCTCAGCAAGACTAGAAATATCGCTCCACCGACCAGGAAAATATCGGCAACGTTTCCCACGAAGAAGCCTGCGTAGTCGATGAAGTCCACGATGTGCCCGACGGCAAAACCGGGTTCCCGGAAGAGACGATCGCCTAGGTGACTTATCGCTCCACCGAGCAAAGCGGCAATGCCCACACCCCACCATGAATCTTTGTTGCGAAGAGCGAAAATGGTAAGCCCCACCACAGCGGCCGCCGCCAGAATGGTCAATACCCAGGTGAACCCAGAGGCGAGCCCAAATGCTGCGCCTGGGTTATAAACAAGTCGCCACCCGAGTAGGTCACCGATCACCGGGTTGTAGTCATAGAGCTCAAGAGTGGTCTCAGCCCACCACTTAGTGAATTGGTCAACCAGCACAATGCTGATTGCTCCAAGACCAATGGCTAGACGCAGGGCATGCGGCGGGCGAGGCTTACTGGACACACACTCTCCTCGGGCGGGGGAAGGCAACCCCCCGAGTATTCCACGTTCCACTGCGCCCGTGCTTAGCGGTTGGTGACATCCAGGCTTAGTCGTCGAAGCGCCGTTGCCGTGTCTGCGCGTTCGCTCGGGCTCAAGGCTTGAATCAAGCTGTGCTCTGCCTGGACCAGGTGGGAAAAAGCGGTGTCCACCGCTTTCACTCCCGCTGGGGTCAAGCGGACCACGACGCCGCGGCCATCGTCTGGGTCAGAGGATCGAGTAATGAAACCTCGGGCTTGGACCTTGGTGAGTCGATGTGTCATCGCCCCGGAGCTCACCAGCGTCTCTGCCATTAAACCCTTGGGGCTGAGTTGGTAGGGTTTTCCGGCTCTGCGCAATGCGGCGAGAACATCGAATTCCCAGGAGTCAAGGTCAGACGCTCGAAAGGCTTCCTTGCGAAACTTGTCTACGTGTTTCGCGATCCGGGTGACCCGGGACAAGACCTCAAGAGGGGAAACATCGAGGTCTGGTCTTTCTCTGGCCCAGGCTGCAACAATGCGGTCGACATCGTCTTTCGCGTTTGTCATCACACCATTATCCGTCCTCTGGCAGACTAGGGGAGGCCTCTGGGCCATTCCGCCTTGGTGTAACGGCAGCACGACAGCCTTTGGAGCTGTTAGGTCTAGGTTCGAATCCTGGGGGCGGAGCAGTGAATCCCCGCTTGCTTGGTGCCTAAGACACCAGAAATGGGCTTAAATACTTACTATGACCACTTCGGCTTTGGCGGTAGTTGTCCTCGCAGCCGGCCAGGGCACCCGGATGAAATCCGAGCGCCCCAAGGTCTTACACGAGCTCTCCGGTGTGCCACTGATTGGCCACGTTCTCTCTACTGCCACGGCACTGGAACCCGACCACATCGTGGTGGTGTTGCGACACCAGAAGGACCTGGTGCAACCGGTCGTGGAAGATTTCGCCCCGTCCGCGCTCTGTGTCGAGCAAGACGATATTCCTGGCACGGGTCGCGCACTCGAGGTTGCCTTAATGGCGCTGCCTGATTCTTTTAGCGGAGATGTGGTTGTCGTGAGTGGTGATGTCCCGCTGCTCGATTCGGACACCCTGCGTGTTGTTCTTGATCATCACCGCGAGACGAAGGCCAACGCCACACTCGTCACCACAGTATTGGAAGACCCGTTTGGCTATGGCCGGGTGTTTCGGGCTGAGGATGGATCTGTTGCCAAAGTGGTGGAGGAAGCAGGCCTCACCGAGGGTGAGAAAGACATTCTCGAGGTGAACGCGGGAACCTATGTTTTTGATCGCCACGCGGTGAGCGAAGCGTTGGCTCGTGTTTCCACCGAGAACAACCAGGGCGAGAAATACCTCACCGACGTGGCGGAGCAGATCGCTGCTCGCGGTCAGGTCGTCCACGCGGTCCGAGTCGATGACTCGTGGTTGCTGCAGGGAATTAATGACCGAGCCCAGCTCGGTGATCTGCAGACGCTGCTGAACCGCATGATCGTGCGCGGATGGCAAAAAGAGGGCGTCACGTTCCACGACCCCGGAAGCTGCGTCATTGAACTGGGTGTGCAGCTTGCGCCCGATGTCGAAATTCTGCCAGGCGTCCAACTGCGAGGAGATACGCGCGTTGACTCAGGCGCCGTCATCGGACCCGATTCAACCCTGCTCGACACGGTGGTGGGCGCAGGGGCCAGGGTTGTTCGGACTCATGCCGAGGGAGCAGACATCAAAGCGGGAGCGTCCGTTGGTCCGTTTTCGTATCTTCGCCCCGGGTCCGTTGTGGGCGAGGATGGCACGGTCGGAGCCTTTGTAGAAATCAAGAATTCGGTTTTGCACCGCGGTGCGAAAGTTCCACACTTGTCCTACATCGGGGACGCCGAGATCGGCGAAGGAACCAACATTGGGGCCGGATCTATCACGGCGAACTACGACGGGGTAACAAAACATAGAACTGTCGTGGGTGCTCACGCACGAACCGGTTCGCACACAGTGTTTGTCGCACCGGTGACCGTAGGGGACGGCGCCTACAGCGCAGCGGGGGCCGTTATCCGCAGAGATGTGCCACCGGGAGCACTCGCAGTCAATGTTTCGTCGCAGCGCAACCTAGAAGGTTGGGTTGAAGCCAACCGTGAGGGCACGCCGGCTGCCACCGCGGCAAAGGCCGCGAATAGCGGTACAAAAGCTACTAGAAAGTAAATAATCAAGAACAGCGTGGTTCACCCCCAGAGAAGGCTTAGACCGTGAGCAATATTTCCCTCGCCTCCCAGAAAAATCTTGTCTTGGTGAGCGGTCGCGCCCACCCCCAACTGGCAGAAGAGGTCGCCAGGGAGCTGGGCACAGAGTTGGTGCCGACCGAGGCAAGGACATTTGCCAACGGTGAGATTTATGCGCGCTTTGGAGAGAGTGTTCGCGGCTGCGACGCCTTTGTTCTCCAAGCGCACCCTTTTCCGATCAACGACTGGCTGATGGAGCAGTTGATTATGGTGGACGCGTTGAAGCGCGCGAGCGCTAAGCGCATCACCGTCGTTGCCCCCTTCTTCCCCTATGCCAGGCAGGACAAGAAAAGCCGAGGCCGTGAGCCCATTTCAGCCCGCCTGATTGCCGACCTCTATAAGGCGGCCGGTGCCGATCGGGTAATGAGCGTTGATTTACACGCAGCCCAGATTCAAGGGTTCTTTGACGGACCGGTGGACCATCTGTTTGCGATGCCGGTTCTGCTGGGGCACTTCAAGAAGCTGCTTGACCCCGCGACCCTCACTGTGGTGAGCCCCGACATTGGCCGGGTTCGAGTGGCTGATATTTGGAGTGACAAGCTCGGAGCTCCGTTAGCCATTATTCACAAGCGTCGTGACCCTCGGGTTCCAAACCAGGTTTCGGTGCACGAAATCGTCGGTGAGGTCGAGGGCCGAGTGTGTCTGCTGGTTGATGACATGATCGACACCGGGCGAACTATTGCAAAAGCTGCCGAGGCTCTCAAAAGCGCTGGAGCGACCAAGGTCGTCGTTGCTGCAACTCACGCGGTGTTCTCCGATCCCGCAATCGAGGTTTTGCAGTCTGATTTCATCGACAGCGTTGTTGTTACCGACACCCTGCCGGTTGCAGAAGATAAGCGTTGGGATCGGCTCACGGTTTTGCCGATCGCACCGCTGCTTGCTCGTGCTATCAAAGAGGTGTTCGAAGACGGTTCCGTCACCTCCATGTTTGACGGGGCTGCCTAGGTTCCTGTGAGCGGGACGAGCCGTGGTGCACCGGGGATGACCCCGAGGTTCGCAACAAAGAACTCTGAGTCATCAGACAGCACTGCGTAGCAATTCCAGCCAGCGATGGGTTCACTCAGCAGGCTAAATCGTGCAAGAGAACCACTAGCGCCTGGCGCGTAATAAGCCGTGGCGATCTGGCAGGCATATTCGGCTGTGCGCACTTGGGTGCCCCAGGTGACTAAGAATCCAGGTAACACCAACGCAGCAATCGCGACGGTCACCACAATCTGCATGAGCCGCCGTCTGGTTGCGTGCCGCCTCGGTGGATCATCAAGCTCGTCGTCCAGGGATTCGTCCCACTGCGTCATTCCATGCACCCCTTGTTCACGCAATAGTCTTGCACGCTGGCTATAGTGTCGCCGTGAGTGGCCTGAAGCGAACACTGGGTCCGATCGCTGCGTCAGCAATCGGTGTTGCCTCCATGGTGGGTGCGGGCGTGTTTTTTGTGTGGGCCCCTGCTGTGTCCCTAGCTGGCACCTGGGTGCTGGTGGCGCTCGGAATCGCAGGCTTCCTTGCTCTGCTGAACGCTGTGTCCGTGGCCCAGTTGTCTCTGGCATATCCGGTTTCAGGAGGGGTTTATAGCTTCGCGACCAGGTATGTGTCTGGCCGGGCAGGCTTTTTGGCGGGATGGTTGTTTCTTGTGGGGAAGACGGCGTCAGCCGCAGCAATCGCCCTCATCGCTGGTCGGTACTTCGCACCCGATGACGCGCCGTGGATAGCGGCCGCGGTTGTTGGGGTGTTGGCACTGGTGAATATCTCTGGCATCAGGGCCACGGCAACGCTCAGCGCCACCATTGCCGCCCTTGTCGTCGGGGTGTTGGTGACGGTGTCGGTGCTCGCTCTCACTACCGAATCCGTAACGGTGGTGGGGATTTCTGGTTCACCGCTGGGGGTTCTGCCAGCAGCAGGCTTGTTGTTCTTTGCTTTTGCGGGGTATGCCCGAATGGCCACACTGGGCGAAGAGGTCAAGAACCCCAGGGTTGTGCTCCCTCGAGTCATTGTGGGAACGCTGCTGGGAGTCTTTGCGCTCTACGCGCTGGTGGGGTTTGCAGTGCTCACACGACTGGGTCCAGAGGCGCTTGCTTTGAGTGTTGCACCGGTTGCGGAGAGCGCGCCTGCGGCTCTGGGGGCGGTTGTTGTGGCGGCAGCAGCGCTTGCCAGTCTTGGTTCTCTAGCCACGGTGCTGGCAGGGCTCAGCCGGGTGTCCTTGGCTATGGCCAGGGAAGGAAACCTGCCAGGACCTCTTGCCAGAGTGTGGCGAAGGACATCGTCGCCGGCTCTGGCAGAGGCCACCATGGCCGCGGTTGCGATCGTGCTGGTGTTTGCTGTGGAGCCCGTGTGGTTGGTGGGCGCATCCTCTGGCTCAGTCTTGCTGTACTACGCGCTCGCTCACTGGAGTTCCCTTGCTCAACCAGGCCCAGAGCGCGTTGTGTGGCGGGGTCTTCCCGTGCTGGGTTTGGTTGGGTGTGTGGTTCTTGTGGCAACGTTGCCGGCCATTTCCAGCATCACCACAGTCGTTGTTGTCGGGGTTGGGCTGCTCCTGTGGGAACTCAAGCGCCGATGGTTTCCAGCCCCCGGCTAGACGGTAGGGCTCTGCCTGGGCTACCATTGCGAAGTACTTCGGCGAGGAAGTGCCCCGTGGCACTTCGTAATCGACGCGGTGGAGAAGGCTTGTGATGTTTCTCCTCACGCTAGGGCGTTCGAGTTCGAGAAACCATCAACACCTAGGAGCAAGGGACTATGTCCGATAACAACCTGATCGAAGCAGATATCCGTACCAACTTTGGTAAGGGTGCTGCGCGCAAACTCCGTGCCGCCGGCAAGATACCTGCCGTCATCTATGGCCACGGCACTGACCCCATCCACGTTGCCGTTCCAGCGCACGAGACCACTCTGCTGGCTCGTCGCTCCAACGCTTTGATGGATCTCAAAATGCCCGATGACCAGCAATTGGTGCTGATCAAAGACATTCAGCGCGACCCCGTTCGACAGATTATTGAACACCTCGACTTGGTCATCATCCGAAAGGGGGAGAAAGTCACCGTTGATATTTCTGTTCGCGCTGAGGGCGAGCCCTTCTCCGGCACCATTGTCCAGATTGAGCACTCGACCATCAGCGTTGAAGCTGAAGCGACCAACATCCCCGAATTCTTCACCGTCTCGGTGGAGGGCCTCGAAGAGGGCGCCAGGATTCTTGCAGGCGAGGTTTCTCTGCCAGCAGGCACCACGCTTATTTCTGACCCGGAGTTGATGGTTCTTTCCATCCACGTCCCTGCCAAGGTCGAGGAAGTCGCTCCTGTTGAGGGCGAGACTCCTGCTGCCTCTGAGGTTCCGAGCGACAACGGGAACCCTGGCGATTCGGATGGCGAATAGTCCTGTTTGGACTTCGTCGCTCTCCCAAGAATCAGTCACGCGAGTGGCTGATTGTGGGGTTGGGTAATCCGGGAGCAACCTACGAGAAAACCCGACACAACGTCGGGCACCGCGTTGTGTCTGCCTGTTGTGAGAGCGCTGGGGCGACCTTCCAGAAGTTCAAAAGCCACGGCGTGACCGCACTGGTGAATCACCCCGAAGGAGTCGGGCTTCGCTTTGCTGCGCTCTCGAGCTTTATGAACCGCTCTGGCACGCCGGTGGCGGCCATGCTGTCGTTTCATAAAATCCCGCCGGCACAGCTGATTGTGGTGCACGACGAACTGGACCTAGCGCCCGGAGTTGTTCGGCTCAAATTTGGCGGTGGGCACGCAGGCCACAACGGCCTTCGAGATATCGCTCGGATGCTCGGCACCACAGATTTCCATCGGATACGAGTGGGCATCGGTCGACCAGAGGGCCGTATGCCCCCGGCTGATTACGTACTGGGGCGCTTTGACCCGGACGAAGAAGCCACCCTCTCCGATGTGTTGAGCCTGGCCTGCAGAGGAGCAGAAGCTATTGCTGTTTCAGGATTGACCGCGGCCCAGCAGTTAATTCACCCTGCTAAGCCCTAGTTCCTCCGCCTAGACTGAGGCAAGTGAGTCTTCAGAGCATTCCCACCCTGCTAGCACAACACCCCGGTTTTGCTGACGCTTTAGGCAGGCTGGAAAAGGGCGGGTCTCTCACCGCCCCGGTGGGCGCATGGTCACCCGGGGTTGCGGCACTCGTGGATCGCCTCGGCCCCCAGGGAGTGGCGGTCGTGGTGTGTGCGACGGGCCGAGAATCAGACGCGATTCGAGATGAACTTCGAACACTGGTGCCAGTGGGCACCAGTGTGCTTGATTTCCCGGCTTGGGAAACCCTGCCGCACGAGCGCTTAAGCCCGCACGCAGAAACCGTTGCCAGGCGCATGAGTGCGCTTCGCGCACTGCGGGCTGCCAGTACCGGGTCGACTACAGGTCGCCTTGTTGTCGTAGCACCGATTCGAGCCCTAGTGCAGAAGGTGAACCCGGCCTGTGTTCAGATCACCCCGTGGGAGGCAACCAAGGGCGATGCCACAAGGAGCATGGATGAGTGGGTGGCCTACCTGGTTAAATCTGCCTATGTGCGGGTGGATTTGGTTACCAGACGGGGAGAATTTGCGGTTCGAGGTGGCATAGTCGACGTCTTTCCACCGCTTGAGGATCACCCGGTTCGATTGGATTTCTTTGGCTCCGAAATCGAGCAGCTGTCCTACTTCACGGTCGCTGACCAGCGTTCACTGCCCGATGTTCCAGGTTCCGTGTCTTTGCCGCCCGTTCGAGAGATGCTCTTAGATGACGAGGTTCGCTCGAGGGCCGCGCAATTAGTGGGGGAGTATCCGGGGCTTGAGGGTCTTTTAGAAAAACTTGCCGCAGGAATTCCCACCGAGGGAATGGAATCCTTGCAGCCGCTGTTGGTGCCAGACCTGGTACCACCCCATGAGTTCTTCCCCGAGGACGCCTGGATCATTGAGCTCTCAGAGCAAAGGGTGACCGCCCGGGCTGAGATTTTGAAACAAATGAACCACGAGTTTTTACACGCCGCCTGGGAGGCGGCGGCAATGAGTGGAAGCACACCGCCTGTTGATTTAGAAGCTGGAGATTTTCTCTCCAGGGACGAAGTCATTGCGCAGAGCGCTCCGCGACCCTGGATTTCTTTTGACTCTTTGGATGATGGCTCCAGCGACAGATATCGTGCCGGGATTGCCCCTTTGCCGCTCACTGGCGTGGGAGGAGATGAGGTCTGGGAATTCTTGGCGTCGAGGCACCGCGCAGGAGACCGGGTCATCTGTGTTGCTGCCGGGCATGGCCTAGTAGAGCGGACCGGGGATCTCCTGGGAGATAAAGACATCCCGCATGCACTTGAGGGCGACAACCCCGCGGTGGTGCAGGTTTTGCAAGGAGTCTTGCGCGAGGGATTCTGGTTTCAAGAAGGCGGCCTGGTGGTCGCAACCGAAAAAGAGCTCTATGGAAAAGCTGTTACCGCCTCCAGGCGCTCGGGCCGCAGTTTGGCGGCCAAGCGCCAAGCGGTTGTGGATCCTTTGTCCCTTACCCCCGGGGACTATGTCGTTCATGAAACCCACGGCGTGGGGAAGTTCTTAGAGCTGGTGCAGCGAGAGATTTCCACTGGTGGTCGACACGCGATTAAGAGCACCAGGGAGTTCGTGGTGTTGGAATACGCACCCAGCAAACGGGGTGGGCCACCCGATCGACTCTATGTTCCAACCGACCAACTCGACCTGCTGAGCCACTATGTGGGGAGCGACAGCCCCGCGGTCAGCAAAATGGGCGGTAGCGACTGGGCCGCAGCGAAGGGTCGCGCCAGACGAGCGGTGCGTGATATCGCGGTGGATTTGGTCAAGCTGTACTCAGCTCGGATGGCCGCACCTGGTTTTGCGTTCTCCCCCGACACACCCTGGCAACGCGAACTGGAAGAAGCCTTTCCCTTTGTCGAGACACCCGACCAGTTGACCACCATCGATGAGGTGAAGGCCGACATGGAACGCCCCATTCCGATGGACCGCTTGGTGGCGGGAGATGTCGGTTTTGGTAAAACAGAAATAGCTGTCAGAGCTGCGTTCAAGGCTGTTCAAGACGGAAAACAGGTCGCTCTGATTGCACCGACAACGCTTTTGGTCAAACAACACATGGAGACCTTTCAAGAGCGCTATGCCCCCTTCCCCGTGACCCTTCGAGCACTGTCTCGTTTCCAAAGCGATAAAGAAGCGACCGCTGTTCTCAAGGGTCTCGCCGATGGCAGCATCGATGTTGTGATTGGAACACACCGCTTGCTGGCAAAGGGCATGGCCTTTAAAGACTTAGGCCTTGTCATCATCGACGAGGAGCAACGGTTTGGTGTGGAGCACAAAGACTCCCTGAAGGCCTTGAAAACCAATGTCGATGTCTTGGCCATGAGCGCCACACCGATTCCCCGGACCCTGGAAATGGCTGTCACTGGGATTAGGGAAATGTCGACTCTCGCGACGCCACCCGAAGAGCGGCACCCTATTTTGACGTTCGTGGGTCCCTACAACGAGGCACAGGTCACCGCAGCAATCAGGCGCGAGTTGTTGCGCGAGGGTCAAGTGTTCTTTGTGCACAACCGGGTGCAGAGCATTTACAGGGCTGCTGACACCATTGCTGGCCTGGTGCCAGATGCAAGGGTCTCCGTCGCCCACGGTCAGATGCCAGAAGCCGAACTGGAGCGGGTGATGGTGGACTTTTGGGAGCGACGCATCGATGTTTTGGTGTCCACCACCATTATCGAAACGGGTCTCGATGTCACCAACGCCAACACCCTGATTGTCGACGAAGCCGAGCGCTACGGCCTCTCCCAGTTGCACCAGCTGCGCGGCCGGGTTGGCCGCGGTCGCGAGCGAGGCTATGCCTATCTGCTCTATGACCAGGAGATGCCTATTGGTGAGAACGCTCACGACAGGCTATCCACCCTTGCGGCAACGACCGATTTGGGTGGTGGAACACGGATCGCGATGAAGGATTTGGAAATGCGGGGTGCTGGGAACCTGCTCGGAGCCGAACAAGCTGGACATATTCAGGGTGTCGGGTTTGACTTGTATTTGCGCATGGTGGGCGAGGCCATCGCTACCTTCCGAAATGAGGTGGCGCCTGGTTTGACTGAGCTTCGTCTTGAAATACCCGTCGATGCTCGTATCCCCACTGACTACATCGACAGCGAGCGCTTGCGGCTGGAGATGTATCAAAAACTCTCCGGCTCCGCAGCGCCGAACGCCGGTGATGCCGCCATCGACGAGCTGGTGGAAGAAATCACCGATCGCTATGGCGAGCTGCCGAGCGCCGTGTCCACCCTGGTGGAGGTGACGAGGTTGCGCAGGCGCGCGATGGCCAGTGGATTGAGCGAAGTGATGGTGATGGGGTCCAACCTCCGCGTTGTCGGCCCACCGCTTCCCGATTCGGTGCAGGTGCGAGCCCAGCGGGTGTATCCGAAGTCGAAATACATGGCTCCCGCAAGGGTGTTGTTGATTCCGTTGCCCGAGGACTACTCGGATAAAGCAATGGTGACCTGGGTTCTTGGCGTCATTGATGCTCTGTATCCGCTCGCGGTAACCGCCATAGAGCCGGCACACTAGAGGCTATGTCTCCGCATCCATCCCTCGAGCAGCTGATTGCCACAATGGCGACCCTGCGTGGCGACGGTGGTTGTCCCTGGGACGCCGAGCAAACGCATGAAAGCCTGGTCGCCTACCTGCTCGAAGAAGTCTTTGAGTTAGTCGAAGCTCTGGAATCCGGGTCGAGAGACGATATCCGTGAAGAACTGGGTGACGTGTTGTATCAGGTGCTCTTTCATGCGGATATAGCCAGCACTGATCCGATTGACCCCTTCACCATCGACGATGTTGCCGCTGTGGTTGATCGGAAAATGCAGGACCGCCACCCGCACGTTTTTGCTGATGGGGAGGCGCGTACGGTCGCGGAGGTGACAACCAGGTGGGCTGAAATCAAAGCCGAGCAAAAAGCTCACCGGGAAAGCCGGTTAGACGGCATTCCCGCCAAGCTCTCTGCGCTGGCACGGACGCAGAGCGTCCTTAGGCGCTCCCTCGACCTCGCCCCCGCCAAGGACCTGGGGTCACACACGATGGCGAGCGAGGCGGAGCTTGGAGAAGCACTGTTTGATGTGGTGGCCCTGGCGCACGAGCGTGGCTTTGACGCAGAGCGAGCCCTGCGCAGTGCCACTCGGGCATTCGAGCAGGGTGTGAGGGAGGCCGAGGCACGCGCATCCTCGTCGCCTGGTCACGAACAAGCCTCTTAGTGACAGAATCGGTCTATGGCTGTTAGCTCTGCGCGCGGGATGCGTGACTTTACCCCTCGGGATAAAGAGCGTCGCGATCTGGTAATGACCCAGATCAGAGAGACCTACCTGAGACACGGATTTGAAGAAATTGAAACACCCGCGCTCGAGGATTCAGAAGCCTTGCATTCGGGGTTGGGCGGCGACAATGAAAAGCTCAGTTTTCAGGTTCTCAAACGTGGCCTGGAAGCCGCTGACTTACACGCCGCAACGAGCACCAAGGATCTGAGTGACTTGGGGCTTCGTTTTGACTTGACCGTTCCGCTTGCCAGGTTTTATGCAAGCCACCACCCGGAACTTCCTCCGGTTTTTCGGTCCTTCCACCAAGGGCCGGTGTGGCGGGCGGAGCGACCTCAGAAGGGGCGTTACCGCCAGTTTGTGCAGTGCGACATCGACATCCTTGGTGAATCGAGCACGCTTGCCGAAATAGAGGTCATGCTCGCTACCGCGGATGCGCTGGATCGGCTCGGGCTAGCGGGGTATACCTTCCGGGTCAATGACCGCCGGTTGCTCCGAGAGCTCCTCCATGCTGCTGGAATACCAGAGACTGAGCACCAGGATGCCCTGATTACGCTCGACAAGCTCGACAAAATCGGCCCAGATGGTGTGCTTAAAGAGCTCGGCGACCGACTATCTGCCGGGTGGCACGAGCGTGTTATTGCGAACGTCGTGCAGGCAGAAGGTCACGCCCCTGATGCCGATTACATTGCCCAGGTGATGGGTAATAGTGCTGTCGCCACAGAGGTTGCCACGGAGCTGATGGCGTGGGTCAACCAGGTCCAGGCCATTCGAGGGTCCGCAGATATTGTGTTTGACCCGACCTTGGTTCGAGGCATGGGGTATTACACCGGTTCGATTGTTGAAATCAGTCACCCGGGGCTGGGAATTTCCGTGGGCGGTGGCGGACGGTATGACGGAATGATCGGACGGTTCCTGGGAACCGACGTGCCAGCGTTTGGTATCTCCTTGGGATTCGAACGCTTGTTGGAGGTTCTGCCAGAAGAATCTCTGCACCACACCAATCGGGTTGCGCTGTTGTATCAGCGCGAAGACTCCCTGGATCACCTGGCGTCGGTGAAAAAGCAGTTGGTGGACACCGGTCACACGGTCCGTCTGGTGCCGAAGGCTAAAAACATGCGCCCGGTGTTCGAGAGGCTGGTGGGTGACGGCTTTTCCCGTGTCGCTGAGGTCACGAAGGGCGTCGTTGATGCCGAGGCGCTCTCCTGGCGAGAATTAGGCGAAGCATCGGCCACGTGACCTACCGCACCTGGTGCTCGTTACTAGGATGATGTCGAGCACCACCACCCCGAACTACCGAAAATCCAGGAAGAGGACCCCTCGTGGCCGCCATTGAAGCTGTTACCGCCCGTGAAATTTTGGACTCACGAGGGAACCCCACAGTTGAAGTGGAAGTCCTGCTTGAAGACGGCGCGGTATCGAGAGCTGCAGTCCCATCGGGTGCTTCCACGGGTGCGTTTGAGGCTTACGAACTGCGCGATGGTGACAAAGGTCGCTACATGGGCAAGGGTGTGCAAAAAGCGGTCGCTGCGGTCATCAACACCTTAGGACCCGCCATCTACGGCTTTGATGCCAGTGAACAGCGCTCCATTGACGACGCGTTGCGTGCGGTCGATGGAACCGACAACAAGCAAAAGCTGGGCGCAAACGCGATCTTGGGTGTTTCACTCGCGGTTGCCAAAGCCGCAGCCGAATCTGCTGATTTGGCTCTATTTCAGTACCTCGGTGGTCCGATGGCCCACGTTCTTCCAGTACCCATGATGAACGTCATCAACGGTGGCGCACACGCCGACACCGCCGTTGACATCCAAGAGTTCATGATCCTGCCGATTGGTGCTCCTTCTTTCACGGAAGCGTTGCGGATGGGCACGGAGACCTACCACGCCCTCAAAGCAGAACTGAAGAAAGCCGGCATGCAAACAGGCTTGGGGGATGAGGGTGGCTTCGCCCCTGAGCTCTCCAGCAACCGGGCAGCACTGGACTTCTTGATGAGCGCCATTGCCCAGGCAGGCTTCACTCCCGGCAAGGACATCGCCTTGGGCCTGGACGTTGCCGCAACAGAGATGTTTGAGAAGGGGTCCTACACGTTCGAGGGCGCCAAGCGCGACTCTGGGTTCATGGCTGATTACTATGCGGAGCTCGTGTCGAGCTATCCACTGGTCACCATTGAAGACCCATTGGATGAGAACGACTGGGAAGGCTGGATTGCGCTGACGCATGCTATTGGCGACAAGGTCCAACTGGTAGGAGATGACCTGTTCGTCACCAACCCCACTCGCTTAGCCGATGGCATCAAGCGCGGTGCTGCCAATTCCTTGCTCGTGAAGGTAAATCAGATTGGCACGCTCAGCGAAACAATGGACGCCGTTTCTATGGCTCACCGCCACGGATACACGGCCGTGCTGTCTCACCGCTCCGGTGAAACTGAAGACACGACCATTGCTGATTTGGCTGTTGCAACCAACTGTGGCCAAATCAAGACGGGTGCTCCTGCTAGAAGCGAGAGAGTGGCTAAGTACAACCAGCTGCTACGCATTGAAGAAGAGCTCGACCAGGCAGCCCGCTACGCGGGTGCTGCCGCGTTCCCGCGCTTTTCCTAATCCACGCGCGCCCTCGGTTTCGCCAAAGGTCTGCTGTTTAGAATGACGCCGTGGCTGAAAAAAAGAAACCCGGTGGCAAAAAACTAGTTGCCGCGAACCTGCTGTCATTGCAGGCTTCGGGTTTTGCCGTCACACTGCTCGCCCTGATTGTGACCGGTGTTGTGATTCTGGCGCCTTCTTTGCGGGTGTTGGCCGAGCAACAACAGGAGATCGCCGAGCTACGCAGCGCTCTGGCCGATGCCGAGCAAGAGGTTGTTGACTTAGCAGAGCAACGTGAGCGCTGGTCGGATCCCGCCTATGTGGAGACCCAGGCCAGAGAGCGTTTGATGTTTGTCTATCCAGGAGACATCACCTACCTCGTCATTGATGACCTTGCTGAGGGCGATGACGGCCTCGACATTCCTATTTCCACCGACATTGTTCTCGCCGAATCGGACTGGCGGGAGTCGCTTTTGGCCTCGTATTTGGTGGCGGCGACGACGTCGAGGGCTGCGGATAAAGAGCTCGAAAAGCAGGCAACACTCATTCCATCACCCAGTGTGGGTGATGCAGAATGAACCCCCTCGGTGAGACCCCCACTCCTCATGACATAGCGGTTGTCAGCGAACACCTAGGTCGACCAGCCAGAGACATTGTGGGTATTTCAGCCAGGTGCGTGTGCGGCAAACCCATTGTCGTGGTGACCAAGCCTCGCCTGGGGGATGGGACCCCCTTTCCCACCCTCTATTACCTCACCCAGCTAGCGGCAACCCAAGCTGCCTCCCGGTTGGAAGCTGACGGTGTGATGGCGAAATACCAGAGTGATCTTGCGGACAGCGACGAAGCTAGGGCTGCGTATGCCCTGGCCCACGACTCCTACATTGCCACCCGAGAAACCATTGACCAGGTGGAAGAAGTTGCAGGGGTTTCTGCTGGCGGAATGCCCGATCGAGTTAAGTGTCTCCACGCCCTGATGGCGCACTCCTTGTCGGTGGGACAAGGGGTAAACCCGGTGGGAGATTGGGCGCTTGCAGACACGCCCTGGAGCGCGGACCTATGCCACTGCTAAACCGGAGGGTCGCTCCTATCGCGCTGGCTGTCATCGGCTTGCTCGTGGGCCCAGCTGTGTTGTTGCCTTCAGCTGCCCAGGCGGACCAGATCAGAGATCGACAGTATTGGCTCAGCGAATACGGCATCGAGCGTGCATGGCAGGTGACGAAGGGCGCTGGTATTCGCATCGCCATCATTGACACCGGCGTTGATGGTTCGCACCAGGATCTGCGTGGAGCTGTCGTGGCGGGCTCGGATTTCTCCGGTTTGGGTGACGATGATGGCCAAACTCCTGTTGGTCAAGACCGTCGCCACGGAACCATGGTTGGCTCGTTGGCCGCGGGCAGGGGGAACAACTCCATTGACGGAGTTATCGGGAGTGCTCCTGAGGCGGAAATTCTGAGTCTGTCCATGAGTTTTGGTGGAGGCACCATTCCACCCGATGACCAAATTGCACGAGCCGTCCGCTACGCCGTTGATAACGGCGCCGACATCATTTCTTTGTCGTTGACAAGAAACACCAGAGATTGGCCAGAAAGCTGGGACTCAGCGTTTAGCTACGCGGCAGAGAACGACGTAGTGGTCATCGCGGCTGCGGGCAACCGCGGCAGCGGAACCGAAGCGGTTGGTGCTCCAGCGACAATGCCCGGTGTCTTGACCGTTGGCGGGGTCAATCGCGAAGGCAAAGTGAGTGCCACAGCCTCAGCTCAGGGCATCACCCTTGGCGTGATGGCGCCCAGTGAAGGGCTTGTCGGAGCCATTCCTGGCGGCGGGTATGTCGCGTGGTCGGGAACCAGCGGCGCGACGCCGATAGTTGCGGGCATTGTGGCGCTTGTTCGAGCTGCTCATCCCGAGCTCGATGCCGCAAACGTCATCCATCGCATCTTGTCGACAGCGACTTCTGTCACGCAAGAGACACCGGATCCGCTCTATGGTTTTGGCATCGTCAATGCGTACGAGGCGGTCACCGCTGAGGTTGCCTTGGTTTCGAAGAACCCTTTGGGTTCACTAGATGAATGGATTGTGATTCACCGTAAGCAGGAAGGGAGCCAGATTGTGATTCCGCTTGGCCCCCAGCAAACCACGACCGAGGCTGAGGGTCCCCGTAATCCAAACGTCTCTCTGCAGCCAGATACTGAAATGACGATCTTGCCCTATGTGATCACGGGAGTACTTGCGGCGGCGCTGATTTCGGTCTTAGTGGGGTTTGTTGTTGTCTCGGTGGCGTCGAGGAAACCGATAGATTAGGGGTTGGCTTTCATCAAGGTTAGGTGCCCTGTGACACGCATTGTGATTGTGGGCGGCGGATACGCCGGTTTCTACACAGCATTCAAATTGGAAAAACTTCTCCGTCGCGGAGAAGCCGAAGTGGTCGTCATTGACCCGCTTCCCTACATGACCTATCAGCCGTTTTTGCCCGAGGTGGCAGCGGGCTCGGTCGAGGCTCGCCATGCTTTGGTGCCGCTTCGCAGGCACTTACCTAAGTCCCGAGTGATCACGGCCCGGGTGACCGGAATCGATCACCCACGCAAGACAGTAACCGTCTCGCCTGAGCTCGGTGCAAGTTTTGAGTTGACCTACGACCACATCGTCATCACGGCGGGCGGGGTGTCGAAAACATTCCCGATTCCCGGTGTCGCCGAGTGGGCGATTGGCATGAAGACAATCGAGGAAGCTGTTTCGGTCCGCGACAAGGTGATCGACAACATGCACCTTGCCGCTGATATGCCTCCTGGCCCAGCGCGGGATCGTCTGTTGACAGTCATCGTTGTTGGTGGTGGGTTTGCCGGTATTGAAGCGTTTGCTGAGCTGCGCAGCCTGGTGAGTGACATGCTGCGGGAGTTCCCCACCCTTACCATCGACGACACCCACTTCCACTTGATTGAAGCCATGGACCGGATCATGCCCGAGGTGTCGGAGAAGTCCGCCCGGTGGGTTATCAAGAACCTTGAACAGCGCCAAGCGCACATTCACCTCAATACCCAGCTGGTGAGTGCTGTGAATGGCCGGATGGAACTCTCTGATGGTCAGGTGTTTGAGAGCGAGATGGTGATCTGGACGGCGGGCGTGAAAGCCCAATCCATGCTCGGTGGCACTGGTATCCCGCTTGATGAGCGCGAGCGCATCTGCGCCCGCGCGGATCTTCGCGTGGAAGATGGCGACACCATCATCGAGGGCCTGTGGACGGCGGGAGATGTTGCTCGGGTTCCCGACCTAAGCGGTGGTGGGGTCGGTGGCTACTGTGTTCCCAACGCCCAGCACGCTGTTCGACAGGGAAAAATTCTCTCTAAGAACATCGTCGCAATTCTGCGCGGCGAAGAGCCCAAGAATTACGTCCACAAGAATCTCGGTGCCGTGGCGGGATTGGGAATCGGATACGGCGTCTTCCAAAGCGGGCCGATTGCTGTGACCGGCTACCTGGCGTGGATCATGCACCGCGGGTATCACGGTCTGGCCATGCCCACGTTTGAGC
>Ga0105053_10000819_pt1 | contig 50300 bp, 26 predicted proteins | sample BON01_FD_78093 | JGI IMG/M metagenome (GOLD analysis project Ga0105053, IMG submission 78093) | Freshwater microbial communities from Lake Bonney liftoff mats and glacier meltwater in Antarctica - BON-01 | ecosystem: Environmental > Aquatic > Freshwater > Ice > Glacier meltwater | place: Lake... | reverse complement strand
GTGCGTCGTGGGGTGGGTGGTGGGGGTGGTGTGTGATATGTGAGGGTGTACTGGTGGCAGGGGGGGGGGTGGGGGCCGGGGGTGGTGCCGTTTCCTCGGTCGTCGTCTTTGTCTTCGACGCCTTTTCCCCTTTTTTCAATTTCTTTCTCCGATCCCCCGCTCTCAAAAAGCAAAACACAAATTCCCACACCACAAACACACACACAAAAATCTCCACACAAACATAACAGGCTCCAGCAGTACGCGCGCGAGGCGCGCGCCGAGTACGCCACCCTCGGCGACAAGGACCTCGGGCAGCTCAAGGTGTTCGTCAAGGGCCTGCCGAAGCTCGCCGTGCTGGACCGGCTCACAGGTGCGTTGTTCTTTTGCCGGCGCTTTTTTTAACGTCGCAGCGTTTTTCCGCCGCGTGTTTTTTTGACGCGTTTTTTTGACGCGTTTTCACCAACAACCCGCTAATCCCCCGTCCTCCCCCTCCCCCCACCCCCCCCAAAAAACCCCATAACGAAAGATCTTGCCGTCCCTGTTGCCGACGTCGTGCGCCGCCAGCCCTTCCACGACCGCCTGCGCGCCGAGGCGGACGCCGTCGAGGGCTACGGCGGCGCCGCCGAGGAGGGCGCCTCGCTAGCCGCCGGGCTCGCGCGCCGCGGAGAATCCCCTTCCTCGTCCCTGCGGCTGCTCTGCCTGGTCAGCCTCACGCACGGCGGCGTGCCGCGGCGCGCGCTGGACGCCGCGCGCCACGAGCTCCTGGCCGCGCACGGCGCCGCGCACCTTTTGACGCTGGCGGCACTCGAGCGGGCGGGCCTGCTGCGGGCGCAGGGGTCGGCGGGGCCCGCGGGCGCGGCGACGGGCGGCCCGGCCCTTCCCGCGGGCGGGCAGGCCGCCTCGGGGCGCGGGCAATTCGCGCGTCTGCGCGCGGCGCTGAGGCTGGTGGTGCGCGAGGACGAGGCGGCGGCGGGCGGCGGCGGCGGCGGCGGCGGCGGCGGAGGCGGCAGCGGCGGCGGCGCGGGCAATGGCGGCGGCGGAGGAGGAGACCCCGACCTTGCGGCGGCCGCCTTCAACCCGGGCGACGTGTCGCACCTGTACCGCGGCTACGCGCCCATCAGCATCCGCCTCATCGAGTCGGCCCTGGGCATCGGGCCCTTTGCCCGCGGCGGCGAGGGCGTGGGGGCCCAGCAGGCTTCGGCTGCGCCCGGTTCCGCCGCCGCCGGCGCCGCCGCCTGGGGCGCCGGCGGCGGGGCCGTGTCGGAGGCCCTCGCCTTGCTGCCCGGCCCCCACTTTGACGTCGCGCAGGTGCACGACCCGGGCACAGGCCTCTTGGTCGACCGTCCCTGGGGCGCCGCGGCCGCGACCGCGGCCGCCGAGGCGGCGGCGGCGGCGGCGGCGTACGCTCCGTCGTCGTCGTCGCCGGGGCCGCCGAAGGAGACGGTGCTGGTCGCCTTTTTGGGCGGATGCACGGCGACAGAGGTGTCGGCGCTGCGGTGGCTGTCGTCGCGGCCCGGGTCGCGGCACCGGTTCTGCGTGCTGACGTCGCGCGTGCTGACGGGGGCGTCGCTGGTGGGGGAGTTTGTGGACCCGCTCGCGGCGCGGTGGGACGCGGCCTTTTCGGGCGAGCAGCATTTGCAGCAGCAGCAGCAGCAGCAGCAGCGGGAGCAGCGGGGGGCGCCGGCGGGACAAGCGGGCGGCGGCGGCCGCGTCGTCGTCGCCTGATGAACAGACATTGTGAGCGAAGAATCGTTTCCTGAATTTACAACTTGCCGTCGCTTTCAGTCGAATTTGCGTGCGTACGTGTGTGTGTGTGTCTGCCGAGCTGCTCCCGTGCGATCGGCCGATCGGTGGGGGAGTATGCTGCGGCAGAATCGGCTGCCTTGCTCCTGTCTCTCGCTGCTCCGCTCACGCCGCGCCGCCGCCGCCGGTCGCTGCCGCAGCCGCCGCCGCAGCCACCGCCCTCAGCGCGCGCCTCTCCGCGACCCACGCCGCCGCCTTGGCGCGCAGCTCCACGTTGGACCGGACCATCCCGAGCGCCAGCGGCGCGCGCGAGAACGGGTCGGCCCCCGCCCCGCCCACGCTCGTCGGCCCGTCGGCGCCCGCGCCGTTCGCGCCGGGGCCGCCGCCGCTGCTGCCGCCGAGGAGGTGCCTCTCGATCGTCGAGCGGTCGACCGTCTGGCCGCTGTCCGGCAGCAGGACGGGGTCGGCCATGGGCTCGGCGGTGATGTGGTCGATGAGGTCGGCGGGCAGGACCGCCTCCTCCCCGGGCGTGAGCGCCTGCATGAACGACGCGTCGGCCTCGACAGCCGCGACGGCGCCGGCCCCCGGCGGCGGCGCCTCGTCGGCGGTGCCGACCGCGGCGCGGCGCGCGCGTTCGGCGTGGGCGGCCGCGACCAGGGCGCGCAGGTCGTCCAGGCCCGGGTCGAGGTCCGCCGAGGGGAAGGCGTCGGACCAGCGCACGCGGTCAGCCGCGGACGACAGGCCCTCGAGCAGGCGCTCGAGCGCGGGGCCGCCGAGCGCAAGCAGCCGCGAGACGAGCGCGCTGCTGCCGCCGCCAACAACGCCGCCGCCGCCAACAACGCCGCCGCCGCCGGCAACGCCGCCGCCGCCGCCCCCCTCGGCCGCCTGCTGCAGCCCCACGAGCGCGCCGACCACCGGCGCCAGCAGGACGGCCTTGCTCACGCGCTCGGCCATGCCCGCCGCCTCGATCCCCGTGCTGGCCGCGGCCGCGGCCGCCTCGGGCGTCGTCGCCGCCGTCGGCTGGCCCGCGGCGGTGGCGGCGCGGGCCATCGCCGTCACAGTGCTGGCGACGGAGGCCGCGTCGCCGCCGCCCGCGGCGCCGGCCGACATGAGCCAGGCGACGGCGGCGGTGGAGGACAGAGGGGCGTCGGGAGGGGCGGGAGGAGGAGCGGCAGCGAGGCCCGCCGCGTTGCCGCCGGCGCCGGCGCCAGCGGTGGCGCCGCTGCGGCCTCCGGCGCCGCCGCCGCTCCCGCCGCCTGCGCCTGTCGCCGCCGCCGCTGCTCCGGCTCCCTCGGCGGCGGCTGGCCCCCCGCCGCCGCCCATGGCCGCGGCCGCCAGCAGGTCGTCCATGCGCCGCGCGTCCGGGCCGACCGCGACGTGCGACAGGGCGAATTGCAGGACCTCCAGGAAGCGCGAGGCGCCGACGCGCGCCGAGGCGCCCGCCAGCGCCGCCGCGTCCAGGTCGTCTGCGTCGAGCGCGCCGGGCGGCAGCGGCGCCGCGCGCCGCAGCCGCGCGCCGAGCGCGCGCGGCGGCAGAAAGGCGGCGGGCGCGCGCGCGGCCACAAACTCGAGCGCGCGCATCAGGCTGGCGGACAGCTCAAACATGAGCCCCGCGCGGCGGTACTTCTGCTGCATGTCGGACGTCAGCTGCTGGGCGGCGCGCCGCGAGCGGATCGTGCCCGCGAACGCCGGCAGCGGCTGCTGCTGCTGCTGCTGGGCGCCCGCGGCCGCGCCGCCCACAGGCACGGCGGCCGCGCCGCCGCCGCCGCCGCCCGCGGTCCGCTGGCGCAGGCTGGGGGGCAGCGACTCGTGCAGCTCGGTGACGATCACGCTGAACTCGGTGAGCGTGAAGTTGAGCATGGTGAAGAGGCGGCTGAGGAAGCCGGGGAAGGGGTGATCGTCCTGGGGCGGCGGCGGCGGCGGCGGCGGCGGCGAGGACGGCGGCGACGATGCCTCCCGCCCCTGCTCGGTGTTGTCGTTGTAGGTGCCCTGACGCTCGGCGGGCAAGGGGAGCAGGGCGATCGCCGCCAACCCATCGCCCTTCTGATCCGTCTCGTCGGCGGACCCGTCCGTGGTCTCCCACTCGCCGTCGCCGCTGGTGTCGTCGTCGCCGTCCCCGTCGCCGCCGGCGCCCCCGCTGCTCCCGCGGGCCGGCGGCGGCAGGGCCGCGGCCTGGGCGGGGGCGCGCGCGGCGCCCTCGGCGCAAACATCGCGCATGGCCGCCTGCAAGGGGGGCAGCGGCGCCAGTGCCGGGGGGGCCAGGGCGCCCTGTCCGTCGGCGGCCGAGCCCGAGCCCGAGTCCGAGGCCGCGGCCGCCGGCCTGCGCCACCGCCGCCGCTGCTGCTTCGCCCCGCCCTCCTCCTCCTCCTCCTCGCTCGACCCGGGCCCGGGCAGGAGCAGCGTTTGCCCAAACCCAGACCCGTGCACGAGCCGCAGGAACAGGGTCGAGGCCGGGTGCCACAGCCGCGAGTCGAACGCCCGCAGCACGGCGAGCGCCAGGCCGCGCGGCGCCTCGGCGGACTGCGCAAACAGCGCGGCCCAAGGCGACGCCGCCTCGGGCCCAAGCGCGCAGAGGGCGGCGAGGGCGGCGGCGCGCGTCGCCGCGCGGTCGGAGCGCGCCGCCGCGAGGCGCGCCATCGTCTCCTCGAGCACGGGCAGGGCCCCGGCGCCGGCGCCGAGGGGAGGGGCGCGCGCGTCGCGGGCGCGGGCGGGCACCGGCGACTGCGACGCCGCCGTCGCCGCCGTAGCGCCCGCCGCGGGCGGGGGGGGGCGGTGCCGCGCGGAGAGGGCGGCGCGCTCGGCCGCCCGCCAGCCCGCGGCGTCAAAGAGTCCCGAGGCGCACCCGAGGATCGACTCCTGCGCGTCGGGCGTGCAGATGCGCGGGTCGCGCAGCGCCGCCACCAGAAAGTCGACAAAGTGGCCGGCGCAGCCGCGCCCGTTGCTGTGCGCCGCTGCTGTTGCAGCCGGCTCGACTGCCGCCGCCGCTGTTGCCGCCGGCTCGGCCCCCGCCGCGTCCCCCCCGCCGCCTTTCGTTGCAACGTCAGCGGCCACGCGGCCCATCTCGGCGGGCGTGGCAAAGGGCGCGTCCACGCGCCGCATCGCCGCCAGAAAGTCGACGGGCAGCTCCACGTAGGCGCTCGGCACGTAGGCCAGCAGCGGGCCGGGGGCCGCCCCCTCCCGCGGCGCGGCGACGACGGCCGACGCCGCGACCACGGCGGCGCAGTGGGCCGCGAGCAGGCACAGGTCCGCCTGCTTGGCGGGCGTCAGGTAGACGGCGCGCAGCACGGCCATGGCGCGGCCGTCCCGCGCGGCCTCGCTGCCGTAGAAGCGGCGCGTCTCCTCGAGCCAGGTCTGGCGCTGGAGCGCGCGGCGCGCCGCCGCAAAGGGCGGGGCGCCGCCGGCGAGCGACGACGACGCCTCGTCCGCCGCGCGCGCCTCGGCCATCCCGAGCCCGATCGCGTGGAGGGCCGCGACCGCCGTGCCCATGTTGCTCGCGAGCTGCAAGGAGGCGCGGAGCGAGGGGCCGACGCGCCAGGCGTAGAGCAGCACGCACGCGTGCAGCAGCTCGTCCGACGCGCACACGACGCCCTCGCCCTCGCGCGACGGAGCCGGGAACGCAGCGGGCAGCGACGCGACCGAGGCGCCGCCCGGCAGCTGCACGAGCATGGTCACGGCGCCGAGGGCCTCGCCGCCGAGGGCGGCGGCGGGGAGGCCGCCGCGCGCGGCCCCGGGCAGCGAGTCGTCGGCGCCGAGGCAGGGCAGCGCGCGGCCGCCGCCCGGCCCTGCGGCCGGCAGCCGCAGCGGCAGGCGGTCGGCAGGCCGCTGCAGCGGCGACTCGCGCTCGAGGTACGACAGCAGCCCGCCCAGGCGCGGCGCCTCGGACGTGGCGCGGTAGTCGGACGGGGGGGATCCGCGGCTATCGCAGCGGCGGGGGCCGAAGAGGGCCGGCGCGGGATATGTGGGGCCGGCAGCGCTCTTGCCGCCGCCGCCGCCGCCGCCGCTGCTTTCGGCGCCGCCGCCGCCTTGCGTCGCACGGACAGGAGGCACGAGCGGCCCCTCGCCCTGCGCCCCCGCCACCAGCGCCGGCCTCAGCAAGCGCAGCAGCGCGAAGAAGGCGCCCGAGACCGTCGTGGCGTCCGACAGCCCAGGCGTCGCCACCGCCTCCCGGTGGCAGCCCTCGTTCTTGTCGAGCAGGTGCCGCGCGAGCGCGACGAGCGCCGACGGCGGCGGCGCGCCGCCGGCGCCCAGCTGCCCGCGCTGCTGCTGGCGAGAGGTCCACATGCGCGCGGGCGCGGCCGGGGCCGGGGGCAGGCGGTGCGCCGACAGGGACGCCACCACCCCTGCCTGGGCGTCCTGCAGCCGCGCCAGCGAGCGCGACAGGTGGCCGACGCCGCGCTGCAGCGAGGCGCGCGCGGCGTCCTTCTCGCGCGGGTCGGCGTCCTGGCCGGCGCCGGGGCCGGCGCCGGCGCCGGCGCTGGCGCCGGGGCCTGGCCAGTAGGGCAAGGGGAAGAGCCGGGCAGTGTCCGGGCTCGTCAGCGACCTGTGCGCGAGCAGATTCTCGGCCACGTCGGTCCAGTCCGGGAGCGACAGCCACGCGCGCACGGCGGGCGGGCTCAGGCGCGCGACCTCGGCGGCCAGCGCGGCGGCGGCGTACCCGCCGCCAAAGCCCTCGGCGACGGCGCGCGCCGCAGCGCCGCCCGGGCCGCCGAGCGCCCTGGCCGAGCGCGGCGACGACGACAGCGACGGGGGGCCGGGGCCGAGGGACACGGCGGTGCCCGCGCCGCACAGGGCGCGGCTGCCGCGCAAGGATTGCCACAGCAGCGTGGCGACAACGTCGCCAGTGCCGACGCTCTCGGCCGTGCCCGAGGAGGACGAGGCCTCGACGAGCGCGGGCGCGTCGCCCTCGTCCTCGTCCTCGGCCTCGTCGCCGTCGTCCTCGTCGTCCTCGTCCTCGTCGTCGTCGTCGTCCTCGTCGTAGTCATTGTCGTCGGTTTCCTCCAGCTCCGCCGGCGGATCGTGGAGGGCGCGCAACACATAGGTTGCGCCCTCCCGGACGTCGCCCACCTCCTCGGCGTCCTCGTCTCCGTCGCCGTCGCCGTCGTCTTCATCCTCGTCCTCGTCGTCGCAGCCCTCGACCTCCTCGCCGGCAAACGGTAGCCGGCGGCCTCCCCCGCCGCCGCGCGCGCCGCCGGCCTCCCCCGCCTCCTCCGCGCGCGGGCGGGAGAGGCGGCGCCGCCGCCGCTGCCACGCCCGCGCCGCCATCTCGGCCGCGTCGGCCGACGGCTCGAGCCCGTCGTGGCGGCCGCCGCCGCACCCGGCGGCGGCGGCTGCGGCGGCGCCGCGCAAGGAGGCGTGGCGCGGCGGCGGCGGCGGCGGCGGCTCGACGGCGGCGGAGCGGCACGCCTCGCCACAGCACCGGACAACCTCTGCGAGCACGGCGCCGGCCCACCCGACGGGCGGCGGCGGCGGCGGCGGATGCGGCTGCGGTGACGGCGCGTCGGAGTTGGCGTCGTCGTCCGTCCCGGCGCGCCCGCCGGCGGACGGGGACGCCGGCAGCGCGCCGCCGGCCGTCTCGAGCAGGCCCAGCAGCGACCGCAGCGCGTCCGGATCGTGCGGCGGCGCGCGGCGGTGCAGGCGCGCCAGGGACGACAGCAGCGCGTCGCGCACGAGGAACCGCCCGCCGCGCGCGTCGTCAAAGGGGTCGAGCAGCTTGGAGAGCGGGCCGACGAGGACGGACGCCATGAGGACGGCGTCGTGCCAGGGGAGGCCGCGCGCGCGGGCAGCAGCTGCGGCTGAAAGGGGGGACGCGGGAGGCGGCTGCGCCGAGGTCGGGGCGGCGGCGGCGGCGGCGGGCGCCGGCGCTGCGGGGGATGCCGTCTTTCCGTCCTCCTGCCCCGCTGCTTTTGCTCCCGCGGGCGGCGGCCGGGGCGTGGCCGCCGTGGCCGCGTCCGCGGCGGCGGCGACCGCGGCGGCGGACGTGGGCCCCGCCGCCGACGGCAGGGGCGGGAGCGCGCCCGAGGGCGGCGGGCCGGCAGCAGTCGCAGAAGCCGGCGCGGTGGCAGCAGCGGCGGCCGTCAGCGCCGCCGCCGCCGCCTGGCCCCCAGCACCAGCGCCGCCGCCGCCACTGCCGACGCCGCTGTTGCTCCCGCCGCCGACGCCGCCTGGCCGCGCCGCGCACCCCTCGGCGGCCGCCGTGCCGCGCTCCGCCGCCGCCGCCACCACCGCCGACGCGGGCGCCAGCACCTCCCCGCGACGCCGCTCCGCGCGCCGCGCCATCTTGCGCGCCAGCCTCTCGACGCGCCACAGGCGCTGCCCGCCGGTGCCGGCGCCGCCGCCCTCCCCGGGGCCCAAAGAGTCGCTGCTCTCGCGGTCGCCGCCCCCGCCCGCCACCTCGCCGCCGCCGCCGCCGCCGACGCCGCCGACGCCACCATTGCTGCGCTCGCGCAGCGCCCAGTCAGCGCGCGCCGCGTCCGCCGCCCGGGCCACGGCGCCGCCGGGCGGCCCGCCGCCGCCGGGCGCCGCCGCCGCCCGCGCCAGCCGCGCCATGCACCCGCACAGGTAGCGCGCGGCGGCGAGGTCCCGCGACGCGGGCGGGGCGTGCAGCGGCAGGTGCCCCTCGGGCGGCGCGTGCCGGAACGGCCACGCGCCAAAGTTGAGCGCCACGCGCTCCGTGTGAGACATCGACAGCGCGGGGAAGTAGGCCAGGTGCGACGCCGAGGCGACGCGCACGTCGTCGTAGGCCGACCCCAAGGGCTCGCCGTTGCGGTAGAAGGAGACGCGCCCGCGGTCGCCGCGCAGGTCGATCGCGCAGCCGTAGACGTCGCCCTGGGCCCAGGGCACGCCGTAGGGCGCCGGGCGGACCGACCACCGGCGCACGCGCTTGCCGTCGACCGCGTAAGAGTCAGGCGCGTCGCCGACGCCCTCCTCGAGCGTAAAGGGGCAGCGGCGCGTGGCCCAGCCGACCTGGCTGATGCCCGCCGTCAGCAGGGCGGCCTCGTAGTACCACGCGCCGGAGAAGACGGCCACGTTGGCGCGGCACGACGAGAAGTTGGCGCGCGCCTCGAGCTCGAGGCCGAGCGGCCCCGTGCGGCGCAGCGAGCCGATGGCCGAGTCGCTGTCGACGGTCACGACGGCGGGGCCGAGGCGGCCGGGCACGCGCGCCCAGGCGCGGCGGTCGGACAGCCGGGCGCCGTGGCGGCGCGACTCAGACGCGGGGCCGCGGACGCCCGGGCCGGCGCCTTCCTCTTCGTCGTCGTCGTCGTCGTCCTCATCGTCGTCGTGGCCGGAGTCGTCGCCCCCATCGTCGCCGTCGCCGTCGCCGTCGCTGCCTCCCCCCCCCGCTGCCCGTGGCGCCTCGGCGCGCCTCTCGGCCGTGCGGGCGACGCGGGACATGGCGCGGGACAAGGCGCGGGCGCGCGCAAAATCGGTGTCGGCGTCGCTGTCGCTGTCCGACGTGGAGCTCGGCGCGAGGTTGGGCAGCGAGCCGTGCGAGTCGTTGTCGTCGTCGGCCGGGTTGCCGCCGTTGTCATCGTCGCCGCCGCCGCCGCCCTCGGCGTCGCCGCCGCCTTGCTGCCCGTCCGCCGCCGCCGCGAGCGGGCGCTCTCCGTTGCCGCCCTCTCGTCCCCCCTGCTGCTGCTGCGGCTGCTGCTGTCCTCCGGCAGAAGCGGCGCTCGCGCCCTGTGCAGCAGCAGCAGCAGCGGCGGCAGCAGACGAAGCCGCAGCGTCGACGTCGGCGTCGGCCTCGACGACCGCGCGGCGCGCCCACTCGGCGGCGCTGTCGGCGCGCTCGGCCGCGAGGCGCGCGCCGAGCTCCTCCGCGCGCGCGGCCACCAGGCCCGGCAGCTCGCGCCACTCGGGCGGCGCGGCGCGCCTGTCGTGTGGGAGGTCGAAGACGTAGTGCAGGAGCGCGGCGCGCTCCTCGAGCTCTCGCGCGCGCGCCTCGTCGACCGCCCCCTTGTCAGGCTCTGGTGGGGGTGGGGTGGAGGAGGACGACGAGCCACCCTGAGCTGCCCTTGCTGCTGCTTGCTGCCGAGCTGCCCTTGCTGCTCCCGCTGCTGCTCCCGCGGCTGAGTCTGCTGCTGCTGCTGCGGACGGGGACGAAGCGTCCGCGCCCCCGGTCCCGATCAGCGACTCGAGGCCGCTGATCCCCATTGCTTCGTGAAATGGCGGGTGATGATAGGAGAGGGGGCCCCTCTTCACGCGAGCGCGCTTCTTCTTGTGTTGTCCGCAGCCAAACTCCTGCGATGCGTGCGCTAGCGTGGAGGGATGCTAGCACCGTAGGAGCGCTTCAACCGCCAAGTTTGATTTCCGTGCTTTCGCGAATTGCATGCGAGCGTCTTTGGCGTCGGCGCGTCGTTTTGGGGGAGCGGCGGTTTTGCTCGCAACGGCGGTTTTTGCAATGCCTCGCAAGCGCTTTTTAGCGCTTGGACTCCGCCTCGTCCTCCTCCTCCTCCGCCAAGGGCTTCCGCGTCAGGAGCGGCCCGCCGACCGCGGCCTCGGCTAGGTCCTCGGCGGTGGCATTGGGGTACTGGGCGAAAAGCGCATCGCAACGCTCATGGGCGGCGGCCGGAGGCGGCGGCGAGCGCGAGCGCCTCCTGCAGGCGGGGACAAGATCGCGCGAGAGGTTGCGTCTGCCTTGTCAAAGAGGCAGACGCAACCTTTTCAAAGAGGCAGACGCAACCTTTTCAAAGAGCTCGACATTTTACCGCGTAGACTCGACGGCCGCGCCCCCGTCCTCCTCCCCCTCCGGCGGCGGCCACGCCACGTGCGCCGTCCAAAAGTCGTGCGCCGCCTCGACGCGCGCCAGCGCCGCGCCTGGGTTGCCCTCGCCGACCATGGCCTGCGCCGCCTCTAGGCGCAGCGCGTCGATCGCCACGCGCTGCGCGCGCTCCTCCGCCTCCTCGACGCCGGCGCCGGCGCCGTTGTTGCCGGCCGCGGCCTCGCCCGCCGCGCGGCCGCCGCCGCCGCTCCCTCCGCCAAACCGCTGCTGCTGCCCCCCGCCTCCCCGCGGCCCCCCGAACGCGCCCGCGTCGCCGCCGCCTCCCCCCCGGGAATCCTGCTGCTGCTCAAACGCCTGCGCCTGGTCGTACCGCGCCGAGAAGTGCGTCAGCACCAGGCGCCGCGCGCCGACCGCCCGCGCGAAGGTCCCGGCCATGCGGGCGGTGCTGTGCTGCGCGACGGCGGCCTTGCCCTCCATGCCGCGCGCAAAGGTGGCCTCGTGCGCGACCAGGTCGGCGCCGACGGCCAGCGGCGCGAGGGCAGACGAGTCGACCGTGTCGCCCAGCAGGACCACCTTGCGGCCGCCGGCGGGGGGTGGAGGGGGCTCGGCGGCCGCGGCACCGTGCGGCAGGAGGCCGCCGCGCCGCCGCCGCGCCGCCGCCGCCGGCGCCGAAGCGCCCTTGCCGCCGCCGGACTCGCCCTCCCCGGCCGCCGCCGGCGCCGGCGCGTCCTCCTGCCACACGTAGCCCCAGCACGGCACCCGGTGCTGCAGCTGCGCCGCCGTCACCCGCGCGCCGCACCCGGACGGCAGCGGCAGCGGCCACGCCAGCCCGGGCTTTGCGGTGTAGGGCGGCGGGCGCGCGCCGCTGCCGCCGTCGGCGTCGAGCATGCCGGCGCTTTGTTGCGGCGGCGGCGGCGGAGGGTAGCCGTGGCCGTAGTGGTTGTTGCTGTTGTTGTTGTTGTTGTTGTTGTTGTTGTAGCCATTGTTGTAGCCGTTGTTGTTGTTGTTGTAGCTGTGGTTGCTGTTGCTCCACGTCTGCTCCCGCTGCTGCTGGTACAGGCGGCGCTGCTCCGGCGGCACGAGCGACGAGCCGCGCAGCCGCGCGCGCAGCGCGCCGTCGGCGCGCTCGCCGCCGGCGGCAGAGGGCGCGAGCCGCTCGAGCGCGACGGCGGCGGCGGCGCGTTCGCCGGCCAGCGCGCAGGCGGCGGCGTGCTTGCGCCAGAGGCGCGCGGGGGAGGCCGGGGCGGCGTCGCCAGGGAGCTCGACCAGCTCGATTACGTGCAGGAGAGGCTGCCTGGGGGCGAGGGCTGCCGTCTTGGCCGCCGCCGCCGCCGCCGCCGCCGCCGCCGCCGCCCGCCCGCCTCTTGCTGCCGACGGCGCTGCCGCCGCCGCCTGCGCCGGCGCCACCGCGGCCCCGTCCTGGCCTGATGCGTCGTCGTCGTCGTCCGGCAGCAGCGATCGCATCAGGCCCGTCGCCAGCAGCTGCGCCGCCACCAGGTCGTGCAACCCGGGCGGGCCCACCACCAGCAGCGGACTCCGCCACGGATCGTCGTCGGCCGGGGGGTCTCCTCGTCCCGCCGCCGCCCCCGCCGCCGGCCCGGCGTCTGCCGCCGCCGCCGCCGCCGAGCGCCGCGCGCCGAGGCACGCCGCCGCCAGCGACCCGAGGCCGAAGCAGTGGTCGCCGTGCAGGTGGGTCACGAACACGGCCCGGACGCGCGCGAGGTCGACGCCCGTGCGCGAGAGCTGGCGGGCGCTGCCCTCGCCCGCATCTACGATGAACGTGTTGGGCGGGCGAGAGGAGAGGGGAGGAGCGGCGGCGGCGGCGGCGGGCGTCGTCGGCACGGCAGCAGCAGAAGGCGGCGGCGGCCGGTGCCTCAGGACCGTGCAAGAAATGTTGCGGTGGAGTGAGGGGGCGCCGGAAGAGGTGCCGAGCCACGTGACGGCGAGCCCCGTGGGCAGGGCGGCCCAGTCGACCGCCTCGGGCACCCTTGGGGCGGAGGAGGAATGAAATGGGGGCCGGGGCGACAGCGGCGCGAGAGGAGAGGCAGGCGCCGGCGCGCCGACGCGCCGGTCCGGCCGGCCGCGGCTGCGGCTGCGGCTGCGGGAGCGCGGCGCGGCGGCGCGGGACGGGTTGCTAGTAGTGGTGCTGGTGCCGCCGCTGTTGCTATTGCTGTTGCCGACGCCCGCGCCCGCGCCCCCCGGCCACGGACGCGGCTGGTGGTGCAGGGGCTGCTGCGGCTGCTGCGGCGGCTGCTGCGGCGCCAGCATCAAACCCAGGCGGCGCGCGGCGACGGCGGCGGGGGCGGCGGCGGCGCCTTCCGCGGCGGCGGCGGCCGTCACGGTCGGCGTCCTCGTCGGCCCGCGCGGCAGCCCGGCCGAGCCCGCCGCGCAGCGGCGCAGCGGCCAGCGCGCGGCCGTGGGCCCGCCGAACGCTGCCGCGCCGCGCATCGGGGGGGCGGATCGATGGGAGAGGAGGGGAGAGTGGGGGGGGGAAGGAGGCGGTCTTCGCTGTCTCGGTCAATGCGTGAGTCGACGGTGTAAGGGTGGTGGTGGTGCTGGCTGCGCGCGTCGCGTGAATGAATGGGTGGGCGGACAGGAGAAAGCGAGATTCACTCTCAAAACGAGCAACGGTGCGACGACAAAATCGTTCGACGCCGGCGCCAATCGCCCAGAGCGTTGGCGTCGGCGTCGGCGTTGGCGTCGGCGGACAAGAGCGCGGCGCGGCGCCGACCTCTTCCATGCCACCAAACAGACACCGCGACAATCACCGCTTTTCAAGTCTACGTACACCCAAGTCGAAATCAAGACACGAAAACCAGCCTTAGAGAGACAGTAGCAGCGGGATAGAAGCAAGTGAGCCCCGCGCTCCCCTTCGATGACTTCCGCCGTGGCCCCCATGCCCGAGCTGGGGCAGATGCACACGGCCAAGCTCGTGCTGCTGGGGGAGATGGGCGCGGGCAAGAGCAGCCTGGTGCTGCGCTTCGTCAAGGGGCAGTTCTTCGACTACCAGGTGCGGGCAAAAGGCCAAGGGCGGAAGCTTTCCCCCTCTCTCTCGTCCCCCTCTCTCCTTCCCTGCCTCATCGCTGATGCGCCCCCTGCCACGCCAACCGACACAAGCACAGGCATCCACCGTGGGCGCGGCGTTCCTCACCAAATCGCTGCCGGAGCTCAGCGTCAAGTTTGAGATTTGGTGAGCTTTAGAGAGAGAGAGACAAGAGCGCCGACGCCGACGCCGACGCCGACAAAGGACGACGCCGACAAAGAACGCCCTCTCATCCGAGTCGCAAACCAAACCCCCCCACCGCCACCAACCCAAACAAAAACAGGGACACCGCCGGCCAGGAGCGCTACCACTCCCTGGCGCCCATGTACTACCGCGGCGCCGCCGCCGCCGTCATCGTCTACGACGTCACCAGCGCCGACTCGTTCTCCCGCGCCAAGGCCTGGGTCGCAGAGCTGCAGCGGCAGGGCACGCCCGGCCTCGTCATGGCGCTCGCGGGCAACAAGGCCGACCTCGAGGCGCAGCGCGCCGTGGGCGCGGAGGAGGCGGCCGAGTACGCGCGCGAGCAGGGGCTGCACTTTGCCGAGACGTCGGCCAAGACGGCGCTCAACGTCGAGGGGCTTTTCCTGGAGGTGGCCCGGCGGCTGCCACGGCCCGGGGCGGCGGGCGCGGGCGCGGGCGCGGCGGGCGAGGGGGCGGCCGGGGCGGAGGGCGGCGCGGGGCGCATCAACCTGGGCGCGCCGGCGGCCGGGGCCGCCGGCGCGAAGAAGGTTGGCGGGTGCTGCTGATTTCTTCTGTCGGTCGGCTCGGGCGCGCGGCCCCTGTGTCTGTGTGCTCTTTCCCCCGGGCCAGCCGGCCGGCCGCGGCGGGTCGGCCCAAAGCGAGAGAGACACAGAAGCGGAGCCCTCCCGCTCCCCCCAATCCCCTTTTTTGTTGTACTATACTACACCGCGCGCCCGCCCGCGCGTGCGCGCCGCGTGGTTCGCAGTGCGCGCGCGGGCACGCGCGTCCTCTCTCTCTCTCTAGCCTCCTTCGGGCCCCCGGGGCCGCCGCCGCCGCCGCCGCCGCCGCCCCGCCACGACGAGAACGACGTCCCTTTTTTTTGCTATGCGCCCTCTTTCCCGATTGATCATCTTCTGTGTCTCCTCAGCAACGAATCAACACCCGGTGTTTAACCCAGCCCGCGGTTCCGAGGAGACGCTACTTGGGTCTCGTATGAAACGGACTCGTTTTTGTGCAGCTCGCTCGATCGCCCGATCGCGTCGCGGCCGCCGCTCGCCGTTTTCCGCTCGCCGTTTTGTCGCTGGAACGGTGGCCCCGTGTCTGCGAAACGCGTGTGCAATTCATCGCCTTTGATACGATATCCGATCCCTCACCCCACCATTCTCTCTTTCTCTCCACGACACGACACGTTGCGCCGCGCCCTTCGATCGCCCCGCACTCTATCTCCCGGGGTAGCACAACACTGAACGCCACTCCCCCTTTTGCTTCGTTTGTTCTCGCCCTGCCCCACGGGCGGAGCGTTTACTCGACACCGCTTCAGCTCGGCTTTTACCGCAACAACGCGCCAACCCAGCCGACGGGAGGTGGAGAGAAAGCCCCGCCGCGCGGCGACGAGCGGCGACGAGCGCCGGCGGGCGGGCGAGCGGGATGGCGTCGACGGCGCCAGAGGCAGCGGCGGCACGCGCCGCCGCCGCCGCCGCCCCCACCTCGGAGCACTACCGCCGCCTCCAGGCGCTCGAGTCGGCCGTCGTCGGCGCCATCGAGGCCGCCGCCCGGTGCATGGGCGGCCTCAGCCGCGCCTCAGGCGCCGACGCGGCCGAGCTGCGCGCCGAGGGCGAGGCATTCCTGCGGGGGGTCGCCGAGGCCCAGCGGCTGCTGCTGGCGGCGGCGCGCGGCGCCGCCGCCGACCGCGGGCTCGAGGCCTCGGCCTACCAGCCGATGGTCAAGGCGACGGTCGCCGGGGAGAAGGTGGCGGCGCTGCTGGCGCACCTGAGGGCGCTGGAGCGGCGGCTCGCCGTCGTCGGGGGAGGGGGGCCGGCGGCGGGAGCGGGAGCAAGAGGGCGGGACAGCGACCGTTGAAAAAAAAGTCGTCTCACATATTTATTACTTGTTTGCGGGATTCGTTCGGCTGTCTCGGTTTCTAGCTACATCTGCGTGTCTTTTTCTCGATGGGAGTCGCGTCGAGGGTTCGTTCGTTCGTTCGTCTGTCTGCCTCGAGGGCGGGCCCGAGTCTCTCCGCCTGCCTGCCTTGTCCTCTCGTCAGTGGTGGCCGTGGGCGCCGCCGCCGCTGGCCGCCGCCGCCTCCTGCCGCCGCCGCTCCTGCTCGACCTCGAGCTTGCGCTCGTGGTAGCGGCGGTGGTGCAGGCACTCAAGGTAGTCGTCGGCCCACGCCTTGCACGCGGGCGGGTTCTCGCCGTTGTCCTCGATGCACTGTTTGTGTTTTGTTTGTTGTTGGGTCAAGCGGATCGAGTGAGCGAGCGCGCGCATGGTTTTCGCCGCCGATCGCCGTCGGGCCCTGTTGCCTGCCGTGTGCTCTCGCGCGCTGTCGCAGCCGGAGGAGACGCCCGCTCACCTTGAGAAAGTCCATGAAGAAGTGGTAGCACCGCGAGGGCCCCCCGGTGGGGCTCATGAGAACCATGGCGCGTCTGTGTCGAGCGAGAGGGAAGGACAAGGGCTCTTCCTTGGATGCGCGCAGCGCTCGTTCGCTCACTCTCTCTCGAGACGACGGGTTTGGAGGGCGAGTCGGTCCTCGACGCGAGCGCGCTGTCGGTTGGTCGGTCGTGCGTGGGGTCAACGGGGGCGCCCGGTCTTCTGATCGAAAAGAGAGGGGAGGGAGGAGCAGGGGAAAGACGTGGGCGCGGGTTGTCTCCTTGCTCAGTGATCAGGAAGGCGTGATGGAGGCGGCGTGTGCATGCGTGTGTCTGTGTGTCGCGCGTCCGCAGGCGAGATCAGCCAACTCTTGACGCGGCGCCGTCGTTCGTCGCCGCCGACGTCGGGCGGCAGCCGCCCCGCCTGTGCAGCACAAACCAGCGCTCGTGCCTCAAAAAGCGCAGAGGCAAACGCGACGACCCTTCGCTTGCCCCGACAACAACGTGACCGCCGACAGACGAGCGAGAGCGACGTTACAAATGACGCGCAAGGCCAATGGTGCGATGAATTCAAATCAAGCCTTGTCACCGCGGGCCGCGCCCGCCACCACCGGGCGACCCCGTTCGCCGCTTTGCGCCCCCCTCTTGCTCCTTCCCTTGCTCCTCCTCCTCCTCCTCTTCCTCCTCTTGCCCCGTCACCGCCTCGCCGTACACGCGCGAGGGGCAGGTCGTGAGTCCGAGCGCAGCACGCAGCAGCGCGATCAAGTCGGGCGCCTCTGTCCGCCCTGCTGCCGCCGCCGCCACAACCTCTGCCGCCCCCTGCTTCTGCTCCTCCTGCTCCTGCTCCTGCCCCTGCCCCTCGTCGTCCTGCCGCCTCCGTGCCAGCACCGCCCCCGCCATCCTCTCCTCGGGCGAGCGCAGGCGCAGGCGCACGCTCATCGTCGTGGCCGCCGCGGGCACTCCCAGTCCGGCGGGCCAGCAGCCCCGGCCGCCCACGGCGTCCGCGGCCCGGTCGCGCACCCCGGCCCAGGTGCTGGGCGCGGGCGCGCGCGACGCCGCTGCCGCCAGCGGGGCGGCGCCTCGCTCGCCTTCGGCGACCAGGAACTCAGCCCCGGCCGGCAACGTCGCGACCGCCTCCTCGCGCCTGCGGTGCACGACCATGCCCAGCATCAGCAGGGGAAGGTACGCCAGGCTCGCCCGGAACGCCCTGCGCGCCGTGGCCGCGTCTGGCCGCGCGTAGAACGCCGCCGACGCCGCAACCATCGCCGCCGCCAGCGCGCCGGCCTCGGCGGTGAGCGCCGCCGCGTGCCACCCCGGCTCCGCCAGGCCCAGCCAGGCGGCGGCCGCGCCCAGGGGCAGCAGCGCGAGGGAGTGGCGCAGGCCCACGGCCGCGACGCGCCGCCCGGCGGCGAGCTCGCGCGCGGCAAAGAGGGCGTTGCCGCCGCCCGTGCCGGCGGCGGTGGCGGCGGCGGAACCGACGGCGGCGGTTGGCGGCGGCGGCGGCGGCGGCGCCAGCGTCGACAGCATCCTAAAGCCGCCCGCGCGGTAGTCCTCGCGGCACAGCCACGCGAGGGCCATGAAGTGGGGCATCTGCCACGAGAAGAGGCCCAGCGCCAGGACCCAGGCGCCCGGGTGGGCCAGCTCGGCGCCGAGCCGCGGCCTCTCCGGCTGCTGCTGCTGCTGCTGCTGCTGCTCAGAGGGCGCGGCGGCTACGTCGGCGGCGTCCGCGGCGGCAAGCTCCGCCCTCCTCGCGGCCGCCGCCGCCCACCCCATGAGCGGCGGGATCGCGCCCACGACCGCGCCCACCCACGTGTTGGCCACCGTCACCTGCTTGAGCGGCGTGTAGGCGCCCGCGTAGAGCGCGACGTTGGCCGCGCCCAGCGCCGCCGCCGTGTCGCCGGCCTCGCGCCACAGCAGGCCGACGCCGGCGGCGCCGCTCGCGAGCGCGAACAAGGCGGCGGCCCTCGGGGAGAGGCGGCCCGCGGGCAAAGGGCGGAGGCGCGTGCGGTTCATGGCCGCGTCGTTGCGCGCCTCGTAGAGCTGGTTGAGGCTGTTGGCGCAGGCGGCCGCGAGGAAGGTGCCGGCGGTGGTGGCGGCGAGGCCGCGCCACCACTCGGCGCGCGAGGGGGAGGGGGAGGAGGAGGGCAGCCGCCCGCCGCCGTCGTCGTGTTGGTCGGCGACGACCGCGTCGCCCACGACGTAGCCGGTCGAGGCCGTGAGCGCGACGAGCAGGCTCAGGCGCGCCTTGGACAGCTGCTTGAGGTCGCGGGCAATGGCGCGCGCGCCCGTGACGCGCGGCGGGCGGGCGGCGGCGGCGGCGGCGAGGGCGGCGGCGGCGGCGGCGTTGGCGCCGACCGACATCGACAATGGTGCGGACGACGAAGACGACAGCCAGCGCCGCGCGAGCTGCTTGGCGGCACTCGAGGCAGAGGGGCGGCGCGCGTGTCGCACCCGCGCCAAATCTGCCGCGGCGCGCCCGATGGTGGTGCTGGTGCTGGTGCTGGCGCTGCTGTAAGCAAAGGCGCGGGTGAATCGTGCTCCTGCTGCTGCCACTCTCGCTGCCGCGCCAGCACCATCACCGCCGCAGCTGTGCCACGCCTGCCAGCACAGCTGCTGCGCGCCGCCTGACGGCGGGCGCATGGTGCTTCCTTGCCGCTAACTTGAGGAGGGTTTGTGGTTGCGCCACGCAAAAATGGAAGTAGGACGTGATTGCAAGTGTGTGATTGAGCGGTCGAGGTCTGTCGCGTTGAGATGCGCTCGATTTATGTGTGCGCGAGGGCGGCAGGTAGGGGGTTGGGCGTCCTTGCGTGGAGAATCTTTCGACGAGGCATGCGTGAGGGCGACGCTTCCAAAGCGCCAAGCGGCGTCGAACACCGCCGAAACGTGTGCTCAAGGGCGGCGCTCCTCTCGTTGAGCACATAAACGTACACCAAGGGCCAGCGCCCCCATGCGAAAAGGAGGGGCTGGTCGGCACGTCCCCCGGCCTCCCCCGGTCTTGCCTCGAACGCACGCAAGCAAAGCACGACGCACAACCGGACATGATGGCGGCAGCCTGGCCGATACGGCCTCTCGGGATTCGCCCGCCCGCCCTCCTCCTTGGGCGTGCTCGGCCATCGTTGGTGATGATTCCCGTGGTCATGCGCAGGAGTGCGGGCCACGGGTGCAGCCGACGTGCGCCGAGCATGAGCAGCACTGGCGGCGTCGGCTCCGGCATCGCCGCCGACGACCAAGCCGACGCTGTCGACGCAACGACGGCAGCGGCGGAGGTTAAGGACGGTGCCGCCGACAAAACCAGGCGAGGGCCAGACGATGGGACGGCAGAGGGGGCTCGAGAGCCTTCCGCCGCCGCCGCCGCCGCCGCCCGCGCCCTCGACAAGCGCCGCGCGCGCGCCCGCGCGCGCGCCGAGCGCCGCAACCCGCCGGCCAGCGACGCCGAGCGCCTTCGCCGCGAGCGCATCGGCGCCGCCAACGCCGGCCGGACACCCTGGAACCTGGGCCGCCGACACTCGGAGGAGACGCTCGGGAGGCTGCGCGCGGCGACGGCGGCGGCGATGGCGCGCGACGACGTGCGCGAGGCGGTCCGGGCGGCGGGGGAGCGCAGGCGGGGGCTCGGCCAGCCGCCCGAGGTGCGCGAGCGGATCAGCGAGGGTGTCGGGCGGCGGGCGCGCGCGCGGCGGCGGCAGGTGCGGCGCTCGGCGGCGGGGGGGTCGGACGCGGAGGAGGACGAGGAGGGGGGGAGCGAGGGGGGGGGCGGTGGCGGTGGCGGCAGCGGCAGGGCCGGCCGCGGCGCGCGCCGGCGAACGCCGCCGAAAGAGCCGCGCCGCCCGCCGCCGACCGAAGAACAAGTCGCCGCGCGCCGCGCCGCCGCGGCCGAGGCCCTCCGCGCCCGGTGGCGCGACCCCTCCTTCCGCGCGATGCAGCAGGAGCTCGCGGCGGCGCGGCGCCTCGAGCGCGCCGCCCGGCTCGCCGCCGCGCGCGCCGCCGCCGAGGCCGCCGGCCTGCCGCTGCCGCGCGAGTGCCTGGCCGCGGCCGCCCGGCGCGCCCTGGACAGGCGCGCCGCGGCCGAGATGCTGGACGCGGAGGACGCGGCGGCCGCGCGCGCCGACGCCGCGCGCATCGCGGTGGCGCGCGCGGCCGCCTCGGCGCGCGAGCTGGTGGCGCGCCAGGCGGCGGCCGTGGCCGAGCTCGAGGCCGACGGCGCGGCGGCGCTGGCCAACGACGCGGCGGCGGCGGAGCACGCGCGGCGGTCGCTGGCCCGCGGGCGCGCGACGCTGGCGCGGGCGGCCGCGCGGCTGTCGCTGCTCGAGCTGGATGAGCTGGACGAGGGGCCGACGCAGCAGGAGCAGCAGCAGCAGCAGCAGCAGCAGGAGCAGCAGCACGGCTCCGTCGCGCGCGCGCGCTGAGGAAAGGACGCCGACCGTAGGAGCTGACGGTCGAAAGGGCGCGAGGATGCGCGCGATGCCCCCTTTTGTTCTGTATCAACAACACACGCACACACACGCGTGACTTGTATAAAATCTTTGTTATGCACCCGCTGGAGGAAGAACGGAATGACTGGGATCTAGGTGCATCGGTCGGGGCAGTGACAAAAAATGGGTGGGGTCGTTTGTTGTCGTTGTTTGTCGTGGTTTGTCGTTGTTTGTCGTTGTTGGCGTCGTCGTCGTCGTCAGAGTCTTGGGGAGCAAAAAGCAGGGCCCCAGGAAGGGTGTAGAGCAGAGGGACGGGGGAACCGGATCTTCACTACTCGCTGCTGGACGTTGCGCGCCAGTTGTTGACCCACTCGCGCGCCTCGTCCGCGCTGTCCATGGCCGGCGTCGCCGCCGCCGGGGAGGACGCGGGCGCGGGCGCGGCCGCCAGAGATGGCGCTGTCGCTGCCGCCGCTGCCGGAGACGCCGTCGGCGCCGCCCCGACCTCTGCCGTCAGCCCCTCGGCCGCCTTGGCCGCCGCCTCGGCCAGGTCCGCCGCCAGCCTGGCCACGCCCGCGGGGTCGACGCCGACCTCCCGCGCCAAAAAGTCCTTTGCCTCGCCGACCGCGCGCTCGCGGTCGTCGGCGAACACGAGGCGGCGCCCAAGGGCGACGAGGGCCCACAGGCCGACCAGCTGCAGCAGGGGCTCGATGTTGGCCACGACGAGGGCGGCGGCGCCGACGCCGGCCGCGGCGGCGAGGGCCGCGGAGGCCAGGGGCGGGGGTTGCCGGAGCGACGGCGAGGACTTTGCCTTGTCGCTGCTACGGGCGGCGGCGGCGGCGGCGGCGGGCTTGTCGGCGCCGCCGCCGCCAAACATCGAGGAGAAGGCGGGCGACGGCGATAGCGGCTTGGCGGCAGGCGCGCCGGCACGCCCCTTGGCGGTCCCCGCGGGCGAGGCGGGCGCGACAACGGCGGCGCCGAACGAGGGCAGGCGGAGCGACAGGCCGGCAAAAAGCGGCGTGCCGGCGCCGCCGCCGCCGCGCTTGGGCAGGCCCGCGGCCTCCCACGCCGCAAAGCCGCCGGCCACGGCGACCAGGCGCGCGGGGCCGGCGGCAGGCGCGACGAGCGCCGCCGCCGCGGTCGGCGAGGCCCGCCGCGGCGCGAGTTTCACCGTGCGGCCCCCGCCGGACGCAGCGGGCGCCTTGGCGGCCGGCGGCGCCTTGGCGGCGGCGGCCTTGGCCTCGGCCGCTCTCGCGGCCGCCGCCTTTGCGGCCGCCTGCGCGGCCGCCGGCGCCGACTTGCCGTTGCTGTCCAAAAAGACGGCCACGCACCCGGCGGGCGCCTGCTTGAGCAGCTGCTCTCCGAAGGCGCGGGCGGCGCTCGCGCCGGCGCTCGCGCCGCCGCCCGCGGAAGGCAGGGGGAACGGCAGGGCGATCACCTTGGCGCGCACGTCCGGGGTGCCCTGGCGCGCCGCGTCCTGGCGCGCGCGCACGTCGACGAGGACGGCGGGGGCCGCGCTGCTGCTGGCGCTGCCCGCCTTTTTGGCGCCGCTGCCCGCCTTCGTGCTGGGGGCGAGCAGCTCCAGCGCGGCTTTGGGCGCGGCCGAAGATACGCCGCCCGAGGAGGACGCGCCGCCGCCGCCGCCCCACAGCGCCGCAAAGGGATTGGTGGCGCGGGGCACGACCGCCAGGGCGACGGCCGCGCGGCGAGACGGGGCTGACCACGACGACGGCGCCCGGGGGGTTTTCTTGAGCGTGAGCGCCATGGCGATTGTTCGTTCCGTTAGTTTTTACTTTTTTGCGTGCTGCTCTCGAAACGCCCGTCCCCGCGAGTTTGTGCGCGGATTACTCGGTGCAAGGTGCGCAGGAGGGCAACGACAGTTTCAGAATTGGTGGTGGGTGGCCGGTTTGGTAGTAATGCGCGTAAGAGGAGTTGGGCGGTAAGCAGTGAGGGAACGACTGAGGAGGAGCAGGAGAGGATGAAAAAAATCGTCCGTCGCTTGCGGACGCCGCGACCAAACCACATCACTTTCCTAGCGTCCGATCCACCGTACGAGAAGCCAGGAGGACCGACCACCATCCTCGTCACGGACCACGAACCACGCACGCGTCCGTCATTCCTCAGGCGGAGAACGCAAGGTTCCGCCAGAGACCCACTGCCGGGCGCGGAATCACGACGGAGAAGGCCACCATGCCGGGATCGGCGAAGCCGGTGCGTTGTCAGCGCGAGCGCGCGCGGCGGGAGCAGAGAGAGCGACCAGCGAAAGCGCGGCGGCGCCCTCTCGCCAACGCACGCCGCCAAACGGCGGGCGGCGGCGGCGGCAAACCGTTCTTGTCGCGGCGAGAAGAACAACCAACCGACGCCCCTCTTTCACGACCATGAACAAACAACGACAGATCTTCATCGGCAACTTCGAGTACGAGGCGCAGGAGCGCGACATCGTGCGCCTATTCGAGCGCTACGGCCACGTCGACAAGATCGACATGAAGAGCGGTGCGTTGCGTCGGTAGGGGCGGCGGGCGCGCTCAGCTTTTCGTTCGCGCGCGGGGGCCACTGGGCGCTGGGGTGGCTTGTTCACGGTGACAAGGACGACCGACAGAGACGACGGCCCTTCTTCCCCGTCACAACAACACGACGTCCCCGCGCTCTTGCTTCTCATCACGACGACGACCACACCAATCAAAAACCGACCAATGTCGGACAACGACAACCAACCGACCAAACAAAAAACACAAACAAAAACAAAAACAGGCTTCGCGTTTGTGTTCATGCGCGACGAGCGCGACGGCGACGAGGCCATCCGCGACCTCGACCGGCGCGAGTGGGGCTCGGCCCGCCCCCCCCGCCCCCTGCGCGTCGAGTGGGCCAAGAAGGCCGAGGAGCCCAACGCCGCGCGCCGCCAGCAGCCGTCCAAGGCGCTGTTTGTCGTCAACTTTGACGAGCGCCGGACGCGCGAGCGCGACCTGGGCGAGTGCTTTGCGCGGTTCGGCCGCGTGTCGCGCGTCGAGTTGCGCCGCAACTACGCGTTCGTCGAGTTCGAGCGGCTGGAGGACGCGGTGGCGGCGCTGGAGCGCACGCACGGGAGCGTGTTCATGGGACGCACCATCACGGTCGAGTTCACGACCAAGGGCGGGCGCGGGGGAGGAGGAGGGGGCGGGGGCGGGGGAGGGGGTGGCGGGGGGGGGGACGGCGGCGGGCGCGGCGGCGGCGGCAATGGCGGCGGCGGCGGCGGCGGCGGCGGGGGCGGCGGGCGGGACCGCGAGGGCAGGCGCTACCGCTCGCGCTCGCGCAGCCCCGGCGGGCGTGGCGGCGGGCGCCGGACCAGCCGCAGCCGCTCGCCCGTCCGCCGCGAGCGCTCGCCGTACGGGCGCGGCGGCGGCGGCGGCGGCGGCGACGCGCGCCGCGAGCGCTCGCCGCCGCGCGGCGGCGGCGGCAGCGGCGGCGGCCGCCGGTCGCGCTCGCCGCCGCCGGCCCGCGGCCGCTCGGGCTCGCCCCCGCGCGGCGGCGGGCGTTACGGCGGGTACGGCGGCGGCGGCGGCGGCGGCGGGGACGATGGCCGCGGCCGCAACGGCGGCGGCGGCGGCGGCGGCCGCGCCCCCGCCGTCTATGAGGACCGCGGGCCCCGCGGGCCCCGCGCGCCGCCCCCCGACGGCCGCGCCGACAGCGGCGGCGGCGGGGGGCGCGGCGGTGCCGACAGCGGCGGCGACGCGGGCATGGCCGACGCGGCGGGCGCGCTGCAGCAGCAGGGCCGCGGCCGCGGCCGCTCGCGCTCGCGCTCGCCGGTGATGGGCGGCGACGCCGATGGCGACGGGGCCGGCGGCGCCGCCATGGAGCACCAGCACCATCGCGCGCGCAGCGCCACGCGGTCGCAGTCGCCGCGGTGACCGCCTGCGGCGCGGTCACAGTCGCCCCGGTGGGTAGGCAGGAGGAGCAGCCGACGACGCACAACAGAGAAGAAACGCACAACGACAAAACGACAAAACGACAAACGACACGACACGGCGCGCCCAAGCCATCGATCGTTGCGTTCAGTCGTCGCGCTTTTTGGGAAGCGCAGCACGTTCATCCTCCGTCACGACCCGGGCACGCACTCGCCTCCCTCTCTACTCTCCGCCTGTCTTCATTCGCATCTGCTCTCAAGCTGCAACAAGAACAACAACAACAACGTTTTGCCGTCTCTACACGCTCTTGCTCGCCCCGCTCTCGCCTTTCAGGCGCCGCCGCCGGCGCTGCCGCTCTGCCTCTCTTCTCTCTACTTGACGGTTCACGCGCGTGCTTACCGGACGCATCGCTTGGAAACCTCATTATTTTCTTCCCCTTTCTTGAACCGCGTCCTTGAAACATACATACACGAGCACTGCGGCAAAACCTCATCGCGATTTGGAGAACCCCCGCGTTGTTTTAAAATGAGCTGAGGACGAGAAGAAACAATGAGCGGGTCGCAGGGCGCCAACAGCCGCGGCGGGAGGTATCGCGCCTTCGAGGGCACGCGCTTCGTCGTCTGCGGCTACGAGGGCGCCGACCTGGAGGCCATCGTCGAGCGCATCGACGCCCTGGGCGGCTCGGTGCTGTCGAGGTCGCAGCGACAGCATGTCTCGCCGCACATCGTCGTCTGCGGCAACGTCAATGATCCCACGTATCGCGTGAGTCTAGGTTGCGATGCGCGCGATGATTGCGCCCGAGCGAGGGCGCGTGCGCAGAGAGGATTGGGCGTACCCGCGACGGAGCAACAAAAATAGTTTGCCGGCGGCGCGCGCTGCCGCGCCCGACGGCGACGCTCCTCCGCTTTGCTTTGCCCAACCCCACCCAAAAAACAACCACATCTCCTCTTTACAAACCCACAACTAAACACAGGACGTCGCGGCCAAGCACCACAAGGTGTCCACGTTTGTGACCAAGGACTGGGTGCACGAGTGCTTCCGGACTAAGATGAACGTGCGTCTGCCCCCCATTTTCTCTCGTCGGCCGGAGCAGCGCGACCCCCTTGCTCCGCGCCCGACGACAAACACCGCGCGCACGCCCGAAACACAACGCCCCAACCACAACACAAAAACCCACAACAAAAACCCACAACACCAAATAACGCCAACAAACAAGCAGGCCCCCTACGACCGCCACCGCCTCGGCCCCTTCGCGGGCCTCAACGTCAGCGTGACAAACATGACCGTGGCGGAGCGCGACGCCGCGCAGGCCATGGTCGAGCGCGGCGGCGGCGCCTTCAGCGCCGAGCTGTTCCGCGACCGGTGCACGCACCTGGTGGCGGCCGAGCCGTCGGGGAAGAAGTACCGGGCGGCCTTGGCGTGGGGCAACATCCGCGTGGTGGCGCGCGCGTGGCTCGAGGCGAGCGAGGCGCTCGGGAGGCCGGCGCCGGAGGAGGCGCACCCGGTCCGCAGCCTGCCCGCGGGCGGCGGGGGCGGGGGCGGCGGGGCGGCGGGGGGGGCGGCAGGAGCGGCAACAGCAGCAGCAGCAGCAGGAGCAGCCGGAGAACGAGGGGCCGAGCCGGTCGGCCTGCCCGGCGTGACGCCCGCCGACGCCTTTTTGACCGGGCCGGGCGGCGCAGGCGGGCAAGGCGGCGGCGGCGGCGGCGGCGGCGGCGGGGCGGATGGCAGCAACCGGAATTTCGGGCCGATGCCGCCACTCGCGAGCGCTACCCTGGCCGCGGGCGGTGCGGGCGCCGCCGCCCTGGCCCCGGCCCCCGCCCCCGTTGTGCCGCTGCCGGACCTGTTCGACCCGGCCGAGGCCCGGCTCGCCGCCTCGCGCGTCGCCGCGCTGTTTGGCGGCCTCGACGCCGCCGCCGCCGCCGCCGGCCGCGGCGGCGCGCACCAGCCCTCGCTCGCGGCCGCCGCCGACGAGGCCGGCGCGGCCCTGCCCTCGGTCACCGACGCCGAGCTCGACGCCGCGCTCGTCTCCCTTGCCGGCCGCCACGGCACCCCTCTGCACCCGCGCGCCCGATTCCTCGACGGCGTCGTCCTGTCGCTCGTCGGCGTCCGCGCGGCGTCGGCCGAGCAGCGCGAGCTCTGCTCGGTGGCGGCGGCCTACGGCGCCTCGCGCTACCCGCTGCTGTCCGCCCCGCCGCCGTCGGCCCTGCCCTCGGGCGCCGCGACCGTGGCCGCCGCCGGGTGCGCCCCGGGCGTGGGGGCCGACGCGGGCCCTTTTTTGTCGCCGTCGCTGTCGCACGTGGTCGTCGGCGCCGCCGCCACGCGGCAGGAGCTCGCCGCCGTGCGCGCCTTTGCGGCGGCGCGCCGGTGGGTGCGCGTCGTGCGGCCCGACTGGCTGCGTTTGTGCCACCGGGAGCAGCGGCTGGTGGCGGCCGGGGACGGGCCGTCGGCGCGCGGGACGAGCGTGCTGTTCGACGTGGACGGCGTGCTGGCCCGCGACGCGGCGGGCGCCGACGCGGGTGCCGGGGCGGGCGGCGGCGACGGGGGAGGGGCGACGGCGGCGACGGGAGGGGCGGCGGCGGGCCTCGCCTCGGCGGCCTCGACGGGCGGCGGCGGCGGCAGCGCCCCGGGGGTCTTCAGCCACGTCGCGACCGTCCGCGCCCAGGGCTCGGGCGCCCTGACGCTCGACGCCCTCGCGGGCGGCGGCGGCGGCACGGGTGCCTACAGCAACCCAGGGGCCGGCGGCGGCGGCCACGGCGGCCTCGGCGGCGGCGGCTTTGGCGACGCGGCCGCCGCCGCCGCGCTTGCGGCCCACGCGGCGCCCGAGTTTTGGCGCGAGCCCGCCGCCGACCCAAACCGCCCCTTCGCGGGCTACTGGTTCACGCCGGCGGCCCTGCGCGCGGCGGGAGCGGCGGCACTAGGTGGCGGCGCCGCGGGAGCAGGGGGAGGAGCCGGAGGAGGAGGGCCGCAGCCGCCACCCGCGCCCCCGCCCGAGTCCCCGGCCGAGGCCGAGGCGGCGGCGCTGTGCGCCGTCCGCGCGGGCGGCGGCAGCGTCTTCCTCGACGCCGCCATGCTGCCGGCCGGCGCCGCGCCCGCCCGCGCCTTTGCCCTCTGCGCCCACGGCCTCACCCCGGCCGACGCCCAGGCCCTCGAGCGCGCCTCGGGCGCCTTCCGCGCCGTGCACCCGACCATGCGCGTCACGGCCTTCTGGGTGAAGGCGTGCCTGCGGGCGGGGAGGCTGCTGCAGATCGGCGAGCGACACCTGCCCTTCCGCCCTCTGCCGCACCGGCTGCCGCTGGCCTCGTTCCGCCCGCTGCGCGTGCACACCTCGGGGCTGGACGAGGCGCGCAAGCAGACGGTGCGCTACGTCGTGGGCATGCTGGGGGGGCACTTTGCCGAGGGGCTCAACCGCGCGTGCACGCACCTGGTCATGGCGGCGGTGCCGCCGGCGAGCGGCGGCGGCGGCGGCGGGGGCGGGGGCGGCGGGAGCGGCGGGAGCGGCGGGGGGGGCGGCGGCGCCGCCTCTGCTGCCGCTGCCGCCGCCGCGAGCACCTCCTCGGACAAGGCCGCCTTCGCCGCGCGCTTCCGCGTGCAGATCGTCTCGCCCGAGTGGCTCCTCGAGTCGGCGCGCGCGGGCCGCGCGCTGCCGCCGGGCGACTTTCGGCCGCCGGGGGCGGAGCGGGTGCTCTCCTCGAGCGGAGGAGCAGGGGGCAGCGGGGCGGGCGGCGGGACGCCGGCGGCGGCGCTGGGCCCAGCGGCGACGCAGGGGCCGACGCAGCGCGGGGCCGCGGGCGGCGCGGCTCCTCCGGACGCCGCGGGTTACGGCGCGCTCCTGGGCCCCACGCAGGCGCCCGTCACGTGGATGCGTCCCGCGGCGGTGGCGGTGCTGGCGTCTGGGGCCGGCGGTGTGGCGGGGGCGGGGGCGGCGGTCGGGGCGGCGTGGGCGGCGGCGGCGGCGGCGGTCGCGGCGCCCGTCGCCGCCGCCGCTGCTGCCGCCGCCGCTGCTGCCGCCGCCGTGGCGCGCCCGACGCTCGCCGACGTCGGCAACCAGCTCGGGGGCAGCGGCAGCCAGGGCGGCGGCTCGCAGCCGCTGCTGCGCGACCTCGCGCCGGCGCCCGCGGCAGCGGCAGCAGCAGCCGCGCGCTCAAATCTGGGCAAGCCGCCGCTCTCCTCCAACGGCGGCGGCAATGGCGGCAATGGCGGAGGATGGGAGGGCGGCGCCGAGAACGGCGCGGCGGCGGCGGCGGCGGCCGCAGCAGCAGGGCCTGGGGCTGGGGGCGGCGGCGGCGGCGGCGGCGAGCACAGCAACATGCTGATCGCCAGCCTCAACAACCTGCTCAACTCGTTCCAGGGCACGGGCGGCGGGCCGAGCAGCGGGGCCGCTGCCGCAGCAGGAGCAGACAACAAGGGCGGCGGCGGCGGGGGGCCGGGCAGCGGCCGCGGCGGCGCCGGAGGAGGCGGGCGCGTGGGGCCCGGCGGCGGCGGCGGCGGCGGCGGCGCTGGCGCCCCCCTGGTCGACGACGGCAGCGGCGGCGCCCCCGGCGAGGAGGCCAACCCGGCGGGCGACCTGATCCTCGGCGCCGGGTGCCGGGGCGCGGCCGCGGCCGCCGCCGCGTCCGCAGAGGCCGCCGCCGCCGCCGCCGTCGCCGCGGGCGTCACGCCGTCGGCCGGCCGCGGCAAGCGGGGCGGCGGCGGCGGCGGCGGCGAAAACGCGCCGAGCAGCGACGGCGGCCCGACGCCGACGCCGGCCAAGCGCCCGCGCCGCGGCAGCGCGGTCGGCGGGGACGGCGGCAGCTCGGGACGGCGCGGCGGCGGGCGTGGTGGCGGGACGGCCGCAGGTGCCGCCGCGGCCGCCTCGGCTGCTGCTGCTGCTGCCGCCGCCGCCGCCGCCACGGCCGCGCTCATGCCGCCGCCCGCCGGCCGCGCGAGCCGCCGCGCCGCCGCGGCCGCCGCCGCGCAGCAGGCCGCGCGCGCCGCTGCCGCCGCCCAGCAGGCCGGCGCGGGCCCGGCCGTCAGCAGCTCGGCCGCCGCCCTCGGCGCCCTGGGCGAGATGTCGCAGCAGGTCGTCGGCTACGACCTGGGCGAGAGGCCCCTCGACAGGCTGCGGTCCCGGCAGTGTGCGCGCGCGGCGGCGGCGGCGGCGGCGGCGGCGGCGGCGGCGGCCGGCAGAGGCGGCGGCGGCGGCAACGGGAGCGACAAGCCGCTGTCGGCGGCGGGCTTGCTCTGATTTCGTTTGTCTTTTTCCGTGATTGTTTTTGGAGCACACGTGCCCTGCTTTGCTACCCCCGCTCATCTTCTTGTGAAACGACAAACGACTGAAAATGACTCGGTCCGAGACTCCCTGTGCGCGCTCTCGCTGCTCCGCCGCGCCCGTCCTCGTCTGCCAACGACGGCCGCCTCGTGTGTTCATGTCGTTTTTACAAGACCCCCCAGCCGGGAGTTTGAATTTGGGTGAGGGATAGGCGGTGGTACATGGGAGAATACATGGGGGGGCCGGCAAGGGAGAGGCAAGGACGACGTGAAAGAACCCAAACACGCCCCCTCGCTGGCGCCGACGACAAAAATCAAACAAAAAACAAACAAAACAAAACAAGGCAAAAAAAGACGCGCCTTTGATCGGCGCGACCAACCGCGCCGCCGCCGCCAAGAGCGCATCGCCCTGCCCAACGCGCCCGAGCTCAAGCGCGCGCGCGACCGCTCACTACACGACTGTCACTCGAGCGACCGCTGCGCCAGCCGGCGCACCCGCTTGTGGTAGGCCGCCGGGTCGGCGCGCAGCAGCGCCGCCGCCTCGGGGTTTGCCGGGCTCGCCAGATTCGGGTCCTCCAGCAGGGAGCGCAGCGAGGTGAGGATGGTGCCCACCGAGTGAACCGGGGACCACCGGTCCTGCAGGATGTCGAGGCACACGCTCCCGTCGCGGTAGACGTTCGGGTGGAACACCTCGCTGGCGAAGCGGACGCTGGGCGGGCGCGAGGGATAGGCGTCGCCGAAGGCGATGCGCAGCGAAAAAATTCCGCCCTCCCAGGCGCTGTCGGCGGGTCCGCAGATGGATGCCGCCCAGACGTAGAGGTTGTCCTCGGAGCAGGGCGAGGCGCTGCAGCCCTCGGGGGGGTCGTTCTTGATGGCGCGGAGGTCCGACAGCAGCCGCAGCATGGCCGCCGACGGGGACGACATTTTTTGTTTTTAATCCGCTTTTGACAGGGAAGAAAAAGGGTCTTTCTGCTGCTGATGCTGCTGCTGATTTCGGCGAGCGGGCGAGCGGCCCCTGGAGGACGAGTCCGCGGCGAGTGCTCGCGCGGCGAGGCCTTCGGGAGGAGGGGGGCCTTTTTCTTCTTTGCTCGGTGGCGAGCGAGCGGCGACGGTTTGGACGGCGCCGGGACGAACCCCACACGCGCGCGCGCGCTTGTCTTTTGACAAAGAAGCACGAGCGGGCGAGGCGCGCGCGCGCGGGACGGCGGGGCAAAAAGGCCTGAGATCTGGGGCGCTGCTAGGGTCGGGCGTGCGTGCGTGCTTGCGGGCGCTGTGTGGGGGGGAGGCGGGTGAAGAAGGCCGAGGCGCTTGACGCTTTTCGTTTTTCAAGAATCGTTCAATCGTTCTTTCGTTTGCACGCAGACGCAAGCGAGCAAGGGAGTCGCTTGTCGAGTCGAAGGTGGTGATGCCTGCTGTGTGGTGAAGGAGCCTGGGCTTGCGTGTGTGAAGAGAGGGCGTAGGGAGGCGGAGAGCTTCTGGAGGAGGACGAGAGAGAGGAAAGCCGAGAGTCCCTTCTCTCCTCTTTTCCAAAACGCGTGCAGCGGCCCTCATTCAGTCCCACGTTGCGCCAACGATCCAATCCTGCTTAATCAACGATTGGACAGGCGAGGCGCGCGCCTCTATCTCTCGCGCAAACCCCAAAGGATGGCCGACGCCGATACGCCCACGCCGGCACAGGTGCTCGAGTTCCTCATCGACAGCGCGCGCTACGGCGACACGGACGACGTGAGGGCGGCCCTGTCGCAATACTCGGCGCCCGTAAACGGCACGGACGAGGACGGACGCACGGGTGCGTGAGGGATTCATTTTGCGTCCGTTCGGCGCGCGAAGAATGCGGCGGCGGCCGACCCGCGGCGTGGGAGACAAGCGCACTGACGCCCTTGCTGCGTCCATCGCGCACGCACATACGCTCCTCCACCCCCTCACTTGACAGCCCTTCACATGGCGTGCGCCAACGGCCACAGCGACATCGTCGACATCCTAATTGGCGCCGGCGCGGTGAGTCGTTTCTCTTTTTTGTGCTTTTTCGCTCGCCGTGCGTCTTGTCGCGGGCGGCGGCAGCGCCCCTCCCCTCCCCTCCCCCGCCCTCCCAAACCTCCTCGGCCGCAAACCAAACTAAACCAAACCCAACCCAACAACAACCCGCAGGACGTCAACGCCGCCAACGCCCAGGGCAACACCCCCCTGCACTGGGCGTGCCTCAACGGCCAGCGCCCCTGCGCCGAGAGGCTGCTCGAGGCCGGCGCGTCGGCCGCCGTGCTCAACCGCGCGGGTCGCACGGCGGTCGACGAGGCGCTCGGGCGCCCGGCGGGCGGGGAGGAGCTGCTGGCGCTGATCAACCGGTACGAGACGGCGGGGAGGGCGGTGGAGCCGGCGGGCGGGGCCGGGGGCGGCGGCGACGACGGGGAGGAGCGGGAGGGCATGGCGGCGGCGGGGGCGGCGGCGGGCGGCGCCGGCGCGTCGACGGCGATGGAGGAGGAGGTCGCGGCGGAGGAGGCCGAGGGCGACGAGGGCGACGATGCGGCCGAGGCCGGGGATCGGGCGGCGGCGGCGGCAGCAGCGGCGGTCAAGGGAGGAGCAGCAGCCGCAACAGGAGCAGCAGAGCTGGGAGGAGGAGGAGGCGCGGCGGCGGCGGCGGCGGCGGCGGCATTGGCGGCGCCGATTCGAGCGGCCGACGACGTCGCGATGGCGGAGGACCGCAGTTGAAGACGAATGCCGCGCGCTCATTGCCACAGCAACCATTCTCTTGCTTGCAACGACATCAACGCGTCTTTTGATCGCGGACTCAACAACCCCACACGCCGACTCGACGTATCTCAACACAGGCCCCTCGCGCGCTCCCCGCACACACCAAAAGCAGCCACAAGAACGAGCACGCGCGTAGGATGGCGGACGACCAGCCCTCGCCCACAGGCGCCGCCAACCCGAGCATCATGGCCACGCTCGCGTCGTGGAAGGCCGGCCGCGCCAAGCTGCGCACCGAGGGCGCCGCCGGCGTCGCCGACGCCGCCGCTGCTGCTGCTTCAGCGGGAGGCGGCGCGCCCGTGACGGCCGGCGCGCGCCCGGCCAAGTTCGCGCGCGTCGGCCCGGCGGGCGTCCGGGCGCGCAGCACGCCGCCGCCGCCCGAAGGGGGCACGGCAGGAGGCGGCGGAGGCGGCACTAACGACAACAACAACAACTACAACAACAACAACAACAACGGCGGCGCGCCCGCCGGAGCCGCCGCCACCGGCTCCGCCGCCGCCGCCGCCCCGCTCGCCAAGCAGGTCAAGGACGCGCTCGCGGTCCTGCGCGCGGCCGAGGGGCGCCCGCTGACGGCGGACGACATGCGGGCGGCGGGCCTGCCGGCGTCGTACGACCTGACCCCGGGCGGCCGCCTGCACGCGGAGCTCGTGCGGCAGCCGCGCGTCGCGCAGACGACGCGCGGCGCGGCCCCGGCCGGCGGCGGCGGCGGCGGCGCGGGCGCGGCCTCCTCGTCCTCCTCCTCAGGCGTCGTCGTGCGTCTGGCCTACCGCTCCGAGCACGGCATCCGCGACGCCGACGCCCTCCTGCGCCACATCCGCGCCCGCCCCGCGGGCACAAAGGCCAGCGACGTGCGGGACGCCTACCGCGCCGTGCTGGACGACGCCGACGCGCTGGTCGCCAGGGGGTTTGCGCTGCGGCAGTACTCGCACGACGCGGGCTGCGACGTCTATTTCCCGGCCGACATGCGCGCCCGCCCGGCCGTGGCCCTGCCGGCGGAGGCCGTGCGCCTCTACCACGAGGTCGAGGTGCCGACCGAGCCCGCCGAGCTGACCGCGTCGCTCCGGCGGCAGGGCCTGCCGTCGGCGCTGTCGACGCTGCAGCGGCGCAAGGTGCCGCCGCTGGAGCGGGCGCTCGGCGCGCGGCGGCGGCGGCAGCAGGCGCCTCGCAACGTCACCAACGCGCACCTGCCGGAGCTGTTCCGCGGGGCGCAGCCCGAGGCCATCGACAAGCGGTGACGCAAAAGGGGTCCCGATTATTATCATTTTGTTCGTTTTGAAGAAGCAGCCAAAAAAAGCAATCTCTCAAACAACCTTCTTCGCTCCTCCGCCCGCCGCCGCATCTGCCCCCGCCCCCGCCGCCGCCCCCGCCGCCGCCACCACGTCCGCCGCCCCAACCCCGGCCCCGGCCGCCGCCGCCGCCGCGCCTCCCTGCCCCCGCCTCAGGCGCTTGGCCTCGGCCTCGGCCGCCAGCGCCGCCAAATGAGGGCCGAGGTCGATCTTCCCGTCGGCCCCCAGCGCCGCGGCGTCGGCCGTCGGCACGCTCGCGTCGACCTCGACCGCCCTGCCGTCCCACGTCGGCCGCACGCCCGCGCGCTCGAGCGCCATCATGCTCATGCGGTCGTCCAGGTCGTACAGCCGGCCGCCCCTGCCCCCGTCCACGCCGCCGGGCACGCCGGGCAGGGCGCGCGCCATCAGCAGGCGCACGCTCTCGGCGTACAGGCGCGGCGAGGCGCGCTCGGCGTCCGAGGGGCGGTAGACGGGCAAGAACTCCATCTCGAGCGGGTTGAACAGCTGCGTCAGCATGCGCAGCAGGTGGAAGGGCATGGGCACGATGCCCCACGCCGGGCTGAACGAGGCGTCGAGGGCGCCGCCGAGCGGGCCAGGGGCGGCGCTGGCGGCGGCGCGCCCGCGGCCGTAACGCATCACGAGGGGCACGACCGGCCGCCCGGCGGCAAACGCGCCCGTCTTGAAGCGCAGCAGGCCCTTGCCGTCGGACAGCGTCCCCTCGGGGAACACGATGACGGGCACGTCGAACTCGGCGCTGCGCTCGGCGCGGTCGCCCACCGCGCGCGCGGCGCCCCCTTGTTCTGAGGCGCCGTCGTTCGAGACGTAAATGTTTTGCAGCGCGCGGATTCCGGGCCCCAAGAGCGGGATCGTTTTCGTGTATTCGAGCGTGATGCCGCACGGACAAAAGGCGGCGACGACCGCGAACGCGTCGGCGTACGAGACGTGGTTGGCGACCACGACCGCGCCGTCCCGCAGGCCCTGGCGCAGGTGGTCGCGCCCCTTGACGCGCGGCCGGAGAAAGCCCGCCGTGGCGAGGATGGCGCCCGTGCACATGCGGGACGAGGCGGCGACGCCCCGGCGGCGCCAGCGGGGCAGCGGTTTCGACAGGTCGCACGCGCCCGTGAAGAAGGCGTTGAGCACCCCGACGGCGAGCGCGAAGAACAGGATGACGGCCAGCTTGAGCGGGAGCAGCGGGAGCATGCAGACGAACTTGACGCGCTCCCAGCGCGTGAAGGGGGCGTCGAGCACAAGAAAGGGGCTCGCGCGCGTGTCGTATATCATCGTGAGTGACCGCGTGATCGTGTGGTCGTGATCGGAGGTGCACCGTGTGCAAGGGTGGAGGTCGCGGGCTGGAGTAGCTCGAGGTTAGGTGCACACGTTTACGGCGGGAGGACGAAACGACGAGAAAGAAGTCGAGGGGCGCCACTCTTCGTCGACGTCGGCGCTTGCGGTTTGGCTTTGGAGAGAGGAAGACGGCGACCAGAAACTTGGGACAACCGATGGCAATAAAATGGATGTTTCGATGATGGTCGAGACCCTTATCAACTTGAGGACTTCTACGTGCGCGCAAGTTGTGGGTTTTTATACGTGTCATGGAAAAAATGTGGTCAACAGGAGGAGGACGCGCCCGGCTGGACCGCCCGCGCGCCCGCACGCCACAAAGACAAACAAAAGCGCGAGCGAGCGAGCGAGCGGCGAAGCGCCGACGCGCAGCATCGTCCTCTCCTCTGTCCCGTTCCGCTCTCAGACCGTGTGCGACGCCGCGTACAGGAACTGCGAGAACGACAGCCGCACCACCCCCGTGCGCTGCGGGTCGAACGCGTTGAACGTGGCCGTGGCGCTCCGCAGAAAAAGGGTCAGCGCCAGAAACTCGGCAAGTCCCAGCGCGCCAGAGCGCGAGGGGTCGAAGCGCTTGAAGACGGCCTGGAGCGCCTGCCGCTCGAGCGTGTATCCCGCGTGCTGCAGGGCGGCGAAAATCTCGTCGTAGGACAGGGAGCCCGAGCGGTCGCGGTCAAAGTACTCGAACGAGTGCTGCACGTTTGTTAGAAACTCGTGCAGCCGGGAAAAGTCGCCGAAGGCGATGGCGCCGCGGCCCGAGCGGTCGTGGATGCGGATGATGTGCGCGACCGTGGCGAGCGAGAAGTTGAGGCCGCCGAGCTGGAGGGCGTTCTGGAGCTCGACGGCGCCGAGAGCGCCGTGGCGGTTGCGGTCGATGGCGTCGAACCAGGCGCGCAGCTGCTCGGGCGAGGCGGACGAGGCTGAGACGGCGGCCGACGAGGCAGACCCGCCGCCGTTGTTTGCCGGGGCCGACATCTTTGTTGGGTTCTCTGCGGGGTGATTGTTTGTATTTATTCCTGCAAGAAAACAAGGCCAAGGGGGCCTTGCCTCTTGTCCTGCTTCTTGGGCCCCTGGGGGGGGGGGGTCCGAGGCGCCTCGGACTGCGCTGCCTCGCTCGTTGTCGTGCACCTGCTGCTGCTTCGTCTGACGAAGGAAGAAGGCGCGGGTGGCGGCGGCGGCGGCTCTGTGCGCGCGCGTTCCACGCGGCGGCGCTTCTTGTGTTTTCTTCTTCTCCTTCCGCGACAAGAGAATCAGCCGCTGCTGCTGCTGCTGCCTGTAGCCGATGCCACTCCGGACGGGATGCGGACCGGCTGCCAGGAAGAAGGTGGAGGGGGACGGAGAAAGCGGATGTCGAGCCGATGTTTTTTGTCGCGTGCGCGCCGTGTGTGGGGAGAGCTGCGATGTCGGGTGAATGTGTCAACTTGTTATGTCAAATGCGTTGCGATTGTGGAGCGGCTCGGTAAGGGGGCGCCTACGTCTTGGTCGCCATTTGCCCCCATCAATCAGCACGACTCTGACTCTCTTCTCCCCTCCCCCTCCCCCTCCCCCTCCCCCTCCACCTTTCTCAAAAGCTCCTCTCTCTCGCACGCCTACGCACCAGCCGTATCGTCCGACCTAACCATCGATCCTGCCCTACCGCGCACCAGCCCTCGTCTCTCTCTCACACGCACGCACGCACGCACGCACGCACGCCAGCACGTCAAAGAGAGAGGCGTGGTTGCAACCATACCACCATTTTGCTCTCTCTCTCCGCGCGGGGACTCGCGACATCAGGCCGCCCGCGCGCAATCTCGCGCGGGGGCGTGTAGCGCCTGCCGCAACCTCTCAGCTCGACCTGCGGGGGAAGGCGAGCAGGCAAGAAAGAAGGAGGCGCGACACCAGGGCGCGCGAAAGCGGGCGCTCGAGCGCGCGCGCCCGCCGCCTGCGCGCGACCGGCCGACCGGCCGAGCTGTGTCGGAAAAAGAAAAGATGGCGCTCTCCCGCCACCGCCGCACAGTGTCCGAGGCCAACATCAACAAGAACGTCAACTGGCTCGGCTCCCGAGGCGTCTGGACCTGGTACGTCTCCCTCCTCCTCCTCATGTGGGCGACCGCGTCCGCCTTACTGTCGCTCGCGCCGGCGTCCGACGGCGGCAGCGCGAGCGGCGGCGGCGGCGGCGCCCCCGGCGCCGCGCGCTACGCCTGGACCGTCGTGCACTGGCTCCACGGCGCCGCGAGCTACTGGCTCCTCCACTGGACGAAAGGCTCCCCCTGCGCCGAGGACCAGGGCCGCTTCGACCAGCTCACGTTCTGGGAGCAGATGGACAACGAGACCTACGGAACGCGCACGCGCAAGTTCTTCACGCTGATCCCTGTCGTCACGCTCGCCCTCGCGGCGCACGGCGGGGGGCTGCTTTCGGCGGCGCTGGCGGCGCACGGAGGGGAAGGATACGGTGGGGGCGGGGGGCAGGGGGCGGGGGGCGGAGGAGGGGCGGCGGCGGCGGCGGCGGCAACGGGGGGCGGCGACGGAGGCCAGGGGACGGCGCGGCTGCTGATGGCGCTTAATGGGGCGGTGGCGGCGCTGCTGCTGGTGGCCAAGCTGCCCGCGATGCACCGCGTGCGCATCTTTGGCATCGGGCGGTGGTGATGAACTCACCGACCGTGGTGAGGCCTAGGGGTACAGAACAGAGAGAGACGGTTGGTCGTCTCGCCGGGCGGGCGGGGGCGCACCACCCAACGGCCCTCTGCCGCGGGTTTTCAATTTGCTCCCTTTTTTGCCCGTCGCCGCCGTTTCTTGGTTTTTGAGCGTCTGTCTTGTGCGTTTCTTGTCTTGGTCTGCTCCTCAATTCTCCGCGCGCACGTCGTGGTGCGCTTGCGTGCCCGAGCGGGTGGGCGTGCAACACAGATCAGAGCACAGATCAGAGCACAGATCAGAGCACAGATCAGAGCACAGATCAGAGCACAGATCAGAGCACAGATCAGAGCACTTTTTCCTCTTGTCAGGACTCGAAAATCGGGCGGCGGCGGCGATGGGCCCCAGAATCAGGCGGCGGCGACGGCCCCTCTTCGCCGCTGTCGCGCGCTGCCGCCGCCTCCCCCGCTTCTTGTCTGTCTCTCTCTCTCTCTCTGTCTTTCTCGGCTCGCGGGCGGAGAGATGCGAGCGGACTCCCCCGCCACTCAAAACGCCGTGTGGGGCGGAAGCTGCCACCCGCCACCCCCGCCGCCCTCGCCGCCCCCACCGCCGCCGCCGCCGCCGCCAGCGTAAGGAGGCTGCTGCGGCGGGGGCGGGCTCGCGTCCCGCCCGCCCCCCGAGCGATGCCGCCCGCCCGCGCCGGCGACGCCTTGCAGCAGCCCGGTCAGGTGCGTCTGCCGCATCCGCCGCCGCGCCCGCGCCTGCGCCACCGCCGGCCGCCGCGCCGCGCCCCCGACGCCGCCCCGCCAGACGACGTCGGACACGACGAGGGACGGCAGCGGCCCGAGGCCGTCCAGCGCGGACGGCCGCCGGCCGGCCGCCAGCGCGGCGGCGACGTCCGTCGCCCCGAGCAGCACCCCCGCGATCGGCGGCGCGGGCGTGCGCGGCGGCGGCGGGACGGCGCGGGCCTGCAGCTGCGCCGAGCCAAAGAGACTGGCGATGTCGCGCGAGAGCGCGGGAGGGGCGCGCGCGCGGCCGCTGACCCCGCCGCCGTTTCCGCTGCCGTTTCCGCCGCCGCCGCCCCGCGCTGCCCCGCGGCTCCGCCCAAACGCAAGCTCCCACGAATCGCGCGCGCGCGCCTCCTGCTCGGCCCAGCTGGCCTCGCGCCTCTCGCGGTCGGCCGTCCACTCGTCGCGCAGCGCGCAGAGGCGCGCCTCTTGCGTCTCGCCGCCCGCGCCGCCGCCGCCCATGCCGCCGCCGCCGCCCATGCCGCCGCCTGCGCCGCCTGCGCCTCTGCCGACGCCGTTGCCCGTCGACGCCGCCGCCGTGGCCCTGGCCGCGGCCGCGGCCGCCGCCGGCAGCACCTCGCGCACCATGCGCGCCAGCGTGTGCGCCTTGCGCGGCGGCTCCTCGACGGGCGTGCGGCACATCGGGCACCGGCAAGCGGCGTCGGCCGACGCCGATGCCGCGCGCCCGCCGCCGAGCGGCCGGCCCAGGCCGCCCCACCCGCCGCCGCCGCCCCAGCTCTCTGGGCCGGGGGCTGCCGCCCGCGCGGCCGCGAGGACCGCGGGCCGCAGCATGGGCACCAGGCAGGGGCCGCAGAGGGCGTGGCCGCAGCCGAGCTCGTGCGGGGCGAGCAGCACGTCCTGGCAGATCGGGCAGTCGAGGCTGGCGGCCAGGGCGGCCTCGACCTGCTGGTGCTCCTCTCGCTGCTGCTGCTGCCGCCGCTGCTGCTGCTGCTGCTGCTGCTTGCGGCGCTGGCTCTGCTGCTGCTGCTGCTGGTGGTGGTGGTGTTGTTGTTGTTCTTCCTGTTGTTGTTGCTGCCGCAGCCCCTCCTCATGTTGCTGCTGCTGCTGCTGCGGCTGCTGGGGCTCGCGGCGGGAGCGGTTGGCGGCGGCGGCGGCGGGGCCGTCCGAGGGAGGGGATGGCGACCCTTCCGCCGCCGCCGCCGCCGCCGCTGCCGCCGCCGCCGCCGCCGCTGCGCCTGCTGCTGCGTCCGAGTCCGCCGGCGCTGGAGGCGGGCCGGGCGCGGGCGGCGACGACGACTGCGGCGGCTGGGCGACGCCCGAGGGCGGCCCGGCGGCGAGGCGCGCGGCGGCGGCGGCGGCGGCTGCAGCGGCGGCGGCAGACGCAGCGGCGGCGGCGGGCGGGCGGGCGGGCCGGGCGTTGCTGCCCTGCCCCTCGGTGGGCGCGTCGGGCGCGACGCGCGCGCCCGGCGCAGGACGAGGGGTCGTCGCGGCGGCAAGGGGCGGCTGCGGCTGCGGCTGCGGCAGCGGCGGCGGCGGCGGCAGCAGGGACGGCGGCGGCTGCGGCTGCTGCTGCTGCTGCTGCGGCTGCGGCTGCGGCTCCTGCTGCTGCCGAAGCTGTTGCTGCCCCCGGCCCTCCTCCTGCTGCATCTGCCGCTGCCGGCGCCGCACGCGCACCTCGAGGGCTCCCGCGGGCGCCGCCGCGTACACAAACACAAAGGGGTTGGGCATCCGCGGAACGACGGGCGAACGTGCCGCCGCCGCGACCCCCGCCGCCCCCCGCCCCGCCGCCGCCGCCTGCGCCGCCGCCGAGGCAGACTGCGGCGTGGCGCCCGGCGCGCGCGGAACCGGGGGGAGCGTGCGGGGCCCGCCCAGGTAGAGCGTGTCGCCGCTGCGCAGCATCACGACGTCGCCGGGCCTGCGCAGCGGTCGCGGCTCGGGGTCGAGGGCGACGGCAGGGTGCGACAAACAAGAGAAGAACGGCGGCGGCGCCGGCCGCCGCTGCTGCTGCTGCTGCCGCTGCCGCCGATGCCCGTCGTCGTGGCCGCCGTCGCCGTCGCTGTCGCCGTCACCGCCGCCGTCGTCGCCGAGCGGGTCGTTCTCGTCCGCCCCGCTGCCGCCAATCACCGCGACTACGCGCGCCTTCTTGCAGCGCGGAGACGGTGGTGGGTCTGCGCTGCCCGATGTGGGTTTTGGGCCGGCGGCAGCATATCCCCCCGCAGCCCCTCCCGCCGCCGCGCCTACTCCCGCCCCCCAAGCCGCCGCCGCCGCCGCCGCCGCCGCCGCCGGCACGACCACCGCGACGTAGGTGCGATTCGGGGCGGCCGTCGCCTCGACGCGCAGGCGCCCGTCGGCCAGCAGCTGCAGCACGACCTGCGCACGGCTCAGCAAGGGGGGCTGGATCTGGTCGGCCACGATCACCTTGGCCGCGTGCACGTCCACCGACACGCGCGGGGGCTGGCTGCCAGGGCGGGAGGCCGCGCTGTTTCCTCTCACTCGGCGGCCCAGCGTGAGCAACGGGCCGGCGGCGGCGTCGCCCTCGTCGTCGTCGTCGTCGCTGCCGGCGTCGGCTCCTTCGGCGCCCGCCCGCCTCGCCCGGCGAGCCGCCAGCACCGCGGCCGATGCGTCGAGCAGGTCGATCGTCTCGGGCACGCTCGAGCCGGCCGCGGCCGAGACGCAGCGGAGCATTTCTTTCGCGCTTTGGTGGGTTTCGATTTTTTTGGTTTCCCGGCTACGAAATTTGATCAGGACATGATGCTTCCTGCCCTGTTTGTCTGTCAGTGACCGACGTGGGTGCGTGTAGATGATGGTGGCCGCGAGTCGTCGGGGATGCGTGATGTGTGGAGTGTGGGGTTGTGGGTTGGGAGGCGTGGCCGTGTCTTGAGAGAAGGGAAGCAAAGCGGGCCGCGACGCTGGTGACGCTGCCGCCGCCGCCGCCCCTCCTCCTTCCCCCCCTCTCAAGAAAAAGGAGAGCAAGTTTCGTCCGCCCCCCGCGCGCGCCCCCAAATTCACCGCCTGCCCGCCGAGCTCCCGGTGACGGCACATTTGGACCCTTCCCTTCACCTCCAGACTCTCTTTACCTTGCACCGCTTTCGAACAAAGGCCCCAGGCCTGGCGTTTCCCCTTCAAAACTCCAGGAAGAAGGAAGAGAGAGAGGGGAAAGGAGGAGACATCAGTTCCGCCAAACAACACACAAAAGTTGCGCCGTCCCCTCCCTGCCACAACCCTGGCATGCCGCCGACGGGCGGCTGAGGCGTGCCAGGGGACGCGGGACGGCGATCCGCGGCACGGGGCGAGCGGGAGGAGCAAGGACAGAGCGGCGGTCGCGGCGGCGGCGGCCGAGCGGGCGAGCGGGGGCGCGCGCGCTCCTCCACTCGAGACCGGCGCCTCGACCAAAACCGAGCGAGGCCCACCAACAATAAGGGCCGAGATATGTCGACCGCCCGCGGCGACCGCCTGCGCGAGCTCTGGGCCTCGCGCGACCTCCTCGCCACCCTGCCCACCGACCTGCTCCTCGAGCTGCCCGGCCGCCCCGCCGTGCTCTGGTGCGTGCGCGACTACAGCGCCGCCGACTGGGCCGCCCCTGCCGGCGCCGAGCGCGGCCGCGCGCAGGCCGAGGCCGCGCGCTCCGACGCGCCCTTCCTATTCAAGGCATTCGAGACGGGGCAGATCGGCCCGCGGCGGCTGGCGCGGCTGGCGCCGGAGCAGCGGCCGCGCGCGGCGACCATCCACGAGTACCTGGACTGGACGGTCACGGGGCGGAGGGCGGCGCAGGACGGGGACTATGTGAGGCCTTTTTGAGAGTTGTTGTTTTTTGTTTTTTGTTTTGGTCTGGAAAGCGTCGGCGTCGGCGTCGGCGCCTCCCGGTCGTCTCCCGCCCCGCTCTCAACGGCGCGTGCGCGCTCTCACTCCTCTTCTCTCTCTCTCTCTCGCCCGCGCTCTTGATCCTCATGCTCACCACCCTCGATCGAGTCAAACCACTCCGACAAAACCATCAACACAACACCCAACCTCAACAAAACAACAGGACTTTAGCGGCTTCCGCATCGTCGCCCTCTTCCCCCGCGAGCGGTCGCTCTGGCCGGCGCCTGGCCAGCACGACCCCTGCCTCACGGCCCCGCGCCCGCACGCCGCCCTCGGCGCCCCCGCGGGCATGGTCCCCCCGCCCATGCTCAAGGGCAAGGCCCTGAGCGCCGCCACCGTGCGCACGGGCCCCGGATACCTCGAGGTGCCGTTTGTCGCGACGCACGAGTCGCGCCGAGGCCGCGGCCACGGCCGCGCCGTCGTCGAGGCGTGCGAGGACGTGGCGCGCGCGCTCGGGCTGCCGCTGCTGCTGCTGTGCTCGACCAACGAGGAGTCGGTCAAGCTCACCTGGCAGCGCCTGGGCTTCGAGTACACCACCGAGGCGCAGCTCGAGGGCTTCGGCATCCGCGACGGCGATTTAGTGCACATGCAAAACACCGTTCAAATGCACAAGGCGGTTCCCCCCGCCAGGCGCTGGCGCCCGCTGCTGATCCGGCACCAGGCCTTCCTGGCGCGCAGCTGGCTGCCGGTGGACGCAACCCCGCCGCTGACGGAGCTGCAGCTGGAGGCGGCGCGGCGGCGGGCGGCGCTGGCGGCCCCCGGGAAGGCGGCGGCGCCGAGCAAGATGACGACCAAGTCGCAGGCGGCTGCGGCGGCGGCGGCCATAAAGGTGGCGGCGGCGGCCGGCGGGCACAAGGCCGGCGGCGGCGGCGGCGGCGGCGGCGGCGGCGGCGGCGGCGGCGGCGGCGGCTTTGGCAGCAGCTTTGGCGGCAGCGGCGGCGGCGTCGGGGCGGGCGGCGGTCCCGCCTCCTCTCTGGTGATGGGCCGGGCGGGATCCCTTGGGGGACCTTTTGGCGGATCAGAAGCAGGCGGGGGAGCAGAGCCGCCCATGCTCACAGGGCCCGGCAGCGAGGGCGGCGGCGGCGGCGGCGGCGGCGGCGGCGGCTTCGGCGGCGACGCGGCGACGACAGCAGCAGCAGCAGCGACAACGGCGTCGGGGGGCGCTTTCGCGCCGACGGGCGCCGCGGACGCCACGCGCAGCTACGGCGGCGGCGCGAGCACGGGCGGGTGGCCGTCTGGCGCGGCCACGGGCGCGGCCACCGGCGGAGGAGGCGCCGTCACGGGGGGAGCGGCGGCCACGAGCGGCGGCGGCGGCAGCGGCGGCGGCGGCGGGGACAGCGGCGTGGTCGTAGTCGTGACTGCCGGCCCAGCCGCGGCCGCCCTGGGGCTGGCCGACGCGGGTCTCGCGGCGCAGCTGTTCTCGTGGGCGGGGGAAGGGCCGGGCGGCGGCGGCGGCGACGCCGTCGGCGGCGGCGGCCCATCTGCCGGCGGCGGCGGCGGCGGCGGCGGCGGCGGCAACGGTATGGAGCTGGACGGACAGGCCGCCGAAGTCGCTCAGACCGCTTCTGCTCCTGGAAGTAGCGGCGCCGTCGCTGCTGGAGGAGCATCAAGAGAAACAGGAGCAGGAGGAGCAGCAGTAGCAGCAGGCGGGCCGTTTTTGTGAGGCGGCGCGAGGCGCCCCGCGCCCTCTCCCCTCCCGCCCGCCGAAAAACGACCCCCCTCGAACATTGAAGAAACGAACGCCCCACGGCCGCCGGCCTTCCTTTGCACCCCGGCGCGCGCGCCCCAAAGCCTATTCATTTTTGCGGTTGTTATCGGAATGGAACTCTCTCCAGAATCTCATCCTCCTTCTCCTCTTCCTGTTTTTTCCCCGTCTGCGCGCACCGCCGCCGTCGCCCGCCCGCTCGCTCACTGCCGCTGCTGCTGCTGCTGCTGCTGCTGCCGTTGCTGCTGCTGCGCGGCCAGGTCGCACGGCAGCACGGGCATCACGCGCTTGAGCAGGATGTTGTAGTAGAGGTTGTGCTGCATGCGCGGCGGGCGGGGGGGGGCGGCGGCGGCCGCACCAGCCGCCCCCCTCTGCTGCTGCTGCTGCCGCAGGAGCTTCTTCTCGCGCTTGCGCTGCCGCCGCGCCGCCTTGTCGTCGCCGGCGCCGCCGGCGCCGCCGCCTCGGGCCGCGTCGTCGGGGCGGCCAGGGGGCGGGACGGCGGCGGTCCCGGGCGCGTCCTGGCCCTCGGCCGCGTCGTCGTGCGGGCCACCCGGCGCAGCGGCGGCGGCGGCAGCAGCAGCCGCAGCGGCAGCAGAGGGCAGCAGAGCGATCGGAGCGGCCGCTGCGCTGCCGCCCCCCGTTGCTGCCGCCGCCGCCGCCGCCGCGCCGCCCGGCGCCGTGCGCGTGGCCACGCCCTGGTCCACGCGCTCGACGAAGAATCCCTGCGACGCGCGCCAAGCGAGCATGGTGTTCATCTGCTCGACGACCGCGCGCTTGGCGCGCTCCATCAGCGACACCTGCCCGTGGCCGCTGTCGTCCTCGCCGCCGCCGCCGCCGCCGCCGCTCCCGCCGCGCCTCGCTCCTCCTCCTCGTCCTCCCCGCCCGCGACCCGCCGCATCCTCCTCCTCCTCGTCCTCGTCCTCGTCCTCGATGATGTCCAGGAACCCCGTCTCCAGGTACATCGACTCGTACTGGCACCGCGTCCCCGGCTGCGGCACCAGCGCCGCCGACCGCACGTGCGCGAGCAGGCCGGGCAGGCCGTAATAGAGCGCCTCGCGCGCCAGCGCGTGCATGGCGAGCGCGTCGTCGGCCGGCAGCGGGAAGCTCGCCTCGCCGTGAGCGGCCGCGCGCATGTACTCGAGCACGCCCGCGAAGGGGGCGCCCGGGCGGTCAACGAAAAAGTCGCCCTGGCACGTGCGCGGGAGGGCGAGGTCGGGGCTGGCGCGCGGGGGGCCGCCGCCGCCCGGGCCGCCGCTGCCGCCGCCGCCGCCGCCCGGGCCGCCGCCGCCGCCGCCGTGCACCAGGTGCCAGAAGTAGGAGCCGGGGACGGCGGTCAGCGTGCGCAGCGTGGTGCTGTAGCGCGTGCCGCCGACGTCGAGCCGCACGACGCGGAGCGCGGCCTCGGCCTCGTCGCGCGCCGGGGCCAGGGAGTTGGCAAAAGGGGCGGGCGCCGCCGCCGCGGCCGCCGCCGCTGCTGCTGCTGCTGCTGCTGGGGCGGTGGGGACCGGGGCCGCCGCGAGCAGGGCGGGACGAAGGGTGTCGGCGGCCTGCGCGGGCGGCGGCGGCGGGGCCATCACGCCAGAGACGTCGTCATCGCCGCCGGCGTCAACGGCGCCATGCGGCCGCTTGCCGTTGGCGTTGAGCTGCGGGGGGTGGTGGTGGGCCTGCTGCTGCTGGTGCTGCTGCTGCGGCTGGTGCTGGTGCAGGTGGTTGTAAGGGCCGGAGGCGGCATCCTGCTGGGGGTGAGGGTGCTGCTGCTGCGGCTGATGCGGGCCGCCGCCGTTGAGCAGGCGGGCGGCGGCGGCGGCGGCGGCGGCGGCGGCAGGGCCGTCGAGCGGCGGCGGGGCGGCGGGCGGATAGTAGATGTGCTGCGGGCGCTGCTGCTGCTGCTGCTGCTGCTGCGGGTGCTGTTGGTGCGGGTGCTGCTGGTAGTACTGGTGGGGGTGCCCCGGCGCGGGAGCCGTCACCATCTGCTGCTGCAGCCCGCCCGCCCCCGCCGTCGCCGTCGCCTGCGCCCGCGGCGGCGACGGCGCCACGTCCTCCTCGTCCTCCTCCTCCTCCTCCTCCTCCTCCTCGCCGTCCTCCTCCTGCTCGTACTCGTCCTCTTCCTCCACGTCCTCCTCCTCGGACGACGTCGTGCGCGCGGCCGCGCCGCGCTTCCGACCTGTCGCCCGGTCGGCGCTGCGCAGCTGCTTCTGCTTCTGCTTCTTCTGCTGCGCGCGGCCGCCCGCGGCTGAGGAGCCGACTGCCCCTCCGCCGCCGCCGCCGCCTTCGCTCCCAGCCGCCGCCAACGCCGACGCCCGCGGCGCGCGCGGCTTGTGCGTCGGCCAGACCGACCTCGCGCTGTCCAAGAACGCTCGGAAGTCGGCCTCCAGGCCGGCCGCGGTCGTCCCCGGCCGCAGCCACCGCCCGACCCTCCCGCCGCCGCCGCCGCCGCCGCACGGCCCCCCCGCCCCCCTCCCCCCGGCCGTCGCCATGATTGCGGCCACGAGCGCCCGCACCTCGCCCGCCGTCTCCGGCAGGCGCACGGCCTTGAGCACCCGCACCTGCACCCCGCCCACCCGCGGGCGCGACACGCCCGCGCACGCCGACCCCGCGCGCACCGCCCGCCAGAAGCGCTCGCGCGTGGCGGGCAGCAGCGCGGCGTCGACGTGCCGCTCGATCACGGCGGCGGCGTCGAGCCGGCGGTGGAGGGCCGGCGGCGCGTACACCACGAGGGGCAGGCCGGGCCGGGCGCCGGCGGCGCCGCCGTCGCCTGCCGGGTGCTGGGGGAGGGCAAAGACCGGGGCGAGGGCGGCCATGAAGGCGCGCGTCTCGGCGGCGGGGGCGGCGGCGGCGTTGTTGGCGGCGGCGGCGGCGGCGGCGTCGGGGGCCGGCGCAGCCGCCGGCGCCGGAAGGTGCTGCTGCTTCTGCTGCTGCTGCTGCTGCTGCTGCTGCTGCTGCTGCTGCTGCTGCTGCTGCTGCTGCTGCTGCTGCTGCTGCTGCTGCTGCTGCTGCTGCTGCTGCTGATACTGAGGCGGGGGGCCTGGTGGGGCAGCGGCGTAGGCGCCCCCGTTGTAGGCGTTGTAGTGCTGCTGGGGGTGGTGGCCGTGCGGCGGCCCCATAGTCGCTCGTCCCATTTCCGACGGGCCCGGCGCGCCGCCCGCCGCCGCCGCCGTTGCCGCCGCCGCTGCCGCGCCCGCCCCGGCGAGCTGGTAGTGGTGGTGCTGCTGGTGCTGCTGGTGCTGCTGATAATTGTAAGGACCAGCGCCACCCGCTGCGCCTGCGCCCTCGTACGTGGAGGGCGGGTCGTCCATTCTCTTTTGCTCGCGATTTCAAACTCTCGGATTTTTGAGTTGTTCAGAGTTGCGAGCCGCGATTTTGTTTGTGTGTGCGTGTGTGTGTGATTCGTTTCGTAAAGAGAGAGAGGGGCCAAGGTGTATGGATTTGAGCAAGAGGTCGAGCATCCCGGCGTGGCAAACTCCGACGCACAAATGAGCGTGGGTGACAAGAGACGCGAAGCGGAAACAGGAGGCGCCGACGCCAACACGGCGCACGAATGAGACGACTTGTGTGCATTTGCAAAAAAAAAACAAGGGGGCGGCCTTGAATCCCCCGCCCCGCATTGCCTCTGTCTGTCTACGGATGTGTATATATCCGCGGTCCTTCTGCGATGCCGGCGTGCAAACCAACAACGACCAAAGAGGGTCCCCCCCCGAAACCGCAGCGACCCGTCTGCCCCACCGGCCGGCAAAAAACACGACCGCCGATCGAAGGAGAAGAAAAAAAGGCGCGCCAACAAAACCCCGTTTTAAATCATCCGATCTAGAGCTTGTCCTCGTACTCGCTGACGGGCGGCGGCAGCTCCTTGATCCCCTTGCGCTTGCGCGCGGCCAGCATGATCACGTTGGCCTGGTTGCCCGGCTGCAGCGGGTCCATCGCCATCGTCTCCCAGTGGTCGAAGACGCACTGCGGGAACGCCTGGCCGCTGGTGGCCGCGCGGAGCACGGCCGTGAAACCGAACGACTCGACCACGGGCAGGTAGGCCTTGATGTTGTACATCGGCGTGCCCGGGCGCTGCATCTCCTCGAACACCATGCCGCGCTTCTGGTTCAGCACGCTGTAGATGCCGCCGAGCGCGCCCTCTGGCGCCTGGATCTCGACCAGGTAAACGGGCTCGCAGAGGCGCGGCTGCGCGGTCAGCTGCGCGGCGTAGATGGCGCGGCGGCTGTTGTTGTTGTTTTGTTGTGTTGTTGTGTTTTGTTGTGTTGTTTGTTTGTTGTTGTTGGTTGTTGTTGTGGTTTGTTGGTGTCGAGGAAGAGGAGGTTGGTCTGGGCGTTTGGGGGTCGGAAGGGCGGGGGGCAATGAAGAGAAGAGCGCCCCGGGCGAGCGCGCGAGCAAACGCGCGACGGGGGAACACAAACAAGAGAGGGCGGCCGCCGCTCGCTCGATACGAAAATGCACAAAACGCGAAACGCACCAAGTCGGGATGATCTGCCCCCCGCCGCGGTGGATGGCGTCCGCGTGCATGACCACGTCGTGGATCTCAAACACCACGCCGCGCATGTTCTCCTCGCACATGGCGCCCTCCTTGCTGGCCCACTGGAAGGCGGCGATGCAGCTGTCCTTCATCTCGCTCATGTACTGGACGCCTGTTTTGGTGTTGGGTGTTTGGGTGTTGTGTTTTGTGTGGAGGGAGGTTGGTTGAGTGGTTGTGTTTTGTTGGGCCCGACAAAGGTGCGCGCGGCTGCCGCCGCCGCGCTGGCTCCCCGTCTCGTTCCCTTCGCCGCCGCACACCCGCCACCCCCCTTCCGCGCTCTGCACAACAAACGAGAACGACACACAAACAAACAGACAAGAGAACGCACCCTTGGTCACGTCCACCAGGATGTTGGGGCCCATGGTGTCCGGGCCGAAGCACCAGATCTTCTTGGTCAGGTCCTTGTCCCAGCCAAAGTCCTCGCTCATGAGCTTGCTGCGCGCCTTGGGGTCGTCACGCGGGCCGATCTTGCCCTCGTCGATGGCCTCGGCCAGGCCGTCCTCCATGGGCCGGGCCTGCATGTACAGGCGGTTGTGCTTGTTGGGCGACTTGCTCATGACGGTGCGCTCCGAGGTGGCGGACACGGTCTCGCGGAAGGCCACCACGGGCTCCGAGACGCGGATCTCGGCGCCGCCCATGAAGTCGTCCTGCAGGTCCTTGAGGCAGATCTCTGTTGTTTTTGTTTTGGTTTTGTTGGTTGGTTGTTGTTGTTGGTGGCGGTGGTGGTGCGTTGGGTAGAGGGGGGGGAGGGAGGGGGGGGAAGTGGGTGAGAGGCGCGTTTATTTGGAGGGACGCGCGCGGCACAAATGACGAGGGGGGAAACCGAGGAGGCGGCAAACCGCTCCACCCCCGGCACGCGCGCCACCCCCCGACGACACCACGTTTCCGCGCAAACACGACACGACACGACACGACACGGCACGAACACGACACGGCACGACACGACACGGCACGAACACGACACGGCACGACACGACATGACCTCCCGCAAAACTCACCCAGGTGCAGCTCCCCGGCGCCCGCCACGATGTGCTCGCCCGTCTCCTCGATCAGGCACTGGACCATCGGGTCGCTGCGCGCCAGGCGCTTGAGGCCCTCGACCAGCTTGGGCAGGTCGGACGCCACCTTGGGCTCGACGGCCACGCGCACCACGGGGGAGACGGAGAATTTCATCGCCTTCATGGGAAAGCAGTCCTCGGCGCCCTCGTTGGTCAGGGTGGCGGTCTTGGTGATGAACTGGTCGAGGCCCACGAGCGCGACGGTGTTGCCGCAGGGGACCGACTCGACCGCCTCCTGCTTGCGGCCCATGCAGAGGACCGTGCGCTGGACGCTCTTGTTGTAGAGGTCCTTCTTCTCGCCGGGGACAAAGTTGGGGCCCATGATGCGGACCTGTTCGTGTTCGTTTTTGTTGGGGTTGTGGTGGTTGTTTGGGTGTCGTCTTGTCGTCTTGTCGGTTTGGCGTTTTGTTGTTTTGTCGCTTTGGTGTTTCGCAAGTTTGGCGACAGGCGGCGGCGGCGGCGGTGGTTGTGGTTGCGGCGGCGGTGTGGGGTTGGGTCGGTCGGTCTCGCGCGTACGCCCGGGCGAAACAGCTCTCTGTGTGCGCACGCGCGCGTGCGCAATCGACTCCATCCTGCTCACCTTGCGGCCGGTGGCGATGGTGCCGGCAAACACGCGCCCGAAGGCGAAGAAGCGCCCCTTGTCGGGCGAGGGGATCATCTTGCTGATGTACATCATCAGCGGGCCGTTGGGGTCGCACGTGCGGATGGCCGTGGCGTACACGTCGTCCAGGGGGCCCTCGTAGAGGGTGTCGACTGGAAGCATGTATATGGGAGGGGCGGGGCGTCGTCGCGTTGGTGGGAGGGAGGGGGGGGGTTGGGGAGTCTCGCGGGCGTCGGGGCGGGTGTTGAAGGGGGGCGG